>Ga0068867_100001750_pt1 | contig 15119 bp, 13 predicted proteins | sample KBSMisM32_FD_65649 | JGI IMG/M metagenome (GOLD analysis project Ga0068867, IMG submission 65649) | Miscanthus rhizosphere microbial communities from Kellogg Biological Station, Michigan, USA - KBS Miscanthus M3-2 | ecosystem: Host-associated > Plants > Roots > Rhizosphere > Soil ...
CGTCTTGCGCATCAGAACATAGGCATCCTGCTCGCTAAGGGATTTTGCCTCCATCAAGATGCCCTTGGCCCGCTCGATAACTTTGCGGTCGGCCAGCGCCATCTTGGCCTCGTGCAATTCCTCCTGCAGGCGGGAAAAGACATTGAAGCGCAGAATGCACATATCCAGGATGGGCTTGACTCGATCCTTTCTCAGCCCGTCCACCACATAGGCGGACACCCCCGCCACCATGGCGTCCTGCATGGCGACGCTGTCACTTTGATCCACGAACATGGCTACCGGCCGCTTGACCAGGCGGCTGACTTGGAACATCTGCTCCAAAACGTCACGATTGGGGCTTTCCAGATCGATAATGATGACGTCGGGATCGATGTCGGCGATGTGCCGGAGCAGATTGCTGGTCTCATTCAGCCACCGGACATTGGCATGGCCGGCTTCGCGCAATCCGGCCTGGATGATCGCGGCGCGGGCATGGTTCTCATCGATGATCAGTATGCTTGCCTGATCCGTCATGAATGCGCGGGTCGCCTTTCTTTCCGTCCGACTGTAGCAAACACCGGCGTCCCGACAATCGAGGCATGATCACGCACTCCTCTCACGCGGCCTTGGCGTGCCGTTCATAGAGGAATTGCAAGACCTGCATGCGGCAGCGGGCATATTCGGGCGTATCCGCCGCTTTCAGCCGGCGCCGAGGCCGCTCCAGGCGAACATCGCAGATCTCGCCGATGGTCGCAGCCGGGCCGTTGGTCATCATCACAATACGGTCCGATAGAAGCACCGCCTCGTCCACATCATGGGTGATCATGACAGCCGTGCATTTTGTCTCGCGGTGGATATCCATGACGGTGTCTTGCAAGTGGGCACGGGTCAGCGCATCCAAGGCGCCAAAGGGTTCGTCCAACAATAAAATCTTGGGTTGCATGGCAAGGGCCCGCGCGATGCCGACCCGTTGCCGCATGCCGCCGGACAGCTCATCCGGTTTCTTCCCCAGGGCATGGTCCATGTGAACCAAAGCAAGGTTATGCCTGGTCCATTCATCCCGTTCGGCCGAAGTTTTTGTCTTGCCGAATACCTTGTCCACCGCCAGCCGGACATTGGCATAGGCGGTCAGCCAAGGCAGCAGGCTGTGGTTTTGGAACACCACAGCGCGGTCGGGGCCTGGCTCGTCCACCACCGCGCCATCCAGCAGGACCGCGCCCGTGCTGGGCTTGGAAAGACCCGCCACAATATTCATCAAGGTCGACTTGCCGCAGCCGGAATGGCCGATGATGGAAACGAACTCACCCTTTTCGATGGCCAGGGACACGTCGGACAGGGCCGTGAAGGGACCTTTGGCCGTTTCGAAACTCTTCCCGACCTGTTCGATGGTCAAGTAACCGTGCATGGCATCCTCCTGTCCTAGATCGGCCGGCCGGCGATCAGCCTTCCAACGAAGCTGATTGCGCGGTCCAGCAGGAAGCCGATGATCCCGACATAGATCAGCGCCAGGATGATTTCGCTCAGCAAAGAGCTGTTCCATCCGTCCCAGATGAAGAAGCCGATGCCGACGCCGCCCACCAGCATCTCGGCCGCCACAATGGCGAGCCATGACAGGCCGACTCCGATCCGAAGGCCGGTGAACATGTAGGGCACGCTCGCCGGCAACAGTATCTTGAAGAAATACTCGAACCCGTTCAGCCGCAATACGCGCGAGATATTACGATAATCCTGGGGAATCTGGCGTACTCCCACCGCGGTATTGAGGATGATCGGCCAGATGGCGGTGATGAAAATCACGAAGATCGCGGACGGATTGGAATCCTTGAAAGCCGCCAAGGAAATCGGCAGCCAGGCCAAGGGCGGCACGGTGCGCAACACTTGAAATATCGGGTCCAACCCGCGATAGGCAAAGCTGCTCTGCCCGATCAGGACGCCCAAGGCGACTCCGCAGACGGCCGCCAGGCTGAATCCGATCCCCACCCGTTTCAGGCTGGCCAGGATTTGCCAGAACAAGCCGACATCCGTGCCGCCATGGTCGAAAAAGGGATCGCGGATCAGCTCCGAGGTGTCCTTCAACACTTTGCTGGGAGGCGGCAGAGAGGATCCATCCTGCCCGCACAAGATCTGCCAAAGCAGCAGAAGCAGCCCAATCGTGATGAGCGGCGGCAATAACACTGCGGATATACCCCGTATTTTCTCCAATGGCTTGAGTTCGGAAAGCCATGGCCCAAGCTTTGGCTTTCTTTCCGCCTCGCCGAGCGTACCGGTCATTGTCACGCTAGCCTCCAACCGCGATTCGCTTGATTTTCAGGCTGGCCAGATAGGCCTTGGGATTAGCGGGATCGAAGGTCTTGCCGTCGAAGAACTTCTCGACGCCGCGCGAAGTGGATTTCGGAATTTCGGCCTCGTTCACCCCAACCGCCTTGGCGGCGGCGCGCCAGATGTCTTCGCGGTTGACCGCTTTCAGCAGCCCGCCAATGTCCGTATCGGGCGGCAAAAACCCCCAACGCATATCCTCGGTCAGGAACCAGGCTTCGTGGCTCTGGAAGGGATAGGAGGCGAAATCCTTCCAGAACTTCATCAAATAGGGGAAGTTGTCGACTTTCTTGCCGTTGCCATAATCGATCGAGCCGGAGGTGCGGCCGATAATATCTTCTTCCGGAACCTTGAAATATTCCCGCCGCGCCACGATTTCGCACAGCTCCTTGCGGTTCTGCGGATTGTCGCACCAGCGCTGCGCTTCGATCACCGCCATGGTCAAAGCTCTTGCCGCCTTGGGATTTTTTTCCACCCAATCGCCGCGCATGGCGAAGCTCTTTTCCGGATGGTCGTGCCACAACTCGCCGGTGGTCAGCGCGGTGAAGCCGATGCCCTGATTGACCAGCTGGGCATTCCAAGGTTCGCCGACGCAGAAGGCCTCCATGGTCTTGACCTTCATATTGGCGACCATTTGGGGCGGCGGTACCACAATGGTGGACACATCCCTGTCGGGATCGATGCCACCGGCGGCCAGCCAATAGCGCATCCACAAATCGTGCGTGCCGCCCGGGAAGGTCACGGCCACTTTCGGATCGCCGCCATTTTGGCGCAGCTTGACGAAAGCGGCCTTCATCTTGGAAGAATCCAGCCCCACACCCATGCTCTGATAATATTTCGCCACCGAGATGGCCTGGCCATTGGTGTTGAGACGGGCCAGCATGCTCATCGGCAATTTGCCGCTTTTGGTCACCTTGCCCGCCGCCATCAGATAGGGCAGCGGCGTGAGGATATGGGCGCCGTCGATCCCGCCATGTGCGCCGCCCAGCTCGATATTGTCGCGGGTGGTGCCCCAGGACGCCTGTTTCGCCAGCTTGACGTCCGGCATGCCGAATTTGGCGAATAGCCCTTTTTCCTTGGCAATGATCAGAGGCGAGGAGTCCGTCAGGGCGATGAACCCCAGGGTCGCCGTGGCGGTTTCGGGCCCGTCTGCTGTGGCCGCCCAGGCGCCGCCCGGGACCACGGCGCGTGCCGCGGTCAGTATCGCGGCGCTGCCGGCCCCCTTGAGGATCGCGCGGCGATTGCTGCCCAATTTGTCGTAGGTCATCGTGTCTCTCCAATCCGATCAATATTTGTAGGCAAGCTGCAGCCAGAAGATGGACTTGTCCGGGAAGCCGCCGAGCGCGACGCCTGAACCCTGATAGGCCGCATATTTCGCCAGCACCGAAGCATTGGCATCCACGGCCAGTTCCAAACTCGCATCCCATTCGGCGCCGATGCCGGCGCTGAGATTGTCGGTGGTGAAATCGTGATAGCTCAGGATTCCGGTCAGGCTTCTCATTTCCAGGAAATCGGCGGGCAGCGCATAGCTGGCCCTGACATAGAAGTCCTTCAGCCCGTTGGCGGGGGTGGTAAGGAACATGTCCGCCCAGCCATTGAAGATGTGCAAGGTGGCCAACGGCGTGGCAAAGCCGATGGTGCCGTTGCCTTCCAGGACCTCGTAGCCGACCAGGCCGGTCACGCCCATATAGCTGGCGCTCGCTTCGCCCAGAAAATAGTTCAAGCTGATGGAGAGCGGGTTGTTGGCATAGTTGGTCTGATGGGCGAATTCTCCGGTCAGCTTGGCGCCGATATCCTCGGTGACGGGAAAATTGTAATCGGCGCGGCCGCCATAGGTGGCAGTGGAAAGCCGGGATGTCGCGGTCTGCTGGGCCGCGCTGGTGGCATAGCCCGGGGCCGAAAAATCGAGCAGAAAGGCATAGCCTTCCAGCCTGAGATTATCGACGCCGATATAGACGGCATCCATCACATGACTGTCGCTCTTAAAGTAATTGGCCTGGCCGGTCGCTGCCGCCGCCGTGTTGGACGGCACGGGAATCGCAGGGCCATTCACGCGGTTGACCCGATAGAGATAGGCGTAGGTAAAGGTGAGATCGGTGATGGAGGTGTTCACCGCCGACAGAGAGTCATAGGTCTGCTCGTGCTGACGCCATCCGGCATTGCCGACATAGCGCTGATTGCCGATCAGAAGGCGTTGCCGCCCGATCGTGAACTTGGTGTCGAAGTCGCTGGCATAGGTCAAAGTTAGCCGATTGAGCGCCGTCATGGAGGGGTCGGCGACGGTGGGATATGTCGTCTTGCCGTTGCGCGTGCTGTTGTAGGTGGCGCCGCCGACCGTCCAGATTTGGTCGAAATCGAAACCCAGCTGGAAGCTGTTCCAATAGCCGGTGTCATAACCCAGACGCGCACGGATGGTGTTCACGTTGGCATCCAGCGCCTTGCTGTTGTCGGTCACCGTTTCATAGCGGGCGCGCAGATCGATCACCGGGCGCCCCTGCGCGATGATCCCCGCCAGCGGCAATTCCGCATGCGCCGCCATGGTGGAGCAAATAAGTGCCAGGACACTGACCGACGCGCCCTGCTTCGACAAAAAACGCATTCACATCCCCCTTCTGAGGCCAAAAAGAAAAGGCGCCTGGCCGGCGATACCTCGCCGATCAGACGCCTTTGTCCGAAAAACGGAGCCCGAAGACCCCGCGCTGAATTTGGATGGGTCGCCTTTGACCCTGACGAGAGCGCTCAGCGTCCTCGTCCCGTTATCCTTTGCCCATCACTTGTTGCGTTGCAATAGCTCTATGAAAGATATGTGAGATTTTCTCCCGCGTTGCACAATGGCTGTGCAGCCCGATCAGGAAACCGGCACCTTTTGCACAGAGATTGGTCTGGCTTCCTGCGCCGTCAGCAGCGCGGACTGCGAGGAAATGCGCTTGGCGTGATCGGCGGCGAATCTTTCGATTCCCTTGAAGATCGACTCGGCATCCAGATGCGCTTCGGCGATGACATCGGGCTCCAGCCCGCCGGTGAGCCATTGATTGTCCCAGTCGGACGTCATCGAATAGGCATCGGTCAGGGGACCCAGATTGCGCACCGGCCACACCCGCCGCGTGCCGGTGCTCACCACCATCGCATCCAGCATCGCTTCCGGCGGCAGCACCGCATGGCGATAGGACTCCGGCTGGTGGTCGAACAATTCCTCGCTGATGGCGGAAACGATTTTGACATTGATGCCCGCTTGTTCGAGCCGCGGGAGAATCTTCATCAGGTTGACGGTCGAGCTGGCGCCTTGGGCAATGACATAGCCCTGTTTCGGCTTGCCCGGCGCGAAATCGCGGATGACATAAAGACCCTTGGTCGCGGCCAAGGGATCCTTGTCCGCGAACTGGCTGCGGTCCGCCACGGGATTATCGGGGCGCGCCACTTCGATGATGATGATGCCCACCTTGGGATCGCGCGCCGCGATCTGGGCGGCGGCGAAATAGGCCGGAGCGACATCGTTATAGTCCCAGAAGTTCAGGTGAATGACCTGGCCCCTGGGGAACAGCTTCCACACCTGGGGTGCGAAGATGCCGAAATGGGTGCGCCCATCGGCCGCCGTTTCGGGTCCCGAATGCGCCACCAGAATGTGCAGCACGCCCATGCGGAAGCGGCTGTCCTGGCTCTGCTGACTCCACACCCGGGCGGGCGTGTACATCAGAGGCGTAAAGGCGCCATAAGTGCCGCTCAGCGCCCACACGCCTTTGAATTCGTGCGGATCGACACTGGCGCTTTGGCTGACAAAGCCGATCGCGCTGGCGACATTGCCGGCTTCTTGAATGGCCGCCTTCATGCGCGTTCCCAGAGGATTGGTCTCCGGGTCGTAATGGCCCCAAAGGCTGCCATGCTCGACATTGATGGATTCCGACAGGTCAGCCGCCAAGGTCACGAAGCGGCCATCGGTGACATAATTCATCCACTTGATGATTTCGGAAATGGCGCGGCGTCCGCCCATCGCCTCGCCGGGCTTACGGAACAAGGAAATCGAGACTTCCTTGCTGGCGCCGGAGATTCGATTGGAGACCGCGACCTTGACTGGCTCCCGCGGAAGCTTGGCGGGGCTGAGCCGCTCATCCAGGAAAGGATCGGGAAGCTTTCCGTAGGCGACATCGCGGTCGTCCTTGATGGCATCGCCCAGACTAACCAGCCGGTCCGCGACCCAGTCGCCCAGGCCATTCTTATCCAACACCGACATCACGCGGTCGATATTGGTCTTGAACTGGATCAGACGCTCGCGCTCGCTGGTGGTCGGTCCCTTGCGAATACCCTCGAATTGGATGCCGTAACGTTCCTCGAAGGTGGTAGCCAGGGCCACGAAATAATCGGAATTCATCTTGTGGCCGTAAGGATGGCTCTGATAGCTGACGATCTGTTTGACCGCCGGCGTCAGCTGGCCGTTGGAAGCCGCGGGCCAATAACCTTTGGTGGTTTTGGCGATGGTGATCATCGGCCGCCTATCCGCGGGATCGCCGGCCTCCATGGCCGCCAGCGCGGCAACCACCTGGTCGTAATTGCCGCCATCCTCGGTGGTGAAGACATTCCAGCCGTAAGATGTCCACTGTTCGATCAGGCTGTAACCGGTGAATTTCCGGTCGATCACGCCGCCCAACAGCACGTCGTCGATGCCGGCATTGTTGTCGGACAGGATGACCCGCAGCCGCTTGCCCACCTTCAGCGCCAGCGCCTGGGTCTTGAGTTCCTGCGCATGCCCCTCGGTCATGGCGAACTCGCCTTCCAGGGCGATGATCTTGGGCGTGTCTTTCGCCCCTGCCATGTCCCAGAACGCCGCCTTGCCGGCCGCCGTGGCGATGCCTACGCCGGATGGACCGCCATTGACGTCATTGGTGACATCGATGCTTTCGGCATGGCCCGACAGCGCCTTGATGCCGCGCACCTTGGCTTGGGCGAACAGCGGATCGTCGGCGAGACCATTGTCCGCCAAGATCGTCTTCAGCGCGCCCGCGCCGCGCCGGAAACCCAGCCCGTCGATAGACAGCAGCGCGGCATGCGGATCGGCATAATAGCGCTTGTCGCCGGTCAGCTTGAATTTGCGCTCCAGCGCCTGGCCCAGCACCATGTAAAGCGCGTAGCAGGTCGGCACGCTATGGCCGGCCGCCATCATGAATTTGTCGCCGAAGGGATGCTTGGGCCGGCGATAGTCGTAGGCCATTCCGCCGCGCTCAGGCCCCACCAAATGCGCCGCCACATTGAAGGGCGTATAGGCCAGGGGCCCGCCGAAATGTCCGGTCTGCGCGTAATTGCCGAGAAGGACCAGGGTCATGCAGGTCATGAACCCGACATCTTCCAGCCGCTGCCGTTCTTCGCTGCTAAGCACTCCCAACGCTAACCCCCTGAATTTTTGTTGTTCCTGGATAGTGGCAGAAAATCGCTGGTAGCAAAATGCTGCCCGGCTGGGCAGCATGTTATCGCTCACAATGGGCGGCTTCAATGACGGGCGGCAAGGACGGCAACAGCCCTGACGCCCCACCACAAAATCAGGGCGGCTGCCAAAGCAATGGCAAGGTTGCTGAAGAATCCGATCAGACCGACGGCGATGGCCAGTGCCCAATGGGACGGCTCCGCCAAGTCCCTAAGCAAGGTGATATGGAGCAATCCTGCGACGGCGAGCAAGCCGGCAAGGATCGGAAGCGGAAAGCCGCCCAGCATCCCTGTGAGACTGGCGCCCACGCCGAAGGCAAGACCGAGAAGCACAATCCCAAGCATGATCGGGGCACCGCCAGTGCGGGCACCGAAACTGCGGTGCGCCGTCATGCCTCCCGCACCATGGCAGACCGGCATCCCACCGATTCCGCCCGCCACGAGATTGGCCAGGCCAAGCGTCAAGGCCAGCCGCCCGGGGCGCACCCGGTCGGCCGCCGATCCGAAATAGGTGCGGGCGGCATCCGCGGTCGCAAGGCAGGAATTTGCAAAAGTCAGCGGCAGTTGAGGCAGCACCAAAGCGATTGCGGCAGCCGTGAAGGCGGGGATGCTCAGTTGCGGCAGGTGGATCGCCGATGGCCCCAATGCCAGCGGTCCGTGGTACGCCAGCACCATGCCGATGAAGGCCAAGGCGACGAGAAACAGGCTTATGTTTCGGCGGCGCAGAAATAGAGCAGCCACAGCAACAGCGACGCCACCGCCCAGCAGCCACCATTGCGGCCGCGTATGATCCGTGAATGCGGTTGGCGGCGCTGTCGCCAGGTTCCAGGCGAGTTGGCAGAACAGCAACCCCACAGACAGCTGCACGCCGCGAATAATCGGCTTTGGGAATATTTCCGCGACGCGGTCGAGCAAGCCGGAACCGCCGAGAACGATAAATATGCCGCCCATGAGGAGAGCCCCGGCGGCGATTTCCGAGGAGCCGAAACCTTGGGCGATGGCAATCGCGCCAAAGGCCTTCAACGGCTGCACCGGCACCGGCAGGCGATAGAGCAAGCCCGCAGCAACATACAAAAGGCCCGCGGGAAGCAGCACGGCCGTCGGCGACAATCCATTTTTGACGATGAGGGCCACGGCGATGGGAACGAGAACGCCCAAATCGGCGACAGCTCCGGCAAGCTCCGTGCGGTCAAATCGCAGCCGCTCTGTCGCCTGTTTCAAATCCGGATTGGCGGAGATGCCGCCGACCCCGCTTTCCGGGGCGGCGATGGAAGAACTCTGCATAAGTGACCCTGGGCGCCTTCGTTATGGTCAACAGGATATAACGATAGCTCAAATGCCCCCCAAGGGCAAAGCATCGACCATCGCGCCCTCAAGGGACTCTGGAACATTTGGGGGAAGGCGGATCAGCGCATTGGCGGCGGCGAACACCGAGATCAACGAGGAGTCCTGGGCCTCGAACGCCTTGACCACGAGTTGGCCGTTTTGGTCCACCTCCAGCCGCGCCCGCAAATAATGCTCGCGCGCCCCGTTGGCGGGAAGAGGACGCAACAGGCGGGCGCGGTGGGTTGCGATGCAGGCGTGCGGGTCTCGTCCCAACATCGCTTCCATGAGCGGACGAAGAAAAAGCGTGGCGCAAGCCAGCGCGGAAGCCGGGTTGCCCGGTAACCCCAAAACCAATCCTTGTGGAGTCGAACCGAACCAGGTGGGCTTGCCGGGCCGGACCGAAACTTTTTCCACCGCAAGCGTGATGCCCAACTTTGCCAGGGCGGCGCGCGCATGATCGTGATCGCCGACCGACGCGCCGCCGATTACCACCAAAAGATCGCTGTTCTTGAAGCCTCGTTCCGCGGCGCGCGCGATGGCATCGGCATCGTCCTTTTCCACCGCCAAACGATTTGGCACGCCGCCCCAGGACTGCACCAATCCGGCTAGGCCAAAAGTCGTGGAGTCGAAGATCTGAAACGGTTCCGGCTCCGAACCCGGCGCGGCCAATTCGTCGCCGCTGCTCAAAATCGCGACGCGCGGAGCCCGCACCACCCGCGCCTGCCCTGCTCCGCTTGCCGCCACCATCGAGATGGCCACGCCGTCCAACGTGCGTCCTTTGGGAAGCAGAACCGTGCCGGCGGCAAAGTCGCCGCCACGCGGACGGATATTGTGGCCCGCCGGCGATGCCGGGACCGTTATGTGTTCGCCTTCGCGGCGAACATCTTCCTGGATGACCACCGTATCGGCGCCATCGGGCAAAGCGGCGCCGGTCGAAATGCGGGCTGCCATGCCGGACTCGAGGCGTCCTTCAAAGCCGTGTCCCGCGGCGGATTCGCCGGACACCTGTAAGCGGCCCGGCGTATCGCTGCTGCGCACGGCATATCCGTCCATCGCCGAAACATGGAATGGCGGCTGATCGCGCATGGCGATGACCGAATCCGCCAGCACCCGTCCCAGGGCCGCTTGCAAGGACACAAGCTCGCTGCCCAGCGGGCGCACCAAAGCCAGCATCCTCGCCCGCGCGTCCACGACCGACAGGAGCCCGCCGGCAGGACTACCGCCCTGTGAATCGCTAGCGCGCACGGCGATAGTCACCGGAGGCGCCGCCGCTTTTTTCCAGCAGGGTGACGCCTTCGATCACCATGGCGCGATCCGAGGCCTTCAGCATGTCATAAATGGTGAGGCAGGCCACCGACACCGCGGTCAAGGCCTCCATCTCAACGCCGGTCTGGCCGGACGTCTTGGCGCGGGCGGTCACGATCAGGGCATTGTTTTTCTTGTCGGGCTTGATTTCAACTTTCACGCTGCTCAGCGCGATCGGATGACAAAGCGGAATGAGTTCGGCCGTGCGCTTGGCCGCCATGATGCCGGCAAATTCGGCCGCGGCGCGCACGCTGCCCTTTTTAGAATCTCCCGCCTTGGCCTTACGGAAAGTCTTGGCATTCATCACCACCCGGCCTCGTGCCACCGCCTCGCGCGCGGTCACGGGCTTGTCGCCCACATCCACCATCCGGGCCTGGCCCTTGCGATCCAGGTGAGTCAGGGACCTTGCCACCTTATACCTCCGTGAAGCGGGAAATCAGTTCCGCCAGGTTGCAGGGACGGTGCCGGCTGTCGAGCTGCCAGCGGATCAGCTTGTCCCAGCCGTCCTTGCAGGCGCCGTTGGAGCCGGGCAGCGCGAAAATCAGCTTGCCTTTGGCCAGGCCTGCGCAAGCGCGGCTCTGCATGGTGGAAAGGCCAACCGACTGGAAACTGGTCATGTGCCAGACGGTCTCGAACCCGTCGATGCTCTTGTCGAACAAGGGCTGGATCGCTTCGGGCGTGACATCGCGCCCGGTGAGTCCGGTGCCGCCAGTGGAAATCACGACATCGACTTCAGGATCGTCGATCCAGCTCTTCACCTGGGCGCGGATATTGGCGGTATCATCCTTGACAATCGCGCGAGCCGCCAGGCGATGACCATCACGGACCACGCGCTCGGCCAGCAGATTGCCTGAGGTGTCGTTCGCCTCGTCACGGGTGTCCGAGATAGTCAGCACGGCTATGCGCAGGGACCGAAAATCGATTTCAGGGTCCAGCCGTCCTCCGCCCGGAGGATTGGGAAAAAATTGCGAGTCTGTCACTTTGTTTCCTCTTCGGCTTTCAGGCGCCGCGCATAATCCTCGGACCGCGGCTCGATCCAGCGCGCGCCTTGGGGGCCGGTTTCCTTTTTCCACAGCGGGGCGTCGGTTTTAAGATAATCCATCAGGATCCGCACCACTTCAAAAGCATCGGCGCGGTGCGTCGACAGGGCCGCCACCAGCACGATGGCCTCGCCCGGGCGGATGGCGCCCACCCGATGCACCACCAACAGGTCCGGGCAGGAAAACCGCCGGCTGGTTTCCTCCGCCAGGCGCGCAATCTCTTTTTCGCTGAAGCCGGGATAGTGATCGATGCGCAACTCCTCCACCGCCGCCCCAGCGGTCTCGGCGCGGCAAGTGCCCACAAAACTGACCAGGGCCCCCGCATCATCGCGGCCCGCGGCAAAGGCCGCGATCTCGGCCTGCGGATCGAAGGCGCGGCTGACAATGCGAATATCCAATTCAGCCTCCGCTCATCGGCGGCAAAAAGGCGACTTCATCGCCATCGGCCAACGCCTGGGACAGATCGTGCGCCACGCATTGATTGACGATCAGCCGCGTCCGCGTGGCTTCCATCGCCGCCCCCAGCAGCGGCTGCTGACGCGCCACCCAATCCTTCAAGTCGCCCAGCGTGCGCACATCCTTCGGCAGCGCGATTTCGGCCAACGCAGCCGGCGCCATTTCTCCAAATTTTCCCAAAAAAACCAGCCTGACCAATCAACCTCCAGATGCGCGCTTATGTCATGCATGCGCGGCACGAACCATATGCCAAGGGCCTTGGCGAAAAAAGCATCGGATGCATACTATCATAATGGCGCTGACCATCCTCTTGATCGATACCGATGCGGAACGCGCCGGCGCGCTGGAAGATAAGCTTTCGCAGTCCGGTTTTGCGCGAGTCCTGCGCGCCGAAGGCCCCGATCTCGCCACCGCGGTAGAGCAAGCCAAGCCGGACCTGATCATTGTGGATATGGCGCTGCCCGATCGCGACGCGCTGGAAGACATCCGCGCGGTTTCCGGCGCCAGTCCGGTTGTGATGTTTGCCGGTACCGACGACCCCGAATTTGCCCAGGAAGCGATCGCGGCGGGCGTCTGTTCTTACAACCTGTCCGGCGTGGCGTTGCAGGATGTGCGGCCCATCCTGGCTTCGGCGGTTGCCCTGTTCCAGCGCTACCGCCATGTCGAGACCGAACTGGCAACCGCCAAGGCCTTGCTGAATGAGCGGCGGTTGATCGAACGCGCCAAGGCGATCCTGATGAAAAACCGCAAGATGAGCGAACCCGAAGCCTATCGCTGGCTGCAAAAGAGGGCGATGAACGAAAGCCGCAAGCTGGCCCAGGTGGTGGCGGACTTTGTCGCGGAAGAGGAAAATCCGCGGCGGGAGAGCAAGCCATGAGCGACATACTGGCCCTCAAGAGTGTGCGCTCCGGTCCCAGATTGCGTATCGGCTTTCTGCGCTTGACCGACTCCGCGCCTGCCATCGTGGCCCAGGAGTTCGGCTATTTCGCCGAAGAAGGCGTGGATGCGGAGCTTTTGGAGGAGCCGTCCTGGGCCAATATCGCCGACAAGTTGGCTTACGGTTTCCTGGATGCGGCCGTCATCGTTCCTCCGCTGGTCTTCGCCGTCGAACTGGGAACGCGCGGCATCAGCCAGCGGCTGGTCATTCCTTGCAACATCAGCCAGGGCGGCAACACGGTCACGCTTGCTCCTGTCTTGGCGCGGCGTATCCAAGAAAAGGCCGAAAAGGAAGGGTTTTCCGTGCCCCATGCTTTGGCCGCCGGCCTGAGCGGGGATCAGCCTTTGGCCCTGGGCGTTGTCCATGCCTATTCTACGCACAACTTGTTGCTGCGCTATTGGCTGGCGACCGCGGGACTTCATGCGGGCCGCGATGTGCGTCTCAGCGTGGTGCCTCCGGCGCGCGCTGTTGAGGCCTTGGCATCCGGACAGATCGCCGGCTTCTGCGCCGGCGCCCCCTGGGGCGAAATCGCGGTGCGTCAGGGCGTCGGGATCAATGTGGCAAGCTCCGACGATATTTGGCGAACGGCGCCGGAAAAGGCTTTCGCGGTTCGCGAAAGTTGGGCGCAGGACCATCCGGACAGTCTCAAGGGTGCGGTTCGCGCCTTGGTCCGCGCCGGTCAGTTTTGCGACGCGCCGGAGAACGCTTCCTATACGGCCGCTCTCTTGTCGCGACAGAAATATCTGGGCGTGGACAGCCATGCCATCCTGTCCTCCCTGCCCGGCGGCGCAATCGCGCCGGACAATCTTTCGCGTTTCTTCCGCGGCGCCGCGACCTTTCCCTGGCGCAGTCATGCCCTATGGTTTCTGGAGCAGATGGCGCGCTGGGACCTGATCGGCAATATCGATGCACAAGGTCTGGCAGCGCGGGTCTATCGTTCCGATCTCTACCGCGCGGCGGTGGCGCCCTTGGGCATCAGTGTGCCCTTGGCGGATTCCAAAGCCGAAGGCGCTCATGACTCGCCCTGGCAGTTGGACGCTGCGCCCAAGTCCATCGCCATGAGCCGTGACCGTTTTTGCGACGGGGCGATTTTCAATGTCGTGCCGGCCCCGGCTAGTTTTTGAGCAGGAAATGCGCTGCACAAATTTTGACCTTTTGGCTCCGTCAATGAGCACCAAGCCCTTCTGATTCGCGGAAAATTTCCCGGTTTTCCGGCATTTTGCAGACGCAAAAACTTGGCCCGGATTTTGCGATTGATAGAGCGCCGGGCCGGCAGGTCCGCCCGGCCGAGTTGCGTTCAAGGACGGATGCGCTCGCAAGCGACGATCGACCACCCGCGAGCCAATGGCGGTTCGTATGCGGCGCCCAGCGCGCCCGAGCGAGCCATAGATGAAATCTGCTTTTCTCAAAGCCGGGCATCTTCCCACTCTTATCGCCTGTTTTCTCTATTTCGATCTCAGCTTCATGGTCTGGGTGCTGCTGGGGCCCATGGCGGTCCTGATCGCCCATGATTTGAATTTATCGGCCGGTCAGAAGGGTTTGATGGTCGCCGTGCCGGTGCTGGCGGGCGCGATCCTGCGCATCGTCAATGGCGTGTTGGTGGGCCAGCTGCATCCCCGCCTCACCGGCCTGATAATGCAACTGATAGTCATTGCCGGCTTGATCGGCGCCTGGATGATCGGAGTGCACAGTTTCCAGCAAATCCTGCTGTTGGGTGTGGTGCTGGGCGTCGCCGGCGCCTCCTTCGCCATCGCGCTTCCCATGGTGTCCTACTGGTACCCGCCCGAGCATCAAGGCATGGCGCTGGGCCTGGCCGGCGCCGGCAATTCCGGCACGGTGCTGGCTTCTCTGTTCGTGCCGGGCCTGGCGGTTGCGCTGGGTTGGCACAATGTCCTGGGTCTGGCCGCCTTGCCGCTGATACTGGTGTTCGTGCTGTTCTTTTTCACCGCCAAGAACAGCCCGCAATGCCCGCCACGCAAGAGCCTGGAGGATTATCGCCGGATTCTGAGATCCAAGGACGCCTGGCTGCTGATGTTCTTCTATGCCATCAGCTTCGGCGGCTTTGTCGGCCTGTCGTCCTTCCTGCCGATTTATTTCCACGACCAGTTCGGCTTGCCGCCGATCAAGGCGGGCTATTTCACCGCCGCCTGCGTTTTTGCCGGTTCCTTTGCGCGGCCCTTTGGCGGCGCGCTGGCCGATCGCATCGGCGGCACGCGCTCGCTGTCCTTCGTTTACCTGTTCGTGGCGGGCATCCTGTTTACGGTCGCGCGCGGCACCATCCCGGTGGTCAGCGCGCTGATGTTGTTCATCCTCGCCATGTCGGCGCTGGGCATGGGCAATGGCGCGGT
>Ga0068867_100001757_pt1 | contig 15079 bp, 13 predicted proteins | sample KBSMisM32_FD_65649 | JGI IMG/M metagenome (GOLD analysis project Ga0068867, IMG submission 65649) | Miscanthus rhizosphere microbial communities from Kellogg Biological Station, Michigan, USA - KBS Miscanthus M3-2 | ecosystem: Host-associated > Plants > Roots > Rhizosphere > Soil ...
CAGTTCAACTCAGAAAAATTTTACGGTAATAAAACAGGAATTGATCCAAACAGGAGATATTAAAGCTGTAACACGCAGTTCTTCCCCCATTACACAAGTGTGGTGGAAAACGCCGGGGCCTGACTGGCCTGGGAAACCAGGTAATACTAATCTCATGTTTTCCGGAATGAGCGCAGAATTGGATTTTACCAAAACAATGGGTATAAAACTCCTTTCCGGTAACGATTTTACCGGAACTCCTATTGATTCATCACGAATGCTTTTAAACAAGGCTGCTGTTGCAATAATGGGCCTGAAAGATCCCGTGGGAATGCAATTGAGTTATAACAATAAAAAGTACACGGTATCCGGCGTGATCGACAATGTAGTAATGGAATCGCCTTATAAACCGGTGGACCCAATGCTGGTAGTTAATATACCTGATTATAGTAACTCCATCGCAATACGATTAAATGACAAGGTGCCCCCGCAAAGAGCCTTAAGCTCCATTGAAAAAATATTCAATAAATACAATCCGGCATTCCCTTTTGAGTACCAGTTTGTGGATAAGGAATTCGGGAAAAAATTCATTGCCGAAGAGCTGATCAGCAAGATCATCAACCTCTTTGCCTTCCTGGCCATTTTTATATCCTGCATTGGCCTGGCAGGACTGGTTTCTTTTACCATTGAAAAACGAGTTAGGGAAATTGGCGTAAGAAAAGTATTAGGGGCTTCCGTTCAGCAAATACTGGCGCTGATATCCGGAGAATTTCTGAAACTTGTTTTGATGGCTTTCCTCATTGCCGTACCGGTTACCTGGTGGTATATGCATAATTGGCTACAGAATTATGACTACCATATCAATATCAGGCTGTGGATGTTTATGTCTGTAGGAGGGTTCATACTATTACTGACTTTAGTAGTTGTGGTCATGAACGCAATAAAAGCAGCTATCGCGAACCCGGTTAAGAGTTTGAGAACGGAATAAAGCTGGTCACAATTTTTTGCTCCACGAATGTCATTATACCTGAAACATGGATGGTATACGTAAAACTGTTTTTACTTCACCATCACCGGTAATCTTACTGAATCGTGCTAAAGCTCCGGAGGACACCGTAGTTTTGCAACAAATACTCCCCAATGGCATTTGTTCATTTTGAAGTAAGAGATCAAATTGGCCTTATTACTTTGAATCGCCCGGAAAAGCTCAATTCATTTAACCGGGAAATGGCCTTGTTATTACAGCAACATCTTGATGATTGTAAAAAAAAGGAAGTTCGTTGTGTGTATATAACGGGCGCAGGCAAAGGATTCAGTGCCGGACAGGACCTTTCAGAAGTTGCAGCACCCGGTGCTCCTGGATTCAACGTGATCTTATCAGAGCATTATAATCCCATCGTTACAAAAATCAAACGGCTGGAAAAACCGGTACTGGCAGCAGTGAATGGAGTAGCAGCAGGTGCAGGAGCCAATATTGCTTTATGTTGTGATATTGTTATAGCTACTCAATCAGCTTCTTTTATACAGGCTTTTTCAAAGATCGGGCTGATACCTGATAGCGGTGGTACGCATACTTTACCCAGACTGGTGGGATGGCAGAAAGCAAGTGCTTTGATGATGCTGGGAGAAAAGGTTGCTGCGGCTGATGCGGAACGAATGGGAATGATCTATAAAGTTTTTCCCGATGAGCATTTTAATGAAGAGGCATTGAAGATGGCAAAGACGCTTGCAGGAATGCCTACATTGGGATTGGCTTATACAAAAAAAGTATTATCTCTTTCCGTCAATAACACATTTGAGGACCAGGTACTGGATGAGGATGTGTTCCAGCAACGCGCTGCACAGACAAAGGATTACAGTGAAGGTGTGGCAGCTTTTTTAGAAAAGAGACAGCCTGTATTTAAAGGAGAGTAAGAAGCCATTAGCTATTAGCCGTTAGCTTTTAGCCACTGGTCACCGGATTGTTAATACAATCACCAAAAATTACCTAATGGCTAATAGCTAACGGCTAATGGCCCAAATTGTACAGATGACTAATTCAAAAGACCAGGCAGCTGAAAAGGTAGTAGCTCACATGATGGAGCATGATCTATTTTCCCAATGGCTGGGAATAGAAGTATTAGAAGTTAAAGAAGGGTACAGTCGTCTTAAAATGAAAGTGCGCAGGGAAATGATCAATGGATTTGGAATTGTACATGGCGGTATCGCATTTTCTCTGGCCGACAGTGCTTTTGCCTTTGCCTGTAATAATCGGAATGTATTATCGGTGGCCCTGGATACCGCAATCAATTTTACCAAACCGGTACATGTAGATGATGTATTAACTGCCGAAGCAAAGGAACTGCACAATGGCCGTTCAACAGGTTTATATCATATTACAATTACCAACCAGCAGGATCATGTAGTAGCTTTATTCAAGGGGACCTGTTTCCGTACCAATAAGTCATTGATCAGTTAAGCACACATCCATGATCTACCGATACCAGGAATATATACCCGTTATTCATTCTTCCTCATTTATACATCCCCAGGCGGCAGTTACTGGCAATGTTATCATTGGCAGGAACTGTTATATAGGTCCGGGTGCAGCATTAAGGGGAGATTGGGGACAGATCATTTTAGAGGATGGATGTAATGTGCAGGAAAACTGTACCGTGCATATGTTTCCCGGGGTAACTGTATTATTAAAGGAGGGTTCCCATATTGGCCATGGCGCCATCATCCACGGAGCTACAATTGGAAAGAATTGCCTGGTTGGCATGAATAGCGTGGTAATGGATGATGTAGAGCTTGGAAATGAATGCATTATAGGTGCTCTCACCCTGGTTCGGGAGGGAGAAAAGATACCAGCCCGGAGCCTGGTTGTGGGAAATCCTGGCAAGATCATTAAACAGGTAACTGACGAGATGATGGCCTGGAAAACGGAGGGCACAGAAATCTATCAATCACTGCCCAAAATAATGCTGGAGGAAAGCGGTTTGACGGAGCCTTTACGGGAGATACCATCCAATTTGCAACAACAGCAAAAAAATTATCTTCCACTTAAACAACGCAAATCAAAGTAATTCAGGTAGTAACCAATTATCCCATAAACATGCCGTAAAATTCCTTCGTAAAAGCTTGCACAAATGATCGCTGGAGAGTAGTTTAGCGCTACTTCCATTCCTCCCCAAAGACCTAATTAATCCCACGTACCCAAAATCCCATTAAAAAGGCCGTTTTCCTTATTTGCAGTTATTAATTGACTGACAACCATGTTGTCATACCTATATACTTATATCTGATCCTCCAAAAGACCCTCCCGATCCCAGATCCCAGAAGAAGACTTCCATTTCACATCCTGTCAATGCCGCACCATCCATTCCCCGGAAGCCAGTTAAACAACTGAGGTCTTTTCTATTTCACATCATATAAACCTAAGAGCATGAACAAGTTTTATTCATTAATCGTATCGCTTTTTGCGGTATTTGTGGTAGCGGCACAGCCTACTTTACCAGGAAATCCTGGGGCATGTAATGCCAACAATTGTACAACAAACGCCCTAATTGATGTTTGTCCTCCCGGAGGATCAACCGTTATCAGTTCCACCACTAACGGAGCTTATAACAGAGGTAACAATCCCACTCACCTTGGAGAAGGAGCCATCTGGCGTTATCGCAACTTTGCCTCAGTAGGCGGAGTAACAGTAAACATGGAAGTAACTATTGATGATATTTCCAATGCCACCCTGGAGTCTATTGATGATGACGCAGCAGAGGATCAGGCGGGTAATTCTATTGGAAGTTACTTTTCTCCACGTATTGGACCAGATGTAAATCTGAATGGCACAAACCGCAGAGGGTTTGTTCAGTTTACCATGAGATTCTTTAGAAACTCAACTGGTGTAAACAATAATTCTAATGCTGATTTCGCCAATACAGTGAACCTGAGCAATATCAATTATGTGCATTATGATATTGATGGTAATGATGCCGGTAATGTTAACCAGGCAACAACAGCAGGTAGCTGGTTCCGTGAAACAGGAATGGCACAAAGAATATCTATATCGAATCCACAAGTGCTTGCTAATAGCGCAACTGATCTTATAGCTTATAATTATACTGATCCGGTTGCTACAAGCTGGACTGGTTATGCCGGCGGTATTTGCGAAAGAGATGGTGTGTCTAAATGCGCACAGGTTGCTGCTTCCTTTGCTTTTGCAGGAAGCCTTCCTTCCATCACTTTCCGTATGGGTTATGATTATAATGCCGGTGGTAATATCGGTCGCCCTGTCAGACAGTATGGTTCAAGACTGGGATGTTTCAATTTCCCTCAGCAGATAACGTTACCTGTTAAGTTACTTTCTTTCTCCGGCAGCTATAATGGTTCCAAAACTCTGCTGAGCTGGGAAACAGCTAATGAAGTGAATTTTGATCGTTATGATGTTGAGCGCAGCAATAATGGTAGTGATTACCTGGCAATTGCATCTGAGAAATCAAAGTCAGGCATTACTCAACCAAAATACCAGTTCACAGATGATCTTAACGGCGCTTATGAAAATGTATTCTACTATCGCCTGAGAATGGTTGATATCGATGGCAAATATTCTTACAGCAATGTGATCATGGTTCGCAAAGACCAGAAACAAATGGCCAGCCTGATAATCAGCCCTAACCCTGTATTCGCTGGTGGTGTTGTAACAATCAGGTTAGGTTCCGAAGCAAAGAAAAGTGTTGAAGTAAGAGTAATTGATAATTCAGGAAAGATCGTATTGAAACAACAGAATCAATTGAATGAAGGAGTTAACAGTATATCATTTAATAACCAAAGCCGCCTGCAGTCCGGTATTTACACCGTACAGGTGGTAGCTGATGACGAAATTCTGAGCAGTAAGCTTTCAGTGATCAGGTAAACAGAATTTTATTAAAAAGGCATAAGTTATTAGGACGGACATGCTCAGGGTTTTATTACCTTGGCCCCTCTGGCACATTGCGGAGGGGTTTTTTTTATTGCCGTTAGGCAAATTTAATTTTCCTGCTACGGGAATAGTTGTACCTTAAATGTCCCTATTTAATTTAAGTATAACCTAAAAAACCCTGGATTATGAGAAAAAATTTACTTCTCATTTGTTCCCTTTCCTTCACTCTCCTGAATACTGCGTATAGCCAGACCGATCGATTTGCTTATGTTATTACAGATAATGTTAAAGATGGAATCAACTGGAATGTATTACGCAAGATAGATCTCCAATCAAATACTTATAGTGATGTGTTGCTGAATGGGAGTGATGCAAAACAACTTCCTTATGATGCAGGCACTAAAAAACAGTTTAGTGCTCCGTTTTCAGATGCGCGATTTGGCACAGTTGCCAATGCAGCTTTCGGTACAGGTGTAGCGGCTATTGCTTATGACAGGAAGAACGGCCGGTTATATTATACTCCCATGTTCATTGATCAGCTTCGTTATATTGATCTGAAAACAATGAAAGTGTATTTCATCAGTACTCCTGCCAATGATGCACTTAAAGTGAAAGCTTCAGATCAAAGCAATATCATTACACGTATGGCCATTGCCAATGATGGAAATGGATATGCATTGACCAATGATGGCAATCATCTTCTCCGATTCACAACTGGTAAAAAAATTACCATTACTGATCTCGGTGCTGTTGTTGATGACCAGGCCAATAAAGCAATTTCAGTTCATAATTCCTGCAGCAGTTATGGTGGAGATATGATTGCAGACGATGATGATAATTTGTATGTATTCTCCGCCCGCAACAATGTTTTTAAAATTAATATCAATAACAAGATCGCCACGCACCTTGGAACCATCAATGGATTACCTGCAAATTTTACTACTAATGGCGCTGCGGTTGGAACTGATAACAGGATCGTAATTGTTAGCGCAACCAATAGCGGCGCAATGTATTCACTTGATAATTCCAACTGGAATGCTACTCCCATTGAATCTTCTATTGCATGGCGTAGTTCTGATCTTGCAAACAGCAACCTGTTAGCTACCCGCCGCTCAACTACGATACCTTCAGTACTGGCTGCTTTACCAAATGCAGCAGATACAAGAATAGGTTTATATCCTAACCCTACAGTGCAAAAACAATTCACTGTTCAATTCAACCAGCCTGAAGGAAATTATACCATCCTGGTTTCAGATGTTTTAGGACGCCAGACAATCCGTTCAGTTGCAAGGGTAAATGGAAAAGGACAAACAGAAGCAATCCAGTTACCTGAGAACACAAAAAGAGGTGTATACCTGGTGAAAGTAGTAGACCAGAACAGTGCTACCATTTTCTCCAAAAAGATAGTTGTTCAGTAAAGACCAGTGCTTTACTGAATTGCGAGCCGGCCCCGTAAGGCCGGCATTTTTTTATCTTTCGTCCTTATAAACCAGCCTTAGTTTTTTGGCTTTTTCATTGAAATCAGCGCATTTTCCGTCACCTTTTCCTGTAAAACCGCCGGATGGTGCACAAAGTGGCGTACAATCTTCACTGTAAAGCATATTATACTGATCGCAGCAGGGACTACTGAACAGATAAACGTGCTTATCATTATACAGGTACTCATTTACTTCAGCAGGCGGGTTCCATTTGGGCTGGGCCTTTATCTCATCAATTTTCTGCTGAATGCAGGAAGGGATGGTTGCTGAGTCCTGTGCCTTGTGGCAGGTGGAGGACATTAATACCGTTAGTGATAGAATCAGAATAATTTGCTTCATCAGATTATTTTTTATCGGTTTAATTAGGTCTATTTAACAAAGGCTATCGGCTCAGGGCTCGTACGTCATAACTATATTTGCACACTGAACAAAAAGCAGACCGATTGGAAAAGAGCAATTTTGTTGACCAGATAAGGATCTTTTGCCGCAGCGGACACGGAGGGGCTGGCTGCAAGCATTTTATGCGTAATAAATTTACGGCACTTGGCGGACCTGACGGCGGAGATGGTGGTCGGGGTGGTCATATTATCCTGAAAGGGAACAGTAACCTGTGGACCCTGCTCCATTTGCGTTATTTCAAGAATGTGCTGGCGGAAAACGGGGAAGGCGGAATGGGTAATAACAGGACCGGCCGTTTTGGCAAGGATGTGATCATTGACGTTCCGCTCGGTACTATTGCAGTTGATGAAGAAACCGGAAATAAGGAAGTGGAGATATTGCAGGATGGCCAGGAAGTTATCTGGCTACCTGGCGGCAAAGGCGGATTGGGCAATAGTAATTTTGCCACTTCCACTAACCAGGCACCTGAGTATGCACAACCAGGATTACCCGGAATAGAAGGCTGGAAGGTCCTTGAATTGAAAGTGCTGGCTGATGTGGGATTAGTTGGATTTCCAAATGCCGGAAAATCCACTTTATTGTCTGTGGTAACTGCTGCCAAACCCAAAGTGGCAGATTATGCATTCACCACATTGACTCCCAACCTGGGAATGGTGGAATACAGAGATGGAAAGAGCTTCTGCATTGCTGACCTGCCAGGTATTATTGAAGGAGCTGCAGAAGGAAAGGGGCTTGGTCATCGTTTTCTCCGTCATATTGAACGTAATTCCATTCTCTTATTTCTGATACCCGCAGACAGTCCCGATCATAAGAAGGAATTTGACATATTGGTCAGTGAACTGGAACAATATAATCCTGAATTATTGCATAAACAGTTTGTGATCGCTATCAGTAAATCAGATATGCTTGATGATGAACTGATGGGTGCTATAGAAAAGGAATTGCCTGCTGACATACCTCATTTGTTTATTTCATCAGTAACCGGCAAAGGACTTGTGGAATTAAAAGACCTTTTGTGGAAAGTGCTCAACACTCCGGTTTCCTGATACCATTTTACGGGTATTAGCCACAATAATTTTTTTCAGCCCGAAAAAAAATTCTAAATTCGGGTAGATGCCTGCTTGTTTAAAAAAGCAGGCAATCATTTTTTCTGATTATTCCTGTCCCACCGTTTTGAATACCCAATACCTTACTGCTTGCTTAAAGAAAGAGATGTAACCCGTTTTTAAAATCGTTTTTAAAACCGAACGTATGCGTGTATTAAAATCCACCAGGAACTTAACCAGGGTAGTTGGGATACCGGCAGTTCTCCTACTGCTTTCAATAGCAAACTCACCGCTTTTTGCGCAACAGCTTGCAATCAATGAAAATCCTCCTGAGATGAAGGTGAGGTATATTGAAGGAGACAATGATGTTTTACTATTCAATTTGAAATACAACAACAATTCCGGATCTGATTTTAAACTAATGGTCCTGAATGAATCCGGAGATGTATTATTCCAGCAATCCTATTCCGGAAAGAATTTCAGGAAAAAAATCAGGTTAACCCGCCTCACGGAATCAGATGATGTAACCTTCCTGATACGATCTCCCAGGAAGAATATCCAACTCAGTTATAAAGTAAAAGTTCCAAGTAAGGTTGTGGATGATGCTTCACTGGCAAGTATGGACTAGCTCCGATAATCTTCGTATCAAAGACCCTAATTGCAGTTTTAACAGATCAATTAAGCATTGATCTGATGATTTATCCGTCTAAAGCACTCGAATTTAGAGCTTAAACTACCCTCATTACCATTCACCATATAAGCCTGCCACCGCTTGGCTCCCGCCTCAATTTGTAGTAGGTTTGCAACCCAGTAAACATGAGGAAAATATGAAGAAATTCTTATTAACGGTTGCACTGTTATTCCTACTGGTTTTCCGCTCTTTGGCCGATGAAGGTATGTGGTTACCCTTCCTGCTTGGCCAGCAGGTTTATAATGATATGGTGAAAAAGGGTTTGAAGCTCACAAAAGAACAACTCTACAATATCAATAAAGCCTCACTGAAAGATGCCATTGTCATATTCGGCAGTGGCTGTACCGGTGAGGTGGTAAGTTCCGAGGGATTACTTTTTACCAATCACCATTGTGGCTATGATGCAATAGCCGGCGCAAGCACTGTAGATCATAATTATTTAAGGGATGGATTTTACGCTTCTAATAAAGGAGAAGAGATACCTACTGATATCACTGTTCAATTTCTTTTACGGGTTGAAGATGTAACCAAAGAAGTAATGGATTCACTGGGTGACAGGAGCGGTCTTGAAAGATGGCAAAAGCAGTCAGCGGTACTTGCTGGCATCAACAAGCGGATGAGTGATCCTACACAAAGTATTGAAACCCGCGTGAATGCTCTTTTCAAAGGGAACCAGTTCATTGCATTTGTTTATCAGCGGTATTACGATGTTCGCCTGGTAGGTGCACCGCCTGAAAGTGTTGGAAAATTTGGAGGTGATACGGACAACTGGGAATGGCCACGCCAGACAGGTGATTACGCCATCTACCGCGTTTACACAACTCCAGATGGAAAATCTGCCAAATATGATGCAGCTAATATTCCTCTTAAACCGAAATGGTATTTACCGGTTTCCCTCAAAGGTGTAAAAGAAGGTGATTTTGCTATGGTATGGGGATACCCCGGCAGCACCAACCGGTATGAAACTTCTTATGGTGTTCAACTTGCTACTGAGATCAATAATCCCACATTGGTTAGCCTGCGCGAAGTGAGATTGAAATATATGATGGATGAAATGAAGAAGGATCCGGCAACCAAATTGCAATTGTCTCCCTCCTATGCCATGGTAGCCAATTACTGGAAGTTTTATGATGGAGAAACAAAACAGCTGATCAAACATGATGTATATGGACAGAAGAAGAAAGCGGAAGAAGCTTTTATAAAATGGGCTGATGGGAAACCGGAATACCAGGGCATTTTTGCAGAATGGAGTGATGCCTATAAAGCCTGGACCAAATATGCCAAACACAGAATGTATATCAATGAAGGCATTTTTGGATCTTCTCTTTTTGAATTTGCAATCATGCTTATCCCGGTAGAAGCTTCACTTGTAAGACCAAATGTGCCCCAGGCAGATTTGAAAAAGGCGCTGGATGCTGCCAATAACTACCGCAGCCGTTTCCTCTCCGAAGAAAATAAAATATCCGACCAGCATATTGTTGCAGCTATCCTTAAATTATTTTATGAGAATATTCCGAAAGACCAACATCCAATCGGAGTATATGGCACCATCCGTAACCAGTACGGTGCACTTGACAAAGAAGAGACCTATGAAAAACTGGCAGCAGATATTTTCAGCAAAACCTTTTTGTTTGATGATGCTAAATGGAATGCCTTCATTGCCCATCCCGATGCCAATGTATTACAGGGGGATCCTGCCTTTTACTACGCCAATGCATTTTATTCAAATTATATAAGCAAATATTCGCCTTATTACCAGCAATTCAATGCAAAGAATATGGACCTTGGGCGATTGTATTTGAAAGGAATTATGCAAATGGACCCGGTAAAAGCAAAATTGATGTATCCCGATGCCACTTTTACCATGCGGATGACCTATGGGGCAGTTAAAGCCTATCGCCCGAGAGATGGTGTTCAATACGATTATGTTACCACTTCAAAAGGCATATTGGAAAAATACATTCCTGGTGATTATGAATTTGATCTACCTGCAAAGCAGATCGAGTTATTGAAGAAAAAGGATTTTGGCCAGTATGCAGATCCTGTTCGTAAAGACCTTGTGACTGGTTTTATTACTACCAATGATATTACCGGAGGTAATTCCGGATCGCCGGTGCTCAATGGAAATGGAGAGTTAATAGGGTTGGCATTTGATGGTAACTATGAGGCATTGAGCCATAAAATGGCATTTGACAAAGAACAGGTTCGTACTATTTGTGTAGATATAAGATACGTGCTTTGGTGTATCGATAAACTGGGTGGAGCCTCTAACCTCATCAAAGAGCTGAAGATTGTGAAGTGAGTGAAATTTTAAAGTAATTTCATGGCTTGAAACAATCCGGCTACATATTTCTCATTCTGCTACTTCCCCTATCATCCCTGTTTGCCCAGGAAACCCGTTTTAGTCTTTCTACTGATGGGAATATCCTGCGCAGTTTAAGAAAACAGCAAAGATTCTGGGCAATTGGCCAAACTGTTACCGGGCATTTTCATTTTACTCCCAGGAACGAAGCCTATGCCTGGCTGGTTTATTATACCAATGGCATATTCCAAAATCAGCTTAATGCAACTGCCAAACAGCCTGCAACAACGCCTCAACAGATTGCTTTTACGAATAAAGCAAGGATGAGGATCGTTCAAATTTCGCTGGGCTGGAAACATTATCTGAAAGGCTCTTGTAATTCAGAAGAAAAATGGAACCTCTATGGATCTGCAGGATGGGGTTTAATGATTGGCAGAATAGAAAATACTCATTCCGTTAAAATTGATACATCCACATATAATGTACAGGTTTTGGAAGGTTCGTCTCATTTCAAACGACTTACTGCCGACTTTACTTTAGGTTATGAAAAGCCTGTGGGTGCTGATTTTTTTCTGTATCTGGAAGGACGGGCCCTCGTTCCGATAACAGATTATCCAAGCCGATTTATTTATATCTATGATAATGCTCCATTCGTAGGTTCTGTAAACCTGGGAATAAGAATACTTTTTTAATTAGCTTCCTGGCCCAAAGGGCCTTAAACTACAAATATGTTTTCGGGTTTTGGTGATATTTTTGCCATTCGCCAAAAAACCGAAAACTTAAGCATAAAACACCTTCATGCAACAACAATTACTGATCAGCAAAATTGAATTGTATAAATTATCCATTCCTCTGAAAGAACCATTCATCACTTCACTGGGAAGGGATGATTTTGCAAGGAATGTGCTGGTCAAGATCGAAACCAGTGAAGGTATAACCGGGTTTGGAGAGTGCAGTCCTTATATGGCTATCAGTGGTGAAAGCCAGGATACCTGTTATACTGTGGGTGGTTATTTTGCAACTCTATTTAAGGAAAAGAACGCACTGAACATTGAAGAGCGGGTTGAGGAAATGGACAAGCTGATCTATGGCAATTCCAGTATCAAGAGCGCATTTGACATGGCCCTGTATGATATAGCAGCGCAACATGCAGGAGTTCCCCTGTACAAATTTCTGGGTGGAGAGAAAAACAAAACAATTGCTACAGATTATACCGTAAGCATTGGTGAACCGGAAAAGATGGCACAGGATGCAGTTAAGATAAGGGACGAAGGCTATACTGCCATAAAAGTAAAATTGGGAAAGGATGGTAAAAAAGACGTTCAGCGCATGAGGGCCATTCGCCAGGCAGTTGGAAAAGAAACTCCTTTACGCATCGATGCTAACCAGGGATGGAATGCAGCCGAAGCTATTGAAACGCTTAATGCACTTTCCTCTTTTGATATCCAGCATTGCGAGGAACCCATTCCCCGTTGGGATTTTATGAAACTTCCTGAAATAAGGAAGGCCAGTCCCATTCCCATCATGGCAGATGAGAGCTGTGGAGATGACCATGATGCGGAGCGATTGATCAATATAAATGCCTGTGATTATATAAATATCAAATTGGGCAAATCGGGCGGCATCTTCAAAGCCCTGAAAATTGTAAAGCTGGCAGCCGATGCAGGCATTCATTTGCAGGTTGGAGGATTTGTAGAATCAAGACTGGCAATGACTGCTTTTGCTCATTTCTCACTTTGCCATCCACTAATACAGCATTTTGATTTTGATACGGCACTTATGTTCAGTGAAGATCCGGTTACGGGAGGGATCATATATAGCAAAGATGGAATAATCACCGTTCCTGATAGCCCCGGACTGGGCGCATCCATTGGAGAAAAGATGATCAGCAAATGGTGCAGTTGATCATTCATTACATTTATCCGGCGTAAAATTGAAATAATCAATTTTCACTGGTACAATAGCCGGATCGTTTGCAAGGCCGCTTATCGCAAATATTCCAACAAATTTGGGTTGAATCTTGAACTCATGAGTGGCTGCCACTTTAAAAGCAAAGTTTTTAATTGGCCCACTTGAATACAAAAAGCGAAAATGATCTCCATTCTTTTCTATTCGTAATCCAGACCATTTAAGGTTTTGACTGATCAGGTTCATTTGACTGGAATCGAGTTCAAAAATGGTTTGATGTGTAACCTCCTCTGGTTTACTTCCTGTACCCTGCGAGGTTATGGCCTGGAGTGCGACAACCGGTTTCAATGTAAATCCGCCAAAGAAATCATTATAGATGATGGAAAAGCGAATACTTCTGCCGGTAAAGCTGCTGTCTTCCATTAAAAGTATTCCTGTCTGCTGCCAGTTCTGCTTAGGAAAGAAATCTTCTATCCGCATTTCAGTACTAAAACAATCTGCGTTTATCTTTCGCAGAAGAAAATTATTTATGCCGGGTATTCCAGAAACTGAATCAGGCCAGTTATCTCCTTTCAGTGTAAATAAGGTAAGATTCCCCGGATACTCATTGCGTCTTTGCCAAAAGTCATCGTCCTTTTTCTGGACTGTCCAGCCATGATCTGCGAGCGTATCTTCTGCCGTGGATTTAAATTCTTCAATAAAGGGTTTCGAAGGATTCCTGCGTAGCAACATGAATGCGATTATAGCAATTGCAAGCACAGCCAACCCAATCAAAACTAAAATGTATTTTCTCTTTTTAGCGGGTGCAGGTGGCTGGCCGGCGTTCCGGTAGAACTGTTCTTTAAAACTGAACCAGTAAGGAAAATGGCCCTCCCTGTTTTTCCGCGTGGCCTCATCAGTATAGGGAGCTCCTGATACATACCTGGCCAGGGTATCCATGGTAGCAACCGATGGGTTTTCTTCTTTGCTATCAGGCGTCTTGAATATGAATGATGAATAATTCTTGATGCTTTTTGCGCCTACCACCAGCCCTGTCTGATCCAGGATCTGTGCAGATAATTGCCTGCTTTCCGTTTCCGAAAGTGGTTCACTTATGCCATGGCCAAAACATTTCTGACAGGTTTCCCTGAATAAGGCTGCAAAGGCTTTGGCATCTAAACCATTCATAACATTAATCTTATACTTTCAAATCAATTATTAATTCTACAATTCCGCCAGATTTCCATTCCAGTTCCCATCTCTTCTCTCTCGCTTATGGAAATTTAAGTCATAACAAATAGCTGGACCTAATTCAACCTAAAATATGAAATATCTGCCTTGGCTCGTTATGGCCTGCCTGCCGTTCGGCGCATTTTCACAAAAAATAACAGGTTCTGTAACGGACAAACAAAACAATCCATTGCCTACGGCCACAGTATTTCTCAAGCGGGCGCCGGATACCAGCCTTGTCAGGATGGCAATGACAAACACAGCAGGTCAATTTATATTTGACGGAATCGGTCCGGGACAATACTTTATAACAGTAACTCATACTGGTTATTCTCCAGTTTCCACAACAAACTTCCAGGCAACAGACAGTTTCCTGCTTCAAATACCTGTCATCTTACTGGAAAGGCTGGGAACTGACCTGGGAAATGTTATTGTCACCTCCAAAAAGCCGTTAGTTGAGGTAAAAGCAGACAAGATCATTCTGAATGTTGAATCCAGCATCAATGCCACAGGTTCTGATGCCCTGGAACTTTTAAAGAAATCTCCCGGAGTATTGGTAGACCGGGATGATAATATCAGCCTGAGTGGGAAAAATGGAGTTCAGATATTCATCGATGGGCGTCCAACGCCATTAACTGGCAAAGACCTGGCGGAATACCTGCGGTCATTGAATTCATCCTCCATTGAATCTATCGAGATCATCAATAACCCATCCGCCCGCTTTGATGCAGCAGGTAATGCCGGCATTATCAATATAAGATTGAAAAAGAACCGGGCTTTCGGCACTAATGGGAGTATCACCGCCGGGTATAATATTGGCATCTATTCCAAATACAATGGCGGTGCATCTTTTAATACGCGAAACAAGGGTATAAATGTTTTTGGGAATTATAATTACGCAACTGGTCTGAACCAGAATTTCATGCGCCTTCACCGCGAGCAATTGGATACGGTATTTGATCAACATTCCGTAATGAACACTGATCAAACCGCCAATAATTTCAAGACCGGTGCAGATATTTTTATTAATACCAAACACACCATTGGGGTTATCATTACCGGCAATATTTCAAATAACACATTAAAGAATGATAGCCGTACTGTTATTACTTATATTCCTACCAATGAAGACAACCGGATACTATTAGCCAATAACAGGAATAACGGAAA
>Ga0068867_100001779_pt1 | contig 14984 bp, 4 predicted proteins | sample KBSMisM32_FD_65649 | JGI IMG/M metagenome (GOLD analysis project Ga0068867, IMG submission 65649) | Miscanthus rhizosphere microbial communities from Kellogg Biological Station, Michigan, USA - KBS Miscanthus M3-2 | ecosystem: Host-associated > Plants > Roots > Rhizosphere > Soil ...
AAGAGCAGTTGCGCAGGCGTGCAAAACAGGAAGCGCACAGGCCCTTCGATCTCGCTCGCGGACCGCTTCTGCGAACCGAGGTACTCCGTTTGGGCCGGGAAGATCATGCGCTTCTGCTGACCATGCACCACGTAATCAGCGACCGCTGGTCTCTGGGAGTGTTGGCGACCGAGCTAGCGTCACATTACGAAGCCTTTGCCGCTGGATACACAGCCGCGGTGCCCGAGCTGCCGGTTCAATATTCCGATTACGCCGCCTGGCAACGCGGTTGGCTGCAAGGCCCGGCGCTCGCAAAACAGGCTGATTACTGGAAGCGGCAACTCGCCGGCGCACCCGCCGTACTGGAGCTGCCCACCGACCGCCCACGGCCGGCGGTGATGACGAATCGCGGCGCAACCGTCTCCATCACCTTGCCTCATGAACTGCTCAGGAAGCTGGTGACCCTCAGTCAGGCTGAAGGCGTCACGTTGTTCATGACGCTGTTGGCAGGGTTCCAGTCGCTGCTGGCGCGGTACTCGGGTCAGGATGACATTGTTGTGGGCTCGCCGATCGCAAACCGCCAGCACGCCGAGGTCGAGCCGTTGATCGGCTTTTTCGTCAATACCCTGGCGATTCGTGGAAATCTGGCTGGTGATCCGAGCTTCCGTCAAGTCATGGCGCGCTCCAAAAACGCCTGCCTCCAGGCCTATGCTCACCAGGACATTCCCTTCGAGAAATTGGTCGAGGAACTCAATCCCGAGCGCAGCTTGAGTTACAGTCCGATCTTTCAGGTGATGTTGGCGCTGCAAAACGCACCCGTAGAAGTGCCTCGGCTAACCGGATTAGCGGTAGAGCGCTCGATGATCTATCCCGATACGTCCATGTTCGATATGTCGTGGTTCGCGCTCGAGGTGCCTGATGGACTGATGGTTCGAGCCGAGTACAGCACGGATCTCTTCGACGCAGAAACCGTCACCCGGGCGCTGGGTTGTTACCAACAACTGCTGGAGTCAGCGGTTGCGGATCCGGAAGCGCGGATTTCGCAGCTTTCGATTCTAGGTGAGGTCGAGCGGCAGAAAATCCTGGTGGAGTTCAACGCCGCCGAAGCGCTGTTTCCAACCGGGTTATGCCTCGACGATCTGGTCGAACAAACCGCGGCCCGCGTGCCGGATTCAGACGCTCTGGTTTGCGGCTCGCAACGGTTGTCCTACCGGGAACTGAATGAGCGAGCCAACCAGATTGCCGACCATCTGATCCAAAACGGCGCTGGGCCGGATGTGCTGGTGGGCATCTTCCTCGAGCGAAATCTTGACCTGTTGCCGGCAATCCTGGGCGTGCTCAAGTCAGGATCGGCCTATGTCCCGCTCGATCCCAATTATCCGCGCGAGCGGCTGGCGGCCATTCTTGAGGATGCGAAGGCCCCCCTCGTCGTGACTCAACGCTCGCTGGTCGATCAGATCAAAGCCATTGGAGCGCGCAAGGTATGCCTGGATTCTGATTGGGGCGAGATTGGGCGTGGGTCAACCCACAACCCCAACGTCAAAGTCGAACCTCATCATCTCGCCTACGTGTTGTTTACGTCGGGTTCGACGGGCCGGCCCAAGGGAGTTGCGCTCGAACACCGAAGCGCGGTTGCGTTTGTGCATTGGGCGCAAACTGTGTTCTCGCTGCGCGAACTCGCCGGTGTGCTGCTTTCGACATCGGTTTGCTTTGATCTCTCGATATTCGAAATCTTCGCGCCCCTTAGCGTTGGCGGCAAAGCCATCCTGGTGCAGAATGCGCTGTACCTCCCATCTACGGAAGCCCGAGACGAAGTCACGCTGTTGAATACCGTGCCCTCCGCTATGGCGGAATTGGTGCAGATGAAAGCGGTACCAAGTTCGGTCAAAACCATCAATCTAGCGGGCGAGGCTCTTCCAGAATCGCTGGTGAATGGGATTTACCGCGGCACATCCGCCGAGAAACTTTACAACCTTTACGGGCCCACCGAGGACACGACTTACTCGACCTATACTCTGACTCATGCCGACGAGCGGGTTACTATCGGCCGGCCTTTGCCGAACACCCAGGCCTATGTGCTCGGCAGCCATGGGAATCCTCAACCGATCGGCGTACCGGGAGAACTTCACCTGGCGGGAGCTGGCTTAGCGCGCGGCTACTATGGACGCCCGGATCTGACAGCAGAACGCTTCCTGCCCAATCCTTTCAGCGCAAAGAAAAACGCGCGCATGTATCGCACGGGTGACCTCTGCCGCTGGCTGGCAGATGGGAATCTGGAATATCTAGGCCGGCTGGATCATCAGGTCAAGCTTCGCGGCTTCCGTATTGAATTGGGGGAAATCGAGTCCGTGCTCGCGCAACACGCTAGCGTGCGGCAGTGCCTGGTCGTTCCCCGTGAAGATGAACCCGGACAGAAGCGACTCGCTGCGTACCTGGTCGCCGAACCCGGCGCAGCCCCACGGGAAGAAGATGTCAGAAATCATCTGAAGCAGAGCTTGCCGGATTTTATGATTCCCTCGGCCTTTGTGGTGCTCGATGCTTTCCCGCTCACGCCCAACGGGAAAATCGATCGCAAGGCTTTGCCCATCCCTGAGTATGCCCACCAGACGGCTACCTATGTTGCGCCACGCAATTCGGTCGAAGAACAAATCGCCGACATTTGGGCAAAGGTGCTGCGCATCAGGCAAGTGGGCGCAACCGACGACTTCTTCGCCCTCGGTGGCCATTCGCTGTTGGCCACTCAGGTGGTCTCGCGCATCCGCCAGTCGTTGAAGGTAGAAGTTCCCTTGCGCGCTTTGTTTGAAGCGCCAACCGTAGCTCAACTGGCGCAGCGTGTCGAAGCTCTTGGTGGAAAAGAAACCGCTTCCATTCCAGCCATTAGGCCCGCAGCACGCGAGAGCAACCTTCCTCTTTCTTTTGCGCAGCAGCGCCTCTGGTTCTTAAACGAACTTGAGCCCGACAACCCCCTGTACAACATTCCGATTGCGGTCGCGATGAGCGGCGAACTGAGCTTTGACGCGCTGGAGCGTTCCCTGAACGCAATTGTCCGTCGCCACGAAGTGTTGCGCACCACCTTTCGGCTCGAGAACAATCAGCCTGTCCAGGTGATCGCACCGGAATTGAAGTTGACCGTGGAAGTTTTTGACCTGACCAGCGTACCGGCCACCGAGCAGCAGGGCGTGGTCAGCCGGATGGCGATTGAGGGTGCGTCAGCGATTTTCAATTTGCGGACCGGGCCCTTGTTCCGTGCAGCCGTCTTGCGGCTCAACCAGCGTGACCACGTTTTGCTGCTTAACATGCACCACATCGTCAGCGATGGCTGGTCGCTTTGGCAATTCGTCAAGGAGTTGGCGGAGTTGTATGCCGCTTTCGTGCAGGGCACTCAACCCTCTCTCGAAGACTTGGGCATCCAGTATGCCGACTACGGAGTTTGGCAGCGTCAATGGATGCAGGGCAGGGTCCTCGACCAGCACCTTGAGTATTGGAAGAAACAACTGGCGGGCGCTCCTGGTGTGTTGGAACTTCCCGCCGATCGCATCCGTCCGGCGGTGCAAACTTACCGCGGCGCGACTGAAACTGCCTTGTTCCCGACCGATTTGCTGGCCGAGCTTAGGGAAATCAGCGCAGCCGAAGGCGCCACACTGTTCATGACCTTGTTGGCCGCCTACCAAACGCTCATCTTCCGATACACCGGACAGGACGATGTCGTGGTGGGAACACCGATTGCGAATCGTACCCGCGCAGAGATCGAAGATTTGATCGGATTTTTTGTAAACGCGCTGGTGATGCGGACTGATCTTTCTGGGGACCCACCCTTCCGCGAAGTAGTCGGGCGTGTGCGATCCGTCGCGCTCGGGGCCTATGCTCATCAGGACCTGCCTTTTGAGAAGTTGGTGGAAGTCCTCCAGCCGGAAAGAGACCTGACTCGGACCCCATTGTTCCAAGTGTGGTTTGCGCTCCAAAATGCGCCCCGCAGCGAGTTCAAGTTGCCCGGACTCGATCTACGCACCATGGCCGTCCACAACGGTACCTCGAAGTTTGACCTCGGTCTGTTCGTGGTTGAGAAACCGGAAGGCCTGTCTTGCATGGTCGAGTACTCCACGGACTTGTTCGATGCGGTCACCATCCGGCGTTTTCTCGGTCATTTCCGCACGCTACTCGAAGGAATCGCCGCATCTCCGGATATGCATGTTTCTGATCTTCCCTGGCTCACCGAGGACGAGCGGCATCAGATCATCGAGCACTGGAACGATACCCGGATGCAGTATTCGCGTGACCTCTGCCTGCACCAAATCATCGAGCAGCAAGCGCAGAAGACCCCGGACGCACCCGCTCTGATTTTTGAATCCGAGAAGCTGACGTATCGGGAACTCAACGAGCGGGCAAATCAATTGGCGCACCGGCTGCGGCGGCTGCAGGTCGGCCCCGATATCCTGGTCGGCGTGTGTGCCGAACGTTCCGTCGAGATGGTTGTAGCCCTGCTCGGCACGTTGAAAGCTGGAGGCGCGTACGTTCCACTCGATCCGGATTACCCGCTAGAACGATTAACCAATGTTTTGGAGGACGCAGCCCCGGCAGCGGTGCTGACTCAGGAACGACTTCTGGAGATTCTCCCCAAGAACGACATCCCTGTCCTTTGCCTAGATCGCGATTGGGGAAAACTATCTGACGAACCGCGAACCAATCCCGACTGTATTACCAGCGGCAAAGACCAGGCGTATGCGATTTTCACCTCGGGTTCCACGGGCAAGCCCAAGGGTGTTCCCAATGTGCACGAAGGAATCGTCAACCGCTTGCTGTGGATGCAGCACGCGTATGGACTCGATGGCACGGACCGGGTCATGCAGAAGACTCCTTACAGCTTCGACGTTTCCGTATGGGAATTCTTCTGGCCGCTGATGACCGGAGCCAGCCTGGTGATTGCGATCCCGGAGGGACATAAAGACCCCAACTATCTCGTGGAATTGATCCAACGGCAGCAGATCACCACCATGCACTTTGTGCCTTCCATGTTGCGCATGTTTCTCGAAGCCGAAGGCGTAGAAAAGTGCACCAGTCTGCGACGCGTGATTTGCAGCGGCGAGGCTCTTCCGGTCGATGTCGAGAACCGATTCTTCGAACGGCTGAACGCGGAACTGCACAATCTGTACGGACCCACAGAAGCCTCCGTTGACGTCACCTATTGGCAGTGCCTGCGAAACGATACACGCAATACGGTTCCCATCGGCAAACCCATTTGGAATACGCAGATCTACATCCTCGATAAGCACCTCCGACCGGTTCCCATTGGAGTTCCCGGAGAGCTTCATATTGGGGGCGTAGGCCTGGCGCGCGGATACCTGAACCGCCCGCTCCTTACCGCGGAAAAATTCATTCCGAACCCGTTCCGCGGTGAAGCCGGAGCGCGGCTCTACAAGACCGGAGATCTGGCCCGCTTTCTGCCCGATGGCAACGTGGAATATCTAGGCCGCATGGATTTTCAAGTCAAAATTCGAGGCTTCCGTATCGAACTGGGCGAAATCGAAAGCGTGCTGGAGCAGCATCCCGCGGTCGGCCAGGCAGTGGTAATGGCTCGCGAGGATCAGCCTGGAGATAAGCGCCTCGCTGCCTACGTTGTGGCTGATCCTGACTATCGCGGACAGGAACAGGCCGGCGGGGACTTCCTGAGCGCCGAACAGGTAGCCCAATGGGCGATGACGTTTGACGAGGCTTACCGCCAAGGCGGGTCAGCCGAAGACGCCACTTTCAACATCGTCGGCTGGAACAGCAGCTACACCGGAAAGCCGATTCCCCCCGCGGACATGCGCGTCTGGGTGGAGAGCACCGTGGAACGCATTCTCGCTTTGCGGCCCAAGCGGGTGTGGGAGATCGGCTGCGGCACCGGATTGCTGCTGTTTCGTGTCGCTCCGAAATGCGAGGCCTTCCGCGGGACCGACGTGTCCCAACGCGCGCTGGATTTCCTCCGCCAGCAGATGCAACGCCCAGACCTCCAGCTGCCTCAGATTTCTCTTGAATGCCGCGCTGCCGATGACTTCGGCGGAGTCAAAGACGACGATCGCTTCGATGCCATCGTCATTAACTCAGTCATCCAATACTTCCCCGATTTGGACTATCTAGTGAAAGTGGTCGCCGGTGCCCTCCGCCGGGTTCGTCCGGGCGGCTCCATTTTCATCGGTGATGTTCGGAACTTCCGCCTTCTGGAAACTTTCCATACTTCCCTCGAACTTTTCCGGCAGCCCGAATCCATCCCTGCTGCCGAACTGAAAGCCCTCATCAACAAGGGCATTCGGCAGGAAGGCGAGCTCCTGGTGGATCCAGAATTCTTCTCCACCCTTAACCGACGCTTCCCTGAAATCGCCCGGATAGAAATGCAGTTGAAGCGTGGCCACATGCAAAACGAGTTGACCCGCTTCCGTTATGACGTCGTGCTGCAGGTGGGCACTGGCAAACCCGAGCACGAAATGGATTGCCATTGGGTCGATTGGCAGAGGCAATCGCTATCGCTGCCCTCGCTACGCGAGACTCTCAAGAACAACAGCGGCACTTGTCTCGGAGTTAGTGGTGTTCTGAACGCCCGAGTCGCCGGGGATGTCGCGGCCCTGAACGCCTTAACAGATGGTTCCTTCGAGGATACTTTGGGTGCCCTGCGGGCACGGATCGCGGAAAACTCTAGCCAGGTCGTGGAACCGGAGGAAATCTGGGCTCTCGCGAGTGAATTGGAATACACCGCCGAGATTCGTTCCTCGGTGGCGGCGACAGACGGCAAGTGCGACATTCTGTTCCGCAAGAAAGGTGCGCCAGCGGGAGCGGTTCGTTTTCCCGGAGAAGCTCAGATTCTCCGCCCAAACGCGAGCTACGCAACCAATCCCGTGAGGAACCGTGCATTGAGGAATCTGGCTCCGGATCTGCGCGCATGGCTTGCAGACAAGCTGCCAGAATTCATGGTGCCGTCCAACTTTGTCTTGCTGGACACGATGCCGCTGTCGTCAAACGGCAAGGTGAACCGGAAAGCCCTGCCGGCTCCCGACCAGTCGCGCCTGGAAGATCGCGGCACTTACGTCGCCCCTCGACGGCCCGAGGAAGAACTTCTTGCTTCCATCTGGTCAGATGTCTTGCGGATTGAGAGGGTGGGAATTCGCGACGATTTCTTCGACCTGGGCGGCCATTCTCTCAATGCCACCCAGGTGGTCTCGCGCGTACGGGAAGCATTCAAGGTCGAAATGCCGCTGCGCACGCTTTTCGAGTCCCCCACCGTTGAATCTCTCGCTCGTGCCATCACCACAATGACGCGCAGCGGAACGGGCCAGGAAATCTCCCCCATTGTTCCGGTCTCTCGCGAGCAACAGGTACCGCTGTCCTTCGCCCAACAGCGGCTATGGTTCCTGGATCAAATGGATCCCGGCAACCACCTGTACAACATTCCTCGCGCGTTCCGTCTGGCGGGAACGCTCGACATCCCTGCACTCGAACGCGCCTTGAACGACTTGGTCGCGCGACACGAGATCTTGCGTACGAATTACCGGCTTGGAGACGCGGACGAGCCGGTGCAGATCATCGCTCCGAAACTCACGATTGAGTTGCCGGTAATGGATCTTTCCGGAATGGGCGATCTCCGGCGTGAAGAGGAAGCGCAACGAATCGTACAGCAGGAGACCGATCAGGGATTCGATCTGGCTCGCGACCCCATGCTCCGAGCCTTGCTGCTGAGGATTTCTGAAACCGAGCACGTGCTGTTCATGAACACGCACCATATCGCCAGCGACGGCTGGTCGTCGGGTGTCATGTTGAATGACCTGTGCTCGTGCTACGAAGCCGCCGTGGCGGCAAGACCAGTCCCGCTGCCGCCCTTGGCCATTCAGTACGCCGACTATTCCTTCTGGCAAAGGCAGTGGTTGCGGGGGGAGGTCCTCGAGAAGCAGCTCGGGTATTGGAAGAGGCAGCTGGCGGGCGCCCCAGCACTTCTAGCGCTACCTACGGATCAAGCTCGCCCCCCGATTCAAACCTACCGCGGCGCCATGTTGGAAACAACCGTGCCTAAGGGCATCACCGAAGGTTTGAGGGCATTGGGACGGCAACAGGGCGCAACGATGTTCATGACGATGCTGGCCGGATTCGAGTGTCTCATGCACTATTCGACGGGGCAAAGCGACATTGTCCTCGGGACAGACTTGGCCAATCGTACTAGCGTCGAGACCGAGCGCCTGATCGGCTTCTTTGTGAACCTGCTGCCCTTGCGGGTCGATGTTTCCGGAGATCCGACGTTTATCGAACTGATCGGAAGAGTACGGGACGTTTCTTTGAACGCCTATGCCCATCAGGACGTCCCCTTTGACAAACTGGTCGAAGAACTGAAACCAGAGCGAAATCTCAGCTACAGCCCTCTAGTACAGGTTTTGTTTGTGCAACAGAACACCCCCCGCGCCACTGCGACCATGCCAGGGATTGAAATGTCACGCTTCAAAATGCACGTGCCGTCGAAGTTCGACATGGCCGTTTTCACGCGCGAGATGGGCGGCGAAGTCGCCAGTTCATGGCAGTACAACCCCGACCTCTTTGATGAAACCACCATCGCGCGCTGGACCTCCAGTTACGAGGTCCTTCTCCAGGCTGCGATCTCAAACCCCAAAGCGCGCGTGAGTTCGCTTTGCGAATTACTCGCAGAGGCCGATAGAAGCCGCCGCGGCTCGGAACAAGTCAAGGTCCAGAAGGCGGGGCTGGAAAAATTGAAGGCGATCCGCCGCAAAGCCGTCGCCGACGTGTAAGCGAAAGTGATGATCAAGTCAGGCCTTAACTGCAAAAATTGTGTGAGTCTCCAGTCTGATCCACGATTCCTTCTCCCCAGTGGCGAGGTCCACATCTGGCGTGCTGATCTTGACAGTGGAAATACCGGGCGAAACCTGGAAGATCTCCTTTCTCCCGACGAAATGCAGCGCGCCAACCGCTTTCGATTTCCGGAACACCGGCGCCGCTTCATCATTGGGCGCGCGTACCTGCGCCAACTCCTGTCTGCCTATCTGGCAATTGAGGGCGGAGAGGTGAACTTCAACTATTCCCTCCAAGGGAAACCCGCTCTCGCTCCCGGACACGACAGCAACATTTTTTTCAACGTGTCTCACTCCGAGGACATCGCAGCGTTCGCCTTCACCAAGGAACACAGCATAGGCGTTGACGTGGAGGTGATTCGCTACGATATTGACGCCACTGGGATTCCCAGGCGATTCTTCTCTTCCGCCGAACAGACGACGTTGGCCGCGCTAGAAGGCGAAGCAAAGTTTCGGGGCTTTTTTAACTGCTGGACGAGGAAAGAGGCGTACGTGAAGGCGGTAGGCTCCGGACTTTCATTGCCGCTTCGCGATTTCGATGTGTCTCTCGCTCCGGGAGATCCGGCAAGGCTTTTGGCAACGCGCCCCGACCAAAAACAGGCGGCCCGCTGGAGCATGGCGTCACTCGATTTCGGCCAAACCTGTGCAGCCGCCGTCGTGGTAGAAGGCCCAATCACCAAACTGCACATAAGCAAGTTCGCCCAGTTTGCGTGAAATCAGCCCGATAGGTGAGTTCCCGCATCACATTTTCCGCATCGGTTTAGGACACAATTGATTTCTTGATGAACGCTATCCCAAAACACTTGCCAGCGTCCGTTCCTTAGTTGCGATCACCCTTTGAATGTTGTGGGAGATTCGGTGCATTCGCCATTTGGAGCGCGCTCCTAACCTTCTCCGCAATCGAGCAGCGCAGCGCTACTCCCTGATGAGGATTCAATAACTTACCAACCTCGTGAGCGTGACCTTTTGCGTGCTCCTTTTGTAACTTGGCGAAGTCCCTGTACTCGCCTAGAGTCAACCCATTAGGCGAAAGGCCGCCTCCCTCGCTAAATTCATGCAGCCCTTGCCTCTGGCCGCAAAGGGTCTTCGGCAAATGACGTGCATCCAATAGCTGTAGGCGTCTCTAGGTCGTGGTTATTTGTGCAATTTTGGGATGGTTGGGGAATGAAGTACATAGGGCTTATTTTTTGTGCGATTTTGACGTTCGGGCCAACCGTCTGTCCCGCGGATGGTCAAACCCAGGCCTACGTAGCTTCAGGGCTGTCGGTCAACTCAACCGGATACGATGCAACCCAATCCGACATCATCACCATCCAGAAGCGGGTCGATGAAGTTAACGTGCTTTTTATTGCCATGGATAAACATGGCAAGTTCGTCCGGGACCTAAAAAAGGACGACTTCAACGTTCTTGACGATCACAAGCCCCCGCAGTCCATTGTCCGTTTCGCGCAGCAGACCAATCTGCCATTACAGCTAGGGCTACTTATTGATACCAGCGGATCGATCCACGGACGCTTTGAGTTTGAGCAGAATGCGGCGGCGGGGTTCCTCGAGCACACCATTCGCGCCAATTATGACCATGCCTTTGTCATGGGGTTCAATGCACGGAATCACGTAGCTCAGGATTACACCGACAACATCGCCCTGCTGCAAACCAGCATTCATCATCTGGAGGACGGGGGCGGCACCGCGCTTTACGACGCCATTTACAACGCCTGCAAGACCCATATGATGAATGACGATTCGGACCGGCCGGTCCGCCGTGCCTTGATCGTGGTTAGCGATGGCGAGGACAACCAGAGCGAACACTCTCGGGCTCAGGCGATCGAAATGGCGCAGCGCGCGCAAGTCATCGTCTATACGATTTCTACCGATGACAGCGGCTTGATCCTGCGCGGGGATCGGGTGCTCCAACAGTTGGCCGACTCAACCGGTGGACGCGCTTTCTTCCCATACAAAATGAAAGACATTAAGAACGCGTTCTCAGCAATCGAAGACGAACTGCGCAGCCAGTACGCGATCTCCTATCACCCGGCGGACTTCGATGCCGACGGACGCTATCGCTCTATTCAAATCACCGCCCTCAAGAAGGACCTGCAAGTTCGCGCACGGACCGGCTATTTTGCCCCTAAACAGTAAGCCGAAGGTTGGTTCGATTGGTGCTAAAATCGCATCAAACGGATAAGAATTCCTCGCCATGTCTTCGCGGCATATCACCATCGTAGCCCTGATTCTATGCGGCGCCGTTTTTTCGTCTGCTGCAAATCAACCCGGGCGCGCCGGGAAGAAGAAGCTGTCACCCGCGCAACCAACCCAGGCGCAAGCGCCTGCGCAGCGACCGGCCCCACCGGCAACTCCCGCCACTCCTGAGCATGGACCAGCATCTCCGCCGGAAGTAACCTTGCGAAACGGACAACTCACGATCGTTGCGCGGAACTCAACCCTGGGGGACGTGCTCAACGCCGTGCGCAGCAAGACGGGAGCGTCGATAGAAATGCCCCCGGCATCCAGTGAACGTGTCGTCGGTCAGTTCGGTCCCGGAGCACCCCGCGATGTGATGGCACAACTGCTGAACGGCTCGCATTACGATTACGTGCTGCTTGGATCCCCGGAGGATCCGGGAGCCTTAAAGACCATCGTGCTTACGGTGCGGCCTACCGGTCCAGAACCGGTCCAGCAAGCATCCAATCCAGCACCAGGCTACAACCCTGGTATGCAGCCGGTGCCACAAGGCGATCAAGACCAACCGGACCAACCACCGGACGAGGTTAACAACGATGTACAGCCCGAGCCACCTCCGCAGGCTGAACAAGAGGAGCCGCAAGGAGAACAACCGGGAGAACAGCCGCCCCAGCCGAACCCCGCGGGCGGGCCTACCGTAAAGACCCCCGAGCAGTTGCTGCGCGAGCTGCAGCAACAGCAACAGCAGCAGCAACAACAACAGCAAAACCAGCCGCCACAGTAGCAGTAGCCCCCCTCTTCGAGAGCCGCTCGGGTCAAGACTTTAGAACGATCTGCGGATGGACAGAGTTCTTCGCCTGTCAAGCCCCGCCCTAGGAATCGGGGCTCCTGAATGACCGAAGATCAGGCGTGGAAACGGCTTCTCGCAAGACGAAGGATTCGAATGGTTCCTGGCTCAGTCCCCGCCAACCTGGCTTTGGGTAGGAACAAGCACTAGCGCAGGCTTCGGGGCGAGATCGCGGGCGGCGAAGGCGTGCAACAGGGCGAGAACGCTGGTATAGGCGAGCGTGATTCCGAGAAAGACGGATCCGGCAACGGTAAAGATCATGACAACAGCGGTCAACAGACTCCCCACGTTCGGCCCACTTTCCCGTCGACCAGCAGCAAAATCAACGGCTTAGGTCCGGTGCACCCGGTTGCGCGAGGCCCGGTGCGCTTACTCTACCCGCGTTGACCTTGACTGCTGTTAACTTATAAGATACGTGAGTAGAACTGCGCATCCCCACTCTCCAACATTTCTGGTGACCCGTCCACGTTACGAAGGTGCAGCACTGTTAAGCCAATGGCCATTAGGGAAATTTCGATTCGCGGCGCCCGGCAGAATAACCTAAAAAACATCAACGTCCAGATACCGCGTAACACGTTGACCGTGGTAACGGGGTTGAGTGGATCAGGAAAGTCTTCGCTTGCGTTCGACACAATCTACGCCGAGGGCCAGCGTCGCTATGTTGAGACGCTTTCGGCTTATGCGCGACAGTTTCTGGACCAAATGGAGCGCCCGGATGTGGACTCGATCGATGGCTTGAGCCCATCAATTTCGATCGAGCAGAAGACCACCAGCCGCAGCCCGCGATCCACGGTTGGGACGATTACTGAAATCTACGATTATCTCCGTCTGCTCTATGCATCGATCGGTGTGCCTCATTGTCCGAAGTGCGGACGGGGAATTTCGCGGCAAACTGCAGCGCAGATCGTGCAGCGCGTAATGGCGCTGAAACCCGAAGACCGTGTCATGGTCCTCGCTCCAGTCGTTCGCGGCCGCAAAGGCGAGTTCAAGCTGGAGATCGAAAAACTCGTCCAGCACGGCTACACGCGCGCCCGTATCGACGGGGAGCTTGTCGGACTCGAAGACGGTGTCGCGCTCGACAAACGCAAGAATCACAAAATCGAAGTTGTGGTGGATCGTCTGCTGGTAAAACCGGGGATTGAGCAGCGTCTTGAGCTGTCGGTGGCCTTGGCAATGAAGTTGGCGGGTGGTCTGGTACAGGTAGCCATCGTTGGCGGCGACGAACAGCTTTACTCCGAACGCCTGGCGTGTCCCGATTGCGGCATCGATGTGCCGAAACTCGAGCCGCGGTCATTCTCTTTCAATAGCACTTATGGCGCATGCCCAGAGTGTCATGGGCTTGGCAGCAAGTACGATTTCGACCCGGCGAAAGTAATCAACGACTGGTCCAAACCGCTGCTGGATGGCGCCCTGGGGCCGGGCTCGGCGTCCCAGAACCTGATTCATCAGGTCAACATTGTCGCTGCGGCCTATGGCATTGACCTGAGCACTCCTTTCGAACAGTTACCCGAAAAGATTCAGAACCTTTTCTTCTACGGTGAACCGAGCAGTCGTGGAAAAACCGGGTTTTTGGGAATTTTTGGATACCTCAAAAATGCTTTGGATGAGGCCACATCAGATGTTTATCGCGATTGGCTCATGGAACATATGTCGGCAACCGCATGCCCAGTGTGTCACGGTCAGCGTCTGCGCCCGGAAAGCCTGGCGGTTCGGGTTGCAGACGTGTCCATCGCCGACTTTACTGCCATGCCGGTTACGCGGGCACTTGACAAGGCGCGTGCCGTAAAGCTGGCAGGCCGCGAGGAGCAGATTGCGGGCCGCATTATGCACGAGATTGTCGAGCGCTTGCAGTTTTTGAGCGCGGTGGGGCTCGGGTACATCTCTCTCGATCGCTCCGCGGCCACACTCTCCGGGGGCGAGGGCCAGCGCATTCGCCTCGCGACCCAGATTGGGTCCAAGCTGCGTGGAGTGCTCTATGTGCTCGATGAACCCTCAATTGGACTGCATCACCGCGATAATGGCCGTCTGCTGAACGCCCTAGAAGAGTTACGCAATCTGGGTAACACGGTCTTGGTCGTCGAGCACGATGAAGAGACGATCCGGCGGGCCGACTACGTGATCGATCTCGGCCCGGGCGCGGGACGCCATGGCGGAGAAGTCGTCGCCCACGGCACACCGCAGGAGATCACACAAATTCCTGAGTCACTCACCGGCGCCTATATCGCGGGCAAAACCAAAATCGAAATGCGCCCGGAGCGACGACGGGTGAACGATGCCGCAATCACCATTCTGGGCGCACGGGAGAACAACCTCAAGAATGTCGACGTGACCTTCCCGCTCGGTGTGATCAATGTCGTAACCGGAGTTTCGGGGTCAGGCAAGTCCACGTTGGTGAACGATATCCTTTATCGCACCTTGGCGAAGGCGCTTTATCACTCACGCGAACAGGCAGGAGAACACAAGGCAATCAGGGGCGGCGAGAACATCGATAAGGTCATCCGCATTGATCAGTCGCCAATTGGCCGAACGCCGCGCTCGAATCCCGCAACCTACACGGGAGTCTTTTCCCACATTCGGGACCTCTACGCCATGCTGCCGGAATCACGCGAACGCGGCTACAAACCCGGCAGGTTTTCGTTCAACGTGGGAGGTGGACGCTGCGAAGCCTGCCAGGGCGAAGGCCAGCGCCGCATTGAAATGAACTTCTTGCCGGACGTGTACGTCCTATGCGAAGTCTGCAGCGGACGTCGCTATAACCAGGAGACTCTGGCGGTGAAGTACAACGGGCACTCGATTGCCGATCTGTTGGAGACTCCGGTTTCAGAGGCCCTTCCCGTCCTTGAAAATATCCCCCAGGTACGACAGCGACTGCAAACGCTTGTCGATGTTGGTCTCTCCTACCTGCACCTCGGCCAGTCAGCCGTGACGCTCTCAGGGGGAGAGGCGCAGCGAATCAAGCTCGCCCGCGAGTTGAGCAAGCGCCAGACCGGCCGTACTCTGTATTTGCTCGACGAGCCAACGACCGGGCTGCACTTTGACGACGTTCGCAAGCTGCTCGACGTGCTACATCGGCTTACCGACCTGGGCAATACCATCATCATTATCGAGCACAATATGGACGTGATCCGCAACGCCGACTGGATCATCGACCTTGG
>Ga0068867_100001782_pt1 | contig 14974 bp, 16 predicted proteins | sample KBSMisM32_FD_65649 | JGI IMG/M metagenome (GOLD analysis project Ga0068867, IMG submission 65649) | Miscanthus rhizosphere microbial communities from Kellogg Biological Station, Michigan, USA - KBS Miscanthus M3-2 | ecosystem: Host-associated > Plants > Roots > Rhizosphere > Soil ...
CGGCTCTTTTCATGCCCGCGATTAGGTTCGCAAAATTGGACCACCCCCTCATGGCACACGGACACCGACCCAAGCCGACCGCCCTCAAGTTGATCGAGGGGAACCCCGGCAAGCGCAACCTCACCCGACAGCTCGAACGCGAGCCCGAGGTCGAGGTCGGTGCGGAGATGCCGAAGGGACTGACGGCAGCGGCGCAACGAGCGTGGCCGAAGATTGCCGAACAGCTCACCGAAGCGAGAATCCTGACCAAGCTCGACGCACAGGCACTCGCCACCTATTGCGAGATGTTCGCGCGCTGGCGTGATGCGTGCGACAAGATCGAGACGTTCGGTCCCGTGGTGAAGACCGGGCAGGGGGGTCTCAAGCTGTCGCCCTTTTGGGTTGCCTTCGTGCAGTCGTCCGCCGAGATGCGCCGACTGTTGATCGAGTTCGGGATGACCCCCGCAGCTCGCGCACGAGTCGAGGCGATCAAGGGCGCTGCCGACGATGACCCGTTCGCCGACTTCTAAGCCCGCGTCCTTCGTCGCCGTCGCCAATCGCTACGCGCGCGACGTCGTCGCCGGTCGTCGGGTTGCCGGCGAGCTGGTGATCGCGGCGTGTCGGCGACACCTGGGCGACCTCGCGCGCTCGCGCGTGAAGGGCAACGTCTATCCGTTCCGCTTCGACGCCGAACTCGCAACGCGCATCTGCCGCTTCATCGAAGGACTGCCGCACGTCAAGGGCGAATGGGCACGGCAGCGTCGACGCATCGAGCTTGAACCGTGGGAGGTGTTCTTGCTGACCTCGGTGTTCGCATGGGTCCACCGCGACACCGGGCGGCGTCGCTTCCGCCGGGCATACATCGAGGTCGCACGGAAGAACTCCAAGTCGACGCTCTCGGCGGGCATCGGCCTCTATGGTCTCGTGGCCGACGACGAGCCCGGTGCCGAGATTTACGCGCTCGCCACCACGCGCGACCAAGCGGGCATTGTGTGGAAGGACGCGCGGCAGATGGTCCGCAGCTCGCCCGGTCTTCGTCGTCGCTTCTCCGTGCGCGCGGGCGCGCGAGCGATCTTCGTCCCCCACACCAACAGCTCGTTCCAAGCGTTGCCGCGATCCCCGCGCGACGGCTTGAACCCGCACATCGCCGTCGTCGACGAGTTCCACGAGCATCAAACCCCGGAGGCATACGACAGCATGTACGCCGGGCAAGGGGCTCGCGCGCAGCCGCTCATGTGGGTCGTCACCACGGCGGGCACCAATCGCGCGGGACCCTGCTATGCGATGAGGACGTATGGCATCAGCGTGATCAACAACGTCATCAAGGACGACTCGTTGTTCGTGCTGGTCTACACGCTCGACAAGGACGACAACATCTTCGACCCGAAGGTGTGGATCAAGGCCAACCCCAACCTCGGCGTCTCGGTCTCGTACGAGAACCTCGAGGAGGCGGCGAACGAGGCCAAAGACAACCCGGTGCGGATGGCGACGTTATCGGCCAAGCGCATGAATCTATGGGTCAGCTCTTTTCAAGCGTGGATGCCTATGCTTCAATGGGACGCTTGTGCTACGCGCAGTATGGTGTTGGACGACTTCAAGGGTCGTCGCTGCACAATTGCGCTGGACCTCGCCAGCAAGATCGACGTGGCGGCGATGGTTCTGGTGTTTCCCGACGTCGATGGCGGTGTCAGCGTGTTCGGGCGGTACTACCTGCCCGAGGAGACGGTCCGTGCTTATGCACAAACCACGCTCGCGCACTTCGCGGCTTGGGAGTCTGACGGGTGGCTCACCCTCACTCCCGGCAACGTCATCGACTTTGAATACATCAAGAACGACCTCCGCGAATATCGCGCGATGTTCGACGTCGGCGAGATTGTTTACGACCCGTGGCAAGCGACGCAGCTCGCAACCGAGATGATCAACGAAGGCGCACCGATGGTCGAGCTGCCGAACATCGTCAAATATATTTCGCCGGCCATGAAGGAGGTCATGGCTCTCGTCGTGTCGAAGAAGTTCCGGCACGCGGGCGACCCGGTCCTCACCTGGATGGCGTCGAACGTGGTCGCGCGACTCGATGCGAAGGACAACATCTTCCCGCGCAAAGAATCGCCCGAGAAAAAAATCGACGGCATGGTCGCTCTGTTCATTGCAATGGCCCGCGTGATCCTGACGCGCGGCGACTCGGGCAACTTCGATGACTTCATCTCCTCGCCGATTCACGGCTGACCCGACGCTCGGGCTCGCGTGCGCCTACTGTGGCCGCGCGGATCAACCCGACGCCTTCAACCGTTGCCGTGGTTGCGGGGCATCACACCACGCCAGCTCGCCGCTTGACGTGACCACCTTCGCCGACCCCGGTCCGCGCATCGTGTGGGTCCCCGCGCTATGAGTTCCCCGCCGCCGCCGCCAGTGTCCTCACCGTCCACGACCATCGCGTTCCCGGTAGCGACGGCAACGCCCGAGGAGGCCGTGCGCCTCAACGAGGTCGCAAAATGGCGTCGCCTCATGGGGAGCTGGCTCGGTGGATGGGGGGCCCGACTGTTGAACGCCGACATCGGCACGCAACCGTCGTCGCCGCTCAACGGCAACCCGCACGCGAACGACGCCGGGGTCAACTTCTCCGACGCGCGAGCGTTGCAGGTCTCGACCTTTTGGAGCTGCGTGCGTCTCCTCGCCGAGACGATTGCGTCGATGCCGCTGATCCTCTACAAGCGACTGCCCGACGGATCACGCGCTCGAGCGACCGACCATCCGGTGTACCGGCTCCTACACGATGCACCGAACCCGCACATGACCGGCATGGAGTTCCGCGAAGCCCTGTCGACGCAGCTCGTGATCTACGGCAACGCCTACGCGCAGATCATCCGCAACGGTGCCGGCGGACTCGTGGCGATGTACCCACTGCGCGCGGATCGCATGACCGTGATCCGCCGGCCCGACGGGTCAGCGGTCTACATCTACACGGTCACGGTCGAGACGACCTATCTCGTGCAAGCGGGCGTCCCGGCGTCGACCTACGCGAACGCGGTCGACAATCGCGGCCCGGTGCCGGTGGCACCCGTGACCGTCGCCATGTCCGAGGAGTCGGTGTTCCACCTCAAGGGGTTCGGTGCCGATGGCTATGTCGGGTTCAACACCCTCGCCTATGCGTCGAACGCGGTCGGGCTCGCGGTCGCCGCAGAACGCTACGCCGGGATGTTCTACGCCAAGGGCGGCAAGCCGTCGGGCGTGTTGATGCTCGACCGGCTGCTCTCGAAGGAGCAACGCGAACAGGTCCGCCGCGAGTTCGGCGGCATGTCGTACAGCGAGACCAGCGCGACCCCGTTGTGGATTCTTGAGGCGTCGATGAAGTACCAGCCGATCAGCGTCGCGCCGGGCGAGGCACAGCTCGCCGAGTCGCGCCAGTATCAAGCGGTCGAGCTGGCCCGGTTCTTCCGGGTGCCGCCGCATCTCATCTTCGAGATGGAAAAGGCGACGACGTGGGGCACCGGGCTCGAACAGCAGAACCTCGGGTTCCTGACCTACTCGCTCATGCCGTACCTGCGGCGATGGGAAACGGTGTGCGACAAGTTCCTGCTCAACGACGAGGAGCGCAAGACCCTCTATTGCGAACACCTCCTCGATGCGTTGCTCCGTGCCGACAGCGCGGCGCGAGCGGTCCTCTATTCCAAATATGCCGAGTCGGGAATTATGACGCGCGACGAGATTCGTCGAGCCGAGAACCTGCCGGCGAAGGGCGGTGCCGCGAACGACCTGACCGTGATGAGCAACCTGATCCCGCTCGACAAGGTTCACGAGAACTCGGCACTGCGATCCACACCCGCACCCACTCCTTCGACAGGTTGACATTATGAGCGATGCACATAATTCGTTGCAGTTCCGGGACCTGCCGCTCGCGCGGGTCGAACTCAAGTTCGCCGGCGGTGGCAACGGCAAGCCGCTGCGCTTCTCGGGCATGGCGTCGACGTACGGCGACGAGGACTTCAACGGCGACACCGTTCTGCCTGGAGCGTTCGCGGAGACGCTCGACGCCGCGAACCGCACGCACCCGGTCTATATGTTCAAGCAGCACAACCCGGCGATGCCGATTGGCAAATGGCTCGAACTCAAGGACACCGATGCGGGGCTCGCCGTCGAGGGCGAACTCACACCGGGCAACAGCGACGCCGACAACACCGCCGCGTCGCTCAAGCACGGCGCGGTCGGCGGGCTGTCGATTGGGTTCATCCCCAAGCCGGGGGGCGCGCTTCAAGTCGACGAGGACCATCGCATCCTCAAAGCGGTCGACCTGTTTGAAATTTCAGTGACCACCATGAACGCCAACGCGGGCGCTCGGGTCCTCACGATCAAGTCGATGATTGACCAAATGAACTCGCTGTCGAGTGCGGAGGAGCTGCTGCGTGATGCTGTCGGCTGCACCCGCACCGAGGCAAAGGCGTTCGTCGCAAAGCTGCGCCGTATACAGCCAGCGAACGAGGCGAACGTGGAAGACGAAACGCTACTGCGTGATGCTGTTGGCGAGTCGTTGAGTGAACTGTGCGCGATGACCAACATCGCGCTATTTAAGTTGGGATCACTCGCAGGAGGCAATCATGCCTGACGGCAACGTCGCAAGCATCACGCAACAGTTCGGCGAGCTGCGGACTGTACTCGAGACGAAGCACAACGAGTTCGTCAAGCTGGTCGAGAAGGCGAACACCGAAATTCAACAGCACGGCAAGATCACCGAGGAGACGAAGACCCTCCTCGCCGATGTCGGCAAGAAGGCGGCTGAGCTGGACCAGCGGCTCGCGCACATCGAACGCATCGCCCTCAAGCCGGTCGATCAGCGGGAGGTGCAGCTCGCCGACTCGCCGGGCGGGATGCTGACGAAATCGCAGTCGTACAAGGACCTCATTGAAGGACGGACGACGCGCGCTCGGGTGAGCGTGAAGAATCTGATCGTGTCGGGCACGGGTCCGAACGTGCCGGTCGGGTCGGTGTATATCCCGCCGCAATTCGCCACCCCGCAACCGGGTCCGGTGCTGCCGGTCACTATCCGCGACCTCATCCCGACGGGACGCACGACGTCGAATCTGATCGAGTACGTCAGCGAGTCGGGCTATACCAACGCGGCGGCAATTGTCGCCGAGGGAGCGCAGAAGCCCGAGTCCTCGCTGCTGTTTCAGATGAAGTCCTCGCCGGTCGTGACCATCGCGCACTTCATCATGGCGAGCAAGCAGGTCCTTGCCGATGCGCCGATGCTGGAGTCGTACGTCAATGGGCGGCTGATCTACGGGCTCAAGCGGGTCGAGGAAGCGGAAATTCTCAACGGCGACGGCACCGCCGGGCACCTGTCCGGTTTGATGCACAACGCGACGGCAGCGGCAGCGGCACCTCCGGGTGACGCGACGGCGGTCGACGCGGTCGGCCTCGCTGCCGCGCAAATCCTCAATGCGGGCTACAACCCGAACGGCGTGGTGATGAATCCGACCGATTGGATGGGCCTCATGTTGGTCAAGGACACGCTCGGTCGCTACATCTATGGCAACCCGACCAGCACGACCCCGGTGCCGATCTGGGGGATGCGCGCGGTGCCGTCGTACGCGATGGCAGCGGGCTCGTTCCTCGTCGGCGACTTCATCGTGGCGGCGCAGATATGGGACCGCGAAGACGCGAACGTCACGGCGTCGAGCGAGGACCGCGACAACTTCATCAAGAACCTCGTCACGCTGCTCGCCGAGGAACGGATGGGGCTCGCCGTCTACGTCCCTGCCGCGCTGGTGAAGGGCACGGTGCCAATCGGTGCGGCCTCGGGCGCTCTCGCCGCTGGTCTCGCTGCGGGTGTCGGTGGACGTGAGGACGCGGCGCGGCGTGAGGACGCAGCGCGTCGCAACGGCAACAAGTAGTTCTCCCAGATGCGCGCGGTCGTTCCTGTCATTGCCGCGACCGCGCGCATCCTTTTTTGAAGGGATCGAGCCATGTACGAGCCGCCCGTGCCCGGATCGCCCGACGGTCAGATCGTCACGCTCGCGCTCGTCAAGTCGTACCTCAAGATCGAACATACCGCCGAGGACGTGGTCCTCTCGACGTTGATCATCCCCGCCGCCGAAGCCTATGCGGTGTGGTACACCCGGCGACCGATTCAAGTCCTCGCGCTGTTGCCGACGGTGAAGCAAGCGGTCTGCCTGTCGTGCGGCGATCAGTTCCTCAACCGCGAGGCCCGCTCGCAAGGCAAACCGTACGAGGGCAACCCGACCGTCGACGCGATGCTGTGGGCGGTGCGCGACCTCTGCTCCTACGCTTGCGAGGAGGAGGTCTACATCAACCCCCTCCTGCCGCCGCCGCTGGTGCGTTCGTACGAGTGACCGATGGGCACGCTCCTCGCCGGCTCGCTCGACAAGCGCGTCACGTTCATGCGACGACGTGCGGGCGTGGATGAACTCAACGAGCAGGACCCGAACTTCGACCCACTGTTCTCCACCTGGGCAAACGTGCGCCCGGTGTCGGCGCGCGAAATCTTCACCGGGGTCGAGCATATGAACGTGAGCGACGCCGTCGTGAGCATCCGCTATCACCCGGCCAACCCGCAGCTCGCCGCCTTCGACCGCGTGGTGGTCGATGGACCCTACGGCGGCATGTACGACCTGCAAGGACCACCATCGCCCGACGATGACGCTCTCGTCATGCCGGCGCGACGCATCGACCACCCGCAGGACTTGGCGACCCCCTATGGCAGCGGCAGTTAAGCTCACGTTCAAGGGTGTCCCCGGCGTGGTGGAGGAGCTGCGCTCGTTGCGCTCGGACATCCAAACCGGGGTTGCGTGGAAGGCATCCATCGCCGCCGCCGGCACCGTCGCACGCAAGGCCCGCGCGAACGCGCGGCGCTTGTTCGAGGAGGGACCCGGACACCTCGCCGCCCACATCGCACTCGTGAAGATGAAGCAGGAGGGGACCCGCTACGGCTACAGCGTCGGCGTGCGGGCGGGCGCGTCGCGGACCCGCAAGGCAAAGAAGGGGAAGGCGACGGTCCTCCGCAAGCGGGGCATGGGCGTGCGCGTGATCCGACCCGACGATCCGTTCTACTGGTGGTTTCACGAGTTCGGGTTCAAGCACGCCGGCAACGGCGCGACCGTGGGTCCGCGTCCCTTCATAACCCCGGCGATGATCAGCGAGCGCGACAAGGCGCTCGCCGCAATGGGTCGCCAGTTGAAGAATCGTCTCGACAAAATCAAGGCGGGCACCAAGTGAGCCTCGCACTCGAGACCGCATTGGAGGAAGCGTTCGCCGGGTTGGTCAACGGCAACGTGCATCAATCGGTGTTGCCGGATCGACCGCGCTATCCGGCGATCACCTTCTCGCTCATCGGGTCCCGTCCCGACATCACGCTCTGCGGCCCGTCGACCGTGACCGAGTACACCTATCGCATCGACGTTTACGCCGACACCCGCAAGCAGACGATCCAGCTCGCCACGACGATCAAGGCGGTCATGCGCCGGTTCGCGTGGACCAACGCACCCGAGATGGAAATGGATGGCTACGAGCCAGAGCTGCGCCAGAAGCGACGCACGCTCGACTTCGCCATCACCGAGACCGCAGGAGTCGACCCGCGCGAACAGCGACAGCGGCGCGCGTGAGGTCGCGCCCTGGTGGACGTCGACACGGGCATCGTGTTGCTCGTCCTCGCGCTGGTCGTCGTGATCTTCATCGTCGTCATCAAGGGGAAACCCTAGGAGGTGCAACATGAACATCATCGGCGTCCTCGTCTCGATCCTCGTCTATGGTTTGGTGTTTGCGCTATTGGTGTGGCTGATAGATCAGTTCCCCGCGCTGGCACCATTTCGGGCGGTGGCACGAGCGATCCTCGTGTTGATCGCCATCATCGTGCTACTCGGCATTTTGTTGGGTGGCTTTTCCGTTCCTGTTTTTGTGGTGAGGTGAAACCATGCAAGGTAGAGCTATGTTCGCGTTCGTCATCCCCCTCGACGGCACCCCCGTCGATCCCGGCTACGGTGGCGGTCTGTGGGGTGGTCACCCCGACCAAGGGCTCCCCGGCCACGGTCATCCCGACCAAGGTCTGCCCGGCTACGGTCACCCGGACCAAGGGCTCCCCGGCTACGGTCACCCCGGCAACCGTCCGCCGGGCTCGGGCGGTGGTCATCCCGGCAACGCACTGCCCATCGCACCCGTGCGTCCGAGTCCTCCCATCGTGTTGCCGCCGATCACGACGTGGCCTCCGAACCTGCCGCCGGGGATCGACAACACCTTGCCGCCGGGACACGCTCGACCCGATCAACCCATCGTGATCCCCCCGGACCCGAGTGTCGGGATCGACCAGCCGATCTACTTGCCGCAGCTCCCTGCCGGGTCCGCGCTGTTGATTGCGTTGTCGGGGGCGAACGTGCCGGCACCGAAGGACGTGCCGACGGGTCACCGCCCCGCGATCCTGTGGCAGGGCGCGGGCACCAAGCCGGTCCTCGTGTACGTCTCGGCGGCGGCAACGCCGAAGTAAATATCTGCACCACGCATATCGGTGGTGCTAGAGTTCCACCCGCAAGCTCGCCGCCCGGTCGCGCCCCTCTCGGTCGACTGGCATCGCTTTAGAAGGTCTCCGCGACCGGGTCCGGCGAGGTCCCACACGGCAGCGCAAGGGGAAGGAGTGCGAGCTGCCCGCGCTCGGTGGTAAACGCTGGTGTGCCGTTCGGCTGCACACCACCCTCAACGACAGATGGAGGGTGCAACATGGCCGCTGATCCGAATTTCCGCTCGCAGGCAATCCCGAGTTCGCAATCCGAAATTAAAATCGAGATGACGCAAGGGGCGCACATCGACCTCGTCGTCACCACCATCTCGAAGACCAACCCCGCGCAGGTCACGTTCGCCGACATGACGAAGGTCGGACCGGGGACCCCGGTGCGCTTCGCCGGTACGCTCGAACCCTCGCTCGACGGCAAGGACATCGTCCTCGGTGCCGCCGACGATCCCGACACCCCAACGAAGTACGACCTCATCGGTGTTGACGGCAGCGGATGGACCGCAGCCATCGCCACCGGCACCGCCGAGACGCATCCGTTCGGCAGTGCGTGCGAGGCGAAGGATTGGGCGTTCGACGGGGGCGCGGCGGATGAAATCGAAAAGACCACCCTCTGCTCGTCGGCGAAGGAGTTCGCGCTCGGTCTGTCCGACTCGGGCAACTTTAATTTCAACATGAACTACGTCTCGACCGATCCGGTGGAGCAAGAGCTGTTGCGGGCGAAGCGCGACCTCAAGCCCCGCTGGGTTCAGGTCGAGTATGGCGACGGGTCCTACACCGTGTTTCAAGCCTACTGCAAGAGCTTCAACCGCACGGCAGCGGTCGGGCAGATGATCATGGCGGCGGTCTCAATGCGGGTGACCGGCGATCTGATCGAGGTCCTCCCCGCCGCCGCCGACGTGACCGTGTTGCGCGAAGGCGGAACACCACCTCCGCAACGGCGCGAAGTGCGGGATCGTGAGCGGGTCGCTGCATGAATCTACTCGAAGCGATACGAGCTGCCAGCGAGTTCCAGCCGAAGCCTCTGACCGTCCCCGAACGTCTCCTGCGCGAGGAGTTCCCCGCGTGGGTGCGTGAGACCCTCTACTGCCGCACCATGTGCACGGAGGTCGCGCTCGCGCTCGGCTACGACGGTCAGAACTCGAAGAAGGACGACTATCAATACGCGCTGCGGATTTTCGTCACGGTGTTCTGCGACGACAAGAACGTGCCGGTGTGGGATGTCCACCGCAAGGAGGACGTCATCGAAGCGGGCAAGCTCGTGCCGTTCGCAATCGTCAAGTGGTTCAACGACGAGGCGATGATCCACAACGGGGTCGCACAACGGCCACCGGAAGCGGGCAACGGCGTCGACGAGGGCGCATTGACCGAAGCGTTGAAGGATAACGTCGACCCAAAAGCAGCGACGCTCCACGTCCACTAGCACCGGGGCGTCGTTCGCTGTTCGTGCTGGCGCTCGCGCTAGGGAAGACCGTGCGCGAGATTGAGACCCAGATGTCCATGCGGGAGCGCATGGAGTGGTCACGGTTCGACTACCACGAGCCGGTAGGGATGGTGCGCGCTGACATGCACGCGGCGATCATCGCCGCGTCCATCGTCAACGCTCTCACCGGCAAGCCGCAACGCCTCAACAAGTTCATGCCGTTCCTGCGAGCCATCGCCGGGGCCGACGACGAAACGAACGTCGCGCGCGAGGTCCTCATGCGCGCGGCACCGGGTCGCCACATCGTCGTGCAAGGCAATCGCCGTCCACGCACGGAGCATTGACCGATGGCATCCCTCGGCTCACTCGTTGCGGACCTCATACTCGAGACCGCGCAATGGACGGCACCGCTCGCCAAGTCAGAGGCGGACCTCGTCAAGTTCCACAACGAGGTGAAGAAGACCGTCGACGACATGACCAACAAGATCACCGGCTTCGTCGGTGGTTTTGCTGCCGGGTTCCTGTCGGTGCAAGCGGTGATGCAGTCGATGAAAGCGTCGATGGATTGGGGGCACGAGCTCGACCTCCTGTCGGCGCAGACCGGGTCCACCGTGGAGGAGCTGGACCAGCTCGCCATTGCCGCAAAGTTGAACGACGTCTCGCTCGAGCAGATGCAACAGTCGCTCGGCAAACTCACCGGCAAGATGGTCGAGGCGACCAACCCGAACAAGCAAGCGTCGGCGATCTTCAAGGCACTCGGCGTCGATGTCCTCGACGCGAGCGGCAAGATGAAGACCTCGACCGAGGTGATGCAGGAGGTCGGGGTCGCCCTCAACAGCATCGAGGACCCGGCACTGCGCGCGGCGACGGCAACCGCTCTCCTGGGCAAGAGTGGTCCGGAGATGGCGGCGAAGATGGCGAACTTCGCCAACGATATGAAACGCTCGCAGGAGGTGATCGACACCTTCGGCGCGACCACCACCGCCGGCGCGAAGGCGGCGACGGCGATGGGCGACAGCATGACCATTGCCGGGCAGGGCGTGATCCGCTTCGTCGCGCCGATCAACACCGCACTCGCACCCGCGCTCGACGGGATCGTCAAGGCGTTCGGCGACGTCACCAAGAGCGGCACCGGGCTCGGCGAGATGTTGGGCAACGTCCTCGCCTTCTCGCTCCGCACTGCCGCGTCTGCGGTGGTCCTCGCGCTTGGTCCCTTCCAACAGATATTTATTTTGTTGAAGGGCATCGGCACCGCTGCCGGGGCCAAGCTCGCGGGGGCGAGCTGGGCCGAGGTCGGCGAGATATTCAAGAACACCGGCAAGGAGATGGACACCGCCGCCGCCGGGTCGGTGAAAGCGTTGCAGGATATTTGGAAGCCAACCGTCGCGCTCGGTGAGGCAGCGAAGAAGACCGCCGTCGACACGGCGACATTGAAGGCACAGCTCAACGGCACCGCCGACGAAGCGAAGAAGGCGGGCGAGAAGTTCGCCAAGCTGACCGAGGAGGTGTTGCGGTCCATCGAAGCGCGCGAGATTGGCATCACCCCGGCCACGTTGAAAGCTGCCGAGAATCTCGCCCTCGTTTATTACAACGGCAAAATCAGCGTCGAGGCATACCACAAGGAACTCGCCGCCCTCGTCGCTCTCGACCCCATCGTGGCGAAGGGCGCGGCGGATCGCGCCAAGGCCGAGAAGGAGGTCGCCGACCGGCTCAACGCATCGAATAAGGAATACAACCAGCTCCGCGTATCGCTCGACGAGATGAACGACAAGGCGCGCAACGACATCCAGCTCGCGCAGCTCGCCGGGACCGCACACGACCTCCTTGCCTCGAAGCTCGAACGCGAGACCAAGCAGCGGGCCGCGTTGCAGAAAATTTGGGACGACGCCAAGGCGACCCCGGAGGAACAGGCGCGGCGCGCGGCGGCGACGATTGCGTTGTTCGACGCCGAGTACAAGGAACGCGACGCGACCATCGCGGCGAAGGGGGCGCAGCTCGAATATGCCGATGCGTTGAAGATCACGACGCAGGGCATCTCCCTCTACTCGCAAGAGAACTCCCGCGCGATGGACAAGCAGCTCGCCGCGTTGCGCGACGAGGTGTCGCTCATGGGGTTGAGCGACGAGGCCCGGCAGCGTGAGATTAACTCCCGCAAGCAAGCGGCGATGATGGTGGTCGCGCAGAGCGAGGAGGAGCGGAAGAAGATCGCCAACGACTTCGCCGAACTCGAAGCGATGCAATCGCAGCAGCGGCAGTTCGCTGCCTGGTCGGACGTGTTCAAGGCGGCGGATCAGTACGGGCAATCGTTCTTCGAGTCGTTCGCCGAAGGTGCGAAGGGCGTGCAGGATTGGGCGGCGAAGGCGGGGCAGTCGATCAAGAAGTGGCTCCTCGATCTGCTCTACCAGATGACCTTGAAGCCCTTCATCGTCAGCATCGTCGCGTCGATGGGCACGTCGATGGGCGGCAACGCGAGTGCTATCTCGCAAGCAGCGGGCGGCATGGGCGGTGCGGGCAACATGATGTCGACCCTCGGCACCTTGTTCGGTGGTGGTGGTGCGGGTGCGGCGTTCGGTGGTGTCGAAGCATCCGCCGCGTTTGTCGGACCACCGACCGCGCTCGCGGGGGGCATGACCGGGATGATGGCGTCGATGGCTCCGCTGATGGCAGCGGCACCGTACGTCGCGGCGGCAGCAGCCATCGCTTACACCGTCTACAACCTGATCAAGAGCAAGGAGGGAGGACCGAAGACCGAAGGGTTCGCGCAGACCGGATCGCAGGTCGGGCGCTTCTACACCGGGGGCGACCGCGACGCGGACATCTCGAAGATGGTGACCGGCATCAATGCCGGGTTTGAGCAAACGCTCAAGGGGCTCGGCGGCACCGCTGCCGGCATGGGGTTCGCCCTCGGCTTCAATCAGGACCCGAAGGGCAAGGCACCGTCCTCGGTGCAAGCGGGCGTCTATCGCGGCGGCACCGTCGTCTATAAGTCCGACGTGCAAGCGGGCCGCAGCGATGAGGAGCTGCAAGCGGCCATCGCCCTCGAATCCAAACGCGCGATGCTGGCCGGGTTGCAGGCGTCGGACCTCCCGGACTCTATCGCCAAAATCCTCGACACCGTTGCGGCAGCGACGGCGACTAGCGACTCGGTCGACAGCATCATCGCACTGGCGAGCGCGTTCAAGTCGCTGCAGGACGTGACCGAAGCGATGACCGATCCGATGAAGGGTGCGGTCGATGCCATCGACGCGGCGAACCGGACCGCGCTCGAATCGTGGGGGAAGCAACGCGACGCCTTCTACGAACTCGCCGATGCGACCGAACCCACGGTCGAGGGACTGTCGGCGTTGAGTTCGGCGTCCGCCGGCCTGTATCAATCCACGGTGCAGCTCCTCGCCGGGATGATGCAGTTGAAGGACCAGCTCGCGGGCATGTTCGGCGACACCCGCGAGGCCATCGTCCGCGCGACGATGACCGACGACCAGCTCTATGCCCACATTCAGGGGCAGACCGAGGACCTGTGGAAGCAATTGCAGAACGCCACCGACCCGGCAGAAATCAACAAGCTCGCCCAACAGATCAACAAGAACATCACCGACGCATGGGGCATGCTGACCCCGGAGGAGCAAGCGGCGAAACAGACCGACTTCCTCAACAACCTCGACCGCGTCGACAAGATGGCGAGCGATCGACTCGACAAGGTGATGGGCGACGTGCAGACCAAAGCACAGACCGATCAACAGTTCCTTACCAGCAAGCTCGACGACATTCTCGCCAGCATCACCACGGCGGGCGACACCTTCAAGGCGGGCGCGGACACGGTCTCGAACGCGACCTCGCGCGGCATCGACGTCAACATCAGCGTGCAGGATGATCGCCTCGTGACCGAGGTGACCGGATGAGACCGAGTGACCTCGCCGCGCCGGTCACGTTGCCGGGTTACTTGATCGCCATCGACTTCGCACCGCCGCGTTATTTCAGCACGCGAGGAGTGCAGACCTGGGCGGGCAACACTTGGGTCTCAAGTGGATGGCGCTACACCGACGACCGTCTCAACTTGCCGGGGGGTGATCCGGCCATGACGCGCTTGATCCTGTCGCAGGGTGTGGTGAGCCGGCGCGTGCGGGTGTGGCTGTTCTACGGTCTGATCGCCGACGACACCAACACGCAACTCGTGTTCGACGGCGTGTGCGACGGTGCGCCGAACTTGGTCGACTCGATCAGCATCACGTTATTCGACCGGGCGATGGCGGTCCTGTTCGCTCCCCGCAAGCGCATCCGTGCCGAGAACGGGTTCAGCGTGTTGCCGCAGAAGGGGTTCAAGCTGCAATGGAACCTCGTGACCTTCGAGTTCAAGGACGACGCGAAATGACACCACCTCGTGCGCTGGTTGATCCGCCGCCGGTCGATCCCCCGCGCTTGCCGTCGCAACACCTCGCGGTCGAACCGCTCGCCGCGTTTCCCTCCGACCTCGAGTTCGCGCTGTCGACGACCGACCAGATGGAGGACGACATTCAGATCGACCGCGCTGTCGACGGCACCGGGCGGGCGCGCACCTTCTACGCCACACCGAAGCATCGCATCGCCGCCGGGTTGACGGCATTGACGTCGCAAGAGTTCCTCACCTTCGATGCCTTCTACCGCGCCAATCGGGTCGCACCCTTCACGATCCCGTGGGGCGAGTGCGGCTCACACGTCGCGCTGTCGGTGATGTTCGCCGCGCCGCCGGCTCGCTCGTTCCACGGGCGCGGTCTGTCGAGCGTGTCCTTCACGCTGGTCGAGTTCCCGTGAGCATCATCCCCAACCTCGCCACCAAACCGGGAGGCAAGCCCGTCGTCTCGCCGTCGGTGCCGCTGGTTGATCCGATCATCCCGGACAAGCCACGCGCGCCGGGCAACACGACCCCCGGCAACCTCGACCCCGGTCCGCGCAACACCAACATCGTCGACGTCGGGACCCTGTATCCACCCGCGTCGAAAGTAAACGAGGCCGCGAAGCCCGTCGAGCGCACGTTGCAAGCGATCAGTGCGGTCGACCAGATCATCCCGGTCCTCTATGGTTAT
>Ga0068867_100001784_pt1 | contig 14969 bp, 10 predicted proteins | sample KBSMisM32_FD_65649 | JGI IMG/M metagenome (GOLD analysis project Ga0068867, IMG submission 65649) | Miscanthus rhizosphere microbial communities from Kellogg Biological Station, Michigan, USA - KBS Miscanthus M3-2 | ecosystem: Host-associated > Plants > Roots > Rhizosphere > Soil ...
AGCTGTTCGTTGACGGCATCGGCGTTGAGGCCGTCCGAGATGACAAACTGGATCTGCGGTTTGCGCTCCGGGTACAAAGTACCAACCACCCGCGCTTCCTCGTCGCGCAGCCGCTCGCCGAGCTCAGGGTGTGCCAGATATTCATCACGGTTTCGGGCGGCGGTCCGGACCCGAACGCTGCGCGGGCACCCGTCTCTGATGATCCCATCCTCGAGCGTGGCATACAGCGCGCGCCGGGCGTGCTCGTAGATCCGTTCGAGCCTTGCGTCGGCGTCGGCTTCATCGGCAATGCCGACATCGAACCCTCGCTCGCGCAACGTCATCAACCGGCGCTGCCCCTCTTGCTCGAGCGTCGATGACCCCCTCTGATCACCGGATGCACGCGCGTACGACGCATACAACCGTGCCACCGCTGCACCGGGGTTGCCCCCGTCCTTCGCAACGCCCAGCGCATCCAGCCGGTGTGCCATCGACGAGGTCATCCCCCGGCCGGCACCACTGCGAAGACGCGGATGATCGCGAAACGAGGTGGTCAGGTAGCCAAGCATCGGATCGGCATTCCCGGCAACGGCCATCAAGTACGCCGGCGCCCCCTGATCGACGACGCGTTCGGTGACCTCACGCAGCTCGCCGGGCGAAATGCCCATATGAAATGTCGCGCACACGTCCAGGCCCATGGTCAACCCGTGCAGCTTTGCCATCACCAGGTCTTCAAGACACGCTCGCTCGAGTTGCCTGGCGTCTCTGAACACTTCAGGACCGACAAACCCGGCGACGTCGTTGACGATCATCCAGCGGCACGACGTCTGCTGTCGGATATGGCGCGCCAGACCATAGGTGCGCGCTTCGAGCGTAACCATGTCGGTTCCTTCGGCGGCGCCGTTGGTAACTTCGGAGCCTTGACCCGTCTCGAAATACAAGCCGTCGAAGTCGCGCGCCAGCTCGGTCACACCATCCACATCGAGACCGACCATGCCGGCAAGCGCTCGCGACGTTCCCGCCAGGCTCTGAAAACCGACGTCAACACGCGTATGTTTTCGCGCATCGTGCTGCTTGACGATGTCAGAGAGGACGCAGTAGCGGGTCGGAAGCTCGAGGCGTCGTACGACCTGTTCGAGCAGCTGCTCGAGGCGAACAATCGTATCGAGGTCGTCGGCCGCTGGATTGAGGCCGATGATCACGTCGCCGCAGCCGTAGCTGAGACCTTCGAGGATTGACAGCAGAATCTCCTCCTCGTCGTCTCCCGGACTGTTCGGCTGGATTCGCGACCCAAAGTGATTCGAGCTTCCGATGGCGACGCCAGGACCGTTCAACGGATTGAACAGGCGCCTGGCGAGCGACGAAAGCTCCGCATTGGTCATGACCTTGGCAACAGCCGCAATGGTCTCGCTGGGAAACGCATGAAATCGTTTCGCCACCCATGCGTCGGCGGCCGCGTCGAGCAACACGTATTTGAACTGCTCGACAGTGAGCGAGTCGAGTTCGTGATCGAAGCGTCGATCGCGCGATTGCTGAAGGGCGGCGGTCACGCCGTCGTCGACAAGCGTCGCGCGACGGATTTCGCCGAGAGTGGTGGCGAGCAGCATCCGTCGGGCATCGACACGCACTCGATCGTCGGTGGTGCCGCCCACCACGAGATCGCCCTCTTTAAAGGCGTTCGCGAGCGCAAGCGTTCGCCGGAATTCCTGATCGTTCACGATTCTGCAACGCTATCCGGGAAACAAGGTGTTGGATAATAACGCCGCGCCGTACGCCACCCACTCCTGACGGCCGCCGCCTGCGTCCTCATCGCCGCACCGGCGCGAGCCGCGGACTGGACGTCGCTGCGAACCGAGCACTTCCTGCTGCTTGGTGATGCAAGCCCGCGCGGGATTCGGGATGTGGCCCTCCGCTTCGAGCAGTTCCGCGGAGCGGTGACGAGCACCTTCCCGCCACTGGCAGACGACCGGCCAGGCCCTCCTGTTGTCGTCATCGTCTTTCGCGATCAACGAGCTTACGAACCGTGCCAGCCGAGGTTCAATGGGAAGGCGGTTAAGGTTGGCGGCTACTTCCTCCCCTCCCGGGATGTGAACTACATCACGCTGACAGCCAGCTCGGGACGCGATGACTTTCGACCGTTACCACAAGGTCAACGATGGTGAGACGCGCACATATGGCGTCTTCACAGCGATCGAATGCGCGCGCGGCCAGATCGTCCTTCACGTGCGCGCGCCTGGACAAACGCTGCTGTTGAGAGCCACGCAATTCGACGCAATCGATTTCATCAGCTATCGGTCCTCGACGCCCGGTCGCAGGGAATCGCGGTCGCCGTCGAGTTGCTGCCAGATGGATTCCATTCCGTCCCGATAATCCCTCTCCGCGAATCACTCACAAAATACTGTCCGTACCCGACAGATTGTTGTCCGCTAAACGTTTTAGATAGCACACAGATCGTGATTTTCGCCTGCAGCAAGTCGCGGTGTGTGCAGGCCACGTTATTGCTTTTGCGCGCGCCGATGAAACTTTGGTTCCCCCACTCATTGGTACCGCTTCCGCGGCTCGTGACTGTGATTTCCCTGGCGTTGACACTTCCAGGCTGCGGCGGAACGGCGACACCAATAGCACCGTCGGTTGTTGAACAACTGCCGAACGACATCTCCCCCATCGGCAGTCCGCCAACTTTGGTCGCCACAAGCCGGGCCGTCAATACGTTTGGTCTTGTGAACGGGTCATTCACCCTGACGCTGAGCACGTCCGACGGAAGCGTCGGCACCGTGAAGGGCACGTATGCAGGTGAGGCTGTCGTCGCCGCGAACGGCGGTCAGACGGCGATACTACAGCTGCAGATTACGGAAACCAGCGGAATTGGATCGACGGTTACCGCCATCGAGGCCGACGGCACACGGGCTTTCATCGACGAGGGAGACTTTGCACTGTCACTGCTGCTGACCTCGTCGCTGACGAAGTCGCCACTGCGTGTCACGGTGCGCGGAACTTCGCACGTCTCATGCAGCGCCTCAAATAGGATTCTGGTGACGTTGCAGGGGACGGACTCGACGCGGGGTTTCCTGGAGATCACGGCGGATCTGCACCACGAGGTCGAGCAGTCAGCCTGTCTCTAAAGGGTGCGAGCGGACCTCCTCACCTCTCGCACCTATTGCACCCCGCGCACCGCTCGCACCTACTGCAGCCGCGCCAGTTGCGCGATCAGTTTTCCTCGCGCGCTATCTGCAGGCACGAACCGCTGCACGCGCTGGCCTGCGAAGACCTCGCCCGTGTAGATGTAGCCCCTCGAATCGGTGGCGATCATGTGAAGGCCGAAAAACTGCCCTCCGCTTTCGCCCATACTGCCGAGTCGGCCGGCGATCTTCCCGTCGTCACGATTGAGGAACCAGATCGTGTTGTTCTTGATGTCGCAGATGTATAGGTACCTCTGCGCCTTGTCCGGCGAAAAGGCAACGCCGCCGGCGGCGCCGCGGTCGGAGTCGTTCTGTTTCGTACCCGGCGCCGTCATGATGAATTCCTTGACGAACCTGCCGTCCTTTGTCGTCACGTGGATCCGCTCGGCGGCGCGGTCGGCCGCGTAGACGAAGCCGTCATTCGAGATGTTCAGCGTCAGGTGGCCTTTGAATTCCTTCGGCGGCTTGCCGTCGGCGAACTCTCGATCCGCATCGTTGGTGGAGATTTCCGACAGCTTGTGTCCGTACGCGCCCCATCCTCTCTTGAACGCGAATGTGTTCATGTCGAACACCATCACGCGTCCGCCGAGATAGTTGTCCGCGACGTAGACCTCGTTGGCCGGCTCGTCGAGCCGAATCTCTTCGATGCCGCCGACGATCATCGGGGTCGTGGGTGGATACTTCGCCCGGAACGCCGCCCGTCCTGCCGCCTGCGCGGCAGGATCCCCCGCGTTGCCGCCGCGGCCTCCTCGGCCTCGCGCAGCTCCCGGAGGCGGCGGGAGGAATCCGGCCACCGGTCCCTGGCCGCCAACACCCGGCGTGCGTTGCGGCATTTCCGGCGCTCCAAACCTGCCGCCATTTTCGAGCTCCGGCGTGTGCGGGATTTCGCCCACCAGCTTGCCGCTCTTCGTCTCGTACTTGCGAACCGTGTTCTGCCCGAGATAGGCGAACCCCTTGCTGTCGATGTCCATTCCGTGTCCCTGCGGCGCGTCAAACGATCCGATGACGGTGCCGTCCTTGCCGATGTGGATCATCGAGGGCGGACGAGCGCAGCAGTCCGACACGCCCGTCTCAGCCTCGAGCTCGAGGCTGGTGAGATCGTTGGGCCGGTCGTACACCCACACCGTGTCATCGTTGGGCGCAACCGCCAAGCCGGTGATGCCACCGATCTTCCATTTGTTGGGCAGCGGCTTCGGCCAACCCGGGTCGTACACATAGCTCGGTGCGGCCTGTCCCTGCGCCTGTACGACGGCATACAACGCGACTCCAACGACCATCAACAGGGCGACGTTCCTCTTCATGTGTTCTCTCCTGAGGGCAAATCATCGTAGAGGCGGACCTTCAGGTCCGCCTAGCGGCGCTCAGCGCGGCGGCGTGACTCCCTGAAACGGCTTCATGCCGAGGTCGAGTTGATCCTTGACGGACTGGTTTCCCTCGTGGCACGCCTGTTCCCAGATTTCGAACCCGGGCTCCCTGTTCCGCGTGAGCGCAGACACCATCGTCCACGGACGCGTGTAGACCTTCGGGTCCTCGATGCGTCCTTCCCAGTGGATGGTGTCGCGATCGATCATCGTAAACCGTTCAACGACGTGCAGCGCATCGCTGGCAAAGTTGCCGGCGTTGTCCATCCACGCGAGTCCGTTCAAGTTGGTCACATCGACGACGAGCGTGTTGCCTTCCCAGCGTCCACGAGAGTTGCCCTGCCATAGTCTGACGCTACCCGCCACATGCGACTCGTTCGTGGTCGGAATAACTCGATAGGAGTGGGAGTACTCCAGCAGGTGCATCACGTAGCCTGGCCCCTGAACGATCTGGTGCCCCGCGGGCGCCACGATATCGCGCGGAATGCCGGGTGGAAAACAACTCGCCAGCGGAGAGATGAACCGCTCGGTGATCGTCTTGCGGAACTCCAGCGCCCACGGCTGATACGGAATCTTCCGATCGGGGGTGTCGACGACGAGGCTCGGACCCGCCTGGACCCCGAAGCCGGCCGTGTGTTCCTCGATGTCCTGCGACGTGAAGGTGCGTTCCCAATAGCCCTGCATATCCGGCCGGCCATCCGGCGTCCGCGGGGGGTTGAAAGTCTTTGTCTTTGGAAGCGCGCATTCGTGAAACTTCGCGGGATCGATCGGACATCCACCGGCGGTTCGCGGCGGCGCTTGCTGCGCGGACGCGCGGTCGGCTGATGCCGCCAGCACCAGAATCGCTGCAGCGCAGGAAACGACTCGTGATGGCTTCACTGGAGATCTCCTGGGCCGCCTGCCGGCGGCCCCCACGTGCGTTCGCGAATGATACGTCAGATTCCGAGCACAGGCGCCGCCTGGGGGCGCGCTATCATCGAAACATCGTGGCAATGCATCCGTGGCACGACGCCTACGTCGACGATGCCCTCGTCGACCGCGCGTTTCCGGTCGTCGTTGAAATCCCGAAAGGCAGCAAGAACAAGTACGAGCTGGACAAGGAGACGGGTCTGCTTCGTCTCGACCGCGTGCTCCACAGCGCCGTTTATTACCCGGCCGACTACGGCTTCATTCCGCGCACGTACTGCGACGATGGCGATCCTCTCGATGCGCTGGTGCTGGGTCAGGAACCGGTATATCCGCTCACCATTGTCGAAGCCCGGGCCATCGGCGTCATGCGAATGCGTGACGAGAAGGGCCTCGACGACAAGATCGTCGCGGTCTCGGTGCGCGATCCCGCGTTCGAGGGCTACCGTGACAAGGCGCAGCTTCCCGCGCACGTCTTGCGTGAGGTCCAACGGTTCTTCCAGGACTACAAGGTGCTCGAGAACAAGCAGGTCGTGATTGAAGACCTGCTCGGGCCCGCGGATGCGATTCGCATCATCAGGGAAGCACTCGACTTGTACCGCAAACTCCGTCGCGGCGAGCTCGGTCCGCACGCCTGACCCTCCAGCACGCTTTTGAAAACCAGTTCGAAAAATGTGATCGAAGGACCTCGAGGGCAGGCGGCAGCCTCGGCATATGTGCCGTAGTTGTCGCTATTTGAACGCAAAAGGGTGCTCCCTCGCGGTGGACCGGAAGTTGCCCAGATGGGTGACAGAGGTTCACATCCATGTATATGCGACGTGCAGCAGCGCTGATTGCGGCCGGCGGTTTCCTTTTGGCCGGAACCGCGTTCGCACAGACGTCTCCAAACCCGACGCAGCAAATCGGTGCGACGACGCAGCAGGGGCCTACGCCTCTCTTCCGCATCACCGTCGTCGGCCACACGACACCCGCGATCAACTATCGACCGCGCAAGGGCGACACCAAGGTCGACTTCACGGGCACGGCGCTCTCGCCGCTGGCAACCGGCAACGCGACGGTCGAAGGGAAGAAAGGCTATATCGACATCGACGCGAAGTTCGACAAGCTCGCACCGCCGACGCAGTTCGGTCCGGAATATCTGACCTACGTTCTGTGGGCCGTGACTCCGGAAGGACGGTCGACGAACCTCGGCGAGGTGCAGGTCAAGGATGACGAGGCACGTATCCACGTCACCACCGAACTGCAGGCGTTCGGCATGATCGTGACCGCCGAGCCCTACTTCGCCGTCACGCAGCCCAGCGACGTCGTCGTCATTGAAAACAGCGTTCGGAACAACACGAAGGGGAACGTCGACGTTATCCAGGCGAAGTTCGATCTGCTGAAGCGGGGCACGTACTTGATGAATCAGGACACCCGCCAGCTGAAGATGAAGCCGCTCGAGCCCGGAGCACCGCTCGATCTCGCGGAAGCCCGGAACGCGGTCATGCTCGCCCGCTTTGCTGGCGCCGATCGCTACTCGGACGACACCTACATGAAGGCGACGCGGCTTCTCACCGACGCGGAGCAGGCGCAGGCACGCCACCGCAACACCAACGAAGTGATGATGCCAGCCCGCCAGGCGGTTCAGACCGCGGAAGACGCGCGGCTGATCGCCTTACAGCGGCAGGAAGAGGAAGCGCAGGCGCAGCAGCGCGCCGCCGCGAAGCAACGCGAGGATGCCGCGCTCGATCGTGCGCGAACGGAGGAATCGGCGCGCAAGCAGGCGGAAATCGACCGTCTGATGGCGGAAGCCGCTCGGCTCTCGGCCGAACGCGACCGAGCGGCGGCGGAGGCCGCACGTCAGGCGGCGGATGCGGCGCGCCTTGCCGCGGACACTCAAGCGCAGCAGGCGAAGGCACTGGCTGAACAGGCGGCTCGCGACAAAGCGGCGGCGGAAGCGGCGCGTGCCGCGGCAGAATCTGCGCGCGTCGCAGCCGAAGCCAACGCCGCGAAAGCCGAGCGCGAGAAGGCTGAACTGCGCGATCAGCTGCGGCAGCAGCTCAATTCAATTCTTGAAACGAGGGAGAGCGCACGCGGACTGATCGTGAACCTGTCCGACGTCCTGTTCGATACCGGCAGCGCGAATCTCAAGCCTGGCACACGGGAGAAACTTGCCAAGGTCGCCGGCATTCTGCTGTCGCACCGCGGATTGAAGCTCCAAGTCGAAGGACACACCGACAGCGTCGGGTCAGAGGACTACAACCAGCGGCTGTCCGAAAACCGCGCCGCGTCAGTGCGCACGTATCTCGTCGATTCGGGTATCGCGTCGAACGCGGTCGGAACGGCAGGATTTGGCGAGACGATGCCGGTCGCCTCCAACGACACGCCCACGGGACGTCAGCAGAATCGACGCGTCGAGCTGATTGTCTCCGGCGAGTCGATCGGCACGACCGCCTCGGCGAACCCACCTACTCGATAAGCGGTCGGTTGGTGGTTCGTGGAAGTCATTCCACGAACCACTAACTCCGAACAACCAACCAGTCCATCAGGGATTCTTCAGGCCCGCCATCTGGGCCAGCACCTTGAACACAACGGCGAAGTCGTACTTCGCCAGACCCATTCCGCGCGCGGCCGTGAGGAACTCGTTGGTCACCGCGGTCGTCGGCAGCGGGACGTCCAGACGCCGACCCATCTCGAGGGCCAGCATCAGGTCCTTCTGCATCATGTTGACGTCGAACCACGATTCTTCCGGCAGGCCGAGGACGAACGGTCCGCGATACTGCACCATCGGCGAGGCGATGACGCTGTGCGTGAGCACATCGACCGCGACCTCGCGCGAGATGCCGCTTTTTTCCGCGAGCAGCACTCCTTCGCTGAACGCGAGCATCTGCACGGCGAGACTCAGGTTGTGTGCGATCTTGATCGAGAGCGCCAGGCCGTTGTCGCCGACGTGTGTGACCTTCGGACCGATGTCCTCGAGGATCGGCTTGATTCGATCGAAGGTGGCGCGCTTTCCGCCCACCATCACGCTCAACTTGCCGGCTTCGAGGGTCGCCACACTCCCCGACACGGGAGCGTCAACCATGTCTCCGCCCTTCGCACGAACCTTTTCGGCGACGTCTCGACTGACGGCCGGGCTCACCGTGCTGCTGTCGACGACAACCTTGCCGTCGCGCAACCCCGCAAGGAACCCGTCCGGGCCACTGGACACCGCATCGAGCGACTTCGAGTCGGTGACCATGACCATGATCACGTCCGCCGCCTCGGCCACCGCTCTCGGCGTATCTCCCCACTTCATTCCGCGGTCGACCAACCACTGCGCCTTCGAACGGGTGCGGTTGTAGCCGGTGACGACGTGCCCCTTGTCGAGCAGGCGGTTCGCCATCCGACCGCCCATGGCGCCCAAGCCGATGTATCCGAGATTTGCCATTGACTGAGAATCCTCCGCAGGATCGGGTGTAGTATCTGCCGCCATGGCCACAGTCATCACCCAGACCGCACCCGCTGCTGCGACCGCCGCTCGAAAGCCCTTTTACAGGAGCCTGTGGGGACAGGTGCTCCTTGGAGTCGCGATCGCGATCGTGCTCGGGTATGTGGCACCCACGACTGCCCAGGCGATGCGTCCGCTCGGTGACGCGTTTATCCGGCTGATCACGATGGTCATCTCCCTCGTGATCTTTTGCACGGTCGCGGCCGGCATTGCCGGCATGGATAGTATCAAGAAGGTCGGCCGCGTCGGCGGCAAGGCGCTTCTCTACTTTGAAATTCTCACCAGCATCGCGCTGCTCATTGGGCTCGTGGTCGGCGCGCTGGTACAGCCGGGCGCCGGGTTCAATGCGACGCCGACGGCCGGCGACGCAAATGCCGTGGCCGGTTACGCCGGTCAGGCCAAAGCGCAGACGATCACGGATTTCCTCCTGAACATCATTCCGAACTCCGTGATCGGGGCGTTCGCCGGCGGCAGCATCCTCAGCGTGATCCTTGTGTCGCTCCTCGTCGGCTTCGCGCTCTCGTCGCTCGGCGCGAAGGCCAAGCCGGTGACCGACGTCCTCGAAGGTCTCACGCAGATGATTTTCAGCGTCGTCAACATCCTGATGCGGTTGGCGCCGATCGGCGCGTTCGGTGCGATGGCGTTCACCATCGGACGCTATGGCCTCAGCTCTCTTGGGCCGTTGGCAAAGCTGATCGTCACGCTGTGGATCACCGCTGCGCTGTTCGTCCTCATCGTGCTCGGCGGCGTGGCCGCGATCGCTGGCTTCAACATCATCAGATTCCTCAAGTACATCCGCGAGGAGATCGTCCTGACGCTCTCGCTGAGTTCCTCCGACCCGGCGCTGCCATCGCTGATGCGGAAGCTGGAGAATCTCGGATGCTCGAAGGCGCTCGTCGGCCTCGTGACGCCGACGGGCTACATCTTCAACCCCGATGGGAGCTGCATCTACATGACGCTCGCCGCGGTCTTCGTCGCGCAGGCAACGGGCGTGACGCTGACGCTCGGCAACTACGTCACGCTGTTCGCCGTCGCGGCGCTGACGCACAAGGGCGCCGTCGGCATTCAGGGCGCGGCGTTCATCGCGCTGGTCGCGACGCTGATGGTCATTCCGTCCATCCCCGTCGCAGGCATGGCGCTCATTCTCGGCCTCGACCGCTTCATGAGCATGTGCCGCGCCACCGTCAACATGCTCTGCAACGGTGTGGCGACGCTCGTCGTCTCGCGCTGGGAAGGCGAGCTTGACGGGCAGACGTTGCGCAAGAATCTTGAAGCGTTAACGTAGGTAGACGGCTTTTCGATCCACGAAGGCTTCCAGACCGCTTTCGCTGTTCTCTGGAAGTCCCGCACCGGACTGCTTCACCCCGCCGAACGGCATCGACGGCTCTTTGTATCCCGTGTGCACGTTGACGTGCGCAAGGCCGGCCTCGATGCCATCGATATACCGCCGAGCGGCGCGGATGTCGGTTGTGTAGATCGCCGATGACAACCCGTAGATCGACTCATTGGCCAGCGTCAGCGCGTCGTCGAGCGAGTCGAACTCGGAGACCGCCAGCACCGGGCCGAAGATCTCCTCGCGAAACAGCTCCATGTCGCATCGCACGCCGGTGAACACCGTCGGGCGGATGAAATAGCCCGGCGATGCCGCGGCGTCCGCCTTCGCGGCTTCGCCGCTTCGGCGCGACGGGTCGTCGCCGGCAACCATCCGCGCGCCGTCGGTCTGCCCCAGGCAAATCGCATTGCGAATATCGCGAAACTGCTGTGGACCCGCCACCGGTCCCATGTCCGTCGTCTCCAGCAAACCGTCGCCGACGCTCATCTTCTCGCAGCGCGCGACGAGTCGTTGCAGAAACGATTCGGCGATCGGGCGCTGCAGCAGAATCCGGCTCGTCGACGTGCACCACTGGCCGGCATTGGAGAAGCCGGCGGTGACCGCCGCGTCGAGCGCGGCATCGAGATCGGCATCGGCCATCACGATCAGCGCATTCTTGCCGCCGAGCTCGAGCTGCGTACGGGTCAGATTCGCCGCGGCTTGCGCCTGAATCTTTTTTCCGACCGCCGTCGAGCCAGTGAACGAAATCGCGCGTACGCGTGGGTCCTCAACGATGCGATTGCCGATTAACGAACCGAGACCCGTCACGCAGTTGAACACGCCGGCCGGAAGACCCGCCTGCTCGAACAGCCCCGCCATGAATGCGCCTGACCACGGCGTGAACGACGCAGGCTTGAAGACAACCGTGTTGCCGGTCAGGAGCGCCGGCAGCGTCTTTCGGCACATGACGTTCATCGGAAAGTTCCACGGGCTGATCACGCCGACGACACCGAGCGGCTCGTACTGCACCCATGTCGTGATGTCGCGTGAAGCGCCGGGTCCGGTGTGGCCGTAGAAGGCCGAGACCTGCGTCAGGTGATAGTTCCCTTCGATCAGCGCCGAATCCACTTCTGCGCGCGATTCACGCAGCGTCTTGCCGTTCTCGAGCGTGACGATGCGCGCCAGCTCTTCGCGTGACTGCCTCAGCAGTCTGAGAAACTCGGCGATGTACTGCTGGCGCTCCGCGACCGTCGTGCGGCGCCATGTGCGGAACGCGCGCTCGGCCTCGCCGATCGCCGCGTCCACGTCGTCAACGTCCGACGATTGAAAGAATCCGAGATTGCTGCCCATGGACGCCGGGTTCTCATTCTCGAATGTTTGACCCGTCCGCGATGCTTTCCAGCGGCCGCCGATGAAATTCTTGAAGGTCTCGGTCATCAGATTAGAGTTGCGGAGACCTGATGGCGTTGGCGAGATCGCGCATGAACTCCGCGGCGCGAACGCCGTCCACCACCCGATGGTCAGATGACAGGGTCATCGACATCATCGGCCTGACCGCCGGCTGCCCATTCACTGGAACGACACGCGGTGTGATGGCGCCCACGGCAAGGATTGCCGCCTGCGGCGGCACGATGATCGCCGTGAACGCATCGACCTCGAACATGCCGAGATTGCTGATCGTGAACGTTGCGTTGGCAATGTCGGCCGGCTGCAACCGTCCCGCCTGTGCGCGCTCCGCCAGCTCACGCCGCCGCACCGCAATGTCGCCGAGCGGCGCACGATCGGCGCGGGAAATCACCGCCGTGACGACCGCGTTCTCGACACCGATCGCCAATGCGATGTTCACGTCGTCATGCTGGACGATGCCCTCAGGCGTCCAGCTCGCATTGAGCCGCCGGTGTTTGCCGAGCGTGCGCGCCACAATCGCGACGAGCAGATCAGTGTGCGTGACCTTCACCTGATGCGATCGTTCGACGGCCGGCAACGCCCGGTCGCGCGCTTCGTTCAAGGCTTCCGCGTCGACGTCGCGCGTGACAAAGAAATGCGGGACCGTCGTCCAGCTCTGCGTGGTGCGCTCGGCCATCAGGCGACCGATGGTGGGGAGCGGGGTCAGGCCCTGGGGATGGGGCGACTCAACCCCTTGGGTCGGCCCGTCACCGGAATCTGACCCCCTCGCCGCCGCAAGGATGTCGTCGGCCAGAATCTCTCCGCCCGGGCCAGACCCGGTCAGTTGGCTGATATCGACGCCCTTTTCCTGCGCCAGGCGGCGAGCCTTGGGAGAGATGCGGGATCCACCGCGCGCGGGCGCGACGGATGGGACGACAGCTGGCGCTGAACCAACGGGCGCGGATGACGCCGCCGCCGGCCGCGAGACCGCCGCCGGCGGTGCTTCACCCGGCTGCACGAGCCACGCGATCGTGTGGCCGACGCGCACCACGTCTCCAGGTTTCGCCGTGACGCCCGCGAGGATGCCGTCGGCGGCCGCCTCGACTTCGACGACCGCCTTGTCGGTTTCGACCTCGAGCAGCATCTCGCCCTTGCGGACCGACTCGCCTTCCTGTTTGAACCACGAGACGAGCTTGCCGCTGTCCTGCGCCATCTCGAGCGCAGGCATCACCACGCTGACCGCCATCAGCTTCCGGCGCCGACCTTTTCGGGCGTCGCTTCCGCGCGGGCTGCTGCCGCAATCATCTCCACGACCTGCGGATTCGGCGGCGCTTCGGTCTCGCGGATGATGGGAAGCGTTCCGCCAACCGTCACAAACGGCGCGCCTGCCACGAGGAGTTCCTCAGCAGGGAACCGGGTGATCACTTCGTGACCGGTCTTCGTGACCACGATTTCCTCTTCGATGCGCGCGGCACTCCATCCGTCGGTGGACGGCCAGAATGTTTCGAGCGCGAAGACCATTCCGGGCTTGATTTCGTGCGGATGCTCGAGCGACACGAGGCGGCTGATCATCGGCCGCTCCCAGATGGCCAGCCCGATGCCATGTCCCATCTGCAGCGCAAATGCGGCCTCCTCGCTCGGGAACCCAAACTCCTGTGCTTTGGGCCACACGGAGGCCACCTCGGAGGTCAGCCGGCCGGGGCGAATCAGCTCAATCGACGCGTCGAGATAATCGCGACACCGCTTGTAGGCATCGACGAGCGCCCGCGACGCCGAGCCAACCGCGAACGTCCGGTAGTAGCAGGTCCGATAGCCCATGTACGAGTGAAGGATGTCGTAGTACACCGGATCGCCTGGCCGGAGCGCGCGATCCGAGAAGAGATGCGGATGCGGGCTGCAGCGCTCACCGGAAATCGCATTGACCCCTTCCACGTACTCGGACCCCATGTCGTACAGCCGTTCGGCGACGAGCGCGACCGCTTCGTTCTCGCGCATCCCTGGCTTCATGGCCTTGTACAAATCGTAGTACGCGGCGTCCACCATCATCGCCGCCATGTTGAGCAGCGTGATCTCGTCTTCGGTCTTGATCTCGCGCGCCTCGCACAGCAGCGCGTGACCGTTGGCGATCTCGATGCCCTCGCGCTGCAGGGCGACCATCACGTCAGGCTCGACGATGTCGACGCCGAGCGGCTCCTTGTGGAGCCCGCGCTTCTCCAGCTCGATGCGGATCTTCTTCGCGACGTCTTCGGCACGCCCCATCTCCGGCGTCATCGCGCCGCGCATGGACGGAATGCCGGGACGGGACCGCTCGCCGAGCCACGGACAATACAGCTGGTGATGCCGCGCCGCGGAGCCGAAGTCCCAGAGGATTGGCTCGTCCTTCTGCGGCAGCAGCGTGAAGCGGCTGATCTTGTCCTGCGCCCAGGTACCGATGTTGGTCGAGGTGATGTAGCGGACGTTGTTCATGTCGAAGCACAACAACGCGCCCATCGACGACTTCGCCAGCAGGTCCTTGATGCGATCGAGCCGCTCGCGTCGCAGCCGGTCGAAATCGACCCGCTTCTCCCAATCCACCGCCATCGTGCCGTAGGTTCGTAATGCCATCGTTCCCTCTATGGGTTGGTGGTTATTTGTTGCACATTGCCCTCGCCATTTCGAACACGTCGCGCTCGTTGGGAACGGTCGCATCCTCGAGCGGCGGCGAAAACGGCACGGGCACGTGGCGCGCGCCGATGCGTCTGACCGGACCGTCCAGGTCGTAGAACGCGCCCTCGGCGATGACGGACGCAATCTCTCCGGTGACGCCGTACCTGAAGTACCCCTCGTCAATGACAATGCAGCGCGAGGTCTTGCGAACTGACTCGACGAGCGTCTTTTCGTCGAGCGGCCAGGTCGTACGCGGATCGACCACCTCCGCGTCGACGCCAATCTCCTCGAGCATCGTCGCTGCGCCGAGCGCGACCTGGACCATGCTGCTCGTCGCAACGAGCGAGATATCGCGTCCTTCACGCTTGATGTCTGCGACACCCAGCGGAATCACGTACTCTTCGGCGGGGACAGGTCCCTTCACCTTCATGTACGAGATCTTGTCCTCGAAGACGACCACCGGGTTGTCGTCGCGGATCGCCGCCTTGATCAGCCCTTTCGCGTCATATGGCGTCGAGGGAATCGCCACCTTCAGGCCAGGCACGTGACTCGGCCACGCGTGCAGCGACTGCGAGTGCTGCGCCGCCGATCGCCGCGTCGCGCCCATGGTCGCGCGGATGACCATCGGCACCTTCCACTTGCCGCCCGACATGTAGTGGATCTTCGCGGCCTGGTTGGCGACCTGGTCCATGATGATCATCAGGAAGTCGCCGAACATGATGTCGACGATC
>Ga0068867_100001794_pt1 | contig 14925 bp, 15 predicted proteins | sample KBSMisM32_FD_65649 | JGI IMG/M metagenome (GOLD analysis project Ga0068867, IMG submission 65649) | Miscanthus rhizosphere microbial communities from Kellogg Biological Station, Michigan, USA - KBS Miscanthus M3-2 | ecosystem: Host-associated > Plants > Roots > Rhizosphere > Soil ...
TGGTGAAAGCCGACGCCGGTGTGCGGTGCTCCCATTCTCCATGCCTCGCGTCTTGACGAATTGGACCGCAGGTCACGCCAGATCCGAAAGATCACCGAGGCGCACGGCAGATGCTTGCCCGGCGGCATCACCAACGAAGACAGGGATGTCTACCCATAGGCGAGCGACAAGCCTTCGTACCTGTTCAAGGTAGTCGGCGAAACGTTGACGCGTCGAGCATACAAAGCCAATGATATGCCACTGACATAGCAGACGAGGTTTCATATGACGGTCCACAAGCCCACGGTCGATGAGCTCCATGCACTCGCGCACCAGAACCACTTTTCGATCTCTGATGCGCAGATGCCTTCCTTCCAGGCTCTTTTCGAGCGCATCCTCCCGCACTACGACGAGTTGGACGCCATGCCCATGCCCATGGCGGGCGCTAGTGTTCAACGAGACCCCGGTCGCCGTCCTGAACCGAACGAGAACTTCTGCAATGCCTTCGTGCGCCGATGCCTGGTGAAAGGTGCGGCGCAGGGGCCGCTTCGAGGCAAGCGCGTTGGGATCAAGGACAGTGTGTCTGTCGCTGGCGTCCCGATCACCTGCGGCTCGCGTGTCATCGAATTCACGCCCCGGGACGATGCGACGGCGGTACGGCGCATCCTGGATGCTGGGGGCGACATTGTCGCCATCCTGAACATGGACAACCTTGCTTTCTCGGGGGCCGGGGACACGAGTGCCTACGGTCCGACGATGAATCCGCACGATCGGACGCGTCTTGCCGGTGGCTCATCGGGAGGGTCCGCGGCGGCGCTTCTGTCGGGACAGATCGATCTCGCGCTGGGGTGCGACCAGGCGGGTTCCATTCGCATACCCGCGGCATGGTGCGGAGTCGTAGGGCTGAAACCGACGTTTTCGCTCGTGCCGTACACAGGCATCTTTGGGTTCGACATGAGTTTCGACCATGTGGGGCCCATGGGCCGCACGGTCGCGGATGTCGCTTTGCTGCTCGATGTGATTGCCGGCGCAGATGGGCTCGATCCCCGGCAGCGGAACGTCTCTCGGCAGAGCTATGTCGCCGCCCTCAACAGGCGGGACTTGGCGGGGATCCGGATCGGGGTGTTGCAGGATGGCTTCGGCGCGCAGGGATACGAGCCGGATGTGGACCATGCGGTCATGGCTGCTGTGGATCGCATGGCTTCGCTCGGCGCCGAGGTGAGCACAGTCCGCTGCGAGGCTCATCGCACCGCCGGCCCCATAGTCTGGGGTGTATTTGCTGAGGGCGTCACGGCGACATTTCAGTCGAACGGTCAGGGACATCACTGGAGCGGCGTTTACGACCCTGACCTCAGTGTCGCGTTCGGCTCCGGCATGCGAACTCGCGGCAACGACATGCCGCTTCAGTGCAAGTTCAACCTCATGCTTGGCACGCTGATGAGCAGCGGCTATCACGGGCGGTTCTACGCAAAGGCGCAGACCTTGCGAGCCGGTCTGCGCAGGGCTTATGACGAACTGCTGTCGGGTTTCGACGCGCTGGTCATGCCGACCACTCCAATGAAGGCCCACAAGCACAAACCGGACCAAACCCCGGAAGAGATCGTGCTTGCCGGCTGGAACATGGTTGCCAACACCGCACCGTTCAACATGACCGGCCATCCGGCGCTGAGCGTTCCGTGCGGGCGTGCCGATGGACTGCCGGTCGGGATGATGCTGGTCGGCCGCCACTTCAGCGACGCGACGCTCCTGGCCGTAGCCGAACGCCTCGAATCCTCGCTCGGCTGATCCGCGCCACTGGCCTTCGCCAGACCGCGGGCGGCGGCCCATCGCCTTCGCACAGAGGTTTCGAAGTTCCGCAAGGAATACGAAAGCCAGGGTTTACCCGCAACGTCTGACATACTACTGATACTACAGTGATACGACAGACAGCAAGCAATGGTCCGACTGTCTGTCGCTCCTTACCTTCCCACTAACTCGGAGTTCCGCATGAACATGTTCCATCGCATCGCCGTCGGCTTCGCCATGCCGCTGCTCTTGGCCGCGAGCGCGGACGCACAGCCTGCCAAGCCGGTCCGCATCAGCCAGGCCTTCCAGTCCCTCTTGTACTTGCCGCTCTACGTCGCGAAGGACGCCGGGTTCTTCGACGAGGAGGGGGTGAGCGTCACCATCGCAACCGGCGGCGGCGGGTCGCAGTCCTGGTCAGCGGTCATCGGCGGCAGCGCGGATTACTCGATCCACGACCCGGTCTTCCCCACCGTCAGCCGCGAGAAGGGCGGGCCGGGCGTCGTCGTCGGAACGATCTGCAACGCCGAGACCATGTACGCGCTCGCAAAGAAACCGGAGATCAAGCGCACCGCGGACGCACGCGATCTGCTGACCAAGGGCTACAAGATCGCCACGCAGCCTCAGCCGGATTCGGGTTGGGCGCGTGTCACGCAGCTGGCGAACGAGCTCAAGCTGGAGCAGGGCAGCAAGACGTTCACGAACGTTCAAGTCCCCATCGGCAGCGAGATGGCGGCGGTGTTCGCCGGGCAGGCCGACATCGGCCTGTCCTACCCGCCGGTGGTGGAGCAGGCCGAAGCCAAGGGGCTGTACATCGTCTATTCATTCACCGCCGCGTCACGTCCCTACCTGTTCTCGAGCCTGAACACCACGCGGGATTTCATCGCGAAGAATCCCCAGGCGCACCAGGCCGTGATGAACGCATTCGAGCGTGCCAGCCAATACATTTACGCATACCCCGAGGAGGCGGTGAAGATCGGGCTCAAGGAGTTTCCTGACCTGGACCCGAAGGTGGTTCGCAAGGCCATCGAGCGGATGGTCGCCGACCTGTCCTATCCCGAGCATGCCTACGCCGACCACGCGGCGTACATCGCGAACCAGAAGCAGCACGCCTTCGTGGGCACGGTGAAGAAGGCCGCCACGCCGGAGGAAGGCATCGACAACACGGCCGCGTTGAACGCGTACCGCAAGTTCGGCCGCATTGCCTGGACGGGACCGCGCGCCGTGGGCGTCGCGGCGAAGTGATCGAAGGCCGGAGGATCAACATGGAAGCAAGCATCAGCGGCGCAGCTGTCCGCGGCGCCACCGGGCGCGAGGCCAAGCGGGCCCGCGTGGAAGTCAAGGGCGTGTCGAAGTGGTTCGACACCAAGGACGGGCAGGTCCAGGCGCTTCGGGACGTCAACCTCACGGTGCTCGATCAGGAGTTCACCTGCATCGTCGGACCCAGCGGCTGCGGCAAGAGCACGCTGTTCAACATCATCGCGGGTCTCCTCGAGCCGTCCCGAGGACAGATCGTGGTCGACGGCACGCCCATCAAGATGGGCATGGCCGGTCGCCTGGGCTACATGCAGCAGAAGGACTTGCTCATCCCGTGGCGCACCATCTTGCGCAACGTGACGATCGGGCTGGAGATCCAGGGCCGTCCCGAGGGCGAGTCGCGCGAGCTGGCGATGCGATACCTGAAGATGTTCGGGCTGGCCAAGTATGCCGACAGCTTCCCGGCCTCCCTGTCGGGCGGCATGAAGCAGCGCGTCGCACTCATCCGCACGCTGGTGATGGGGCAGGACATCATCCTGATGGACGAGCCGTTCCAGTCGCTCGACTACCCGACGCGCGTGGCGCTGGAGGCCGAGCTGCTGGAGATGGTGCAGGAGCTCAAGCGCACCGTCCTCTTCGTCACGCACGACATCGAGGAGGCCGTTTCCATCGCCGACAAGGTGTACGTGCTCAGCAAGGGGCCCGGCACCGTCAGGGATCTGCGCACGATTCGCCTGAACATGAAGCGCGAATCGCCCATCGATGCGCGCAAGAGCGCTGAGTTCCACGAGCACTACGCCGCCATCTGGAACCAGCTCGAGGTCGTCACCAATCTTCGCAAGGAGAGCCAGCATGCATGAGGCCGTCATGTCCGAGAACATGCTCACCGTTCAGCAGCCGCCGGCGAGCACGAGGAAGCAGCAGCAGCGGGCTGAGAACTTCCAGTCGATTGCCGTTCGCGCCGTGCAGATCACCGTCGCGGTCGGGTTCTTCGCGCTGTGGGAGTGGGGCGCGCGCAGCGGCGCGATCAGCTCGTTCCTGTTCTCGTCCCCGTCGGAAGTCTGGGCGCTGGCCCTGGCGCGGATCAGGGACGGCAGCCTGATCTATGGCGCCTACGTGACCGGCATGGAAACCCTGGCGGGCTTCGTCGTTGGCAGCCTGCTGGGTACCGCACTGGGCCTGGGACTGTGGTACTCGCGCTTCCTGGCCCGCGTGATGAGTGTCTTCGTGCTGGCCTTGGGTTCCATCCCGGTGCTGGCCCTCGGGCCGCTGATCATCATCTGGTTCGGGACGGGGATCGAGTCGAAGATCGTGCTGGCCACGGTGTCCTGCGTGATCGTGGCGCTGCTGCAGGCTTACGAAGGCGCGCAACAGGTCGACAAGGACCTCATCCGGCTGCTCACCTCGTTCGGTGCCACGAAACGGCAGATCTTCACCAAGGTCGTCATCCCCTCGTCGTCCAGCTGGGTGGTTGCCGCGGCCAAGCTCAACGTCGGGTTCTCGCTCATCGGGGCCGTGATCGGCGAGTACATCTCCTCGCAACACGGGCTGGGCAATCTCATCCTGATCGCGGGCGCAAACTACAACATCTCGCTCGTGCTGCTGGGGGTCTTCAGTCTCATGATCCTGGCCTTCGCACTGAGTTCGTTCGTCGGCGTCGTCGAGCACAAGCTGCTCGGCTGGAAGCTTGCGGGTCGCTGAGAGAGACAACGGTCGGCCGCGACGGCGGCCGACCAGGAGGCGCATCATGATCAAGACACCGGACGACGTGGCCCTGCAACGCATCGCAGCGGCCCATCATTTCGAACTGGACAAGGAGGAACTGCGGGCGTTCAAGGCGTCGATCGCTGCAAGCCTTCAAGGCTTCGAGCGGCTGCAGGCGATGGAAGAGCCGGCCGTGCCGCTGAAGTACGCGCGCGGAGGCGGCGCGCGGCCGGCGCGGGAGCAGAACCCCCATGGCGGATGGGCATGGAAAAGCTCCGTGCGCGGCGCGCCCGAGGGGCCGCTGCAGGGCAAGACGATCGTCGTGAAGGACAACGTCGCCGTCGCCGGCATGCCGATGATCAACGGATCTCCATTGCTGGAGGGCTACGTGCCGTCCGCCGACGCCACCATCGTGACGCGCATTCTCGACGCCGGCGGTGAGATCGTCGGCAAGGCCGTGTGCGAGAACCTGTGCTTCTCCGGCGGATCGCACACGTCGTATCCCGAGCCTGTGTGCAACCCGCGCGACCCGGGCCGCATGGCCGGCGGCTCCTCCAGCGGCAGTGCGGCGCTCGTGGCCGCCGGCGCGTGCGACATGGCGATCGGCGGCGACCAGGGTGGCTCGATCCGCATACCGAGCGCATGGTGCGGCATCGTCGGGCTGAAGCCGACCTGGGGTCTCGTGCCGTACACCGGTGCATTTCCCATCGAGCCGAGTCTCGATCATGTCGGCCCGATGGCGGCGACCGTACGCGAAGTGGCCTTGCTGCTCGATGTCATTGCCGGCCGCGACGGAGTGGACCCCCGTCAGGTCAACACGCCTTTCGAGCTGCCGAGCCACGCAGCGCAGCTGGGCGGCGGGCCCCGTGGGCTGCGCATCGGGATCCTGCAGGAGGGCTTCGGCAGCGAGCGGGCGGATGCACGTGCGGAGTCCGCCGTCAAGGAGGCGGCGGCTCGCTTCGAAAAGCTGGGTTGCCAGGTCGCTCCGGTGACGATCCCCTTGCATCGCAGCGGCCTGGACATCTGGAGCGGCATTGCCACCGAAGGCGCGTGGAGCACCATGGTGCGCGATAACGCCATGGGCCATGGCTTCGAAGCAGCCTTCGACGCCAGGCTGATCGACACCTACGGCAAAGCCCGCAGAGCGCAGGCACAGCAGTACTCCGCCACGGTCAAGGCGGTCATCCTCCTGGGCCAGTATCTGGATGAGGCCTATGGCGGCATGCTCTACGCCAAAGCGCAGAACCTTCGCCGGGTGCTGCGCGGCGCGTACGACGATGCGCTGAGCCGAGTTGACCTCCTGCTGATGCCGACCACGCCGCAGCTGCCGCCTCCGCTGCCGCAGCATCCCGGCCTGGACGAGTACCTCGGCGTGGCGCTCGACATGATGGCCAACACCGCCGCCTTCGACGCCACAGGGCACCCAGCGATGAGCCTGCCGTGCGGGCAGGTCGACGGGTTGCCGGTCGGCATGATGCTGGTGGGCCGGCGGTTCGATGAAGGATCGATCCTGCGGGCGGCATACGGTTTCGAGCAGGCCGGCTACGCGGCGCTGAAGTGACTCTCGAATCGCCAGGGGCTGCGCCTAACGTGCAGGCGATATGGCTCTTGCATTTCAGCGGCTATCATCGGCGAAACTCCCAGTCGCCGATATGCCGACCGCCACGAAGTCCGCTGGTTCCCGCGCCCCTTCCCGCAAGAAGCAGTTTCCGGCCGAGGAGGACTCCCTCTTCAAGCAGGCCTACACCCGCATCGAGGCCATGATCGCCTCGCTGGAGCTGCGGCCCGGCCAAGTCGTGTCGGAGAACATGCTGTCAGCGCACCTCGGGCTTGGACGCACGCCGGTCCGTGAAGCGCTTCAGCAGCTCGGCCGCGAGGGCATGGTGGTCATCATGCCCCGCCGCGGCATCGTCGTTGCCGACATCGACGTGCGCAAGCAACTGCGCCTGTTGGAGTTCCGGCGGTTCGTGGAGCAGTCCCTGGTGGTGCTGGCGACCCGGCGGGCGACCGATCCGGAAAGGGCCGCGCTGAAGGACATTGCCGCACGCATGGATGCCTCGCGCAGCGATCCCGCCGTCTTTCTCGCGCTGGACGCGGAATTCAACCAAGCGTTGATGGACGCGGCGCGCAATGAGTACGTCGCGACAACGATGAAGCAGCTTCAAGGAGCATCGCGTCGGTTCTGGTTCGCGAACTATGAACGCGTGGCGAATTTGCCCGAGACGGCTCGGCTCCACGCCGCCCTGGCGCGGGCCGTTGCTTCGGGGAGCGAAGCCAAGGCCGCGAAGTGCCTGAACGATCTGCTCGACAACGTGGAAGCCTTCACAAGGGCGACGCTGGATCATTGAGCGACGCGACCGACCGGTGTGACGGTTCCCGGCCTGGACTCTGGCCGAGCGCCAACACCCGGGTGACCACCGTGTGGTCGTCCTTGGCGTGTCCGTCCGTCAGCGCTGTCTCGCCAGCCTGAACTCCTTGTATTGCATCCGGCACGAAAGTCGAATGCAGCGTGCGGGGCGCGGACTTCAAGGTCCCAGTCGTGCGGCCGAGGCACCCCAGGTGCCGCTGTGGTCCCTATCGGCCGCGCAGCTCGCGGCTGATTCCCTGCCAGTGCATCGCCGGATCGCTCCCGGCCAGGATGCAGGCGAGGTGAAGCGCGACGCGGCCGTGGCGGGAGGTGGCGAGACGGCAGCTTAGGACCGTCATCGTGGTGCTGAGTCGTGCGGCCATCCTTGTCTCCTTTCGGCTGCTCTAGACTACTAAAAATATGTCAGTAGTATGCCTGTAGTATGGTTCGCCAGATCGACACGTCAATGCCGACCGTCTTCGTGTTTTCCCTAATAATAGGCAAATGACAGATTGCTGATGGTGCAGTAATATGTCAGACAGACGATACGAGACGGACATGGCCGACAAGTTGATCGAGTTGATGGGGCTCCCCAGGCAATACCGCCCGGTGGCGGCGCCCGGTGAGAGCCTTGGAGCTTTCATCCCAGGCGCGGCATGGGCATCGCATGTCGCGGGCCCGTCCGAGGATCTGACGCTGGTCGACCAGGCACGCCGGGAGCTGGAGGCCAGGTTCGTCACGCTCGACTTGAAGCCAGGTTCGGTCTGGACGGAGAGCTCGCTGAGCGATTTGCTCGGGATCGGCCGGACGCCCGTACGCGAGGCGATTGCTCGCATGGCGGTCGACGGCCTGGTCACGGTGATCAAGCGGGCGGGGCTCGTGGTCTGCGAAATCTCACTCGAGGACCAGATGGCAGTGCTCGATGCACGTCGGGTGCTCGAGAAGATGGTGTCGGTCCGCGCCGCCGCACGTTGCACGACTCTGGAAAGAGCGCGCCTGCTTGAACTGGCTAAGGGAATCGAGCACGCCGGCCGGGACCAGGATGTTTCGCTGTACCTGCGCTACCACTTCGACATCAAACGATTTGTCGCCCGCTGCGCGCGGAACAAGTACGCCGAGAGGGCGCTCAGGCCGCTGCATACGCTGTCGCAGCGCTTCTACTTCGCACACCATCGGCCACTCGACAACATGCATGTCGTCGGACCCGCGCACGCGGAACTGACACGCGCGATCGCTGCAGGCGACGAGCGCATGACGGCGCTGCGATGCGACGAGGCGAGCGACATCGCCGAAGCGTTCACCAAAGGACTCCTCGGGGAGGCGACGCGATGAACGCCGAAACCCTTCTCGCCGTCAGCGCGCGTGACAGCGCGGTGCTTCAGTAACTGCCACGCCATGGGCCACACCGCAGCACTCTTTGTCGCCGCTGACATTTCCGTACGTGGCATCGCCGCCTCGGACCGCTGCGTTTTGATGAACAAGGATGGAGCACGCCTTGGAGATTGACGACCTCAAGCTGCAGAGACACGCCCGCGTGGCCGTGCTCACGATCGACCGGACCTCACGGCGCAACGCGCTCGGCGATGCATTGGTCGCCACGATGCGCGCACAACTGGCCGCGCTGGAGCGTGACCCGGACATCGGCGCCGTGGTGCTCACTGGTAGCCCGCCGGGCTTCTGCGCCGGCAGCGACCTGAAGGAGCTGGGCGCCATGTCGCTGGACGACATGTGTGAGCACGAGGCGCGCACTGCCGCTCTCTGCCGGGAGATCAGCATGCTGGCAAAACCCGTGCTGGCCGCCGTGGAGGGCTTCGCCCTCGGCGGCGGTTTCGTCCTGGCGACTGCGTGCGACGTGATCGTCACGTCGCGCACAGCCCGCTGGAATCTGCCTGAAGTGGCGATCGGCTGGATCCCGCCGTGGGGTATCGAGGCGATTGTGAATCGGGTCGGAGTGTCCCGGGCCAGGCAACTTGTCTGGGGTGGCCTGCCATTGGACGGGAAGGGTGCCGTGACGATGGGCCTTGCCGACCACGCAACCGGCGAAGGCGAAGCCTTGGCCAGCGCCCTCGACCTCGCTCGCCTCTACGCCGCCTTGCCGTCGCAGGCCGTCGCAGCCACGAAGCACTACTTCGCTGTCCAGGGCGCGCGCAACGCGGAGGCCGGCGACCTGTACGCATCGAACCTTTTCCGGGACAACTGCCGCCACGAGGCGGCGCAGGCAACTCTGTCGAAGTATGGCGTGAAGCTCTGAGTCACGGTCCGCTATGACCTCCGATAACCTGGCGCGCTACGAGCTTGTCTCGCTCAAGCTCGTGGTCCTGTGCGCAACGAGCGGGACGCTGTCGGCTGCGGCGAGGAAGGCAAACCTGTCCTTGTCCGGGGCAAGCCACCGGCTCACCGAGTTCGAGAAAACGCTGGGCAGGCGATTGTTCCGGCGCAGGTACAGAGGGCTGGAGCCCACGGCCGCGGGATGGGTTGTCGTCAGGCACGGCGAAACCATTCTGAGCAGCCTGGAAGCCCTGCGAGTCGGCGTCCAGTCCGCAGCCGACGAAGGAGCTTGTTTAGGCTGATGCTTTCACGATCAGCTCGTCTCGGACTGTTTCATCAACCACTGCCAGGCCAACGACGCCAAGGCGGCGCTGGCGAAATTCGGAACACGAAAATGACCAAGATCACCACGGCGGACCAAGCTGTTGCAGGCATACCCGACGGGGCCACCATTGCCAGCACCGGTGTCATTGGTTGGGTCACCCCCGACCATTGCCTCGCGGCCTTGGGCAGCCGTTATCGCGAAACCGGCATGCCACGAAACCTGACGGCGTACTTACCGGTCGGCACGGGTGACGCCATGCGGATCACGGGCATGGACCACCTCGCCCAGGAAGGGCTGCTCAAGCGCGTCGTCTCCGGTTCGTACATCAATCCCATCCACCCGGACACCGGCAAGCGTCCCGAGATGATGCGCCTGATCCGCGAGAACAAGATCGAAGCCTATAGCTGGCCAATCGGCGCGACCATGCACTGGCTGCGCGAAGTGGCACGCAAGTCGCCCGGCTATCTCACCCGGGTCGGCCTCGGGACCTACATCGATCCGGACCACGGCGGCGGCAAGTTCAATGCTCGCGCTCAACAGGACCTCGTCAAGAAGGTCGCCTTCGAGGGGGCGGAGTACCTTTTCTATCCGACCTGGCCTATCCACTTCGCGTTCATCCGTGCGAGCAGCGCGGACGAGTTCGGCAACCTGAGCTGGGAAGACGAGGCGCTCGTGTCGTCGAGCATCGCGCTGGCCGTGGCCACGAAGGCATCTGGCGGCAAGGTGATCGCGCAGGTGAGGAAGATCGTTCCTCGCGGCTCGCGGATGGCGCCACAGGTGCGATTGCCGGGCGTCTTCGTGGATTCCATCGTGGAAGCGTCCGAGCAGATGATGGTCACGGATACGGCGTTCGATCCCGTCTACCTCGGGGCCGCGTCGAACGCGGACATCGTGCGCTCGCTGCCGAAGCTGCCTTTCGGGGCTGACAAGATCGTCGCCTACCGTGCGGCGCAGGAAGTCAAGCCGCACCGTCTCAGCATCCTGGGATTCGGGGCTTCGTCCGACATGCCGCTCGTGATGGCGGAGTACGGGATGCTCACGGGTCGCAACGTGAACGACTACTGGTTCACCACCGAGCATGGCTCGTTCGGCGGCGTGGTGATGAGCGGCTGGCAGTTCTCGGCCAATGCCAATCCGGAGGCGATCCTGGACGGCGTCACTCAATTCGACGCCATCGACGGCGGGCTTTGCGAGTTTGCGGCGCTGGCCTTTGCCGAGTTCGACAGCACGGGCATCGTCAATGTCAGCAAGTTCGGAGCGGCCAATCCGGGCGCCGGTGGCTTCATCGACATTGCGCAGAACGCCAGGGAACTGGTGTTCTGCGGCACGTTCACCACCGGCGGGCTGAAGGCGGAACTGGATGGGGGCGAGTTGAAGATCCTCCAGGAGGGCAAGCTCCGCAAGTTCGTTCAGAACGCCTCGCACATCACCTACCGCGTCCGCGATGGCGTCGCGCGACAAGGCCAGAAGGCCACCATCGTCACGGAGCGCGCGGTTTTCCGCGTGGATGCGGATGGCCTGACATTGATCGAGGTCGCGCCGGGCGTGAATGTCCGCAAGCACGTGCTGGACCAGATGGACTACGCGCCCGTGCGCGTCGACCCGAAGCTGCGCCGCATGGATCTGAGCGCGCTGGACGCGAGCTTGAAGTCCGGCATGGTCGCCGCCTGAATAACCAACAGTCCGACTGTGACGTGCGGGTGAAGCCGACGAGTCCCAGGACAGGCACGCGCGCGTGGGCATGTCGTACGCCAGCGTGTATGCGGCCCTCTCCTATGGCAACGCGGGGCTCCATGCCGGGGACGGCATCGCCTACGCGGTGGCCGGCCAGACCCACAAGAGCCACGGCAGCACCAACGCCGTCGTGCTTCCTTACGTGCTCGACGAGCTGCGCAGTGCACGGCGTGCCGAGCTGCTCGACGTGGCGAGGATGTGGGGCGCAACTGGCAGCGACGACGCGGCCGTGAAAGCGGACCTCGTGGACGGACTGGACATTCCCACCAATCTACGCGACTTCGGCGTCCCCGAGGACGCGCTCGACGCGCTCGTTGCGGACGCATTGGCAGTTTCGCGGCTGGCGCGGGTGTACCCCGGATCCGACGTCGCCGCCGCCTACCGGCGCATCGTCCGCCAGGCGTTCGATGGCCGGCTCTCATCGGACGCCGACGGCGCCGCCGTCTCGCCGCCCGCGGCGTTGACGACCTGAAGGACCGCAACGCGACCCGATTCCAGCTGCAACCCCAAGGAGTAACAGTCATGATGACCGAACGACAGCGGCGATTCCGCGAGCAGTACAAGTCCGACATCAGCCCGCTGTACAACGGCATGTTGCACATCACGGTGCTGTACGTCGCCGGCGCAGCGGCAATTTGGTACTGCCTGCAGCAAATGCAGGACTCCCGCTGGGAGTGGGTCGTGGCCGCACCAGTGTTCATCGCCGGCAACTTCATCGAGTGGTTCATGCACCGCCACGTGATGCATCGCCGCATCGACGTGTTCGCCTTGCGAGCCATCTACGAGCGGCACACCCGCCAGCATCATCAGTACTTCACCGACGTCGAGCCGACCATCAATACGACGCGGGAGTTCCGCATCGTCTTCTTTCCCTGGCGCGTGCTGATCACCCTTGCGGTGGTTGGAATCTTGCTCGGTAGCCTGGCGGCCCTGGTCTTCAACGCCAACGTGGGCTACGTGGTCGTCCTCACGATGATGGCGCACTACCTCGTCTACGAAACGTTCCACTATTGCTGCCACGTTCACGAGAACTGGTTCGTCCGCCACGTACCGTTCGTGAACACGATCCGCCGTCATCACACGGCGCATCACAACCAGGGGATCATGATGAAGTACAACATGAACCTCACGTTTCCCATCGCAGACTGGTTCCTCGGCACGAGCGACCTGCGCCGAGGGCTCGTCGGCCACCTCTTCAACGGCTACAGCGAAAAGCATGTCAAGGAAGAGCTTCGTTCGATCATCGCCCGTTTCCGCAGCAATGACTCGCGCGTCACGTTGGACGGCCCGCAGCTCACGGAGGAGGAACGCAGGGTGATCGGCGCAGGCGCATGAGCCCGCTGGGATACAGTGCGCCGCAAGCCCCGGCTCGATCAAATCCCGCCCACACGGCTCGCAATCGTCGAACCCCGGCGGCACGGTCGGTTCAAAGTTCCGGCGCTCGTGCGGCCGCACCCACGCAGGACGAGCCGCCCGCGCGGCTTCCCGACCTGGCCTGCAAGCTGGTCGAGGAGGCGATCGTGACGCTGCGGCTTGCGCCGGGCTCGTTCACTCGGAGCAGGCGCTCAGCGCCATGACCGGCATCGGACGTACGCCGATCCGCGAGGCTGTCCAGCGCCTGGCGCGCGAGCACCTCATCATCGTCCTTCCGCAACGCGGTCTGCTGGTGTCGGAAATGGATGTCGTCCGGCAGTTGCGCCTGCTCGAAACGCGACGCGAGATCGAGCGCCTGGTGTGCCGCAGCGCCGCAAGGAGAGCCACCGATGCGGAGCGCCGGCAGTTTGCCCGCCTCGCGAAGGCACGGACTCTCCCGCCGATTCTGGTACCTGCACTACAAGCAATCCGCGGAGTTGCCGGAGATCGCGCGCCTGCATGCCGCGATCGCGCAGGCCATCGCCATATCGGATGTCGATGCGGCCGGCAAGGCGCTCGATGCGCTGCTCGACAACATCGAGGGATACACGCGAAGCATCGTGGTTTGACTCACGCGGATTCGAGTTCCCCGCCAAGTGGCGTGCTTCAGCTCAACCGAGCTCCGTCTCGATTCAACAGCTGCCGGACGTCGGCACCGACGATGCCTCTGGGGGCGATGCCGTTCTTGATTGAGAGCACCGCAGCATGCCCGATTGCGTGACCGTACGAGAAACACTGGGCGGTCACTCGCGCCGAGGCCATGGCTTCGTGCTCGGCGGAGAGGCAGCGCCCGGCCATCAATAGCGATTCACCGCGCTTCGGCACGAAACATTCGTACGGAACCTCGTAGTAGTCGTCGAAAAGCCAGACCAGCTTCGGCTTCTCGCCGCTGTGCAATTCGATCGGCCAGGGGGACCGCGCCACGCCGCTTGCGAAGCGCGCCTTGTTCACGATGTCCGCATTGCACAGGACCTTCACGCCGTCGACCTGGCGCGTCTGCCGCACACCGACCTGCACGCCGGTATCGTTGACGTAAGCGTTTTCGCAGCCAGCCACATGCTCTCGCAGGAAGCGCTCGTATTCGCGCACCTGCTTTCGTCCTTCGATCTCGGCTTCCGTGATGTCGGCCACCTGCAGCGGATTCAGTTCGCGTCCGTCACGCCCGATGACGCGTGTCGCGTTGCACAACAGTTCGTTCGGCCGCGGAGTCTCGAACAGGAAGATCTTGGCGCGCGGCAGGTGATACGCCCCGCAGGCGTGCAGACGCTGGATTGTCTTCGACGTTTCCTCCCCCATGATGCTGTCGGGGCCTCGAGCCGCCTGGAACCGCGGCACGTGGACGCCCAGCAACCTGAAGATCATGGTCGGGTTCTGCACCTTGCCGCGATCACCGATGAACGTCGGCAGCCCCGCCATGGCGGCGAGGTCGGCATCTCCGCTGGCATCGATGGTCAGCGTTGCGCGAATGTCGATGCGGCCCTGTTTCGAGGAAGCCACGACGCCGGCAATGCGTTCACCCCCTTCGGCAAGGACCTCGGTCACATACGTGTGCAGAAGAACGCGCACGCCGGCTTCGCTCAGTATGAAATCGGCAGCTTCGCGCCAGACCAGCGGCTCGTGCACCCGCGTGAAGGTCTTGCCGTAGCGCACCGGGCCCGTGACACCGCCCTTGCGCTCAAGCAGGTGAACGAATTCGTCAGCGAAGCCGAAGACGACCTGCTTGGGAGAAGACTGCGGGTTCTCCGATGCTTCGTAGAGGCCACAGACCGTTCCCGAGAGACCGGCGACCGCGCCGCCGCCGCAGAAGCCGTAGCGTTCGACCACGACAACGTCCAATCCCTGACGGGCGGCGGTCGTCGCGGCCGCCACGCCCGCCGCTCCCGCACCGACGACCAGCACGTCGCAATCGAGCCGGGTGGTGGGACGCATATCCTTTGCTTGGATGGTCATGTGATGTCCTCACTACGTTGGCATCAGCGAGCTCCGAGCACAGCCCCCTTGGACAAGGGTTGAACGAGCTGCTGGTACATCGCCAACCATCCTTTTTCGGTCGTGGGCGCCCGCGGAGGAAGCATCGCCAGCCGGTCGCGGAGTTCGGCCTCGGGAATGTCCAGGG
>Ga0068867_100001806_pt1 | contig 14894 bp, 10 predicted proteins | sample KBSMisM32_FD_65649 | JGI IMG/M metagenome (GOLD analysis project Ga0068867, IMG submission 65649) | Miscanthus rhizosphere microbial communities from Kellogg Biological Station, Michigan, USA - KBS Miscanthus M3-2 | ecosystem: Host-associated > Plants > Roots > Rhizosphere > Soil ...
CCGCCCATCCCGCTCAACCCGCCGCCCCCGCCCGCGTCACCCGTGAGCGGCCCGACCGCGTCGGTCAGCGCGCCCCGTCGCCGATCCGTCACCGGTCCGCGCCGGTCTGCCAGCATCACCGGCGAGGTCGAGAGCCACCTGGTGAGCCTCGTCTCCCCGTCCGGCCTCGAGGCCGAGCAGTATCGGGCTCTGCGGCACGTGGTGGAGCAGAAGCACAAGAACCAGGCCCTGTCGGTGATCGCGGTCTCGAGCCCGGGCGTGGGCGACGGCAAGACCACGACCGCGATCAACCTGGCCGGCGCCCTCGCGCAGGGAGCCGACAACTCGGTGCTTCTGCTGGAGGCCGATCTCCGGCGGCCGTCGATCGGCACCGTGCTCGGCTTCAACGGGTCCCGCACCCTGGGCCTGGTGGACGCGATCCTCGATCCGAGCCTGTCGCTCTCGGACATCGTCCAGCCGCGCCCTCCGTTCAACCTGAGCGTGGTGCTGGCGGGTCAGGTGCCGGCGAGCCCGTACGAGGTGCTGAAGTCCCCGCGCCTCGGAGCGCTGCTCGACGAGGCGCGGACCCAGTACGACTTCATCGTGATGGACACGCCTCCGCTGGCGCTCGTCCAGGACTGCCGGGTGGTCGCCCGCTGGGTCGATGGAGTCGTGGTGGTGGTCGCGGCTCATCAGACGCCGCGCTCCCTGCTCGAGACCGCGCTGGACGTGGCCGATCCGGGCAAGCTGGTCGGAATCGTGTTCAACGGCTTCGACAATCTGGGCACCGGTCGTGGACGACACTACGCGGGCTACTACGCCGCCCCTGAGCGAGAAGAGTCGGACCGGAGCGGGGCCCTGAACCGGATCGGTCAACGGGTCGGCTCGATACTGCGGCGCGGCGACGACACCACCGTGAGAAGCCGACGCTTCCGGGGTCGTTCGCGGTGATTCTCGCGATCCTCGAAGGGCTGGTCCTCTCGCTCGCGGTTGCCGCGACCGCGTTCGCGTGGGGCCACCGTCTGTTCGTGGACTGGATCGACGTGGCCACGATGCTCGGCCAGGCGGGCGCGGTGTCGCTCTGCTGCATCACCGCCTTCTACTACAACGATCTCTACGATCTCCGGGTCGTCCGTAGCTTCAGCCTGTTCGCCTCGCGGCTCCTGCAGTCCTTCGGGGTGGCCCTGATGCTGCTCGGTCTCTTCTACACGATCGTTCCCGACGCGGGCATGACCGAGGGCGCGTTCGTGTCGGGGTTGCTGGTGGCGGCGGGGCTGCTCGTCCCGCTCCGGGCCATCGGCTACACGATCATGCGCCGGCGCGCCTTCGCGGACCGGGTGCTGGTGCTGGGCACCGGCCCGCTGGCTCGCCGCGTCATCCAGGAGATCGAGTCGCGTCCGAACTTCCGCTACGCGGTGGTCGGGGTCGTCGACGACGGCACCGGGGTCGATGCGGGTGACCTGCCCTACCCGGTGCTGGGGCCGCTCGAGCGGCTCGACAAGATCCTCGACGACGTGAAGCCGGACCGGCTGATCGTCGCCTTGACCGAGCGCCGGGGCCGCATGCCACTGACCCAGCTGCTCGAATGCGGGGCTCGGGGCATTCTGGTCGAGGACGGCCTTCGCACGTATGAGTACTTCACGGGCAAGCTGCCGATCGAGTCCCTGACCCCGTCGTTCCTGATCTTCTCCGGCGCCTTCCGCAAGTCGCGACTGCAGATGGGTCTGCGGCGTGCCAGCAGCCTCCTGCTCGCCGCCGTCGGGCTGCTGCTCAGCGCGCCGCTCATGGCGGTGATCGCGGTCGCGATCGCGATCGACTCGCGGGGGCCCGTGTTCTTCGTCGATCGGCGCGCGGGGCGCGGTGGCCGGCCCTTCAACCTGGTGAAGTTCCGCACCATGCACCCTCTGCCGCCCGGGGAGATGGTCGCGTCCTCGGTGTGGGACCGCGACGACGAGCTCCGGGTCACCCGCGTTGGCCGCTTCATCCGCAAGCTGCGTCTGGACGAGCTGCCGCAGTTCTGGAACGTCGTGAAGGGCGACATGGACCTCGTCGGCCCCCGTCCCGAGATCCTCGCGAACGTACAGACGATGAGCGAGGAGATCCCGTACTACGGCCTGCGGCACTCGGTGCGACCGGGCCTCACCGGCTGGGCGCAGACGCGCTTCGGCTATTCGGTCAGCCTCGAGCAGGTCACCGAGAAGATCCGCTACGACCTCTTCTACATCAAGCAGATGTCCTTCTGGCTGGACCTACGCATCCTGGTCGACACCGTGAAGATCATGCTATTTGGCCGCGGGGCCAAGTAGCCATCGCGCGGAGGCCATGGTGCTCCCGCTGATCTTCTGGGCCTGCTTTTTCCTCGTCGCCTATACGTACGCGCTCTATCCGGCCGTGCTCTTCCTCGTCTCCTCGGCCACGCGGCTCTCGCGGCGAGGCGCGGTGGGCGCCGGGGCGCCCCCGTTGCCGGCGGTCTCGATGGTGATCCCCGCCCACAACGAGGAGCGCCACCTGCCGGCCAAGCTCGCCAATCTGGCCGCGCTCGACTATCCGCGGGATCGGCTGGAGGTGCTGTTCGTCTCGGATGGCTCCACCGACGCCACCAACAAGATCCTCGGGCGCGCCGCGGAGGCGGGCAAGCTCACGCTGCTCGCGCTGCCCGCGCGAGGGGGCAAGTCCAACGCCCTGAACCAGGCCGTCCCGCGCGCGAGGCACGACATCCTGGTGTTCTCGGACGCGGCCACCCTCTTCGCCCCGGACGCGGTGAGCAAGATGGTGCGGCACTTCGAGGACCCGCGCGTGGGCGTGGTGTGCGGCGCGCTGCAGTTCCAGGCCAGCACCGAGTCGCGCCAGACCGAGGGGCTCTACTGGCGCTACGAGTCGCTGCTGCGCCGGATGGAGTCGAGGATCGGGGTCACCCTGACCGCCAGCGGGGCGATCTACGCGCTCCGCCGCGCGTGCTTCGTGCCACTCGCTGCCGACACCCTGGTCGAGGACCTCGTGGTGCCCATGACCGCCCGCCGGCTCGGCTTCCGGGTGCTCTACGATCCCGAAGCGCGCGGAACCGACTTCGCGGCCGCCACGGTGGCCGGCGAGTTCTCCCGGCGGGTCCGGATCGCCACCGGCAGCTTCCGGGCTCTGGGCGGCCTGCTGCGGGGTCCGCTCGACCCGGTGACCGCCTTCGCCTTCGTCTCGCACAAGCTCCTGCGGTGGACGTTGCCGTTCCTGCTGATCGGCATGCTGGTGACCAGCGCGGCCATGCTCCATTCCCTGCTCTATCGGGCGCTCTTCGTGCTGCAGATGCTCTTCTACGGCTGGGGTCTGGCCGGCTATCTCCTCCGCCCGCGCATCCAGGACATCCGCTACGCGCTGGTGCCCTACTACCTGCTGGCCATGCACCTGGCGTTCCTGGTCGGCTTCGTCCGGTACCTGTCCGGACGTCGAGAGATCGAATGGGGCCAGGTCCACTAGTCGGGGAGCGGGCATGAAGCCCCGCCTGCTCGAGCTGCTCGTCTGCCCGGCCTGCAAGGGCGATCTGGCCCTGCGCGCGGAGGCATCGGCCGCCGAGGAGATCGAGACTGGAGCGCTCACCTGCGCGCCGTGCGCGGTCACCTATCCGATCCTTCGCGGCATCCCTCGCTTCGTGGGCCAGGACGCCTACGCGGAGAGCTTCGGCGACGAATGGCATCGCTTCCGGACCGTCCAGCTCGATTCGGCCAACGGCACGACCGAGTCCCAGGACGGCTTCGCGCTCAAGACCGGGCTCCGGGCGGACGACGTGCGCGGTCGCCTGGTCCTGGACGCCGGGGTGGGCGCCGGCCGCTACGCCGAGGTGATGGCCCGCTGGGGAGCCGAGGTGGTGGGCGTCGACCTGACCCGGGCGGTGGACGCGGCGGCCGAGAACCTGCGCTCCTGGCCCGGCGCGCATCTCGTCCAGGCCGACATCTTCGCGCTGCCGTTCCGGGACGAGACCTTCGACCTGGCCTATTCGATCGGAGTGCTCCATCACACTCCGGATACCGCGGCCGCGTTCCGGCGCGTCGCGGCCATGGTGAAGAAGGGCGGCCAGCTGGCGGTGTACGTCTACCACGCGGGCGGGCTCATGCGGTACGTGTCGGACACGCTGCGCGTCGTCACCACGCGGCTGCCCCGGCCGGTCGTGTACTACGGCTCGCTCGTCGCGGTGCCGCTGCACTACGTGCACCAGCTCCCGGTGGTCGGCCGGGTCAGTCAGATCCTGCTCCCCACCATCGACCACCGGCACTGGCGGTGGCGGTGGCTCGATACCTTCGACTGGTACACGCCGAGGTACCAGTGGAAGCACCGCTACCCGGAGGTGCTGCGCTGGTTCCGGGAGTCGGGCTTCACCGATCTCTACGTGGCGGACGAGCCGGTCTGCGTCCGCGGCGTCAAGACGTGAGGCGCCGATGAGCATCCCCGCGCCCGCGGCCCCCTCGGCCTTCCGCGCATCGGCCGGCCGCCGCCAGTCGTTCGCCTACGGGGGGTTGATCGTTTTCACGATCCTGCTCTACTTCCGGCCGAACGAGTGGCTGCCCATCGGGACGTTCCCGCTGGTGAAGATCGTGGCCCTCAGCTCGCTGGCCGGACTGTTCATCGTGCAGATCAGCGAGGGCCGGCCGCTGTCTCTCATGCCCCGGGAGCTCAAGCTCCTCCTCGGCCTCACCGGCCTGATGCTGGTCTCGATGGCGGTCGGACTCGACCCCGCCAGCAGCTTCGACTCCTTCACCAACGACTTCCTCAAGGTGCTGCTGATCTTCGTCCTGATGGTCAACGTGGTGAACACGTTCAAACGGCTCCGGCGGCTGATCGAGGTGACGGTGGTGTGCGGGATGCTGCTCGCCTTCGGCAGCCTGGTCCAGTTCGCCCGGGGGCAGAATCTCGGGGACGGGTTCCGCGCGACCGGGATCGTCGGGGGTATGTTCGGCAATCCGAACGACCTGGCCCTGTCCCTGAACATCCTGCTGCCGCTCGCGATCGGGCTCGCGCTGAGCCGGCCGGCGATCGCGGTCAAGCTCTTCTACTGGAGCTGTGCCGGACTCCTCGGCCTCGCGACCCTCGTGAGCTACTCGCGGGCGGGCTTCCTGACCCTGGCCGTCGTGGGGCTGTTCCTCATGGTGCGGCTGCGGCGCCGATACCCCGCCTTCCTCGCGCTGGGGGTAACCGCGGCGCTGGTGGTCGTGCTCGTGGCCCCCGGCAGCTTCTGGGCGCGGGTGTTCACCGTGTTCGACAGCTCGGGCGATGCGCAGGCGGCGCAGAGCTCGGAGCTCAGGTGGAGCCTCTTGTGGCGCGCGCTCGAGGTGGCCGGCTTCAACCCCCAGCGGTGGCTTCTGGGAGTCGGGATCAGCAACTTCCACATCGTGTCGGTGCGGGAGCTGGCCCAGCACAACGCCTACCTGCAGATCTTCAACGAGGTGGGGCTCCCCGCCTTCATCCTGTACGCGATGTTCATCTTCGGGCTGATCCGGGCGATGGGACGGATCGCGCGCGCCTACGAACGGGATCGGGCGCACCGCCACGTGTGGATGCTGGCGGTCAGCCTCCAGATCTCGCTCGTGGCCTACGCGGTCGGGAGCTTCTTTGCCCCGGTCGCGTATCTCTGGTACCTGTACTACGTCGCCGGCTTCGCGGTCTGCCTGAAGATCCTGGTGCTGGCCAGCAATCGCCGCCGCCAGCCGGCACCGCAGAAGGAGCAAGGCCGTGTGTGGTATCTACGGCGCGCTTAGCGCCGATTCCGGCCGGCCGATCCCGGCCGATCTGCTGGCCCGGATGGGAGAGTCGCTCACCCATCGCGGCCCGGACGGCGGCGGCGTCCATCTCGACGGTCCACTCGGCTTCGGCATGCGGCGGCTCAGCATCATCGACCTCGCGGGCGGCGAGCAGCCGATGCCGAACGAGGACCGCACGATCTGGGTGGTGTTCAACGGCGAGATCTACAACTACCGGGAGCTGACCGCCGAGCTGAAGGCGCGCGGGCATCGCTTCAGCAGCGCCTCCGACACCGAGGTCCTGCTCCACCTGTACGAGGAGCACGGGGAGCGCTGCGTCGAGCCGCTCCGGGGGATGTTCGCGTTCGCGATCTGGGATGCGCCCCGACGGAGCTTGCTGCTGGGACGCGACCGGCTGGGCATCAAGCCGCTCTACTACGCCGCGACGGCCGACGGCCTGCTCTTCGGCTCGGAGCTGAAGGCGCTCCTGCAGAGCCCGTGGCTCTCGCGACGCGTTGACCGTCGGGGCCTGGTGGCGTACCTGCGATATGGATACGTCCCCGATCCGCACTCGATCCTCGAGGGAGTGACCAAGCTGCCGCCCGGGCACACCCTGCGGGTGGAGGACGGGCGCCCGGGGATCCCCCGCCCGTACTGGAAGCCCACGACGTTCTTCGGCCGGCCCCGGCCGCTCCAGCGAGAGGACGATGCGGCGGCCGAGCTCTGGGCGCGGATCGAGGACTCGGTGCGCGCCCACCTGGTGAGTGACGTCCCGGTCGGGGCCTTCCTCAGCGGAGGGCTCGACTCGAGCACCGTCGTGGCGATCATGGCGGGGGCCGCCGGGGCGCCGATCGAGACGTTCTCGGTCGGGTTCCGCGAGGACCGCTACAACGAGCTCCCGTATGCCCGTCGGGTTGCGGAGTGGTGTGGAACCTCTCACCACGAGCTGCTGGTCGAGCCCGGAGACCTCAAGGTTCTCGACGAGCTGCTGGCCGGCTTCGACGAGCCGTTCGCCGACTCCTCGGCCATCCCCACCTACCTGGTGTCTCGCCTGGCCCGGCAGCACGTGAAGGTCGTCCTCTCCGGGGACGGCGGAGACGAGATCCTGGCCGGCTACGAGCGGTATCAGGTCGACCACCGGCGGCGCTGGCTCGGCGTCCTCGGCGACCTGCACCTGGGGGCGCCACTCCGGGCCCTGAGCGGCGTGCTGCCGGTCGGCGGGGGCAAGAACATCCTCCGCAACCTGTCCTGGCCTCGGACGCGACGGTATCTCGAATCGATGTCGCTGTTCCGGGAGGACGCCCTCCGCGAGGCCTTCGCCTCCGCCCCGCTGGAACCCTACGAGCTCGACGGCTTCGCCGATCCCGACCTGGACCCGCTCTCGCGGCTCCAGGACCTCGACATGAAGAGCTACCTCCCCGGCGACATCCTCACCAAGGTCGACCGGATGAGCATGGCGAACTCGCTCGAGGCCCGGGTGCCGCTGCTCGACCACCGTCTGGTCGAGTTCGCGTGTGGTCTCCCGGTCGACCTGCGGGTGCGTGACGGCAGCGGCAAGTACCTGCTGAAGCGGGCCCTGCGCGGACGCATCCCCGACGAGCTCCTCACCCGGCCCAAGCAAGGCTTCGGCGTGCCGCTGGAGGCCTGGTTCTCGGGCAGCATCCGGGGCTTCTTCCGGGACCAGCTCGGGGACGGCACGCGGCTGGAGGGGCTCGGGATCGCCCGGAACGAGGTCGGGCGCCTCCAGGGGCTGTTCGAGCGGACCGGGCGGCGCGACTACTGCGACCGGCTCTGGGCGCTGGTCGTTCTCGATCGCTCGGTGCAGCGCCTCTTCGGGGTCAACGGATGAGCGCGGCGCGCCCCCCCGTCCTGCTGATGGGCGACACCCTGAACTTCGGCGGAACCGAGGGCCAGTTCGTGGAGGTCGCGTGCGGCCTGGACCGGACGCGCTGGGATCTGGACGTCGCGTGCATCCGGGCGGAGGGCCCGCTCCGGACGAAGCTCGAGACGGCCGGCATCCAGGCCTGGAGCTGCGGCCGGGGCTCGTTCAAGTCTCCCCGCCTGCTGGGGGCGATCCGCGCGCTGTCGAGCCGGCTGCGCGCCCGCAAGGTCCGGATCGTCCACTCCTTCGACTTCTACAGCAACGTGCTGGGGGTTCCCGCCGCGCGCATGGCCGGGGTTCCCGTCGTCATCGCGAGCCAGCGGGACCTGGGCAACCTCCGCCCGCCGCTCCAGCAGCGCCTGCAGCGCGCCATGCTCTCCCTGGCCACGCACGTGCTGGTGAACTCTCGCGCGATCGCGGACCGGCTCGCCGGCTCGCGAGCGGCCCGGTCGGGGCATCTCTCGGTCATTCACAACGGCGTGGACCTGTCGCGATTCGGCCCTCCGCCCGCGTCCGTGCGGAGAGAGCCCGGCATCACGGTGACCGTCCTGGCGAACCTTCGGCCCGAGAAGGGGATCCTGCAGATCGTCGAGGCCGCCGCCGCGGTCAGGCAGGCTTCCCCGGAGACCCGGGTGGACATATGGGGCGAGGGGCCTCTCCGGGGTGAGGCGGAAGCGCGTATTCGATCCCTCGGGCTGTCGGAGTGCGTGAGGCTCCGCGGCTCGACCCGGACGCCGGAGGACGTGCTGAGGCGCAGCGACATCTTCGTGCTCCCGTCGCTGAGCGAGGCCTCGTCCAACGTGCTCCTGGAGGCCATGGCCACCGGCCTGCCGGTGGTGGCGACGCGCATCGGCGGCACCCCCGCGCTGGTCGGCGACGCGGCGGTCCTCGTGCCCCCCGGCGATCCCGCCGCGCTGGCCGCCGCCCTTCTGGAGCTCGCCGGGAACCCGGCCCTCGCGACCCGGCTCGGGGCCGCCGCGCGGAGCCGCGCTCTCGCCGAGTTCGGCATGGACCGCATGCTGGAGCGGGTCGACACGCTGTATCGCGGCCTCCTGGGAGCCGACCACACCTCGCGCCTCGGCGCGCCGATGATGTCGCGGCCATGACCGGGCCGCGGGTGGTCGTCGCCGGATACTACCCTCCCCCGTTCGCGGGCGAGCCCATCCACGTGAAGCAGCTCGCGGGCTTCCTGCGGACCCGGGGCCTGCAAGCGCAGGTCCTGAATCTCAACCGCCACGCTCCGCCGAGCCCGGAGTACCTCTGGGGCTCGACGCCCTGGAAGCTGATCCGGATGCTGTTCGCGCTCTCGGACCGGCGGACGATCCTGCACCTCCACACCAACGGCCACAACTGGAAGAGCTGGGTCATGATCCTCACCGCGGCGCTCGCGGCCCGGCTCAAGAAGACGCGCGTGCTCCTGACCATCCACTCCGGGCTCTTCCCGGGCTACACGAGGACGTTCGGCCCGGTGTCCCGCCGCCTGGCGAGGTGGATCCTCGGCTCCTTCTGCCGGGTGATCGGCGTCAACTCCGAGATCGGCCGGGCGATGCGGGACCTCGGCGTGAGCGACGCCGACCTCGCGGTCATTCCCGCCTTCCTGGGCGTGCCGGACGGCGGCGCGGTCGACGGGGCGGATCGGGCCCTCGTGGACGGCAGCCGGCCGCTCGTGGTGGTGGTGGGCGGCGGCGACAAGGATCCCGAGATGGGGCTGCCCATCGTGATCGCGGCCCTTCCGAGGCTCGTCGAGCGCTTCCCGGGGCTGCGCGCGGTGTTCATCGGCTGGCAGGTCGGACCGAAAACCCGGCCGCTCATCGCGGCGCATAACCTCGGCCAGCACGCGACCTGCGTCGGCGAGATCCCCCACGAGCGATGCCTCGGGCTCCTGCAGGAAGCCGACGCGGTGGTTCGCTCCACCTTTGCGGACGGGGACGCGATCACGGTGCGGGAAGCGCTCGATCTGGGCGTCCCGGTGGTGGCCAGCGACACCGACTTCCGCCCGGCCGGCGTCGTGCTGTTTCGAAAGGGGGACGCGGCGGACCTGCTCGAGAAGCTCACGGAAGTTCTCGGGGGCCCGCGGGACCGGCTGGGCCGTCCGGCGGACGCGAGCCAGCCCGGTCGCGAGCTCTGGGGAATCTACCGCGAGGTGGGCTCGATCGCATGAAGCTCGCGCGATTGCTCAACATGCGGCCGGCCGAGCTCATGGTCCGCAGCCGGCAGGAGCTGTCGAAGTGGACGGAGCGCACCTTCCGCGCACCGCAGGCTTCCTCGATTCCGCTGCGTCGATTGACCCCTCTGGCCGCGCAGCGGTTCTTCCCGGGGGCGCTGGACGATCTCTCGCCCGGGATGATCACGCAGCGGATGCCCGAGGCCCGGTACCGGGTGCTCGACACCGCCCAGACGCTTCTGGACGGCCGCTTCGATCTCCTCGGCTACCGGGGCCTGCGTTTCGGGGCGCCCCTGGACTGGCACCTGGACCCGGTCAACGGGCTGAGGGCGCCTCTCACCCACTGGAGCCGTTTGGATCCTCTCGACGCTTCGATCGTCGGCGACAGCAAGGTGATCTGGGAGCTCAATCGACACCAGTGGCTGGTGCGACTCGCTCAGGCGTACCGCTTCACGGGCGAGGAACGGTACGCGACCGCCGTCGCGCGGCACCTCGAAGACTGGCTCGAGGCCAATCCCCGCGGCAGGGGCATCAACTGGGCGAGCAGCCTGGAGGTCGCCTTCCGCCTGATCGCCTGGTGCTGGACGCTGCACCTGCTGCGCGGATCGAGCGAGATCAAGGAGGGACTCCGCGCGCGGCTCCTCCAGAGCCTTCGCGCTCACGCGGCTCACGTGGAGCGGTACCTCTCGTACTACTTCTCGCCGAACACCCACCTCACCGGTGAAGCCCTGGGCCTCGTCTATGCGAGCGTGGTCCTCGAGGGACTGCCGGAAGCCGCGCGGTGGGGTCGCACCGGGCGCGCCATCCTGGACCAGGAATGCCTGCGGCAGATCCTTCCCGACGGAACGTACTTCGAGCAGTCCACGTGCTACCAGCGGTACACCGCCGAGATCTACCTGCACTATCTCCTGCTGGCTCGCGCGCGGGGGCTGGAGGTGTCGCCCGAGGTCCCGGAGCGAATCTCTCGCCTGCTCGACGTGCTCCTGTCGCTCTGCAGACCGGATCAGCGGATGCCTCAGATCGGCGACGCCGACGGCGGATGGCTGCTCCCCCTGGACGTGAGAGCGCCCGACGACGCGCGGGGCATCTTCTCGACGGCCGCGGTGGTCTTCCGCCGTCCGGAGTATGCGTGGGCCGCCGGTGGCCTGGCCCCGGAGACGGTCTGGCTCGTCGGCCCCGCCGCGTTCGACGCCTTCGATGCGGTCCAGCCGGCTCCGCCGGCCGACCGGCCTTCTCGCACCCTGCCCGACGGCGGCTACGCGATCATGCGCTCGGACTGGAGCCGGGACGCCGACCAGGTGATCTTCGACGTGGGTCCCCTCGGGTGCCCGTTCAGCAGTGGGCACGGCCATGCGGATCTCCTCAGCGTCCAGTGCACGTTCCGCGGGCGCCCCTACGTGGTGGATCCAGGCACCTTCAAGTACACCGGAGACCCGGCCGGCTGCCGGGCCCACTTCCGCTCCAGCGCGGCCCACAGCACCGTCGAGGTCGATGGAGTGGGCCAGGCGGCCCCGGAGGGGCCCTTCTCGTGGCGCAGCCGCCCCGGCGCGCGCCTGGTTAGCTGGCACCACGGCGACGCGCTGGATGTCGCCGAAGGCGAGCATCGCGGATACGAGGAGCTTCCGGGCGGCGTCGTCCACCGGCGCAAAATCGTGCTGGTCAAGGGCGGGTTCTGCGCGGTGGTGGACGACCTGGTGGGCTCGGGCGAGCATCGCCTCGACGTGCGCTTCCAGCTCGCGCCCATGCCGTTGACCATCGGGGGTGACGGCTGGGCCACCGCGGGAGAGGCGGACGGCCCCCGCCTCTTCGTGCGAGCCTTCAGCACCACGCCGATCGAGGTCAACCTCGCGGAAGGGGCGGCCGATCCGCACCGCGGCTGGGTCTCCGGCGACTACGGCCGGCTGACGCCGGCGCCGATGTTGACCTACACCCTGACGACCGCGCTGCCGGCGAGGCTGATCACGCTGCTGCTGCCGTCCGAGACGCTGGAGACGCCTCCGCCCGTCAGCGCCATCGAGGCCGACGGCGCGCTCAGGGGTCTCCGGCTTCCGCATCGCCACGAGGCCCTCTACCTGGACGGTGAGCTCGCCCGCCTGGAGCGCGCGTGATGCGGACCGGTCTGGTGGGCGGAGCGCTGGCCGATCGCCTCCTGAATCGCCTCGGCGATCCGGATGCGAACGGGTACTGCGACGGCAGCGCCTATCACGGTCGCAGCAAGCTCGAGGTCCTGTTCGGACCGCAGATCTGGCAGGAGGTCCAGGGCCGTGACGTCGTGGACTTCGGCTGCGGCGAGGGGCGCGACGCGGTCGAGATGCTCCAGCGAGGGGCTCGTCACGTGGTCGGCGTGGACATCCTGGAGCGCTCGCTCGACCGGGCCCGGCGGGCCGCCCGCGAGGCGGGGGTCGCCGATCGGTGCGAGTTCTCGGATCGCCCGACGGCTCCGGTCGACGTGGTGATCTCGGTCGATGGGTTCGAGCACTTCGACGATCCGGGCGGCGTCCTCCGGCTGATGGCCGGCACGCTCAAGCCCGAGGGCCGCGTGCTGCTCACCTTCGGCCCCACGTGGCTCCATCCCCTGGGCGGTCACCTTTTCTCGGTGTTCCCGTGGGCGCATCTCGTCTTCACGGAGCCGGCGCTGATCCGCTGGCGGGCCCGGTTCCGGAAGGACGGCGCGACGCGGTTCAGGGAGGTCGAGGGCGGCCTGAACCAGATGACGATCCGGCGCTTCGAGCGGCTCGTCGCCGAGAGCCCTCTCGAGTTCGAGGCCTTCGAGGCGGTGCCGATCCGGCGGCTGCGTCCCATCGCGTCGCTCCTGCCCCGGGAGCTGTGCACGAGCTTCGTGCGGAGCCGGCTCCGGCGGAGGCATCGCGCGTGACCACCGTCTGGGAGTTCGCGCAGCAGCAGGGTCGGTCCGGCACCGGCAACTGGGAAGCGTTCGACCGCAGCATGGCCGACGTCCGGCAGGCCGCGAGCCACTGGGAGCGCGCCGTCCGCGGCTGCGAGAAGCCCTGGCTGTGCTGGAACCTGAGCGATCCGTGGTGCCTCGCCCAGCAGAAGCTGGTGCGCGCCATGGGGTGGACCCCGGTGGTGGGCTGGGATCCGAGCAATGGCGTCTCCTGCCCCCCGCTCATCCCCGAGGCGATCCCCATCGACTTCAACGCGCACCTCAAGCTCCCCACCCTCTGGGTGCACGTGCCCCTCGAGTTCGCCTTCCTGTGGACCCCGCGGCTCGCCTTCTGGCACGCGGACCTGCTGATGAGGCTGCCGAAGCTCCGGAAGGCGGTCCAGATCTTCGAGGGCCTCCCGGAGGGTGAGATGGCCGCGGTGTTCTCCTACGGCGGCCGCCGAGGCCTCCTCAAGCCCCGGAGCTACCGCTACTGGGAGCTGCTCGGATGCACCACCCGGGCGGCCAGCCAGAGCCAGTTCGATCGGGGCTGCGGGTGGTGGCGCTGCATCTGGAGCCACCCCAGCTGTCCTGACGAGCAGGAGCGCGCGCGGCGCCGTCAGTACAGCTACGATCACGGGGTCGGCATCCGCTACTGGAAGCGGCGCTACGGCGGCCGCGTGCAAGGGATCAGCGAGCGGTGGGTCGCGGAGGGCCACTTCGGCTCCTTCAGTGTGCCCGGCTACAGGCAGGCGGCGAGCAAGTCGGAGGAGATGGCCCTCAACTTCGACCTCGCGGAGATCGGACGCCGCTTCGGCATCGAGGAGTTCGTCTGATGTGCGGCATCGCCGGGATTCTCCGGTTCGACCGCCAGGACGGGGTGGACGAGGCGCGCCTGAAGCGCATGCGCGACGTCCTCCGCCATCGGGGCCCCGACGGGGAAGGCCTCTGGATCGAGGGGCCGGTGGGGCTGGCGCATCGCCGCCTCGCCATCGTCGATGTCGCCGGCGGCGTGCAGCCGATGGCCAACGAGGACGACACGGTGTGGATCACCTACAACGGGGAGATCTACAACCACGGGGCCCTCCGGCCGGGCCTCGAAGCGGCCGGACACCGCTACCGCACCCGCAGCGACACGGAGACGATCCTCCATCTCTACGAGGAGGAGGGCGACCGGTGCGTCGAGCGCCTGCAGGGCATGTTCGCCTTCGCTCTCTGGGATCAGGCCCGCGAGCGCCTCCTCCTGGCGCGGGATCGGCTGGGCATCAAGCCCCTCTACTACGCGGTGACCGACCGGGAGCTCCTCTTCGGATCCGAGATCAAGGCGGTCCTCGCGGGAATGCCGGGCCGTCCCGCGCTCAACGTGGCCGCGATTCCGGAGTTCCTGGCCACTCGTTACGTGGCCGGAGAGGAGACGTTCTTCCAGGGCGTCCGGAAGCTGCCGCCGGGCCACACGCTGGTATGGTCTCGCACGGGCGGGCCCCAGCGGCGACGGTACTGGAGCCTCCCGGTCGGCACCGACGAGGGCCCGGCCTCTCTCCGGGAGCGGGCGCTCGACCTCCGGGGTCGACTCGAGGCCACCGTCCGCAGTCATCTCATGAGCGACGTTCCCCTGGGGCTCTTCCTGTCCGGCGGTCTCGACTCCACCGGGCTCGCGGCGTTGATGGCGCCCATGGTGCAGGATCGGCTCCGCACCTTCGCGGTCGGCTTCGACGACGACGCGAGCAACGAGCTCCCCTACGCGCGCATCGCCGCCCAGGCGGTGGGCGCGCAGCATCACGAGGTCACGGTCTCGCCGGAGGAGTTCTACGCCGCGCTGCCGCGGCTGATCTGGCACGAGGACGAGCCGATCGCGTTCCCGTCCAGCATCGCGCTCCACTTCGTGTCGCGGCTGGCCCGCCCCCACGTCAAGGTGGTCCTCACCGGAGAGGGCTCCGACGAGCTGTTCATGGGCTACGCGTGGTACCGGCTCACCGCCCTGAACGAGCGGCTGGGCCGCTCGTACCGGCGGCTCGCGCCCGGCCCGGTACGGCGAGGCGTCCGGCGCGTCGTACCTCGCCTGCCGCACGCTCTTCGCCGGTACGCGAGCCGGACGTTCCTCATGTTCGAGCCGGGAATCCGCTCGATCCTGTACGAGAACTTCTCGGTGTTCCCGGAGCCGCTCCGCCACGCCCTGCTGAGCGACCACACGCTGGCGGACGGCGTCGACCCGTATCGGGAGCAGCTGCGCTGCTTCGAGGAGGCGTCGGGCTCGACCCTCCA
>Ga0068867_100001808_pt1 | contig 14889 bp, 14 predicted proteins | sample KBSMisM32_FD_65649 | JGI IMG/M metagenome (GOLD analysis project Ga0068867, IMG submission 65649) | Miscanthus rhizosphere microbial communities from Kellogg Biological Station, Michigan, USA - KBS Miscanthus M3-2 | ecosystem: Host-associated > Plants > Roots > Rhizosphere > Soil ...
GCGATGGTTCGTGAAGGCAGCACGCTGTCGATCCTGCGTAAGGAGCCAAAAGGCAACTGGGTGATATTGCGCGACGCAAACCTGTTGACCGCAGGTACGTGAAGCCCGATTTGGCTTAGCTCGATTCTCAATACTGGCGAGGCAATGCAGATGAAGTTGCTTCTCACTTCCGCAGGCATCAAGAACACGAGCATCCACAACGCGCTGGTTGGCCTCCTGGGCAAACCAATCGCCGACTCCAGTGCACTGTGTATTCCCACCGCGGGATATGGTCACCCCCAGGGCAGTCCTGGCGGGGCGTGGCGCTTCATCACCGGTAAGGCCTCGACGCCCATGTGTGAGCTTGGGTGGAAGTCCTTGGGAGTTCTCGAGCTCACCGCGCTACCGAGCATCGACAAAAAACGCTGGGGGCCGTGGGTCCAGGAGGCAGACGTCCTGCTGGTGAATGGGGGCGACGCCCTGTACCTGTGTCACTGGATGAGGCAGTCCGGGCTCGCGGATCTCCTGCCGTCGCTGCGAGAGAAGGTCTGGGTAGGGCTGAGCGCCGGGAGCATGGTGATGAGCCCGCGTATAGGACATGAATTCGTCGGGTGGAAGGCGCCCAGCTTGAACGACAGCACGCTGGGCGTCGTCGACTTCTCGATCTTTCCGCACCTGGATCACGAGATGCTGCCGGAAAACACCATGGCCGACGCAGAACGATGGGCGGCCGGCATCCCAAATCCGGCGTACGCGATCGACGACGAAACCGCCATAAAGGTGGTCGACGGCACCGTCGAAGTCGTCTCCGAGGGGCACTGGAAATTCTTTGCTCCCAATCTGACCGCCCCTCATGGCAAACTTTAGGCAACAGAAGCCGTATCTCCTGGCGCTTTGATAATGACCAATCGTGTCGCCTCATGTAGTTGCGGTCAGCTCAGTCTCACGACGACCGAAGAACCGCTGCGCGTGGCTGTCTGTCACTGCCTGGCCTGTCAGCGCAGGACCGGCAGTGTGTTTGGTGTGCAAGCGCGCTTTCGTCGAGACGCCGTGCAGATCGCGGGATTGTCATCGACTTACGTCCGCACCGGCGACGGGGGAAGCAAGGCCACTTTTCATTTCTGCCCGCACTGCGGTGCCATCGTGCACTGGCAACTGGGCGACAACCCGGAGCACGTCGCTGTCCCGGTTGGCGCGTTTGCCGACCCCGGCTTTCCCGCCCCCACGTTCTCCGTGTACGGGGAGCGAATGCATTCCTGGGTGGGCTTGCCTCCAGACATCGAGCACTGGGCGTGAAATCCGACAAGGTCTTTGCCGGCTCGGTTCCGAGACTCTATGAGGAGTATCTGGTCCCGCTGATCTTTCAGCCGTACGCCGAAGACCTCGCAAACCGCTTGGTGTCACGCCATCTCTCGCGCGTGCTCGAAATCGCCGCCGGCACTGGCGTCGTAACCCGCCGTCTCGCGTCCGTGCTGCCGAAAGATGTTTCGATTGTTGCAACGGACCTGAATCAGCCAATGCTGGACACGGCTGCGGAGGTCGGCACGAGCCGTCCGGTCGAGTGGCGTGAGGCCGACGCCATGCAACTGCCATTCGACGACGGAGAGTTCGACGCGGTGGTATGCGGGTTCGGGGTGATGTTTTTTCCCAGCAAGTCAAAGGCGTTCTCGGAGGCGCGCCGAGTTCTGAGGCCGGGAGGCGTGTTCCTGTTCAGTGCGTGGGATCGCATTGAGGAGAATGAATTCGCCCACACCGTGACGACGGCCCTCGAAGCTGTTTTTCCCGACGATCCCCCGCGTTTCCTGGCCCGCACGCCACATGGCTACCACGACCGCGCCATTGTCGAGCGGGATCTCAAGGACGGTGGCTTCGCGTCGCCACCAGGCGTCCATACAGTTGCGGTGCGGAGTACGGCAGCTACTCCGCGCATACCCGCGGTTGCGTACTGCCAGGGGACGCCATTGCGCAACGAAATCGAGGCGCGCGACAAGTCACGACTCAGTGAAGCAACCGACCATGCCGCCGCGGCAATCGCGCATCAGTTCGGCCCCGGCCCCGTCGACGGCAAGATCCAGGCGCACATTTTCGCCGCCGAGCGCTGAGCGAGCCCGTCTCTTGGCAAATCCTCCCGAATGCAAGCAGGAAGCGGGCACTTTTGTTCCGGTAATTGACCGCAACCGATGTGAAGGCAAAGCAGAGTGCGTGAGAGTCTGTCCGGTAGGAGTGTTTAAGGTTGGATCCCTGCCCAAGGAAATGCGATCGAATCTAAGCGTCAAAGGAATGATCAAAGGATTTGCTCACCGATGGCAGCAGGCGATTCTGGTCAATGCAGGAGCCTGCGAAGCTTGTGGGCTGTGCGTCGAGGCCTGTCCAGAAGATGCCATCGCACTCGCTCGCGCCTAGTGCCTCGAGGAGCAACTCGATGACCATCACCATTACCGCCTTCGAACGCTCACCCGATGGCGGCAAGGGATTGGCGCGTGATACGCGCGTTCGCTGGGCGCTCGAGGAAGTGGGCCAACCCTACAAGGTTCGCCTTGTCTCGTTTCGGGGGATGAAGGAACGCGCGCATCTCGCGCTTCATCCTTTCGGACAAATTCCGACCTATGAGGAAGGCGATCTCGCGCTGTTCGAGACAGGGGCGATCGTGTTTCACATCGCCGAGCGCCATGCCGGCTTGCTGCCGGACGATGCCAATGCTCGGGCGCGCGCGATCACGTGGATGTTTGCCGCGCTCAACACGGTGGAACCTCCGATCCTTGAACTTGGAATCGCGAGGTTTTTTGAAAGCGACAAGCCCTGGCATGCGCAGCGCCTGCCTCTGGTGGAAGCTCGCGTTCGCAGCAGGCTAAGCCAACTCTCCGTTCGCTTGGGCGATGCCGACTGGCTCGACGGTGCGTTCAGCGCGGGCGATCTTTTGATGGTGTCGGTGCTGCTCAGGTCGAAATCCTCGGGCATTCTGGACGAATTTCCAAACCTGGCCGCGTATCTCGCCCGCGGCGAAGCGCGACCTGCCTACAAGCGAGCCTTCGACGCTCAGCTGGCGGTCAACACCGGCAAGAAATGACGGCATTGCGCACAAGGACATCGCGGACATGATCACCGTTTTCGGCGAAGGGAGAGGGTTCCGGGTCGTCTGGCTGCTCGAGGAAATGGGACTCGCCTACCGGTTGAGGGACGTGGACCTGCTGGCCGGCGTCGAGAACGACCCGGAGTTCCTTGCGATCAACCCCGCCGGGTTCATTCCGGCAATCCAGGATGGCGACGTCACGATGGTCGAGTCGATTGCGATCATGGAATACCTCATGGCTCGTTACGGACCGACGCCGCTTGCGCCCGACCCGCACGATCCGTCGTTCCCCGCGTACCAACAGTTCCTGCACTTGGGCGAAGCCGGTCTCGCGGCGTCCATCTACTTCGTCAGCGGCGCCCGCAATCTGGCGCCCGAAGCCGAACGGAATAACTGGAGTGCTCGCCAGGCGCTGGACGTGTTCGAGACCCGACTGGGGTTGGTGACGCGACAGCTCGCGCGCTCGCCCTATCTTGCGGGCGATGGATTCACGGCAGCCGACATTTCGGTAACTTACGCTCTGCAGTTGGCGCAAAGAAACGTGGGATTCCCTCTCGGTGAGGCAGAGCTTGCCTATGTGGCCCGCACCAGCGGACGCGACGGCTACAAACGGACCATGGAAACATGTCACGCCACGAGGGGATGGGTGGCGAGCCTGGCCGGTCGATGACCACGTCTGCTCGACCGGACGGGCCATCGCGCGACCGCTCGTTGGTCAGCATCGGCGCGGCCCGCCGGTTGGCTTGAGACTTAGATCCTACGGCCTATGTCCGCCGTCTTTGCATTCCTGCACCATGTCGCGGCATTCGCCCTGGTGGCTGCGCTGGCGATTGAATTCGTCCTGATCAGAAGCGAGCTGACGGTCAGAAATGCGCGAACCATTCTGTTGACGGACGCGGCAATCGGTGCGGCCGCAGGCGTGATCCTCGGAGTTGGCTTCCTACGCGTATTCTTCTTCGAGAAGGGCGCCGCGTACTACTTTCATAGCGTTCCCTTCATTGCAAAACTGTCGCTGTTCGCGATCATCGGGCTGCTGTCGATCTATCCCACGCGACAATTTCTCTCCTGGCGCCCGTCGCTCAGGCAAGGCGCAGTTCCAGTTGTCGAGCCTGCCAAATTGCGCGCCATTCGGGCCGTCATTCATTGGGAGTTGGCTGGCCTCGTCGTGCTCGTCTTGTGCGCAGCGCTCATGGCGCGCGGCATCGGCCATGTTGGGACCTGACCGCGGTCAAAACGAACGCCCCGTCGGGAGCACACCGCTCGCCGACTACATCGCAGTAGGCGTCTTGAACATCGTCCATTTGTCGCCACGCGAAAGCAGTGCTATTAATGGGGGCGGCGAGGTACAACACGCCGTGGCCCAACGTGCCTCGCGAGCACATCCTGCGTCCCGACCTAGGGAGAGTGAACCATGGCACCACTCGCAGCGGAACTTCTCGGTACTTTCTGGCTTGTTCTTGGCGGTTGCGGAAGTGCGGTACTAGCCGCATCGTTTCCCGAATCGGGAATAGGTTTCGTCGGCGTTTCGCTTGCGTTCGGTCTCACAGTGCTGACCGGAGCCTACGCATTCGGCCCGATGTCTGGTGGTCACTTCAATCCTGCGGTATCGATCGGGCTTTGGGCCGCCGGGCGTTTTCCCACGTCGCGGGTGCTGCCCTACGTCGTCGCGCAGGTCGTGGGTGCGGTCCTCGCCGCCGGCGTGCTCTATCTGATCGCGAGCGGAAAGGCTGGCTTCGATCTGCAGGCCGGCTTCGCCTCGAACGGCTACGGCGAGCACTCGCCAGGCAAGTACGACCTCCGTTCCGCGCTTGTCTGCGAGGTGGTGATGACATTCATGTTTCTGATTGTCATCCTGGGCGCGACTCACGGCCGGGCACCGGGCGACTTCGCGGGACTCACGATCGGCCTGTGCCTTACGCTCATTCACCTCGTCAGCATCCCGGTGACGAACACGTCCGTGAACCCGGCGCGCAGCACCGGGCCGGCGATCTTCGTGGGGGGCTGGGCGCTCCAGCAGCTTTGGCTCTTCTGGGTCGCACCGATCGCCGGTGCGTTGCTTGCGGGCGGTCTCGCGCGCGCGGCATCTCGCGGAAAGATTCGGCTACCGCTCATCGGGGACGTCGACATCCCGAAGTAAACGCGATTCCCTCACAGGTCTGTCTGCCGGACCCGTCTCCGGCGGACCTCGAGCTTCGCGCGCTTGTTCGTTAGGACGACATGAAATTACATCTCGCTGCATTCATCCTCACGCTCCTGAGTTGCTCAGGCGCAATTGCACAATCGAACGACTTGACGCTTGCCGCGCCCACAATTGTGATCTTGCACGACCCGCCTGGCGAGATCGCAAAGCACAACAGTGACAGTCAATTCGCCAAGTTTGCGGCAGACTTCGAGGCCAATGCCACGCGAATGGCTGCCGCTTTGAAGCAGCATCCGGAAATTGCGGTGGTCTATTCCTCAGCAGCGAAAGTAAGTTTCGAGCAGCCTGCAACGAGACCAGTGCGGCGGGAAGATGTCGTGACGCATTGGGGATACATCTTCTATCGACCCGGCGCGGCCCCGGTGCTCTACGCGGGTGTCGTCGCCGACGGGTACCTCCTATGTCAGGCCGAGAAATTCTTCGCGGTGAAATTTGAAGGTTTCAAGTGTGGGGCCTGAACCCACCGCCCCCGCACCGCAATATGCCCAAAATACGTCAATAGATCGCGAAAGGGGCCTGACCGGTACCTAATCAATTGACAGCGCATGAGCATGTCACTAACGTGGTGCTCACATAACTGCGCGATACCCACTGGGGTTCCGGACAGAGGTGGATGGGGAGAGTGGGATCGAAACAACGAGGCGAGTCGCGCGGATTTTCAGCGGTTACGGAATTCGCGTCGCGGCAACCTTGCTATGGCTGCAGTCGGTCCCCGCAGCGGCCGATTTCATCGTTCCAGCCAACTCGGTCGTCAGCCTGAATGGCGGCACGCTGGATCTCGGCTGCACCGACCTTATCGTCGCCGGAATACTGCAGGTCGGCAGCGGTAAGGTCCTGAACGCGCGCAACGTCATGGTCCAGCCTGGTGGCGCGTTCAATGGCGGCAGTGGCGTCATCGAGGTCGGCGGCAACTGGTTGGGCAATGGCGGATTTGTCGCCGGCAGCGGCACGGTCCGATTCCGTGATCTGTGTGCAATCGCCAGCGCCACGATCTCGGGCAATTCGTCGTTTGCCAACGCGCGGTTCGTTTCGTCGATTGGCAAGAACTACGTGTTCGCCGTAGGAAGCACGCAGACGATCACCGGCGTGCTGGAGATCACCGGCACGGCGCCGCAGCCGATCCAGTTTCGCAGCTCGATCCCTGGCCAGGTTGCCTTCATCAACCTGACTGGAAGCGGCACGCAGCAGATCGCCCATGTCGGTGTCACCGACGTGTGGGCGACGGGTCAGTGGCTCGCGGCGGGTCAGAAGAACGAAGGCGGTGGCGGCAACGCGAACCGTTGGTTCGGACCGGCGCAAAACGGCGGGGTGGCGATGGTGCCCGCGCTGTCGACGCTGATGCTGGGCGTCCTTGCGGCGCTGGTCGCGCTCTCGGCGGGTCTTGGCATGCGCCGCGGCGCGTCATCTTCGATAGTGGATACGATTGCGCGACGCCGTCGTCGCTCTAGGGGAACACACTCATGAATCGCTTCGCACGGCGGCCGCTGACCGTAGCACTGGCACTTGCCCTGGCGACCAGTGGCCAGCAGTTGCGCGCCGCTGACGTCGACATCCGCACGCCTGCCGGCGGCAACTTCGCCGTGCACGACAGCACCGGCGCACTGCTGCGCTTGCTCGTCAACGGCACCAACGGCGAAGTCACGATTCCGTTTCTCACGACCGCACCGGTCCAGCCGAACCTGGTGTGCTTCCAAAACGGGACCGGACTGCTCGGCCAATGTGCGGCCGGAGGATTCGGCGCAACGGGTGCCACCGGAGCAACAGGAGCGATTGGCGCAACGGGAGCGATGGGCGCAACCGGTGTTACAGGCGCTGGCTTCACCGGCTCCATCGGTGCCACCGGTGCGACCGGTCCCGCGGGTGCGACTGGCGTTGCCGGAACAACGGGCGCGATCGGAACAACGGGATCGGCGGGCAGCACCGGCGTTGCGGGCGCGACTGGCGCGATTGGATTCACTGGAGCGACCGGCTCGGCAGGAGCGCCAGGACTCGCCGGAAATACTGGCGCCGCGGGCGCCACCGGTTCCTCGGGTGCTGTGGGCTTCACCGGCGCCACCGGCGCCGATGGAAGCACGGTGCTTAACGGAATCGGCGCACCGGCCAATGGGCTCGGCGCCGACGGCGATTTCTATATCGACACCGCTACGGACAGCCTCTACGGCCCGAAGTCGGGTGGTGTTTGGGGTGCCCCGGTGTCGCTGGTTGGTACACCAGGCGCGACCGGCAGCGCGGGGGTCACTGGATCCACAGGCGCCGCGGGCACGACCGGTGCCGCAGGAACGACTGGCGCAACGGGTGTCGGAGGAACGACCGGCTCGACCGGCATCGCCGGAACAACTGGCTCGACGGGTGTCGCAGGAACCACGGGGTCCACCGGCATCGCGGGGACGACGGGATCAACCGGCATCGCAGGTACGACGGGTGCGATTGGATCGACCGGAATTGCGGGAACGACTGGTGCGGCAGGCGCGACCGGCATCGCCGGAACAACCGGTGCGGCGGGCATCGCCGGGAATACCGGTGCGACGGGAGCCGCCGGAGTTGCGGGTATCGCAGGTGCGACAGGCACCACCGGCGCGACCGGACTCGATGGGAACACCGTACTCAACGGCATCGGAGCACCGGGCAGCGGAGTTGGTGTCGACGGAGATTTCTACCTCGACACGGCCACCAACATTCTTTACGGCCCAAAGACCGGCGGTGTGTGGGGTCCATCCGTTTCCCTGATTGGTGCTACCGGCGCAATCGGGTCGACCGGTGCTGCGGGTACCACCGGCGCAATAGGTGCAACAGGCACCGCGGGCACGACCGGTGTTGCCGGAACGACTGGCGCAACGGGTGTCGGGGGAACGACAGGCTCGAACGGCATCGCCGGAACAACTGGCTCGACGGGGATCCCTGGAACGACAGGATCGACTGGCATAGCAGGAACAACCGGTGCCGTGGGCGCAACCGGCATCGCAGGTACCACGGGCGCGATCGGATCGACCGGCGCGATTGGATCGACCGGTATCGCCGGAGCGACCGGTGCGGCGGGAAGTACCGGTGCCGTCGGCTCAACCGGCGTCGCAGGGACGACCGGTGCGGTCGGCGCGACCGGCATCGCGGGAACAACCGGTGCGGCGGGTATCGCCGGTAGCACGGGTGCGACGGGAGCGGCGGGAGTTGCCGGTATCGCAGGAACGACGGGCGCAACCGGCGCAACCGGACTCGATGGGAACACCGTGCTGAACGGGGTCGGAGCGCCGGGCAGCGGGGTCGGCATCGACGGGGATTTCTACCTCGACACGGTCACCAACATTCTTTACGGACCAAAGACCGGCGGTGTGTGGGCCCAGTCCGTTTCGTTGATTGGAGCTACCGGCGCTATCGGGTCGACGGGTGCTGCAGGTACCACTGGCGCAATAGGTGCAACCGGCACCGCAGGGACGACGGGATCAACCGGTATCGCCGGAACGACGGGCTCGACGGGTATTGCAGGAACGACGGGGTCAACTGGTATCGCCGGAACGACGGGCTCGACTGGTGTTGCCGGAACTACGGGCGCCACCGGCGTTGCCGGGACGACGGGATCAACCGGTATCGCCGGAACGACCGGATCCACTGGCATCGCAGGCACGACTGGCGCGGCGGGTAACACCGGCGCGGTCGGAAGCACCGGCGCCGTGGGTAGCACCGGCGTCGCGGGTACGACGGGCGCAATCGGATCGACGGGTGCCGCAGGCACGACTGGCGCGGCGGGCAACACCGGCGCGGTCGGAAGCACCGGCGCCGTGGGTAGCACCGGCGTCGCGGGAACAACCGGTGCCGTCGGCGCAACCGGCATCGCAGGCACGACGGGCGCAATCGGATCGACCGGCGTTGCTGGCACAACAGGCGCCGCGGGCAACACCGGTGCAGTCGGAAGCACAGGCGCTGGAGGCAATACAGGCGCGACGGGAACCGCAGGCACCTCAGGCAACACAGGCGCGACCGGAACCGCGGGCATCGCAGGCAATACGGGTGCGACGGGAACCGCAGGCATCGCAGGCAACACAGGCGCGACCGGAACGGCAGGCACCGCAGGCAATACAGGCGCGACAGGAACTGCAGGCATCGCAGGAAATACGGGCGCGACCGGAACTGCAGGCATCGCAGGAAATACGGGCGCGACCGGAACCGCGGGTACCGCAGGCAACACAGGCGCGACCGGAACCGCAGGCACCGCAGGCAATACAGGCGCGACGGGAACTGCGGGTACAGCAGGCAATACAGGTGCGACGGGAACAGCTGGCATCGCAGGCAATACAGGTGCGACGGGAACAGCTGGCATCGCAGGCAATACGGGCGCGACCGGAACAGCGGGTACAGCAGGCAACACAGGCGCAACCGGAACCGCAGGCATCGCAGGCAGCACGGGCGCGACGGGAACTGCAGGCATCGCAGGCAACACGGGCGCGACGGGAACTGCAGGCATCGCAGGCAACACAGGCGCAACCGGAACAGCGGGTACAGCAGGCAACACAGGCGCAACCGGAACCGCAGGCACTGCGGGCGCGACTGGCGGAACCGGCGCAACAGGCGTCGGTATCACGGGTTCAACGGGAGCTACCGGTGTCGGCTCGGCCGGTGCAACGGGTGCAGTTGGCAACACCGGCGCGACCGGAACTGCGGGTACTGCGGGCGGGACGGGCGCGACGGGCGTCGGAATCGCCGGCGCGACTGGTGCGACGGGAGCGACGGGTTCAGGCGCGACTGGCGCAACCGGGGCGACGGGTACTGGAGGGGCCGCCGGTTCGACGGGAGCCACAGGTGTCGGTACGCCAGGTGTCGCGGGGGCGACTGGAACCACGGGCGCAACCGGTACGACTGGCGCAACTGGCCCCGCGGCCGCGAACAACGGCCTCACGTTGACTGCGGGACCGACAGTTCAACTCGGCGGCGCGTTGAACCAGAACACTAGCGTGACATTTGGCGGCGCCAGCAACTTCGCCCTGTCATTCGGCGACAACGTGGGACCGGGACCGGCGGCAAACGTGAGGCTGGCCAACACCGCGAGCATCGCCGCCGCGCAGACGGCGAATGCGCAGTTCGGCGGATCGGTGTCGTATCCGGTACGCATCATCACCGCCAACTACACGCTCGCCAACGACGACTACACCGTGCTGTGCAACAACGCTGCCAACGTGGCAGTGGTCACGATCACGCCGCCGGCTGCGGGACCCACGAACAGAGGTCGCGTATACGTAGTCAAGCGCATCAATCCGAGTGCGGGCGGAACCAATGACAATTGCGCGCTGGCGAACGTCGAGGGCGTCGCACTCCGCCAACTCACCGAGCCAGGCGGCGTGTCCGCCGGAACGCCGTCGGGATTGATCATCCAGTCGGACGGCAGTGCGTGGTGGATCATCGGCCTGGCGCCCTAGCCGCGGGCCCAGGCGCTCGACTCGGGGACGCGACAAAAAAGGCGATTCCGACCGAAAAGTATAATGGTGCGCTCTCGCGAGGAAACCATGAGCACGCTGGTCACTTTGGAAGCGCTCGTGCTGATGACCTGGACCGCGTACCGGTCGGTAAGGCCGCGAATGGTCGAGGGTTGGTAACGATGCCATGACGGTCCCATTCGCAAAGCGGCGCCGCGCGCCGCAGACGTAGCAACGCGCGATGCCGCACTGCCCGATCTGCGCGACGCCCGCGCATCAGCGCTTCGGTGGCACACCGTACTGGACGTGTCCGAACTGCGACGCGTGGTTCCAGTCGCCGCTGCCACCGAAGGTGTACGAGGCGGCGCACGAGAAGGACTCCTCTGGCGGATTCGCGGGACATCTCATGTCCACGCACGACCAGGCGGTGAATCGCGCGCTCGCGGAACACCTGTTCGCGACGGTGCTGCACGGCGCACCTGCGCGCACACTCGACATCGGCTCCAAGTACCCGTACCTCGCGCATTGCCTGCGCGAGCTTGGCTGCGAAGCGTTCGGCATGGATAACATCGAGGTCGTGCCCGACTACTCGCGGGCGCTCGGCGTGCCGATGCTGATGGCCGATTTCGAGGCCATCACCGATGCGCAGATCCGCGAGTGGACCGCGACCGAGCGCTTCGCGTTGATCACGATGATCCACGTGTTCGAGCACATGTACGACCCGCTGGCGGCGCTCGCGAAACTGCGGCGGCTCGTCGCCGACGATGGGCGCGTGTTCGTGCGCCTGCCCGACCACGGCGTCGCCGGCTTCGAGCGCGACCTTACGCCCGGCCATTTCACGATCCATCCCTATTTCCACGCGCTACCCAGCCTGCTCGAGTTGTGCGTACAGGGTGGCGACCTGTTCGACATCGAGACGACCGCGCCGATGGAAGGCGCGGGACAGCGCGATGTCGTGCTGCGCCCGCTTGCGCGCAAGCCGGTCGTCCACGCCGGGCTGATCGTCAAGAACGAGGAGCGCGACCTGCCGCGCAGCCTCGCGTCGCTGGCCGGCGTCGTCGACGCGGCCGTGATTGTCGATACGGGCTCGACGGATGCGACGCTGGCGGTGGCCGCGGCCAGCGGGCTGCCGGTATTCACGCAGGTCTACACCGGCGCGTCGCGGCAGGACGCGAGCGGCGACTGGAAGCTGTGGGACTTCGGCAAGGCGCGCAATGTGTTCGTCGATGAAATCGACCGTCGCGGCGCTGACTTCGTGCTGTGGATGGACGCCGACGACGAACTGCTGACGCCGGCAAATCTGCGCCGCGCGTTGTACTGGGGCGTGTACGACGTCTTCGGCGTGCAGATCGAAAGCAACGGCCAGCGCTGGACCCATCACAGATTGTGGCGCGCTGGTCGCGGAATTCGCTTCGAGGGGCGCTGCCACGAGTACCCGACGATCGGCGGGCATCGGTCACTGGTGTTGACGGATAGCGTGATCCGGCACGACGCAGCACCCGGCGTCGGCGAGTCGTCGAACCAGCGGAACCTGCGCATCCTGGCCGAAGAGTTCGCCGAACAGCCGAAGCCGCGCACGGCGTTCTACCTCGCCACCACCCATCGCGATGGCGGTCGTTGGCGCGAGGCCGCCGACATGTTCGCGCGCAGGATCGCAATGGGCGAGGGATTTCGCGACGAATGGCTATTCGCCTACCTGTATCGTGCGCGCTGCGAGCGCGCGCTTGGCGACTTCGCGGCGGCCGAGAAGACGCTGCTCGAGGCAGCGAGCCGCGAGCTTGGTTGGGCCGAGTTCTGGATGGAGCTCGCGTATCTTGCGTACGACCAGCGCAGATACGCGCATGCGATCGGCTACGCGCTGCAGGCGGCCGACGCGCCGGTGCCGCCGACGCAGTTGTGGCGCGAGACCAACAAATACACGGACCAGCCGCCGCGGCTCATCTCCTGGTGCCATGAACACGGCGGTGATCTCGTGCAGGCGCTGGCTTGGGCAAGGCGGGCCCGCGAGCGCATCGGAACGACCGACACGGAGTGGGACGCGCGAGTGCGCGGGCTCGAGGCAGCGATCACACCGAACACCGGTCCCGCCATAGCGCTACACCGGCCCGGTGCCATCGGCGACATCTTGATGACGCTCAACTGCCTGCCCGCGCTGCGCGCCGCGCACCCCGGACACGCGATCCATTACTTCTGCGCACCGGCATTCGGCGCGGCGCTGGGAGACGTGATGCGCGCGGCCGGCGTAGACGTCATCGCCAACGCGGCGGACTATCCGGCGCGTGCGCAGCGCTACGCGCTTGCGATCAACCTGGTCGGCTACCCGCTGCATGAAGGCTATCCTGAACGCCCTATGCGGAGGCACCTGTTGCAGTATTTCGCCGCGGAAATGGGTCTGCCATCGGACGTGTTGAACGAGCTCACGCTGCCGCGCCCGGCGCGTCCGGCGGGTTTGCCCGCACACTATGCAACGCTGCAAGCACAGGCGGGCTGGTCGGTCTACAAGAACTGGCCGCGCTCTCGCTGGGAATCGCTGCTCGGCGCCTGCGCCGACATCCCGGTGTTCCAGCTTGGTACGGCGGACGAACCGCCGATCGCCGGCGCGCGCCACGATTTTCTCGGCACCTCGCTGTCGACCGCCGTGGCGCTCGTGGCCAATGCCACACTGCACATCGGGGTCGATTCGTTCGCCAACCACCTCACACATTATCGCTGGCGCGGCAACGACGGCGCGCTGTCGCGCACTCGCGGCGTGATCGTCTGGGGATCGACACAGGCAAGCGCCGCTGGATATCCGCACAACGTCAACATCAGCATCGGCTTGCCTTGCCAGCCGTGCTTCCGCGAGGATCCGAAGTTGTCGCGGATGCCGCGCGGGCCGTGCATCACACCACCAGGACAGACGTACGACGCACCGAAGCACGCGTGCCTGCACGGACTTCCTGTCGAGCGTGTGCTGTCGGACGTTCGCCGCGCCTGGGACGAGGCCACCGCTCCCTCCCACCCCGGGGTGTCGTTTCACGTCCTTTCTTCGAGTTAGGCCGCATAGTCCTGTCGGAGGTATTTGCGATGGACCTATCCGAGTTCGAAAGCAGCCTGAAGGTCTACTTCCAGGCGTTTGCCGAGAACGACAAGACACGACGGATTGGGTTGCTGTCGCGCTGCATGACCGAAGAAGGCGAAATCTATGCGTCCTGACCCGGCGGCCAACCGGACGTGCCGATTCATGGCGTGTATTTGGCGCGCGTCAGCGCGGCGTGCCGTTTACCTGATTCGCTAGGCGTCGAAGGAACGTTCGGAGGCGCTCATGTCGTTACCCAAGACCAAACCCACAGAAGTCAGCGTCGAGAGTCATATTGCTGCCATCGCGAACGAGCAGCAACGGAATGACGTCCAGACGCTGGTTGCGCTCATGCGAAGAGTTGCAAAGCAAGAACCAAGGATGTGGGGTCCAAGCATCGTCGGATTCGGGAGCTACCATTACAAGTACACCAGCGGTCACGAAGGGGACTCCGCTCTCGCTGCGTTCGCCGCACGGGGACGCGAGTTGGTTGTTTACACCGAGGCGGCCTTCGAAGGTCGTGACGTCTTGTTGGCCAACCTGGGAAAGCATAGAACTGGAAAGGTGTGTGTCTACATCAGGCGCCTGGCCGACGTCGATCTGAAGGTCCTGGAGACGTTGGTAGCCAAATCGGCAGCAGAGACGAAGCGTCGCTATCCGCAACGCGATGAAAGCGACGCCTAACCCGGCGGCCTTCGCTTGATGAGCGTGGCGCCCTCCTCCACCAGGAAGTCCTTGAACGCGACCGCGACCGGCGGCAACCGCTTGCCGTTGCGCTGGACGATGTGCCAATTCCGCAGGAACGGGAAGCCCTGGACGTCGAGCGCCACGAGCGTCTTGACACGCAGCTCGAGGTCGACGGCGTGTGCTGAGAGAAAGCCGATCCCGAGCCCGGCCATCACCGCCTGCTTGATGGTCTCGTTGCTGCTGATCTCCATCAATATGGTGAAGCCCGCCAGGCGGCGGCCGAATGCGGCCTCCATCGCATTCCACGTATCCGATGCTCGCTCGCGAGCGACGAACGGGTAGTCAGCGAGCACGCTCGCCGGGATGCGTCGCTGGCTCAGCTATATCGCGCCCGTACAGGCTTCGAGTTTTGACCCTTCGGCGCAACAGCTCAGCGAGGCGATTTGGGAAGGCTCTTCACTGTCAGCTCGCCGACCTTCTGGCCCATCGCGGT
>Ga0068867_100001817_pt1 | contig 14865 bp, 16 predicted proteins | sample KBSMisM32_FD_65649 | JGI IMG/M metagenome (GOLD analysis project Ga0068867, IMG submission 65649) | Miscanthus rhizosphere microbial communities from Kellogg Biological Station, Michigan, USA - KBS Miscanthus M3-2 | ecosystem: Host-associated > Plants > Roots > Rhizosphere > Soil ...
TGCTCCTCATCATGTTCATCATCACCATTCCGATCCAGACGCATGCTGTGAAGCTCGACCTCCCGGTCAACCAGCCGAATCAGCCGCCACCACCGATCCAGCCGCTCAAGAACACCGTGGTGGTGTCCGCGAATGGCCAGATCCTGTGGAATGGTTCGCCGGTCTCTCAGCCGCAGCTGCGCCAGTACCTGGACACGACGCAACAGATGAACCCGATCCCGGAACTTCACCTGCAGCCAGACGCGACGGCTCGGTACGAGCTCGTCGATGAAGTGCTCGCTATCACCAAGCGTGCGCACGTCCAGAAGATGGGGTTTGTCGGCAACGAATATTATATGAACATCTTCTAGGCGGAAGGCTTCCGCTGACGAAGGAAGGGGACCGTCCCATGAGGGGGCGGCCCCTTTTCTTTTGACCAAGCGCCACGGAAAGGATATGATGTAACATCAAATCGAAAGGCGCTGCCATGGCTTTTGTAATCGCTTCAAAGGAACAGCAGCCGATCCTGGACCTGAACACCACGCCATTGATCGACGTGATGCTCGTCCTCCTGATCATGTTCATCATCACCATCCCCATCCAGACGCACGCGGTAAAGATCGATGTGCCTGTGTGCAGCGGCTGCCCGAAGCCCCGCGCAACCAGCAACGAGATCCGGATCACCGGTTTCGGGGCGATCCTCTGGAACGACGTTTCCGTCGGCGAAGAGGGCCTGCGCTACGAACTCGCGCGCACCAGCCAGATGCAGCCCACCCCTGAGCTTCACTTGAGACCGGACGCCGCCGCCCGATACGAGGTCGTCGATAAGGTGCTCGCCGATATCAAGCGCGCGGACATCAAGAAGTTCGGGTTCATCGGCAACGAAGCCTACGCGCACTGGTAAGCTCGGCCTCTGGCGCTTCCCAAAGCGCCATGCCATTGCACGCGAGAATGACCGATACCCGCCGATTTGCCGTCGTAATCCTTGCTGCCGGACAGGGCACGCGAATGCGTTCCGACACGCACAAGGTGCTTCATCCGATCGCGAGCCGGCCGTTGCTCCTGCACCTGCTGGACCGGGTTAATGAAGTCGGGGCCGAGAAGCGTGTCGTCGTCGTCGGTAAAGATCGTGAGCAGGTCGAAGCTGCGATTGCCGGCCGCGACGTGAGCATCGCAGTGCAGGCTCAGCAAAAAGGTACAGGCCACGCCGTCCAGCAGGCCGAAGCCGCGCTGAGCGGTTACGATGGGCCGGTCGTCATCCTTTACGGCGACGCCCCGTTCGTCGAAGCGGAGACGCTGCGCCGGATGGTCGACCGCCTCAACGGCGACCGCGGGCCAGGGGTTGTTGTGCTCGCCTTCCGCCCTTCCGATCCACTCAAATATGGCCGCATCATCCTGAGCCATGACGACCGCATCGCGCGCATGGTCGAATTCAAGGACGCGACCGAGGACGAGCGTGCGGTAACGCTCTGCAACTCCGGGGTTATGGCGGTCCGGTCCAGCGACCTTTTCGGCTGGCTAGCGAGGGTTGGAAACGACAATGCTGCCGGCGAATATTACCTCCCGGACATCGTTGGCATCGCGACGGCCGAGGGTCGCGAGGCGGTCGTCATCGAGGGCGACCCCTACGAAGCGGCAGGCGTCAACAGCCGCGCCGAGCTCGCGCATCTCGAGCTGGAATGGCAGCGTCGCCGGCGCGAGCAGGCGCTGGAAGAGGGTGCTACGCTGATCGATCCCGAAAGCGTCTGGTTCGCTTACGATACTAAGCTCGGACGCGATGTGACGGTCGAGCCCCACGTCGTCTTCGGTCCGGGCGTCAGCGTCGCCGACGGAGCTACCATCCACGCCTTCAGCCACATCGACGGCGCGATTATCGGGGCGAAGGCGAGTATCGGGCCGTTCGCCCGGATTCGGCCGGGAACGGTGCTGGCTGACCGGACCAAGGTCGGTAATTTCGTCGAGCTGAAAAAGGCCGAGGTGGGCGAGGGCGCCAAGGTCAACCACTTGTCTTACGTCGGCGATGCTGAGGTTGGCGCTCGGGCGAACATCGGCGCGGGGACCATCACTTGTAATTATGACGGGTTCGGCAAGTACAAGACGGTGATCGGGGCAGGCGCCTTCGTCGGGTCGAACACGGCCCTGGTCGCGCCGGTGACGGTCGGGGAGGGAGCCATTGTCGGCGCCGGCTCGGTGATCACGAGAGACGTGGAAGCCGACAGCCTTGCGGTCGAGCGTAGCGACCAGCGCGGCATCGCGGGATGGGCCAAACGCTTCCGCGACCAGATGACTTCCAAGAGAAGCTAAGAATTTCCATCACCATGGTTTGAATTCGAACCAAGGCGACGACGCTTTGGCGTGCCATCAGCAGTACTTTTCGTTCACCAGGCATCGGCTGACGCAATCTCCGTCCGAAATGGACGCAGATTGCGTCGATACCGGTCCAAAGCTACGGCTCCCGAGCCGGGTCGGACCGTGTCGTCCAGTGAGGGAATATGTGCGGAATTGTTGGAATTGTTGGCAAAAGCGACGTAGCACAGCGGCTCTATGATGGGCTGAAGCGGCTGGAATATCGCGGCTATGATTCCGCTGGCATCTGCACGCTCGACCATGGCCAGCTTGTCCGCCGCCGCGCCGAGGGTAAGCTCGACAATCTCGCGCGCGAACTGGCAGCCGAGCCGCTCCACGGCATGACCGGCATTGCGCACACGCGCTGGGCGACGCACGGCGCGCCGACGGTCGGCAACGCGCACCCGCACATCGTTGGACCGGTGGCGCTGGTTCACAACGGGATCATCGAGAACTTTAAACCGCTCCGCGATGAGCTGATTGCGGAGGGACGCACGTTTGAGAGTGAGACCGACACTGAGGTCGTCGGTCACCTCGTCGCGCGCGAGGTCGAGCGTGGCGCGGGCCCGCAGGACGCGGTCGCGGCGGTGCTGCCGCGGCTTCATGGGGCGTTCGCGATTGCGATCCTGTTCCGTGATCATCCCGACCTGGTCATCGGGGCGCGCATGGGTGCGCCGCTGACCGTTGGTTACGGCGATGGCGAGAATTACCTTGGATCGGACGCGCTCGCGGTCGCGCCGTGGACGCAGCGGATCGCCTATCTCGACGAAGGCGACTGGGCGATCGTTCGCCGTGAGGCCATCCAGATTTTCGACAAGAACAACAAGCCGGTCGAGCGCGAGATCGTCGAGTCCGGCGCGTCTTCGGCTCCGGTCGAGAAGGGCAATTACCGTCATTACATGCAGAAGGAGATTTTCGAGCAGCCGATCGTGGTTGCCCAGACTCTCCAGAGCTACGTCCGCGCTTTCGAGGGCGAAATCGCAATGCCCGATTTCGACTTCGACCTGTCGTCGATCAGCCGGCTGACCATCGTCGCCTGCGGCACCAGCTTCTACGCCGGCTTGGTCGCCAAATACTGGTTCGAGCAGTTTGCCCGGGTGCCGGTCGACATCGATGTCGCCAGCGAGTTTCGCTATCGCGAGCCGGTGCTCGAACCGGGTGGGCTCGCGCTCTTCATCTCACAGTCCGGCGAGACCGCCGACACGTTGGCAGCACTTCGTCATGCGCGCGAGCAAGGCCAGCAGATCGCCGTCGTCGTCAACGTCCCGACAAGCTCGATGGCGCGCGAAGCCGACCTGCTTCTGCCAACGCATGCCGGGCCGGAGATCGGCGTTGCGTCGACCAAGGCCTTCACCTGCCAGCTGGCCGTTCTCGCTGCGCTCGCTGCTAATCTGGCGCGGGCGAAGGGCAGGCTGAGCCGGGATGAGGAGCATGAAATTGTCGCGCACCTCCAGGAAGCGCCGGCGTCGCTCAACGCCGCACTGAATCACGACGAGGACATTGCCGCCATGGCGCACCTCGTCGCGCCCGCTCGCGACGTGCTCTACCTCGGCCGCGGACCGGAATATCCGATGGCGCTGGAAGGCGCGCTGAAGCTCAAGGAAATCAGCTACATCCACGCCGAAGGGTATGCCGCGGGCGAGATGAAGCATGGCCCGATCGCGCTGATCGATGACAATGTACCGGTGATTGTGCTCGCACCGTCAGGGCCTTTGTTCGAGAAAACCGTCAGCAACATGCAGGAAGTCCGAGCGCGCGGCGGCAAAATCGTGCTGATCAGCGACGCCAAGGGTATCGCTCAGGCCGGCGAGGGTTGCATGGCTACGATCGAAATGCCGGAGGTCCACTCGCTGATCGCACCTTTGGTCTACGCGGTCCCGGTGCAGCTGCTCGCCTATCACGTCGCCGTTTTGAAAGGCACGGACGTCGACCAGCCGCGTAACCTCGCCAAGAGCGTCACGGTCGAGTGATGGGCGGCGACCGGGCTTTTCCGCCGATCGAGGTCGCCTACAATCTCGCCGATATGTTCGGAGTGCAGTTCCACTCCCTGGCGCGCTTCGTCCGGATGTTCGTCATCGTCGAACTGCTATGGGTTGCGCTGATCGTCGGTGTGGACCGCGTCGACGGCGTGCCGCTTTCGTGGAGCATTGCGCATCTCCCGTGGAAGCTTTTGGGGTGGGGCGCGCTGCTGATCGTTGCCTTCTGGTTCGGTCTCTGCCCGTTCCTCGCCTACATGCGGGTCAAACGGGGCGGCGTCGGCGGACCGAACACGTTTGCGCTCACTGACCAGGGCGTTCGCTTGCAGACGCCGAGATCGGAATCGGTAGTCTACTGGAACGCCATTCGCCGGATGGTGCGCGGCCGGGAGCGGCTCTACCTATTCTTTTCCAGCCCTGGCGCCCTCGTCATTCCGCGTCGAAGCTTCGCCAGCGATGCGGAATTCTCGAGCTGGATCGAGGAACTGGAGCGCCAGGCTAAGAGCGCCCGATCGAGCTAGCTTAAGCTGCTGCCTGCGCCGCCTCGAGGCCGCGGACGTGCCGCGACAGGCGCTCATAGAGGTAATCGATCACGGCGCGGACGCGCGGGGTGTGACGCACTCGCTCGTGGGTCAGCAGCCACAGTACGCGGCCGTGGCCCTCGCGGGGCGGGATGCAGCGGATTAGGTCGGGATCGGCGTCGCCGACGACGCAGGGGAGGACGGCGACGCCGAAACCTGACCGAATTGCGGCGAGCAAGCCGGTCGAGCTGGCGTGGTGCATCGCGACCCGGTCCTCAAGGTCCATGCTGTGCAGCCATTCCTGATAGTGGCGCCACAATTTCTCACCGCCGCCGCCGACGATGGCGTGCTTCTTCAATTCCTTGATCGAGGTCGGGCGGCCGTGGCGCTCGGCATAATCGCGGCTGCAGTAGAGCGTCCAATCGTCGATGCAGAGGCGGCGGCCGACGAGACCCGGCGGCTGCTCGGTCGAGCTGCTGCGTAGAGCGATATCGGCTTCGCCCTCACCAAGATCGCGGAGGGTGCTGGTGGTGTCGAGCTCGACGATGATTTCGGGATGCTGCTCGTGCAGATCGCGAAGGAGAGGGGAGATCAGCGAGAGAGCATAGATCTCCTCGGACGTGATCCGCACCATGCCGGCGAGGTCGCGGGTGCGGGCGGAAGCGGCATCGGCAAATGCGGTCGCCGAAGTTTCGACCTGCCTTGCCTTGCCGAGCAGTTCCTCGCCCTCAGGGGTCAGCGCGTAGCCGGCTTGGCGTTTTTCGAAAAGCTGGATGCCGAGCGCGTGCTCTAGCGCAGCGATGCGCCGGGCGACGGTGGTCTGGCTCGTGCGAAGCGACTTCGCTGCCGCCAACGTACTTCCGTCGCGTGCGACCGCGATGAAGTAGCGAAGGTCGTTCCAGTCGAGCATTGGCTCACTCTAGCCCCGGTACTGCGCTCACGTGTTCTGCAATTTTGCAGAATGATAGCACGAACTCGTTGCTCACGTAAGTTGCGATTCGGGACTAACTGCAGGGTCGCACTTTAGACAGGGAGGCGACCATGAGCGCCCTTCGAATCATCATCGCATCAGCACTGATCACCACCGCTGCCATCAAGGCTGCGCCGGCATTCGCCGATACCGTAAACTTAGATGTGAACGTCAGCATCGTGCGCACTGCTGATCTCGACCTGACGAGTAAGGCCGGACAACGCGCTCTCGACCACCGACTGGTCCAGGCGGCGAACGAGGTGTGCGGCGCTGCTGCCGACGTCGATCTTGCCGGCCAGAACAAGGTTCGCGCCTGCCGTCAGTCGGTTCTCGCCGATGCGCGCGTCAAGGGCGACCAGCTCGCCAGCCGTGGCGGCACGATCACCATCGCCGCCCGATAAGTTCTTAAGTTCCGCTCCCCGAAGGGCGTCGCCTTGCCTGCGGCGCCCTTCTTCGTGCTAGGCAGTCCCCATGAAAGTGACGGGCGGCTGTCATTGCGGGGATGTTCGGTTCGAGGCGGAATTGCCCGCCGAGCCGGTGCCCGCGCTCAACTGCAATTGCTCGGTTTGCCGAATGACCGGGTTCCTCCACATCATGGTCCCGCATGACCAGTTCGAGCTGCTGACCGGCCGCGACGCACTGGTTAGCTATCGCTTTGGAACCGGGGCGGCGGAACATCTGTTCTGTGGCTGTTGTGGCGTGAAAAGCTTCTATCAGCCGCGTTCGCATCCGGACGCCTGGAGCGTGAATGCCAACTGCCTCGATCAGCCGGTCGACCTCGACATCGAACAGTTCGACGGACAGAATTGGGAAGCCGCCAAGGCCGACCTCGACGCACAGGATTAGCGCGGTTACGGCCCCAAGGATGCATCACGCGCTGAGACTGACGGTCGACCGAACCGCAATTCAGGAAAACTGGCGCTGGCTTCAAGGCCAGGCCGGCGTACCTGCCGGGGCGGCGGTGAAAGCGAATGCCTATGGCCTTGGTGCGCGCGAGGCGTCGCATGCGCTGTACCAGGCCGGGTGTCGCGATTTCTTCGTATCGACCTGGGCGGAGGTCGAGGGCGTGGGCCCCTTGCCGCTGGGGACGAGCCTCGTCGTGCTTCATGGGATCGGGCCGAAAGACCCGCCGGCGGCGCTGGAATCGTTCGCTCGCCCGTGCCTGAACTCGCTCGAGCAGGTTGGGCGGTGGAAGCAGATGGCGCCGGGCCGCGAGTGCGACGTGATGATCGACACGGGCATGAACCGCCTGGGTCTGCGGCCCACCGAGATCGACGCGCTGGGCGGCCTGAAGATCGATACGCTGCACAGCCACCTCGCCTGTGCGGACGAGGATCATCCGCTGAACGCGATGCAGCTTGAGCGCTTTCGCGCGGTCGCGTCGGCGGTGAAGGCCAAGCGCTACAGCTTCGCCAATTCGGCGGGGATCTGCCTTGGCCGCGATTACAGCTTCGACCTGGTTCGGCCTGGCCTCGCCCTCTACGGCGGGATTCCGCGGATCGAGGCAGAAGGAAACATTCGCCAGGTCGCCAGGGTCGATGCCCAGATCGTGCAGCGCCGCCATATCCCGGAAGGCGAGTCCTGCGGTTATGGCGCCACCTTCGTCGCCAAGGAAGACACCGAAGCGGCGATCCTCAACATCGGTTACGCCGACGGATATTTGCGCGGGTTCTCTTCGACGGGATCGGCGTTCGCGGGTGAATTCGCGCTTCCCGTGATCGGTCGAGTGTCGATGGATTTGATCGCGATCAGCGTCGCGGCGGCGCCGCAGCTCAAGGAAGGCGACTGGGTCGAACTCGACTACGATTTGCCGTCGGCTTCGAAGCAGTCCGGGCTTTCACAGTACGAGCTTTTGACGACTCTCGGGCAGCGGTTCGAGCGGCGCTGGGTTTAGGATTGGGGGATTTGACCCGCTCGCCGGGCGGCAACGTTTTCGGTTTGTATGGGCAGAGGTCGATCACCGGGCAGCGCCAGCATTCGGGAAGCCGCGCCTTGCAAGTGTAGCGGCCGTGCAGGATCAGCCAGTGGTGCGCATCGCGGCGAAAGGGCTGCGGGACGATCTTTTCGAGCTTGGCTTCGACTTCGTCGACGTTTTTGCCCGGCGCTAGTCCGGTGCGGTTGCAGACGCGGAAAACGTGGGTGTCGACGGCGAAGGTTTCCTCGCCGAACGCGGTGTTGAGGACGACGTTCGCGGTCTTGCGGCCGACGCCGGGGAGTTCACAGAGAAGTTCACGATAACGCGGCACCTCTCCACCATGTTGGTCGATCAGGGCCTGAGACAAGGCGATGACGTTCTTGGCCTTGGTGTTGAACAAGCCGATGGTTTTGATCGCGTTTCGTAGCGATTCTTCGCCCAAATCGACCATTTGGCGCGGATTTTCGATCGTTTTGAACAGCGGGCGCGTCGCGATGTTGACGCTCGCGTCGGTGGCTTGGGCCGACAGGACGACCGCGACGAGCAATTGGTAGGTGTTGGAGGATTCGAGTTCCGTCGTCGGCGAGGGATTGGCCTCGGCCAGGCTGCGGAAGAATTCGAAGATGTCGACGCGCTTCATTTGAGATCGTCGAGCCCACAGCCAAGGCGTTGAAGCGCTTCGGAGAAAATGTCGGTGGGAATGCCGAAGCCGATGCGGAAATGGTCGGGCATTTCGAACCAGCGGCCGGGGACGACGGCGCATTCGTAGTTCGCGCGGAGATGGTCATCGAGCCGCTGCGTGTCGCCGCCGCTCCAGCGGGGGAAGGCGGTGATGCCGTATTCGGCCGAAGCGCAGACGATGTCGTCACGGGTCGAGAGGAAATCGTTGAAGAGCTTGCGGTTGCGGTCGAGCATTGCCGACGTGTCACCGATCACCCGGTCAATATGGTCGAGCGCGATGCAGCCCAAGCGCTCGGCCTGGTGCGCCTGGTTGACTCCGAACAGGTCGTTGAGGCGCCACATGCGCTCGGCGAGGTCGGGCTCGGCGAGAATCCAGCCGCAGCGGAGGCCACTGATGCCGTAGACCTTGGTCAGGCTGTTGGTGACGACGAACTGGGGGCCGAGATGGACGCCGCTGCGCTGCGGAGAGGCGTCGAGATAGACCTCGTCGATCACCACGCGGGTGCCGCGTTCGCCGATGGCGCTTAGCTCTTCCTCCGTGGCGAGCGCGCCGCTGGGATTGTGGAGGTTGGTGAGGACGATGAGTTTGGTGCGGTCCGACATGGCCTCGCGCACGATGGCGGGATCGAGGCGGAAGGCGTCCGCTGCCTTGCGTTCGAACCGCTTGATCTGAGCACCGAGGAAGGATGCGACGCCGAGGATTGGCTCGTAGGTCGGATGTTCGATCAGCACTTCGTCGCCGGGCGAGATCAGGGCTGCCATGGCGAGGAAATTGGCCATCGATGTGCCGTCGGCGGCGACGACTTGGTCGACCGAGACGCCGTAGCGGGCGGCGATCGGCTCGCGCAGCGGCGCGTAGCGCGGGTGGCTGGCGCCATCGAGGTCGAGGTCACCCTTGTCCCAGTCCAGCGAGTCCATGCGGAAGTGCGGCACTTCGCTCGACGTCAGCTGGTAGGGCACGGACTTCTTGAACTTCGCCCAGTGCATGTAGTCGGACTGCATGGTCCTCATACGGGGACGGATCGGTTCTTGCGCTGCCAGTAGAGGCAGGCGGGCACGCCGGCGGCGAGGATTGCGTAGCCGATGAGGCTGTTGCGCCAGTCATTCCAGACGGTTGCGATGACGGTGATCGCGCAGGCGGCGACAAAGAATCCGGTCGTTAGAGGATGCAGCGGCGTGTTGAACCCCGCCGACTTGCCGCCATCGCGCTTGCGGAAGATGAAGAGCGCGGCGCCGGTCAGGCCGAAGAAGATGAAGTCGACGGAGACGACATAGCCAAGGATCTGACCGTAGGTGCCGGACAAAGCGATGGCGATCGCGGCAGCACCCTGCAGGATGATCGCGACCACGGGGACTCGGGTCTTTGAACTGACCTTGGCGACCTGGCGGAAGAACAGACCGTCCTCCGCCATCGCGAAATAGACGCGGGGCGCGGTCAGCATGCCCTGGCTGAGGAAGCCGAGCGTCGAGATGGCAATGCCGAGTGCGATGAGCGTCGCACCGCGGTTGCCGAGCCCCAGGCGCATCACGTCGCTCGCTGGCGTCTTAGACGCCGCCAATCCGGCCGGGCCCAATGCATGGACGCAGACGAAGGCGACGAAGCAGTATAGCAGGATCACCCCAAAGACGCCGAACAACAGCCCTTTCGCCAGGTCGCGTTGAGGGTTCTTCATCTCGCCGGCGCAGAAGCTCGCCGTCTGCCAACCTCCATAGGCAAACATGACCGGAGTCAGCGCGGCGCCGATTGAGCTCAGCGGGGTTGCGGTGGTGAGGTTCGGATAGTTGCTCGCAGGATTACCCGGCGCTAGCCACCAGCCGACGATGACGAGCATGCCGATGGCGGCGATCTTCAACACCATGAGCGCGCTCTGGACGTTGCTGCCCGAGCGGACGCCGAAGCAATTGATGAGCGTCAGCAGCGCAAGCGCCGAAACGCCGACGACACTGTCGGGGATGGCCGATTGCGTCAGCTCATTGAAATAGCGCGCGAAGGTGATCGCGACCGCGGCCATTCCGCCCGACTGGATGACCAGCAGCAAAGCCCAGCCGTAGAGGAAGGCCGGCATCGGCCCGTAGGCATCGCGGAGGTAGGCATATTGGCCGCCGACTTCGGGGCGGCGCGCGGCAAGCTCGGCGTAAACGAAGGAGGCAGCGAGGGCGACGAGGCCGCCGAGCACCCAGACGCCGACGATCCAGGTCGGGTCATAGACGTGTCGCGCGACCTCGGCCGGATTGACGAAGATGCCGGCTCCGATGATCCCACCCATGACGAGCATGGTCGCGTCGAACGGACCGAGGCGGCGGGCAAGGCCCTGGCTGTCCCCGCGCTCGTCGCTCAACGGCGCGAGGCTCCGATCACGTCGTGCATCGAATAAAGGCCGGCAGGCTGTCCGACGAGGAACTTGGCGCCGACCAGCGCTCCCTTGGCGAAGATCATCCGGTTCTCAGCGCGGTGCGACAGGATGATCTGCTCGCTGGGGCCGAGGAACCTCACTTCATGTTCGCCGGCGACTGTTCCGCCGCGAAGCGCCGCGAAGCCGATCGAGCCTTCTTCGCGCTGCTGTGGATGCTCACTGGTGCGGCCGAAGTGGCCTAGCTCGGGAAGGGTCTTGCCGCGGCCTCGGGCAGCTGCTGCGCCGAGGACCAGCGCGGTTCCCGAGGGTGCGTCGAGCTTGTTGCGGTGGTGCGTCTCGACAATCTCGATATCCCAGTCAGGACCGAGCACTTCCGCGGCGCGGGCGACCAGCTCGGCGAGGAGTGTGATTCCGAGGGCAGTGTTGGCGGCGCGGAGGACCGCCACCGACTTTGCTGCTTCCTCGATTGCGTTGGTGTGCTCTTCCTTCAGGCCCGTCGTCCCGACTAGGATCGGCACGTTCGCGGAGATCGCGCGGTCGAGGCTGGCTTGGAGCGCGTCGGGCGCGGAGAAATCGACGAGGACGTCAGCGTGATCCTGATCGATGGCAAAGCGGCCATCGTCGGCCACGGCTCTCGTGATGGCTTTGCCCATCCGGCCGTCCGGCGCGATGAGGCTGATGCGGATCGGCTGGTCTTTGTCGCGCATGCGCTACGGTTAGCGAAGCCATTCTTCGAGCGCCAGCGCCACCGGCCAACTGGAAGGTGGAACTGATCGAAGCGAACAATCCTGACTTGCCGGACCTTGCGGAAGATTTTGGTTTCGCTCCGCTCAGTTGATTTCCTGAGGCTGGGTTCCCGCTTTCGCGGGAATGACGATTAGGGTTGGGATAATCCGCCCAACCTTGGCGCAGAGCGTCCAGCTTGAGCGCTCCAGAATCAACGCAATGGCGGTTTTCCGCCGTTGGCATGCTTCTTGTTTAATTGAGCGAGCCCACCAGATGGGACCGCAAAAGGGAATAACAGGCAATGAAACGAACGACCGGAGCGCGACCGGACGAGACGCGCAAGCTCTTCGGAGTCATGGCGGTCACTACCGCGCTGACCTTCGCTACGCTCACGACAGGCTATCAGATGCTCTTCACCCACAGCGTGTTCGCATGATTGGCGCGAACCGAAGGGGGAAAGCGCAGCCGGAGATCAGGATTGCTCCAGTGGAGCGATTGAAACGGTTCGCTGCCAGCGCCTGGGCGATATCGTTCGTCAGCTTCGCGGTGACAGCGGTCGTTCTTCGGTCGCCGGGGCTTTCCCTTGTTTGAGGATTGACGGCTAGGTTTTGAGCCGCTCGCGCAACGCCACCGCCGCAGCAGGGGCGCGAACCTTGGCGCCGTTGATCATGAAGATGTAGGCGTCGCCCTTGGCCTGCCATTTGCGGGCGCGGTCGGCGAAGGCGTCGAGCGCGTCGTCGTCGTAACCCGTGTCGATTTCCTCCTTCATCCGCTGCAGCCGGGCGTAGGCGAAATCCGCAGTGTCGGCTTCGATTAGCGGGTAATCGTCGCTGTCCTCGTGGACGATCGCGATGTTGCGCGCCCGGCAGAGGTCGAAGAACTTTTCGTCGTTGAAGCTTGCATGCCGCGGCTCGATTGCGTGGCGGAGCCTGATGCCGTCGAGCTCCTCCGGAAGCAGGTCGATGAAGCCGGCGATGTCGTCGGCGTCGAAGCGGCGGTAGTGCGTGAATTGCCACAGGATCGGGCCGAGCTTCGGGCCGAGGCAGGCGAAGCCCTGGGCGAAGAAATTGCCGATGCCTTCCGCGCCTTCGCTGAGCTTCGACCGCATGATGCAGAAGCGCGAGCCCTTGATGGCGAACTGGAAGCCGTCGGGCGCGACCTTCTCCCACGTTTCCCAGCTCTTCGGTTTCTGGCGGCCGTAGAAAGTGGCGTTGATCTCAATCGCCGACATCGCCTGCGTCGCGTATTCGCACTCTTTGGCCTGGGGTAGCTTGTCGGGATAGAAGACGCCGCGCCACGGCGCGTAGGTCCAGCCGCCGATACCGATGCGGATCTTGCCTTCGCTCATCGTGATTCGCTCTCTACGGTGGCGCCATGGACATTCGCAACATCGTCGTCCTGACCGGCGCCGGCGTTTCGGCCGAGAGCGGGCTCGCGACGTTCCGTGGGCCGGACGGGCTGTGGGAAGGACATCGCGTCGAGGACGTGTGTACGCCGGAGGCTTACGCGCGCGACCCGGCGCTGGTGCATGCGTTCTATGACGCGAGGCGGGCGAAGCTGGGGACGGTCGAGCCGAATGACGCGCATCGCGCGCTGGCGCGGCTGGATGCGGAATGGCCGGGCGAGCTGCTGCTCGTGACGCAGAACGTCGATGACTTGCACGAGCGCGCGGGATCGAAGCGGCTGCTTCACATGCATGGCGAGCTGACGAGCGGCTGGTGCCTGGCGTGCGATGAAAGGTTCGGCTGGGCCGGGCCGATGGGCGAGGGAGCGGCGTGCCCGTCCTGTGGAGTCGCGGGGCAGGTGCGGCCGGACATCGTGTGGTTCGGCGAGATGCCATACGAGACGGAGCGGATCGACGAGGCGCTGCGGGAATGCGACCTGTTCGTGTCGATCGGGACGTCGGGCGCGGTCTATCCGGCGGCGGGGTTCGTGCAGACCGCGCGATATTGTGGGGCGCGGACGCTGGAGATGAACCTCGAGCCGAGCTTGGGCAGTGTATATTTCGAGGAGAGTAGGGTCGGGCGTGCGGGAGAATTAGTCCCCGCGTGGGTGGAAGAGGTGCTTCAGTCCGCCCATTCCAGGCCGATTTCCTTGTAGAGGCCGCGGTCCTCGTCCCAGCGCGGGTTAACCTTCACGTGCAGGAACAGGTGCACCGGGCGGCCGAGGTGCTCGCCGATCTGTTCGCGCGCGGCGGCACCGATGGCTTTGAGGCGGCGGCCGCCCTTGCCGATGACGATCGCCTTCTGGCTGTCGCGGGCGACGAGGATCTGCTGGCGGATCGCGGTCGAGCCGTCGGGGCGGTCCTCCCAGGTCTCGGTCTCGATCGCGGTATCGTAGGGCAGTTCCTGGTGGAGCTGGTTGACGAGCTGCTCGCGAGTGAGCTCGGCCGCGATCATCCGGTCGGTCGCGTCGGACAATTCGTCTTCCGGGTAGAGCCACGGGCCTGACGGCATGACGTCAGCAAGCGCCTGCTTGAGGTCTGGGACGCCGTCGCCCTGGGTGGCGCTGATCATGAAGACCTTGTCGGGGTTGAGGCGCTCGGTGAGGCGGGTGGCGAGGGCGAGAAGCTCGGGTTTTTTGACCAGGTCGACCTTGTTGAGCGCCAGGAACAGCGGCTGCTCGCGCTTCTCGAGGCCTTCAAGGACTTCCTCGCGGACGATCTGCGAAGCGTCGATGACGAGGAGGACGAGGTCGGCGTCCTGCGCGCCGGTCCAGGCGGCGGCGACCATGGCGCGGTCGAGGCGGCGCTTGGGCGCGAAGATGCCGGGCGTATCGACGAGGAGGATTTGCGCCTGATCGTGGATGGCGATGCCCATGATGCGGGCGCGGGTGGTCTGCGCCTTGGGGCTGACGATGGCGACCTTCTGGCCGACGAGGGCATTGGTGAGGGTCGACTTGCCGGCGTTCGGGGCGCCGATGACGGCGACAAAGCCTGCGCTTGTGTCCGTCACTGAAGCCGTTCCAGCAGAGCGGCGGCGGCGGCGGTCTCTGCTTCCTGCTTCGATGAACCCTCGGCGCTCGCTTCACCGAGGCCAGCGACGGAGACCTTGATGACGAACTTCGGGTGATGGTGAGCGCCGGTGCGCGAGACGACTTCGTAGATGGGCGGCTTGCGGTCGCGGGCGGCGGCGAGCTCCTGGAGAGCGGACTTGGGGTGTTGCGGAGCGCGGCCCTGTCCGGTCAAATATTTCTTCCAGCAGTCGAGGACGAACTGGCCCGCTTTCTCAATCCCGGCGTCGATCAGCAGCGCGCCGATGATCGCCTCGACCACGTCGCCGACGACATTGTCGCTATCGTTCGCGCCATCCGCCCGCGCCTGCTTGCCGACGCGGATGAGGGCGGGGAGGCCGAGGTCGCGGCCGACATCGGCGCAGGTCTCGCGCGCGACCAAGGC
>Ga0068867_100001831_pt1 | contig 14825 bp, 14 predicted proteins | sample KBSMisM32_FD_65649 | JGI IMG/M metagenome (GOLD analysis project Ga0068867, IMG submission 65649) | Miscanthus rhizosphere microbial communities from Kellogg Biological Station, Michigan, USA - KBS Miscanthus M3-2 | ecosystem: Host-associated > Plants > Roots > Rhizosphere > Soil ...
TATTGTATATGGATTCTTTTTTTGGATCTTCGGTTCCTTTTCTTTGTCTTTTCTTTCCTTTTCGGAATCCGAAAAGGAAAGAAAAGGAGTTGTGGAATCATTTAAAACACAATGAGTTGGGACGGGGAAGCGCCAAATCCCGAAAAGAAACGTTATAACTCATTCATTATGAGACCACTTCAGCCACTTTTTCGGTTGTCAGGTTCGCGTTACGCATGGAAATGCTTCTAACTACGTGACCAGTAAACTCTTCAAAGGCTTTTTTGGTGATCTCGTCATTACTGAGCATAATGGGTACACCGGTATCTCCGCCTTCCCGTATACTTTGAACCAGGGGGATCTGGCCCAGGAAAGGCAGGTCATACTCCGCTGCGAGCCGTTTACCGCCCTCTTTTCCGAAGATGTAATATTTGTGGTCCGGCAATTCAGCCGGGGTAAAATAGCTCATATTCTCTACCAGGCCTATTACTGGAACATTCAGTTGAGCCTGGCTGAACATGGCAATGCCTTTCTTGGCATCTGCCAGTGCCACATCCTGTGGCGTGGTTACGATCACAGAACCGGTAACAGGAACAGTTTGCATCAGGGTCAAATGGATATCCCCGGTTCCCGGAGGCATATCCACCACCAGGTAATCCAGTTCATCCCAGTATACATCAGTCACAAACTGGCGGATAGCACTGCTGGCCATTGGGCCTCTCCATACCACCGCATTCTTTTCATCCACCAGTAACCCTATGCTGATTAATTTGATACCATATTTTTCCAATGGAACGATCATTCCTTTTCCTTTGATCTCCACCATCATCGGCCTCTCTCCCCTAACTCCAAACATGATAGGAACACTTGGCCCATAAATATCTGCATCCATCAATCCTACCTTTGCTCCTCCTTTTGACAGACCAAGGGCAAGATTGGCAGCCACAGTTGATTTCCCTACTCCACCCTTTCCGCTAACTACCGCAATTATGTTTTTCACCTGGGGTAGAACTGTTCCGGGATCGTTTCTTTTTGTTGTGGTATTGGAGGTGAACTTAACATTCACCGTGGCATCCTTATTGACCATTGAATGAATGGCATTTATACACGCGTTCTTTATCATGTCCTTCAACGGACAGGCGGGTGTAGTCAACACAACTGTGAATGCGATATAATTTCCTTCAATCTCAATATCCTTCACCATGTTCAGGGTCACGATATCTTTTCCGAGGTCCGGTTCCTGCACATTGCTAAGCGCTTGTAATATTTTTTCGGGGGTCATATTCAAATCATATGTTAAAAAACCAACGAGATGCAAAGTTAACCATTGTGAGCAGCAAATTGTTTTAGAAAATCAGTAACTAGTCTTTATTTTTGAAACCGTGAAGAAATTTCTACAATACCTCCTAATTGCTTGCATCCTGGTACCCGTTTCAACCAAAGCCCAATTTGAAACCTCCCGCGATTCCGTTGTTCAATTGTATGGCGTTATCATGACGGCAGACAGCCTGGTTGGGATCCCTGCGGTCAGCGTTACAGTTAAGGGTACAACCAGGGGAACCATTACCAATAATGACGGCGTTTTCTCCATCGTTGCATTAAAAGGAGATCAAATAGAATTCACCCACGTCAGCTACAAACCAAAAACAATAGAAGTTCCTCGCAATATTGAAGGCAACCAGTACAGTATTATTCAACTGATGGTGGCCGATACGGTATATCTATCTGCAACGATCATAAAAGCACGACCAACTCCTGAACAGTTTGCCCGCGATTTTGTCAATACCAAGGTACCGGATGATAATATTGAGATTGCTCGAAGAAATACAAGTGCAGCCACGCGTAGAGCATTAATGCAGGTTACACCTGGTGATGGTGGTGAAGCTACCCGAATTCAATTCAACAGGATCGCCAATAAGGCCGTTTACCAGGGGCAGACCCCTCCCATGAATATCTTTAACCCCGCAGCATGGGCTGATTTTATACAGGCATGGAAGAGAGGTGATTTCAAGAACAAATAGATCATCTAATTTAACGCCGTGGTGTGTGTCCCACTCACCACATGATGGTTCGTGAGACACGAACCATGGCCTGATTTTAATCCCCTAATTTCGCAACATGAAAAATATTTCTGTCATTGGTGCAGGCACCATGGGCAATGGTATCGCACATGTATTCGCGCAGCATAACTTTAAAGTTAACCTGGTTGATGTTTCAAAACCTCAACTGGATAAGGCGTTAGCCACTATCACCAAAAACCTGGACCGGCAGTTATTAAAAGCAACCATTACAGAAGAGGTCAAGGCCAGCACGCTAAAAAATATTACACTGATGAATAGCATGGCTGGTATCAAAGATTCAGACCTGGTTGTTGAAGCTGCTACTGAAAATACGGATCTGAAACTTTCCATATTCAAACAGATAGATGAAATAGCTCCTCAAGGATGCATTCTTGCAAGTAATACTTCATCCATTTCCATCACTAAAATTGCCGCTGCAACTTCAAGACCCGAATCAGTCATTGGCATGCATTTCATGAATCCTGTTCCGGTAATGAAACTGGTAGAGATCATTAATGGATATGCTACCAAAAAAGAAGTAACAGATAAGATCGTTGAACTTAGTCGAGCATTAAACAAGATCCCCTGCGTGGTGAATGACTATCCAGGGTTCATTGCCAATCGTATCCTCATGCCCATGATCAATGAAGCGATTTATAGCCTATATGAAGGTGTTGCGGGAGTTGAAGAGATCGATACTGTTATGAAACTGGGAATGGCCCATCCAATGGGTCCATTGCAGCTCGCGGATTTTATTGGACTCGATGTTTGTTATTCAATTCTCAACGTATTACATGATGGATTTGGCAATCCTAAATACGCACCCTGTCCCCTACTTGTGAATATGGTTACTGCAGGAAAGCTTGGTGTAAAGAGCGGAGAAGGATTTTATACTTACGCGGTTACAAATAAAGACCTGGTAGTAAGCACTCGCTTTAAAAATGGCCACTAACCACCAGCTCCTGGCCGCCAGACTCTATTTGGAATTTTTGCTATTGCAATAAGCCCTTTTCTTGCAAAGTCTTTTACTAGTGGCTAATAGCTAGTGGCTAACGGCTTCCTACCAACTTGGCACATTTTTTTAATATAATAGGCTAATTTAATACCCCTCATATGCCAGCTACAAAGACTATCAGGCAGAAACCTGCTTCGGAGCCTTCGATTTCCGGAATGGGGAGCATTCTCCACAGTAAAGGTGTTTTCTTCAGAGTATGGGCACCACATGCTAAAAAGATATTTGTGATCGGTGAATTCAATAACTGGACAGATAACGCGAATGAATTGATCCATGAAGGAAATGGTTACTGGGGAACCAATGTTAGCAATGCCAAAGCCGGACAACAATATAAATATGTGCTCCATACAGAACATGGCATTTTGTATAAAACTGATCCCTACTCAAAACAGGTTACCAGTTCTGTTGGCAATTCCATCATCATCGATCCTGCATTTGAATGGTCAGGTGATGTATTTCAAATGCCGAGCTGGAATAATCTGGTGATCTATGAAATGCATGTTGGCACTTTCAATAGAAAGGATCCCAATAAGCCAGGCAATTTTGAAGGAGTGATTGAAAAATTACCTTACCTGAAAGAGTTAGGCATTAATGCAATTGAAATAATGCCACTGGTTGAATTTCCAGGTTCTGTATCATGGGGCTATAATCCTTCTCACCCTTTTGCCATTGAAACAGATTATGGTGGCGTGCAGGGTTTCAAGAAACTGGTGAATGAAGCACATAAACAGGGTATCGCAGTTATATTGGATATCGTATATAATCATTTCGGTCCGGGTGATTTGGATATATGGCAGTTTGATGGTTGGAGTGAGAACGGTGGCGGTGGCATTTATTTTTACCAGGACTGGAAAAAGAAAACTCCCTGGGGAGATTCAAGACCTGATTATGGAAGATCTGAAGTAAGACAATACATTCGTGATAATGCGTTAATGTGGCTGGAAGAATACCAGGTTGATGGATTACGTACTGATGCCATCGCTTATGTCCGTAATGTAAATGGTGAAGAGAAACCTGAGGAAGATATCCCGGAAGGCTGGAGTCTCATGCAGTGGATCAATAAGGAGATCAAAGAAAAATATCCCTGGAAGATCACCATTGCAGAAGACCTGAAATGTAATGCCTGGATAACAAAATCAATAGAAACGGGCGGTGAAGGATTCAGCAGTCAATGGGACGCTGCCTTTGTTCATCCTGTCAGGCGTGTACTTACTGCTGGTCATGATGAAGACAGGAATATGACTGAACTGGAAAGCGCCATTCTTGCCCGATACAATGATGATGCCTTTGAACGGGTGATCTATACTGAATCACATGACGAGATTGCTAATGGAAAATCAAGAGTGCCTGAAGAAATTTCTCCGGAAAACAGTAGTGATTGGTTTGCCAAGAAAAGATCAGTACTGGGAGCTGTGGTTACACTTACTTCGCCCGGTATCCCCATGATCTTCCAGGGCCAGGAATTACTGGAAGGAGGTTATTTCTCAGATACCAATCCACTTGATTGGACAAGATTCAAAGATTTCAAAGGCATAAACCGATTGTACCGGGATCTGATAAAGATGCGCACTAATGCAACAGGCGTTACCAAAGGATTATCGGGTCAGGATACCGAGATCCTCTACATCAATAATGAAGAAAAAGTGATCGCCTGGCACCGCTGGGAAGAAAAAGGACCAAAAGACAGCGTGATAGTGGTATTGAATTTTGCCGACAAACAATTCAAAGATTTCATCATACCCTTTCCGCAAAAAGGGCTTTGGAAGATCAGGTTCAATAGCGACTGGAAGGGATATGACCCTGAATTCGGCAATGAACTGGTGATGGATACAGAAACCCTCGATTGCAATTATGAAACTGAGGAAGGAAAGTGCATGGCGCGTGTGAACCTTGCACCCTATAGCGCTGTGATTTATTCAATGGATTAATTCCACGGTTATCTAATTTTACAGAATGATAAGACGCAAACTGGGGAAGTCAGCATTGGAAATAAGCGAAGTAAGCTTTGGCTGTATGTCCCTGGGTGATAATGAGAAGGAAAATATTTTTCTTCTTCACAAGGCGCTGGAACTGGGCATTAATTATTTCGATACTGCCGATCTCTATCAGCATGGGAAAAATGAAGAGACTCTGGGCAAGGCATTTAAAGATAAACGCGATAAGGTGATCATCGCTTCCAAAGCCGGCAATCAATGGCGTGCAGATGGAAGCGGTTGGGACTGGAATCCCCGAAAAGATTATATTCTATCCTGTGCAGACAACAGTTTAAAAAGATTGCAGACTGATTATATCGATCTTTTCCAGTTACACGGCGGTACAATTGAAGACAATATTGATGAAACGATCGATGCCTTTGAAATACTGGTAAAGGCAGGAAAGATTCGTTATTACGGTATATCCTCTATCCGCCCCAATGTGATCAGGGAATATGTAAAGCGTTCCAATATTGTGAGCGTGATGATGCAATACAGTTTGCTGGACCGCAGACCGGAAGAAGAATGCTTACAAATTTTGCATGACAACCATATTGGTGTACTGGCGCGAGGTTCCTTAGCCAAAGGATTACTGGCTGGTAAACCAGCAACTCCCTATCTCAATTATAGTACAGATCAGGTACAGGAAATGGCCCAGGCTGTCAAAAGCATTTCAGGAAAAGCGCGTACAGCCGCACAGACCGCCATCCACTATGTTCTGGCAAACTCTGCAATCACTTCAGCAGTAACAGGGATCAGAACAAAGGAACAACTGGAAGAACTTGCTGCAACCCCACTCATGCAACTATTAACAGAACAGGAACTCGAAACCTTATCTTTAGTGATTCCTGCAAATCTTTATGATAGCCATCGTTAAGCAATTGACTAAGTTTATAATGCCCCTGGATTAACCCCCGCTCCCTGGAACTAATTGATTCGTTCCCCAACTATCTCCTGACATAAAAAAATATTGTATGCACAAATTATTGTTTCCGGCAATGATATGCATGATCATTGCCCTGTATGCCTGTAACTCAGACAAGAAATCTGAAACAACTGAAGTAACCTCTAATGATTCGACAAAAATGGATTATGCCTACAAGGCCACTTATTCTTCAGACTTTGAAATGGGTAATCCAAAATATGCTGAAGCCGTTTTGAAACTCTGGAAGGATTGGGACAATGGTGATCTAAGTCCATCCAAAGATATGTTTGCTGATTCCGTTGAGATCTATCCGCGCGATGGATCCAGAATGGTAGGTCCAAGAGATAGTATTGTAGCAGGCGCGCAACAATTCAGAAACTCATTCACCAAAGTTGAAAGCGTGGTGCATGCTTTTTTCCCAACGAGAGCTAAAGACAAAGATGAAGACTGGGTATGCATTTGGGGAACGGAGTACAGCACAGACAAAGCAGGTAAAATAGACTCTGTGAATCTCCAGGAAATATGGCGATTCAATAAACAGGGAAAAATAAATTTAATGGCTCAACACGGGCAGGCAACAAAACCACCAATGTAAGGCCACCATCTTTAAAAGGAAAAAGGGCTGCCTACTCCGCAGCCCTTTCTCAAGGCGTTTAATAAAATGTGACGGGTTCAATAAGAGGTTTACCAAAGTGTACGCCTGGTTCGTTCACAGGGTTGGATTCAAAACGGGTTTTAGGATATCGAATTGGTCTTTCAGGATATTGTTGGGTTTTTCTAGGATTCGTTTCAGTTTTTCATGGATATCGATCGCTGGATAAAAGTATAAAAGGCTTTGAGGGAAGGAAAAATAAAATAACATTTCTTTAGAAAACTGGGACAAATGGTTAGGTTCCTACCTGTAAATTGTCGTAAGAACACTTTTATCTACTGGTAATTCTTCGAAATTAACTTCCAGACTAACAAATAGTTGTGTTTTAGGCCATTTTCTTTAGCTCCAATTCACCCTTCCTGTCCGTGAAGCGGAACAGCACTTCATCCAGTCTTCCCAATGGTATTCCTATTTTAAGCGAGCAGAATAAATTCATTTCCTCTTCCAGTATGGTGCACCCGGTTTGTTTCAATATTCGCATGATATCATTCATCTGGGTATAGTCAAACTGCAATTGATAGTTCACCAATACAGGTTTTTGAACCAGCGGTGTGACCTGGAGTGCCAGGGCAGCCGCTGTTTTATAGGCATTGATAAGACCAGGTACTCCCAATAATGTGCCTCCAAAATATCTCACAACTATCACCAGCACATTAGTGACCCTTTTACTGTCGATCTGTCCCAGGATTGGCCTGCCTGCAGATCCGGATGGTTCTCCATCATCACTTACCCGGAAAGTAATTCCGTCTGTTCCGATGCGATACGCAAAGCAATGGTGAGTAGCTTTAGCATGGTCTTTCTTAACCTCTGCCAATCTCTCCTTAAATTCCTGGATTGAAGAAACGGGGCAAACAATGGCAATAAATTTACTTCCCCGATCCCTGAACTCTGCGGTGCCCGGCTTTTCAATTGTATTATAATACTGTGCCTCCATGAGGTTTCCGGGGGAATTATTCATTTTCTACAGGTCGCTTAAAAATTTCGATAGTATCTGCGAATAGTTTTTGTTCATCCACTTTTAATGCATTAGGAAGTGCCGGAGCTTTCAGGCCATTGGCAATATTTGTCAATAGTGAATTGTTTTTGGTCTCAATTCGCCTGATCTCATCCCATAATCCTTCATCTATGAATGACTGAAGTAGAAAAGCACCGCCTTCTACCAATACGCTTTGAATTTCCAGGTGATATAAGGCATTTAATACCTGGTGCACCAAACTTACATCTTCTGTAACCTGGTAGTATAAAAGATTATCTTCTTCTACATGCATGATAGTATTGAAAACTATAGTACGTTCTTTCCGGTCAAATACTTTCAGTGAATCTGGTAAACGAAGATTCATATCTATGATCAGTCGCACAGGAGATGGCCCATCCCACAGGCGGGTTGTGAGCGACGGATTATCATACAATGCAGTGTTGGTACCCACCAGGATCGATGCTTCTTCACTGCGCCAGCGATGCACCAGGCGATTGGTATACTCATTACTGATGAGCAGCCTTTCTGAGGCATCCGGGATATGGCCGTTGGATTGGGATCCCATAATGCCCGCAGCGGTTTGGGCCCATTTCAGAACTACATAAGGCCGATTTTCTCCATGAAAAGTAAAGAATCGTTTATTCAGGTCAATACATTCATCCTGAAGTACCCCAATGATCACATCCACACCAGCCATCATCAGTTTTTTGATACCTGCTCCATCTACCCGTTTATTGATATCATGACTGCCGATTATAACTACCGGGATATTATGTTTGATAATAAGATCAGCACAGGGAGGTGTTTTACCATAATGAGAACAGGGCTCCAGGGTTACGTACATAGTACTTTGGGAGATCAGGTGCCTGTCTTCTTCTTTCACGGAATCGACGCAATTGACCTCTGCATGAGCCTGACCATATTGCTGATGCCAACCTTCCCCGATTATTCTGCCCTCATGGACCAATACGGCGCCCACCATCGGATTTGGTGCTACATGACCGGCCCCCAGCTTTGCGAGCTGAATACAACGCTGCATATATGCCTGGGAACTCATCAGCCGCAAATGTAAATCAATTAAGTTTGCCCTGTCCGCCGAGGACGGACGTGACATTATTAAATATGACGATAAAAGACGCAACCCTATTCAGCACCGGGCAACTTAGTATCCTTTATGAAAAAGGAGAAGCCAGCACAATGAGTGACTGGCTGATAGAGCATTTGACCGGGATCAAAAAAACAGACAGGATCAGCCAGTCGAAAAAAGAATTAAGCGCCGAACAACAGGAATTATTAGGCGGATATATTGAACGACTGCAACAATATGAGCCCATACAATACATATTGAATGAAGCCTGGTTCTGCGGGCTTCGATTCTATGTAGATAAACATGTATTGATCCCCCGTCCCGAAACCGAGGAGCTGGTAGAATGGATAATAACCGGCTGCCGGTTTCCTATTAATGAATTAAGCATACTGGAGATAGGATCAGGTAGCGGATGTATTCCTATTGCGCTGAAACGAAGATTGGGAAAGGCTGAAGTATGGAGCTGTGATGTAAGTAAAGATGCCTTGCAGGTTGCAGAAAAGAATGCAAATAACCTGGGAGTTGAAGTGAATTTTATGCAAATGGATTTCCTGGATCAGGCACAAAGGGAGAAACTGCCTGCGTTTGATATCATTGTCAGCAACCCGCCTTATATCACCTGGCGGGAACGATATGGCATGCGTGCGAATGTACTGGAATACGAGCCGGCCAAAGCATTATTTGTACCTGATAACGATCCCCTGGTGTTTTATAAAGCCATTGCAGATTTTGGAAAGAACCATCTAAAACCAAATGGCTCTATTTATACAGAGATCAATGAAAGCCTTGGCAAACTTACGCTGGGATTATTTACAGAAAATGGATTTCAGACTGAATTGAAAAAGGATATTAATGGGAAAGACAGAATGATCCGGGCTACAGTCTAGTGGCCAGGAGCTAATGGCCAGTGGCTTAAAAATTATTTCACATTCGCTACCACCTTTGCGCCTGCCCTCTTTGCAGATTGCATAACACGGAATACCTCTCCATAATAGGAAATCGTATCAGCATTGATCACAACGGAAGGAGTATCTACAACATTTCGCATTTTGGTTACTTCTTCCTTGATAAGGCTATCCAGCATTGCAGGCGCAACAGGTTTTTGACCTATATAGAAATTCTGATTTTTATCAATAGATACAACAATATTCTGTTTCGCTTTGGTATCCTTTGTGCCGCGAGGATTGTTCACCTTTATCACATTGGGATTTGCCATTGTGGTAGTGATCAAAAAGAACATCAGTAGAATGAACAGGATATCATTCAATGAATCAGTAAAAACCTCGGATGTTTCTTTATGCTTTCTTCTAAACCTCATTCAGCTTTTTTTTATTTAGTAGGTGCCTGTAATACATCAACGAAATCAGTAGTAGCAGCTTCCATCTTATTGGCTGCTTTATCAATTTGTGTATTAAGAAAGCTATAGGCCAGGTAAGCCAGCAATCCGATCACAAGACCTGTGATGGAAGTGATCAATTTAGTATAGATACCCTGTGAGATAACACCGATCTCCACTTCATTTGCCTTATGGATGTTGGAAAACAACTGCATCAAACCGATCAGTGTACCAACGAATCCAAATATGGGTGCCGCTTTTGATATAAAGGACAATACAGCCATGTTCTTTTCCAGCTTGTACATCTCCAGCTGCGCCACATTTTCCATGCTGTTTTCAATACTGTCTATTGATTTCCCAACGCGTTGAATTCCTTTATCGATAATGCGTGCAACGGGGTTATTTGTGTTTTTGGCAAAGCTCCGTGCAGCTGCCACATTACCGCTTACAATATGATCTTTGATAATGTTCATGAAATTATCATCGATGCGGGCTGCCTGCCTGATGGCAATCGTTCTTTCTGCAAAGAAATAAACTGTCAGCAGTAACATCAGTCCCAACGGGATCATGATCCATCCACCCATGTAGATCAGATCAAAAAACCGGATATTCTCTCCCTGCCCCACAATATTGCCGGCCTGAGTTGCTCCGGCTGTCAGCGAATCCCCAATTTGTAAAAGGTCAAACATAGTTTATACTGCTTTTTAAGTGCGTAAATGTAAGAAACACGTATTATTCCTACCCGCTTTATTATCAACAGCTCTTAATAACAAAATAACAAACACAGGAACGAAAAAAACAATGCCACGTTGTACGTGGCATTTAAGTTTTGGAGTTCTTTAACAAGCTATGCTTCCAGTTCTTAGGCCCTCTGGACCTTAGGGCTTGGTTGTCCCCGCCTGTTTTACCATCAGGGCCTGTATTTGTTTCATGGTCATTTCCATTCCATCCGGACTTCCATCAAGGAATATTACGTTGCCCTTTCCATATTCTGCAAAATTCTTGATGGCCTCAGTCCACATGCTGAACAGGATCACATTGGTATCCAGGTTGGCCTGTTTCATTTGTTCAGCAGCTTCAGACATACCAGCTGCCACTTCTTTGCGGAACAGTGCAACACCCTGACCTCTTAATTGAGCCGCCTGCTTTTCTGCCTCGGCGGATATCTTGATTGCATTACCATCAGCCTCAGCCTGTTTGGTTTTGGTGATCAGTAACGCCTGTCCTTCATTCTCAGCTGCAGCCTTGAGGTTATTACTGGCCACTACTTTGCTCATGGAATCAAGTATCACTTTATCAAATGTGATATCATTGATCTGGAGGTCCTGCAAATGGTATCCCCATTCTTCCAGTGAATGATCCACTTCAACTTTAACATATTGTACTATCTCACGACGCAGTCCCAATACCTCTGCCTGCTTCTTGGTAGCAACGAATGAACGGATATTACCTTCAATGGTGCGTATCAACGCCTGCATCAGATCTCTTTCAGCCACAAATTTGAAGGCTACCCTTTTTATCGTTTCCTCATTTTCATTCTGCACGGAATACAGCAGCATGCTTTTAAAATAAACATTGGCCTGGTCCTGTGTTACTGCCTGGAATTCCAGTTCTACTGACCGGTTCTGAATAGAAACTTTCTTTGCCAGTGATTCAAGTATGGGGATCTTCATGTTCAGTCCCGGGCGTACGATGCGACGGTATTTTCCAAACATGGTGATCACACCAACATACCCCTGGTTAATAGAGAAAAAAGAACCAAAAAAAATGATGAGTACAATGACGACCCACCAGTAAGGAAGTATATCTGCTGCAGACATGTTGAAGTTGTTTTTGATTAGAGCTAAAGTTACAAAGAACGGGTATAAGGTAATTTAAAATCCCGTGAACTGCTTATTCTTTGAAGTAAACGAATAATTCCACTCTCCTGTTTCGTTGCCGGTTGGCTGGAGTTGAATTATCAATTAAAGGTTTTCGGCTGCCCCAGGCCCTGGTAATGATGGTCAGATTGGCAAAGGAGGGACATTTGGAAAGGTATGCAGCAGCAGAATTGGCCCTGCCTGCTGATAATAGCTCATTCAGGCCTATAGATCCCGTGTTATCAGTATGCCCTTCTATCACTACAGAATCTATTTTCCGGCCATTCATTTGTCTGCAAAAACTATCCAGGAATGGATGGCTTGCCTGGTTAAGTTCTTTCTTACCTGTTGCAAACAAAACATCCGGAAGCAATAAGGTATCAGAAATGATAATTGTGGTTGGTTGAAGGGGCACCATTAATGTATCCCGAAAATATTTCAGCATACGTCCCAGGAATTGATGACGCGGATTAAAGGCATAAATTTCATCCTTCACCTCTTGCCAGTTAGGACATAATTTTTCATCAGGGTCAAGCGGTACAAGGGAAATATCATCCAGGTAAGCCATGAACTGGTAACGACGGCTGATACCAGTATTCCCATTTATATCATTCCTGGAAAAATTGGCAATGGTGATAAAGATCTCATCTCCTGTTGCCGTATAATCTGCCACAACGGGTTGCCAGCTACTATCCTTCTTAAACATATTGGAAGTCCCAAAATAAAGAGATGGTGAAAGTAGATGAACAGGCTTTCTTTCTGTCAGTGGTTCAATGGAACCGAAATAAACCCCCATACTGTCCAGGATGGGATGTGGAGATTTTATAAACAAACTAAGGCGGTATTTATTCCCTTTTCTTAGTCTGCAAAGCAATTGGCTCCGCATAAAATTCCGGTCATAGGGCCTTGAGGAATGTCCCGCCTGTATGGCCATGCAATGCTCACTATTGTGAGACCTGTTAACATCATGAATATAAAGAGACAATGCACTTCCGTTAGCAATCCAGGCTTCCGGTGCACAATTCACAACATACTCGGTGCAGATATTCTCATCTTCAAAGCCACCGTTTAAGATCAGCTCCTGGGAAAAGGAAAGTATTGGAAAAAGGGAAAGAAAATAAAGAATTAATTTTTTCATACTGATCAGTTCTTCTCTTCCCAAACCTGGACCAGGTGACCCAGCATCTCCACGGCTTTGTTCATATCCTGGATGCTGATATGTTCCAGTTTGGAATGAATGCCCTGCATGCCTGTAAATAAATTGGGACAGGGCAATCCCATAAATGAAAGGCGACTACCATCAGTGCCACCGCGAATACTTTCGGTTTTCACCTCCAGGCCGGACCGTTCAATGGCAATTTTGGCATACTCCACCACCTGCGGATGAACGTTAAGTACTTCTTTCATATTGCGATACTGCTCAGTAATTATGAATTCAAACGATGCATTCGGATGGATACGGAGTGTTTCTTCCACCAGCGTACGCAAAAAATCCTCTTTCTTCTTCAAACCCGGTGTTTCAAAATCGCGAATAATAAAATCAATGGTGCATTTTTCTGCAATGCCCTGTATGCCCACCGGATGTATAAAACCTCTTTGTCCTTCCGTGCTTTCGGGCGACAGGCGATCTTTTGGCAATGCATCCAGGATATGTCCTGCAATCTTCATGGCATTGATCATCTTTCCTTTTGCATAACCGGGATGCGCTATTACTCCATGAATGATGACCTGTACTCCATCTGCACTAAAGGTTTCATCTTCCAGGGCACCAGCATCACCACCATCCAGTGTATATCCAAAATCTGCATTCAGTTTTTTCATATCCACTTTGGCAGTTCCCTTACCAACCTCTTCATCAGGTGTGAACAGGATCCTTATTTCACCATGTTTTATCTCCGGACTATTCATAAGGAAATTTGCCAGGTCCATGATAATGGCTACTCCCGCCTTATCATCACTACCCAGTAAAGTTGTTCCGGATGCAGTAATGATATCATCACCAATCTTCTTTTGGAGATAGGGATATTCTGACATTCGTAATACCTGTGAAGGATCATCCGGTAATACGATATCATCACCTCTGTAATTCTTATGTACAATGGGCTTTACTCCTGTTCCGCTGCAATCCGGCGCGGTATCAACATGTGCGCAAAAACATATTACAGGAACTTTCTTTGAAGTATTGGAAGGAATGGTAGCATATACATAACCCCACTCATCCATATGAGCATCAGTCAGACCTATTTGTTTTAGCTCCTGTGCCAGCATGCTGCTCAGGTCTTTTTGTTTTTCAGTTGTAGGGGAACTGGATGATTGCGGGTTGCTTTGTGTATCTATCTGCACATATCTCAAAAAACGATCGCCAGCAGTGAAAGCATAATTTTTAGCCATAACCGTTAAATTAAAAGGGACAGCGAATGTACGTAAAAAGCTTCTGGCGGCCGTGGTTCGTGTCCTACGAACCACAATGGTTTGTGAGACACAAACCATGGCCTAAAATTTCAAAATCGCCTGAACAAGGCTCTTGCTAGTTCCATGATAAGTTATTACCTTTTCTTTTAAACCAAACCAACAAGTATGAAAAAGCTCATAATTGGCGCCCTTGTAGGCGGCATTCTTATCTTTTTATGGCAAATGCTATCATGGACTGTTCTTGACCTCCACGGAAAAGAATATCAAAAGGCCAGTAATCAGGATGAAGTGATGCCTTTCCTCAGTTCCCATTTTACACATGACGGGCAATATTATCTGCCTAATCTTGACCCGAAGGCGTCTTCAGAGGAGCACAAGAAATTCATGGAGGACATGAAAGGAAAGCCCTGGGCTATTTTAAGTTATCATGCATCATATGAGGTGGATATGGTTAAGAATATTGCAATGGGATTGTTAGCTGCAATTATTGCGGCCGCATTTGCATGCTGGGTAGTAATGAAGAACACAAATTCTTCCTTTGGTATAACGTT
>Ga0068867_100001857_pt1 | contig 14683 bp, 14 predicted proteins | sample KBSMisM32_FD_65649 | JGI IMG/M metagenome (GOLD analysis project Ga0068867, IMG submission 65649) | Miscanthus rhizosphere microbial communities from Kellogg Biological Station, Michigan, USA - KBS Miscanthus M3-2 | ecosystem: Host-associated > Plants > Roots > Rhizosphere > Soil ...
TGATCTCGCTCTCGGTGCGACTCTTCGCCAACATCCTCGCCGGCCACCTGCTGCTGCTCTTCATGGGCGGGGGGCTGGCGGTGCTGCTCGGGATCGCCGCCCTCGGCGCCCTGACCTTCCCGCTCGCCTTCTTCTTCTTCATCCTGGAGGTCGGCCTGATCGCCACCCTGCAGGCATTTATCTTCTCGACCCTGACGGCCATCTACCTCGGCGGAGCGACCTCCGCGAGCCACTAGACAAAGGAGCGCTACCTCAAATGGACCTGTCCCCTGTTGCCGCCGCGATCTCGGACGAAGGGATCGAAGCCGCCGGCAAGGCGATCGCCCTCGGCGTCGGCGCCGGCCTCGGCTCGATCGGCGCCGGCATCGGCATCGGCATCATCTTCGGCAAGGAGATCGAGTCGGTCGCCCGCCAGCCCGAGATGAAAGACGAGCTGCAGAGCATCCGCTGGCTCGGCTTCGCCCTGACCGAGGCCGTCGCCTTCTACACCTTCATCTTCGGCCTGATCGCCTTCTTCCTCTAGGTCGGTCGCGTGGAGCTCTTCGGTCACATAGCCGGTCTGATCCCGCTCGCCACGGAGGGAGGGGAAGAAGGCGGCAGCTTCCTGGTCTCGCCGGGCCTTGGCCTGATGATCTGGACGCTCGTCCTCTTCCTCTTCACGATGTGGGTGCTGAGCAAGGTCGCCTTCCCGAAGATCCAGGAAGCGCTCGACAGGCGGGCGAAGACGATCGCCGAGTCGATCGAGGCGGCCGAAAGGCAGCGCAAGGAGTCCGACGAGCTGCTGGCTGAGTATCGCGAGCGTCTCGCGGAGGCTCGCGAGCAGGCCGACGACATCATGGCCCGCGCCCGCAAGGCGGCCGAGACCGCGGAAGCGGAGGCGACGACCGCCGGCAAGGAGAAGCGCGAGGAGCTGGTCGCCGCCGCCAAGCGCGACATCGAAGCCGAGACGCGGCGCTCGCTCGAGCAGATCCGCAAGGAGGTCGCCGACCTGACCGTGCTGGCGACCGAGAAGGTCACCCGCAAGTCGCTCGGCGAGGCCGACCAGCGCCGCCTCGTCGAGGAGGCGCTCAGCGAGGTCGACTTCTCGGCTCTCTCCGGAGCGGAGGGATCGCAGAACTGATGTCCGAGGCAGCTCGCGTATACGCCGAGGCGCTCTTCGACGTCGCCAAGGAGAAGGGCAAGCTCGACGCGGTCCGCGACGAGCTGGGCCAGTTCGCCGACGCCGTCGACGGCAATCGCGACCTGCAGGTCTTCTTCTTCAGCCCCTACTTCTCCTCGGCGGAGAAGGTGGCGGGACTGAAGCGGGCGGTCAGCGGCGCCAACGCCGAGCTGCTCAACTTCCTCGAGCTGCTGATCGAGAAGCAGCGGATGCCGGAGGTGTTCCGCATCCGGCGCCAGCTGGACGAGCTGTGGAAGAAGGAGAACCGCCGTATCGAGGTGACCGTCACCAGCGCGGTCGAGCTGGAGCCGGCGGTGGTCGAGAAGGTGGGCGAGGAGATCGAGCGCCAGACCGGCCAGAAGGTCGAGCTGGCGAGCCGCGTCGACGGCGAGATCCTCGGTGGCATCGTCCTGCAGGTCGGCAACAAGGTCCTCGACGCGAGCATCCGCGCTCGCTTGGAGAAACTTCGAAAGAGCGTCGCCCAGGCGGCGTAAGGAGGAAGAAAGCACCCGATGGAGATCAAGCCCGACGAGATCGCAAGCATCCTGCGTGAGAGGATCGAGGGACTGGACACCGAATCGGCCGATCTGGCCGAGGTCGGCACCGTGCTCTCGGTCGCCGACGGGATCGCGCGGATCCACGGCCTCGACAACTGTATGGCGCTGGAGATGCTCGACCTGCCGCACGGCGTCACCGGCCTCGCCCTCAACCTCGAGGCCGACAACGTCGGCGCCGTCCTCTTCGGCGAGTGGGACAAGGTCGTCGAGGGCGACACGGTCAAGCGCACCGGCCACCTGCTGCGGATTCCGGTCGGCGACGAGCTGCTTGGCCGCATGGTCGACCCGCTCGGCCGCCCGCTCGACGACAAGGGCGAGGTAGCGACGAGCCAGACCCGCCCGGCCGAGTTCAAGGCGCCCGGCGTGGTCCAGCGCCAGCCGGTGACCGAACCGGTGCAGACCGGGCTGATGTCGATCGACGGGATGATCCCGATCGGCCGCGGCCAACGCGAGCTGATCATCGGCGACCGCCAGACCGGCAAGACGGCGATCGCGATCGACACGATCATCAACAACCGCGACAAGGACATGGTCTGCATCTACGTCGCGATCGGCCAGAAGATGTCGACCGTCGTCCAGCTCAAGCAGGTGCTGGAGGAGAGCGGCGCGATGGAGAACACGATCATCGTCGCCGCCCCCGCCGACGAGGCGGCGCCGATCAAGTTCATCGCCCCCTACGCGGGCTGCGCGATGGGCGAGCACTTCCTCTACAACGGCAAGGCGGCGCTCTGCGTCTACGACGACCTCACCAAGCACGCCTACGCCTACCGCCAGATGTCGCTGCTGCTGCGGCGCCCGCCCGGCCGCGAGGCCTACCCGGGCGACGTCTTCTACCTGCACTCGCGCCTCTTGGAGCGGGCGGTGAAGCTGAACGACGACCTCGGCGGCGGCTCGCTGACGGCGCTGCCGATTATCGAGACCCAGGCCTCCGACGTCTCCGCCTACATCCCGACCAACGTGATCTCGATCACCGACGGGCAGATCTTCCTCGAGTCCGATCTCTTCTACTCAGGCGTCCGCCCCGCGATCAACGTCGGCATCTCGGTCTCGCGGGTGGGCGGCAACGCGCAGACGAAGGCGATGAAGAAGGTCGCCGGCAAGCTGCGCCTCGACCTCTCGCAGTACCGCGACCTCGAGGCCTTCGCCCAGTTCGGCTCCGAGCTCGACCCCGAGACGCAGAAGACGCTCAACCGCGGCGAACGGCTGGTCGAGCTGCTCAAGCAGAAGGAGCGCGAACCGCTCGAGGTCGCCGACCAGGTGGCGGCGATCTACTCGGGGACCGGCGGCTTCCTCGACCGGATCAAGACCGAGCGGGTCGGCGAGTTTCTCGGCGACCTGCGCATCCGCCTGCACTCCGAGAAGGCCGAGCTGCTGAAGCGGATCGGCGAGACCGGCAAGCTCGAGGAGGACGACGAGAAGGAGCTCGGCGCCGCGATCGCCGAGTTCGTCGACGACTTCGGCCCAGACTTCGACGAGCACGGCGACCCGGTCGAGGCCGGCGAGTCGGACCGGATCAAGTCGGAGCACGAGCGCAGCAAGCCCGGCCGCACCGCCGAGGCCGAGGAGGCCGAGAAGGAGGCCTCCGTCGCATGAGGGCGGGCGGGCCGACAATGGTTGCTGGGCCAGCGGGTCCTGTCACCGCAGGGGACCCACCACCCCCTCCGGTAGCTAAAGCTTCCTCAGGGGTGGTCCCCCCTGCGGCACCACCCGCTGGCAGCCACGTCGTCGGCCAGCCACGTTCCATGCGGCGCGGTCATTGCTCGAGTTCCTCGACCCCAGCGGCGGCGTAGGGAAGAGCTGTCATGGCAACGCAAAAGGACGTCAAGAATCGCATCGCGTCGATCAAGAACATCAACAAGATCACGCGGGCGATGGAGATGGTCGCCGCGGCGCGGCTGCGCCGGGCCGAGCAGCGGATCGAGCAGCTGCGCCCCTACGCGCAGTCGATGCGCAAGCTCACCCGCCGCGCCGCCGAGCAGGCCGGCGGCATGCCGCGGGTGCCGGTCCTGGTCGAGCGCGAGCAGGAGAAGCGCGTCGGCGTCGTCCTGATCACCGGCGACCGCGGGCTCGCCGGCGCTTTCAACACGAACGTGATCCGCGACGGGCTGCGGCTCGAGCGCGAGCTCGGCGAAGACGGCAAAGAGACTGTCTTCTCCGCGGTCGGCCGCAAGGGCGTGTCGGCGCTGACCTTCCGCAAACGCGAGCCGCGCACTACCTATGTCGGCTTCACCGACCGCCCCGGCTTCGCCAACGCGCGCGAGATCGGCGAGGAGCTGACGGCGCGCTACGTCGACGAGGAGCTCGACCGGGTCGAGCTTGTCTACAACCACTACGTCTCGCCGCTCACCCAGCACGTCTGGCGGCAGACGCTGCTCCCCCTACAGCAGGCCGACGTGATCGGCGAGGGCTCGGGGGAGGAGGAAGCGGAGGGCGAGGAGAGCGAGATCGAGAAGGCGCACAGCCGGTCGGTCTTCGAGTACGAGCCCGAGGCCGAGGAGCTGCTCGGCCAGCTGATCCCGGAGTACGTGAACATCTCGGTCTACCGCGCGCTGCTGGAGTCCGCCGCTTCGGAGCTCGGGGCACGGATGACCGCGATGCGCAACGCGGCCGAGAACGCGGAGGAGATGATGGGCGACCTGACCCTGGAGATGAACCGGGTCAGGCAGGCCGAGATCACGCAGGAGATCCTCGAGGTCGTCGCCGGCGCCGAGGCGCTCGGATGACGACAGCTTCCGAAAATCGCACGCGCATCAAGTTCTCCATCTATTTGATGGAGAACTTGATGCGGCTGGAAGGAGACCATGGCTGAGAACAACGGAACCAACGCAGGGCGCGTCGAGCAGGTGACGGGCGTCGTCGTCGACGCCGTATTCCCGGACAAGCTGCCGGAGATCTACTCGGCCGTGAAGATCGAGATGGCCGGCGACGACGACCGCGAGGCAACCGAGCTGGTCTGCGAGGTGCAGCAGCACCTCGGCGACGACCGCGTGCGCACCGTCGCGATGGACGCCACCGACGGCCTGCAGCGCGGCGACAAGGTCGTCGACACCGGCGCGCCGATCTCGGTCCCGGTCGGCGACGCGACCCTGGGTCGCATCTTCAACCTGCTGGGCGAGCCGATCGACCTCGGTGAGCCGGTCGAGGCCGGGGAGCGCTGGCCGATCCACCGTCCCGCCCCGGAGGCCTCCGACCTTGCCCCGACCCAGGAGATCCTCGAGACCGGGATCAAGGTGATCGACCTGCTCGCGCCCTACGCCAAGGGCGGCAAGGTCGGCCTCTTCGGCGGCGCCGGCGTCGGCAAGACCGTGCTGATCCAGGAGCTGATCCGCTCGATCGGCGAGGAGCACGAAGGCCTCTCGGCCTTCTGCGGCGTCGGCGAGCGCTCGCGCGAGGGCAACGACCTCTGGCTTGAGATGAAGGAGTCCGGCGTCATCGACAAGACGATGCTCGTCTTCGGCCAGATGAACGAGCCGCCCGGCGCGCGCCTGCGCGTCGCGCTCTCCGGCCTGACGATGGCCGAATACTTCCGCGAGCAGGGCGGCCAGGACGTGCTGCTCTTCATCGACAACATCTTCCGCTTCGTCCAGGCGGGCTCGGAGGTCTCGGCCCTGCTCGGACGCATGCCCTCCGCGGTCGGCTACCAGCCGACGCTGGAGACCGAGATGGGCGAACTGCAGGAGCGGATCACCTCGACCGAGCGCGGCTCGGTGACCTCGGTGCAGGCGATCTACGTCCCCGCCGACGACCTCACCGACCCGGCGCCGGCCTCGGTGTTCGCCCACCTCAACGCGACCACGACGCTCTCCCGGGCGATCTCGGAGAAGGGGATCTACCCGGCCGTCGACCCGCTCGACTCGACCTCGACGATCCTCAAGCCCGAGGTCGTCGGCGACGAGCACTACCGGACTGCGACCGAGGTGCAGCAGGTGCTGCAGCGCTACAAGGAGCTGCAGGACATCATCGCCATCCTCGGCATCGACGAGCTCTCCGACGAGGACAAGCAGACGGTCTCCCGCGCCCGCAAGATCGAGCGCTTCCTCTCGCAGCCATTCTTCGTCGCCGAGCAGTTCACCGGCCGCGGCGGCGAGTACGTGCCGGTCTCCGAGACCGTGCGCGGCTTCCGCGAGATCCTCGATGGCGAGCACGACGAGCTGCCCGAGGGCGCCTTCTACATGAAGGGCGGCATCGACCAGGTGACCGCCGACGCGGGCGCGGCGGCGGCTGCCTGAGGAACGAACGATGGCCGCCGAGCACATGGTCGACGTCGAGGTCCTCACCCCGGAGGGGGAGGTCTTCAGCGGCGAGGTCCGCCAGGTCTCGACCCGCACCGCGGTCGGCGAGCTCGGCATCCTCGCCAACCACGCGCCGCTGCTCGCCGCGCTGAAGCCGACCGAGCTCCGCCTGCACGTGAGCGATTCCGAGACCAAGCGCTACGCGCAGGCGCACGGCTGGCTGCAGGTCTTCGGCAACCAGGCGAAGCTGCTGCTCGAGGAGGCGATCCCGCCCGAGGAGCTCGACGCGGCGACGCTGAAAGAGCAGCTCGCCGACGCCGAGCAGCGCCTGGCCGAGGCCGGGGGTGACGGCGCCCGGACGCGGGCCGAGAAGGACCGCGAGCGAGCCGAGGCGTTTCTGGCGATCGCCGAGGGGTGAGGGCGCGCCCCTCACTGGCTTAGGGTAGCTGCTAAATTTAGGCCTAGGCCTAAATTTAGATAGGAGCCTAAGTCACTATGAACGCGGCTGAGTTCAAGAATCCGTACCGCCCGGGGGCGGGTCATATGCCTCCCTACCTGGCGGGGCGCGAGCGCGAGTACACCGAATTTGATCGTCTGCTCGAGCAGGACGAGATCCTCGAGAACCTCGTCATCACCGGTCTTCGAGGCGTCGGTAAGACCGTCCTACTAGAGACGTTCAAGCCTCGAGCGACCGAGGAGGGGTGGCTCTGGGCGTCGGCGGACCTGTCCGAGTCAGCCAGCATCAGCGAGGGGGCCCTCGCCCGGCGGCTATTGGCAGACCTCGCCCTGATCAGCTCCTCCGCGACGGTCGCCAATCCAGAGCGCGACAAGACGGTGGGCTTCGTCGCTCCAGATCAGCCCGACGAGGTTCCGCTGACGCATGAGGTACTGGTTGGCGTTTACGAAGGGACCCCTGGGCTAACCGCCGACAAGATCAAGGCGACGCTGGAATTCACCTGGGAGCACCTGAAGGACCAGGAGCAGCACAAGGTGATCTTTGCCTACGACGAGGCCCAGAACCTTTCCGATCACGCTCAAAAGGATCAGTTTCCCCTCTCGGTGCTGCTGGATGTCTTCCAGTCGATCCAGAAGAAGGGGATCCCGTTCATGTTGGTCCTGGCGGGTCTTCCCACGCTGTTTCCCAAGCTGGTCGACGCCAGGACGTATGCCGAGCGGATGTTCCGGGTGATGACGCTGGGCAAGCTGCGCAGCGAGGAGAGTCGAGAAGCGATCATGAAGCCGATAGAGGTCGCGGGCTGCCCGGTGGCGCTTACACCGGAGTCGGTAGGGATCATCGCCCACGAGTCGTCGGGCTACCCGTACTTCATCCAGTTCATCTGTCGCGAGGTCTATGACGTCTTTATTCGCCAGCACGCGGACGACGAGCAGAAGAGCGTGCCGATCGAGGCGATTCAGCATAAGCTCGACGCCGACTTCTTTGCCGGTCGCTGGGCCAAGATCACCGACCGGCAGCGGGAACTTCTCTGGGTGGTGGCGCACTTGGGGAACGCGGATGAGGAATTCACGATTCAGGAACTCACCGAGGCGGCGAAGGGCCTTTTGATCAAGGCGTTCTCGCCCAGCCACGCAAACCAAATCCTTGCCAGTCTCGCCGAGCGGGGCATGATCTACAAGAACCGCCAGGGTAAGTATTCGTTCGCGGTCCCCCTGCTCGGCCGTTTCATCATTCGTGTCTATCAGCCGGCCGGGGCGAAACCCGTCGCGGAAGGAGCCGAGGGGCTCCACGATGAGCGATGAGCTTGTAGCTCTCGCCGAGCGGCTGATCGGGTACGAGACGTCGTCGCCCGAGTCGGTGCTCGAATGCGCGGGTTTCATCGAAGGATGGCTCGAGGCGCGGGGGATCGAGACGGAGAGCGACGAGGTGCGCGGGCTGCCGGTCCTGCGGGCCGAGGTCGGGCCCGAGGGGGCGCCGACGGTCGTGCTCCACGGCCACATCGACGTGGTGCCGGCGCAGGCGGGCCAGTTCGAGCCGGCGGTGGACGGCGACCGGCTCTTCGGCCGCGGCGCCTACGACATGAAGGGAGCCCTGGCGGCGATGATGCTGAGCGTCGCCGCGATGCGGGACCAGGACGCCGTGCGGGTGCGGCTCGGCATCGTCGGCGACGAGGAGTCCGAGGAGGAAGTCGAACGCGGCAGCGACCATCTCGTCGACTGCGGCTTCACCGGGGACTTCGCGATCACCGGCGAGCCGACCGACCTGCACATCGGCGTCGAGGCGAAGGGGGTCCTGGCCTTGCGGGTCTCGGTCGGCGGCGTCGCCGCCCACGGCGCGACCCCCTGGCTCGGCGACAACGCGGTCCTGCGCGCGATCGAGGTTTTCCGCAGCATCGAGTCGCTACCGTTCGCACGGCACAGCTCCGAGCTCTTCGACCGCCCCTCGATCAACCTCGGCCGGATCCTTGGCGGCGACGCGCTCAACAAGGTGCCCGACCGATGCGCGATCGACGTCGACATCCGCTATCTGCCAGACCAGGAGCCGACCACGGTGCTCGGGCAGGTGCGCGGACTGCCGGGGATCGAGGTCGAGCAGCTCTTCACGCGCCCGCCGGCGGTGGTCGACCGCAACCTGCCCTACGTCCGCGCCCTGCGCTCTGCCGCCACCGGCCACCACGACGGAGAGCCGATGAGCGTCGGCCGCGACGGGGCCTCCGACGCGGTCTCCTTCCTGCGGGTGGGTGTGCCCGCGGTCGAGTTCGGCCCGGTGGGAGAGGGTCATCACGGCCCGGCCGAGTGGGTCTCGGTCTCCTCGCTGCACGCCTATCGGCAGACTCTCGACACCTTTCTCGGCTCGCTTCCGGCCGAGCTCTGAGTCATGGCTGAGCAGTTCTCCAGCAAGCCGCCGCCGCCGGGCGATCACGAGCCGCCGCCGAAGCGCAAGCGCTATTGGTGGCGCTTCAGCCTCGGCGCCCTGATAATCGTGCTTTCGGTCGGCGCCGCCACGTCGATCTCCGTGCTGCGCTTCTTCGGCAGCGTCGCCGACGCCCTCTCGCACAACGGCGTACTCACGCGCCAGCTGAAGAACAAGCTCGCCGCGGTGGACGGCGGCGGGCCCGAGAACATCCTCATCCTCGGCTCCGACAAGCGGGCCAACCTCGCCGAAGACCCGGGCCGATCGGACACCACGATCCTGCTGCGCCTCGACCCGGAACGCGACGCGATCGCCGTGATGTCGATCCCGCGCGACCTCAAGGTCGAAATCCCCGGCTACGGCACGGAAAAGTTCAACGCCGCCTACACCTACGGTGGGCCGAAGCTGACCCTGCAGGTGGTCAAGGAACTGACCGGCCTGCAGATCAACCACGTCGTCAACGTCGACTTCCTCGGCTTCGTACGCGCCGTCGACGCGATCGGCTGCGTGTACACCGACGTCGATCGCCGCTACTACCACTCGAACGTCGGCGTGCCGCCCTCCGAACAGTATTCGGAAATCAACATCAAGCCCGGCTACCAGCTGCTCTGCGGAAAGAAGGCGCTGCAGTATGTCCGCTACCGGCACACGGACACCGACATCGTCCGCGCCGCCCGCCAGCAGGACTTCCTCAGCGCGGCCCGGCAACGCGTCCCGATCAAGGACCTGCTCCTCGGGCAGAACAAGCTGATCGACATCTTCACCGAATACACGAGCTCCGACATCAACAGCACCTCGACGATGATCCAGGTGATGGACCTCTTCGTCGAATCGCGCAATGCGGCGATCAAGGAGGTCCACTTCCCGGCCGAACTGGGTCCGAGCTTCGTCTACGCCTCGCCGGAAGCGATCCACGAAGCGGTCGAAAAATTCCTCGGCATCGAAGCGAGCGCGGGCCCGCGCGGAACGCTCGACGAAGGGCACGACAAGAGCGCGGGCGGCGCCAGGCACAAGCACGGCCACAAGCAGCACATCGCCAAGCCGAAGCCGCCCGGTAACGACGGCCTCGTCCCGGCCGGCGAATCTGGAGAATCGGAGGCGAAGGCAGTCGCCCGCAAGGTCAGCGCCGGATTCCCTGTCTTCTATCCGAGCCGCCTGCCGTCAGGCGCCTACTACCAGGAAGACAACTCCTACGAACACATCCAGAATCCCCGCGTGTACCACCTCCGAGATACCGACGAAGGGCGTCACGGGGCCTACCGCATGGTCCTCGAGTGGCCCCTCTCCGACGGCGTTCACTATTTCGGCGTGCAGGGCATCCAGGGCTGGTCGGACCCGCCGATCCTCGACAATCCGAGCGTCACCGAGGAGATCAACGGCCGCGAATACGAGATCTACACCGACGGCGGCCGCATCACGCTGATCGCCTGGCATCGGGGGGAAAGCTCCTACTGGGTGTCGAACGACCTGCTCAACACGCTGACCAACGACCAGATGGTGGGCATCGCGCGGTCGGCCAAGCTACGGATACCCCACGAGAAGCGAAGGAAAGGCAGAGCGGACGGATGAGCGCGGAGCGAGAGCCGATCGGGGTGATCGGAGTCGGCTGGGTCGGCCTGGTGACGGCGGCGTGCTTCGCCGAGGCCGGCCATCCGGTCGTCGCTCGCGACGTCGTCGCCGAGAAGGTCGAGGCGCTCAGGCGCGGCGAGACGACTATCCACGAGCCCGGCCTCGACGGGCTGCTCGTCCGCAATGCCGAGCGGCTCACCTTCACGACGGATATGTCCGAGTTGCTCGAAGGAGCGCGCGTCCTCTTCGTCTGCGTCGACACGCCGCCGACGCGTTCGGGGGACGCCGACCTCTCGCGCGTTCGCGCCGTCCTGCGGGACCTGCCGGGGAACGACCACGTGCTGGTGATGAAGAGCACCGTTCCGGCGGGCACCGGCGAGTCGATCCGGCGTGAGCGGCCGGGCTTGACCTACGTCTCCTGCCCCGAGTTCCTCAAGGAGGGGACCGCGGTCGAGGACTTCATGCATCCCGACCGGGTCGTGATCGGCGCCGATCCCGGGGACGAGGAGGCGGGGGATGCGGTCGCCCGCCTCTACGAGCCGCTCGGCGGCGAGATCGTCCGCACCGACGTCGCCAGCGCCGAGATGATCAAGCTCGCCTCCAACGCGTTCCTTGCGACCAAGATCTCCTTCGTCAACGAGATCGCCAACGTCTGCGAGGAGGTCGGCGCCGACGTCTCCGAGGTCGCCCGCGGCATGGGCCTCGACCAGCGCATCGGCTCCGCCTTCCTGCGCGCGGGCATCGGCTACGGGGGCTCCTGTTTTCCGAAGGACGTCAGCGCGCTGAAGATGCTCGCCGGCAACAGCGGCTACCACTTCCAGCTGCTTGGCGCCGTGATCGAGGTGAACGAGCTGCAGAAGCGCCGCGTGGTCGGCAAGCTGCAGAAGCACCTGGGCTCCCTGGCCGGCAAGCGAGTCGCGCTGCTAGGCCTCGCCTTCAAGCCGGACACCGACGACATGCGCGAGGCCTCGAGCCTGGTGCTGGCGGCGCGGCTGCAGGGCGAGGGGGCGACGGTCGCCGCCTATGACCCCGTTGCGGCCGAGGCGGCTCGCGGACTGCTCGACGGCGTCGACTTCCGCGACTCGGCGCTGGAGGCGCTCGACGGGGCGGACGCCGCGGTGCTCGTCACCGAGTGGTCCGAGTTTCGCGAGCTCGACTGGGCCGCCGCGGCGGAGCGGATGGCGCGGCCGCTGCTGGTCGACGGGCGCAACTTCCTCGAGCCCGCCACCATGCTGGCCGCCGGTTTCGAGTACGAGGGAATCGGCAGGACCGCCGAGGCGCCGGTCCAGGCGGCCCGGCCGTCATAGCCGGCGCCAATGCAGGCGATCGTTCTAGTCGGAGGCGAGGGGACGCGGTTGCGGCCGCTGACCGAGACCGTGCCGAAGCCGGCGCTGACGCTCGTCGATCGGCCCTTCCTCGCCTACATGATCGAGTGGCTTGCCGGCCACGGCGTCAGCGAGGTGGTGCTCGCCTGCGGCTTCCTGCCCGACGTCCTGCGCGAGGCGCTGGCCGGCGAGGAGGATCGCGCCGGCGTGCGCATCGAGTTCGTCGTCGAGCCCGAGCGGCGCGGCACGGCCGGCGCGATCCGCTTCGCCGCCGACGAACTGGGCGACCGCCTCGAGGAGCGCTTCCTCGCCCTCAACGGCGACGTCCTCACCGACCTCGACCTCACCTCGCTGTGCCGGCGGCACGCCGAGCTGGGCGCGGTAGCCACGCTCGGCCTGCACCCGGTCGACGACTCCGCCGCATACGGGTTGGTCAGCTACGACGCCGCCGGCACGGTGCTCGAGTTCCTCGAGAAGACCGGTGAGGCTGTCCCCGGCGAGGTCAACGCGGGGATGTACGTGCTCGAGCGTTCGGTCCTCGATCTGATCCCGCCCGGCCAGGAGGTGTCGATCGAGCGCGACGTCTTCCCGCGGCTCGTCGGCGCCGGCCTCCATGGGCGTCGCCTCGACGGCTACTGGATGGACATCGGCACGCCGGAGCGCTACCTGCAGGCCAGCTGGGACATCCTCGAGCGCCGCGTCGACACCCGAGTCGTCCCGAGCTCACCTGGCATGCTGGTCGATCCGACGGCGGAGGTGTCCGAGGGCGCCGTCCTCGGCTCCCGCCTCGTCGTCGGCCCCGGCTGCCGGGTCGGCCCCGGCGCCGAGCTGCATGACTCGGTCCTGCTCGAAGGCTGCGCGGTCGGCGAGGACGCCCGCATCGGCGGTTCGATCCTGGCGGCAGGCGTCGAGGTGGAGCCCGGGGCCGAGGTGAACGGCCTGGTTGCCGCCGCGAATGAAAGAGTCCCGAGCTGATGCTCGACGACGTCCTCGCGATTCCCGAGCACCTGCGCGACGCGCTCTGGCGGGTCGAGTCGGCGCGGATCGAGCGGGCCGATTCGGCCGGCCTGATGGTCTGCGGCATGGGCGGCTCGGCGATCGGCGGCGACCTCGCCGCCGCCGCGCTGGGCGACCTGCTCACCGGGCAGCTGCTGACCGTGCGCGGCTACGCGCTGCCGAGCTGGGCCACGCCCGAGTGGACGGTGCTCTGCTCGAGCTACTCGGGGGACACAGAGGAGACGCTGGCCTGCTTCTCCGCCGCCGAGGCGCTGGGTGCGCGGCGGATCGTCGCCAGCACCGGCGGGACGCTCGTCGAGGACGCGCGCGAGGCGGGCGTGCCGGTGATCGGGCTCCCGGGGCTGCTGCCGGCGCCGCGAACCGCCGTCGCCTACATGCTCGTCTGCGCGACTGAGGTGGCGGCGCTCGCCGGGGTGGCGCCGCGCATCCACACCGAGATCGACGCCGCGGCCGCGTTCCTCGAAGCGGAGTCCGGCCGTCTCCAGGAGCGTGCGAAAGAGATCGCGTCCCGGCTCGACGGCCGGATGGCGGTCGTCACCGGCGCCGACCTGACCGCACCAGTCGCCCGCCGCTGGAAGACGCAGATCAACGAGAACGCGAAGGTTCCCGCCTTCTTCTCCGAGCTGCCCGAGGCGAACCACAACGAGATCTGCGGCTGGGAGGACGAGAACCTCGCGGCGGTGCTGCTCGAAGACCCCGATCAGCACCCGCGCGAGCGGCGGCGCTTCGAGCTGACCGCCGAGTTGGTCGGGACCAGCGGGGCTGAAGCCATACGGCTCGAGACGGAAGGGGAGACCCGCGTCGCCCGTCTGCTCTGGGCGACGATGCTCGGCGACCTCGTCTCGCTGGAGCTCGCAAACGCACGCGGCGTGGAGCCTCTCCCCGTCGAAGCCATAGACAAGCTCAAGTCAAGTCTCGGTCGGCCCTAGGCCTTCGAGCGAAGTCGGTCGCGCCGGAGAGAGGATGGGCCATCGGGGTCCCTCTCAGGAACTCCGGCGAAGCGGCCTGAGAGGGACCCCAGATGGCCCACCAGCCCCTATCCTTGGCGCGACCGCTAGAACCGAAAGGAATCAATGGCCACCGCCACCGCAGACCACAAAGTCGCCGACATCGGCCTCGCCGACTTCGGGCGCAAGGAGATCTCCCTCGCGGAGGTCGAGATGCCCGGCCTGATGCAGACCCGCGAGGAGTTCGCGGCCGCGCAGCCGCTGCGGGGGGCGCGGATCACCGGCTCTCTCCATATGACGGTGCAGACCGCCGTCCTGATCGAGACCCTGGTCGCGCTCGGCGCCGAGGCCCGCTGGGCGAGCTGCAACATCTTCTCCACCCAGGACCACGCCGCGGCGGCGATCGCAGCCGCCGGAATCCCGGTTTTCGCCTGGAAGGGCGAGACCCTCGAGGAGTACTGGTGGTGCACGGAGCAGGCCTTGCTCTGGCCCGACGGCGAGGGCCCGAACATGATCCTCGACGACGGCGGCGACGCCACGCTGCTGGTCCACAAGGGCGTCGAGTTCGAGAAGGCCGGCGCCGTGCCCGACCCCGCCTCGGCCGACTCGGAGGAGTTTCGCGTCGTGCTCGAGACCCTGCAGCGTTCGCTCGAGGCCGATCCGCAGCGCTGGACCCGGCTCGCGGCGGCCATCAAGGGCGTTACCGAGGAGACGACCACCGGCGTGAGCCGGCTCTACCAGCTGGCCGAGGCGGGCGAGCTGCTCTTCCCGGCGATCAACGTCAACGACTCGGTCACGAAGTCGAAGTTCGACAACCTCTACGGCTGCCGCCACTCGCTTGTCGACGGGATCAACCGCGCCACCGACGTGATGATCGGCGGCAAGGTCGCGGTCATCTGCGGCTACGGCGACGTCGGCAAGGGCTGCGCCGCGTCGCTGCGCGGCCAGGGCGCCCGTGTGGTCGTCACCGAGATCGACCCGATCTGCGCTCTGCAGGCGGCGATGGAG
>Ga0068867_100001867_pt1 | contig 14629 bp, 15 predicted proteins | sample KBSMisM32_FD_65649 | JGI IMG/M metagenome (GOLD analysis project Ga0068867, IMG submission 65649) | Miscanthus rhizosphere microbial communities from Kellogg Biological Station, Michigan, USA - KBS Miscanthus M3-2 | ecosystem: Host-associated > Plants > Roots > Rhizosphere > Soil ...
AGGCCTTTGCCGTCATCGGCGATGCGGATGAAGATATGGCCGCTCTCGTGATAGGCGTTGAGGGCGATGGTGCCGGTTTCCGGCTTGCCGGCGGCGAGACGCTGAATGCCGTCCTCGATGCCGTGATCGGCGGAGTTGCGCACCATATGGGTGAGCGGATCCTTGATCATTTCCAGCACCTGGCGGTCGAGCTCGGTGTCGGCGCCTTGCATGGTGAGTTCGATCTTCTTGCCGGTCGAGACGCCCAAGTCGCGGACGATGCGGGGCAGCTTGTTCCAGGCATTGCCGATCGGCTGCATGCGCATGCGGGTCACGCCGTCCTGCAGGTCGGAGGTGATGTGGCTGAGGCGCTGCAGCGGGACCTTGAACTCATTGTCCTTTTGGCCGCGCTGCATCTGCAGCAGCTGGTTGCGGGTCAGCACCAGCTCGCTGATCAGGGTCATCAGGTTTTCGATCACGTCGACATTGACGCGGATCGAGGAGTTGGCGAGCTCCTTGGCTTCGCCTTCGCGCGGAGCATCGGCGGCGCGCGGCGCCGCTTCCGGCGCACGCACCGGCTCGGCCGCGCGCGGCGCTTCGGGGGCCGGCGCCGGACTTTCGGGGACGGGTTGGGAGTCATGCTTGAGAGCATGGGCGACTTCCGCCAAAAGCTCGGCGGCGACGGGAAAGCCTTCGTCGCTGAAGGCGGGACCATCGGCAGCCGCTTCCGGCATGGCGGGCGCGGGAGCGGCACCGGCGGCGCCCGACGCCGCGGCGTTGATTTCGTCGATCAGCTCGGCATCGCTGCCGGCGGGTTCGACGCCGGTGGATTCCATTTCCGCCAGCAGGACGCGGATCTGGTCGATGGCCTTGAGGATCAGGGTGACGGCGCGCGGCGTGACTTCGAGTTCGCCGTCGCGGAACTTGCCCAAGATATTCTCGCCCGCATGGGCCACGGCGCCCAGCCGCGGCAGGCCGAGAAAGCCGCATGTGCCCTTGATCGTGTGCATCAGGCGGAAAATGTTGCTGAGAATGGTGGCGTCGGAGCTTTCGCGCTCGAAGCGGACCAGTTCGACGTCGAGAACGGCCAGGCTTTCGGTCGTCTCGGACAGGAATTCCTGAAGCAGATCGTCCATGGCGGTTTTCTCCCGGCTCAGGCTTTGGATTGGATCGCCAGCAGGCGATCGACATGCAGGGCGACCAACAGGCCCTGATCGGTGCGGTAGACGGCATCGGCAACATCGCGCCACACGGCATCCAAGGTGGCGGGATTGCCCTCGCGCAGGCTGCGGGGCAGGGTGATCACGTCACCCACCGAATCCACGAACAAGGTGTAGAAATCGCCACGGCTTTCGATGGTGACGCACATGCCGCACTGGCCGGCTTCCGATCTTGGCAGGGACAGGTGGGTGCGCATGTCGATTACGGTGACGATGCGGCCGCGCAGGTTGATCAGCCCGCGCACTTGCTTGGGGCCGCCCGGCACGGGCGCGATGACGTCGGGAGTCAAAATGTCTTGAACGCGGATCACCGGCACGCCGAACAATTGGCCGGCAACGGTAAAGGTCACAAAGGCTTCGGTATCGCTTTGGTTGGTATGGGTGCTCATATCTGCCTGCCTTGCTGTGAAGTGAGGAAGGAACAAACCGGCAGCTGTCTTGCCTTGCGGGTTTGGGGGGAAGCGCGGTTGGACGCGCCGCCGGCTTGTTCCTCCTCGGGCCTCGCCCGGATGAAATCGCTGTTAGGCGGCTTTCACCTGGGTGAGGAATGACTGAACCAGTGCACGCAACTCGGTGGACTGGCTGGACAAGGCACGCGCACCGGCGAGCACCTGGTTGGCCACAGCGCCGGTCGAGTTGGCGGCCTGGGTGACGCCGCCGATATTGGCGGACACTTCCTGGGTGCCCTTGGCGGCTTCTTCCACATTGCGGGCGATTTCCTGGGTCGCGGCACCCTGCTGCTCCACCGCGGCTGCGATGGTGGTGGCGATCTGGTCGATCTCCCCGATGGTCTTGCCGATCGAGCCGATGGCGTTGACCGCATTCTGGGTGGCGCCCTGAACGCTGGTGATCTGGGCCCCGATCTCCTCGGTCGCCTTGGAGGTCTGGGTGGCCAGGTTCTTGACCTCGGCGGCGACCACGGCAAAGCCCTTTCCGGCTTCGCCGGCGCGGGCCGCCTCGATGGTGGCATTCAGCGCCAACAGGTTGGTCTGGTCGGCGATCTCGTTGATCAAGCCCACGATCTCCCCGATCTTCTGGGAAGCGCTGAGCAAGCCCTGCACCATCTCATTGGCCTTGGCGGCTTCGGTCACCGCGGTGGCCGCGATCTGGCTGGAATGGCTGACCTGGCGGCCGATCTCGGCAATCGAAGAAGACAGTTCCTCGGTGGCCGAAGCGACGGTCTGCACATTGGCGGCGCCTTCCTCGGAGGCCGCGGCAACCGCGCCGGCCTGCTTGGTGGCTTCCTCGGCGGCGGCGCTCATCGACTGGGCCGATGATTCCATCTGGCTGGCCTGGCTGGCGACACCTTGCACCACGCCCTGGACCTTGGTGTCGAAGTCCTTGGTCAGTTGGTCGACCAAGGCGCTGCGCTTGGCGGCGACGCGCTGGGCCTCTTCCTGCTCCGCCTTCAGACGGTCGGCTTCGATCATGCTGGTCTTGAACACTTCAACCGCCGACGCCATCTGGCCGACTTCGTCCTTGCGGCCGACGCCATTGATCTCGGTGGTGAGGTCGTGCTGCGCCAGCCTGGTCATGGCGCCGGTCATGGCGCGGATCGGCGTGGACACGCCCGACACGATCATCCAGCCGCTGGCGACGCACAGCAGAACCGCGACGCCAAGCGCGGTCAGGATCAGGACACGGGCGCCCGAATAGGCGTCGGCGCCGGTCGTCTTGGCCTTATCGCCTTGCTTGAGCTGATAGTCTCCGTCTTCCGTCAAGTGGTCGCGGAATTTGTTGAAGCTCGAGCGCAGCTCGCCGCGATACATGGCGATCGCCTCGGGGATCTTGTTTTCGCTGACCAGCGCCGTGAACTTTTCGTTCAGGGCGACATAGTCGTTCCATTCGGCATGGAATTTGTCGGCAATCTCGCGTTCAAAGCCGGCTTCGACGGTGGGATTGTAGGTGTTCCAGCCCTCGTTCACATTGTTCACGACGGTGACCATGGTCTGGGCTTCCTTCGCCTTGTCGGCGGCGGTCGGAGCCAGGATCAGGGCCGCCTGAAGCTGGCGGTAGCGCACGGCGTTGGAGGAGATTTTGGAAAGGGCATTGGCCGCGACCAGGTAATTTTCGGTCACCGTGACGGCACCCTGATTCACGATCGACAGGCGGTTGATGGAAAACACGCCAAGAATGGCGGTCACGATCAGAACACTTGCAAAGGCCGTCATGACCTTGCTTCGAATGGACAAATTCTCAAACCAGCGCATTTTTCTTTCTTTCCTGTTGCAGAAGGACGGGAAAGCAATAGGCGTGGGAAGCCGCCGGCGTTTTGCCGGTCTGCGTCGGAATGTTTCAGCATGTGTCGGGCGCAATAGTTTGCGCGCGTTTTTAGGCCTTTTGTAACAATTTGGGACTATTCCGGGGGCCAGTGTCAGTGGGGGCCCAGATGACCAAACATGTCACCATTGTGGAGGACGATCCGGACGTGCGCGCGGTGTTGGCGCGCAGCCTGGGCGCCGATGGCTATCAAGTCACCGCTTTGGAAAGCGGCGCCGGTATCGAGGATGTCCTCGCCGCCAACCAGGTGGACTTGCTGATCATCGATATCGGCCTTCCCGATATCGACGGATTGACCATCACCCAGCAGATCCGCCGCACCTCCGACGTCGGCATCATCATTGTCAGCGGCCGCGGCGATCTCGCCGACCGCGTGGTCGGGCTGGAAATCGGCGCCGACGATTACATCACCAAGCCCTTTGAACCGCGTGAAATCCTAGCGCGCGTGCGCAGCGTGCTGCGCCGCGGACGGCGCCAGGAGACCGCGCCACAAGAACCCCGTCAAACCTATGCTTTCGGCGAATGGAAGCTGGACACCACGTCCCAGGCCTTGCACGACATCGGCGGCAAGCCGATCGCGCTGACCAGCGGCGAATTCCGCCTGCTGGAAGCGATGGTGACGCGCGCCAACCGCGTCTTGAGCCGCGACCAGCTGATGGACGCCTGTTACGGCAACAATTCGCCGGCTTTCGACCGCAGCATCGATGTCTGCATCGGCCGCTTGCGCAAGAAACTGCAGGATGATCCGCGCAATCCCGCGATCATCCGCACGGTGCGCAACGGCGGCTATATCTTCTCCGCCAAAGTCGCGCGCCATTAGGCTCCGCACTCACCGTCATCACGCGGCCGAGCGACGAACGCCGCAGCGCTCACCCCTCAACCGTCATCACCCGGCCGAGCGGACAGCGAGGTCCGGGTGATCCAATTATTCAAACGAGCCAGAAGAAATTGGATCACCCGCATGCGCGGGCGATGACGATGAGAGCAATCTAGGGCGATCCTTTTCTGTCAAGGGCTTAGGCGCGTCCGATTAACCTTAAGAATTGATTTACGGCGACCCCGTCGTCACGCTATTTTCATCACCGCGGCTCCATGACAGGATCGCGGCATGAAAAAACTGATCGTTTCCGCCGCCGCGGCTCTGGTCCTGTCCGGCAGCGCCGGCTTGGCCGCCACCTCCGACATTTCCTCTCATCGCCGCGCCGACTTTTACGCGCCGGGCAAGCATCAATTTTATGCCTGGTGCACGGATGGACGCGACCGCCGGGTCGCCCAAAGCGGACTCTCCGCCAAGGACGCGGAAGGCAAGCTGATGGGCTCGATGGCCGGCTGCCGCCTTTCCTGGCAGGGCCGCATCCCCGCTTAAGTCTCGAGCCCGGCATTCCGCCGGGCGACTATCCGCTAGGCCCATGACCCGCCTACCCCTTTTGCGCGAAGCGCATGAAAGGGGGAGGTGGCCGAGACGTGCGCCGGAGCGCAGCGAAGGCGTGATAGTCGAGGCCGGAGGGGGATCAACAAATAAACTGAAACAGTTCGAAATCCCCAAGAAACATCACAGTTAACTCAGTCTTTCAGGCTGCGTCCGTCGACAGGGGGCACCGGGGTCTCTTGTCCCGGAGACCTGACGTGCAGAAAATTCTCAAGACGCTTGCCGTTCTGTCGGCGCTCGCGCCGGCAACGGCCTGGGCCGATGATGCCATCGAGCTCTCGGCCACCAATATCAGTGATGTTCTGGGCAATGTCAGCGGCGGCTTGAAGCGCGGCGCGCGCCTGCTGGACAAGGCCGATGTCACCGCGACCTTCCTGGGCGACGACCATGGCGCGCCGGGATGGAGCGTATTTGTCGACGCCCAAGTCACCGACGCGACGAATTTCTCGAGCAGCCTGGTGGGCGACGCGCAAGGCGTTTCCAACATCGATGCCCCGGCCGGTGTCCGCCTGGCCAATGCCTGGATCGCCAAGGATTTCCACGGCGTCGCCGGTCTCAAGGCCGGCGTGGTCGACCTCAACACCGAGTTCGATGTTCAATCCACCGCGGCGCTGTTTCTCAATTCCGCTTTCGGCATCGGGCCGGACTTTTCCCAATCGGGCCTTAACGGTCCCTCGATCTTTCCCTCCACCGGCCTCGGCCTGGTGGGCTGGTGGCTGCCCGGCGGCCATTGGCAGATCAAGGCCGGCCTGTTCGAGGACACGCCCGGCGATCCCAACCATCCGGGACGCACGAGCTTCAGCTTCAGCCATGACGAAGGCGCGCTGACCGTCTTGGAAGTGCGCAATCAAGTGACACCGGACACCGTGCTGGGTCTGGGCACCTGGCGCTACACCAGCTCCTTCGACGCCATCGACCCTTTGCGGGGACGCCTTAGCGGCAATTCCGGTTATTACGCGATCGCCGATGCCTTGCTCTACAGCGCGCCGCAAGGCGACGATGCGGGCTTGCGGGGCTGGCTGCGTCTCGGCCTCGCCGATGGCCGCATCAACGCCATCACCGGCACCGTCAATGGCGGACTGGTCTATACCGCCCCCTTCGGCCGCATGGAGGATCAGGTCGGCCTGTCCTTTGCCCATGCCCGCTTCGGCAACGCCGCGCGGCAAGCCGGATCTCTGGGTGCCGCGGAAACCACCTTCGAAGGCACTTACAGTTTCAATGTCAACAGCCACCTCACGGTCCAGCCGGACGTCCAATATGTGATGCGGCCCAGCGGCGATCCGTCGATCCCGGACGCCGTCATTCTCGGCAGCCGCGTCATTGCCACTTGGTGAAATCCAAACTTCTGATTCGAATAGGAAGCGAGATCCATGAAAGCCTTGTCCATCAAAGCCAAAATCACCGTCGTCAGCGCCATCGCGGTGTGCGTCATCGCTGTCGTCGCGGTGCTGAATTACCTCACCCTGCAGACCATGACCGGTCTTGCAACCGATGCGCAAACCGCCAGCGCCCTGCTGCGCCAGCATCTGGACGGGGACATGATGCATGACGCCATCCGCGCCGATGTGTTGAAGGCGACGCTGGGGCTGAAGACCCGCAATGTGAAAATGATCCAGGAGGCAAAGTCCGACGCCGCCGAACACGGCGCGCGGTTCCTGGAAAACCTCACCAAGAACCTGGCGCTGGACCTTCCGGAAGACATCCACAAGCTGTTTGTCGAGGAAGAACCGGCCTTGAAGGCCTACAACCGGCAGGCCGAAAATTTCATCAGCATCGCCATCCAAGACGCCAAGGAAGGCGCCAACCAGTCGGACCTGTTGTTCTCCGATTTCGAGAAGGCTTTTGAAACTCTCGAAGGCGTGCAAAGCAATGTCAGCGACAAGGTCGAGGAACTGGGCAAGCGGATCAAGGAGCAGCAGGCCGCCGAAGCCTCCTCGGCCTTGATGCAGGCCTTGATCGGCGCCTTCTTCACCATCGTGATGACGCTGTTCGTTCCGGTCTTTTCCCGCATCGTGCTGTTTTCGCCGTGGGAGAAATTGATCGCCATCATGGCCCAGTTGGCCAAGGGCGATGCCGGCGCCGTCGTGACCGGCGCGCAGCGCGGTGACGAGATCGGCGTGATGGCCTCGACCGTGCAGGTGTTCAAGGACAGCATGATCGAAGGCAACCGGCTGAAGGAAGCGCAGGAAGAAGCCCGCCGCCGCAGCGCCGAACGCGCCGCCAAGATGGATGCCTTGACCCGCGAATTCGAAGCCAATGTCAGCGGCGTGGTTCAGGCGGTCGCCTCCCAGGCCAGCCAGTTGGAAGGCTCGGCCCAGTCGATGAATGCGACGGCCGAGGAAACCACCAAGCAGGCCAGCGCCGTCGCGGCCGCGTCGGAGCAGAGCGCGGTCAATGTCCAGACCGTGGCCTCGGCCACCGAGGAATTGTCCTCCTCCATCGCCGAGATCAGCCGCCAGGTCAGTCACTCCAGCCGGATCGCCGCGACCGCCGTGTCGGAAGCGGGCAAGGCCAATGACATGATCCAGGGCCTGCTGGGCGCGTCCCAGAAGATCGGCGAAGTGGTCGCCTTGATCAACGACATCGCCGACCAGACCAATCTCCTGGCCCTGAACGCCACCATCGAAGCGGCGCGCGCCGGCGAGGCCGGCAAGGGCTTTGCCGTGGTCGCCGCGGAAGTGAAAAACCTGGCCACCCAGACCGCCAAGGCCACCGAGGAAATCGGCGCCCAGATCACCGGCGTGCAGGAGGCGACTCAGGATGCGGTCAAGGCGATCGGCTCCATCGGCAAGACCATCAACGAAATCGACCAAATCGCCACCACCATCGCTTCCGCCGTGCAAGAGCAGGGCGCCGCGACCCAGGAAATCGCCCGCAATGTGGAAGAGGCCGCCAAGGGCACGCAGGAAGTGTCCTCCAATATCGGCGGGGTTACCCATGCGGCCAACGGCACCGGCGCCGCCGCCAACAAGGTTTCGGTGGCCGCTGGCGCGCTTACCGGGGAATCCAGCAAGCTTCGGAATGTGGTGGAGCAGTTCTTGTCGGGTATTAAGGCCGCATAGGACATTTGTTCCACCCCCCTTAGTTGAGGGGTGATAGCCCATCCATAACCCCAAAACGTCATGGCCCGGCCCCCCGAACCGCGCGAAGCGCGGTCGGAGGGTAAACTTCACGTCCGGGCCATCCATTTTGTTTTGCTTTTTTTTGGAAATTGGATCACCCGGCCGCTCGCCCAAGCTCGCGGCGTTTGTCAGCCAAAGCCGGGCAACACGGTCCCGCACTACGCTGTCGCTAGCGAGGGAGCGTTTTGACGCAGTCGCTAATTTCGCTGCAACCGCTAATTTTTAGCCAAAGGTGCGGAACCGCACCTAGGTATTGAATGTTTCCATCGAAGAGAGAGGTGCGCCCGGGGGGCTGCACGGCATAGAGCGGACTCGTGGCTCACTCTTTCGATTTTCTGCCACTAAGAGAGCGCGTTCAGCAATATCGGGAGATGGCGGACGCCACCCTCCTGAAGGCCAAAACCACCGACGATCCGGAAATCAGCGCGCGGTATTTATATTTGGCTACCAGCTGGCACACGCTCGCGCAGCAGTTGGAAAACGGCTGTTACGATCCCGAAGCAATACCCGACACCGAGAATGTCGTCGAACACAAGCGACCAAGTTCCAATTAGGCCGTGAGGTCCGGATCAACATGACATTTCAGAATGTTATGGCTTTGGGCGTATTTTTTCTTGGCTTATTCGCCTTGACGCGGCTTAGATGACTTTCGTCCCTCATCCATTTCCAGATTCCACGATCCAAAATCGGAGCGTTCGCCTTCTGGAAAATGTCGGATGCAAATGTACGTCTTGGTGTCGTCTTGCTCGACACGGTATGCGAATGCCGGTTTCCCACACGCAACACATTTGCGATTCATGGAATGGGAACGCGCGGTTGGGGCTTTAGGCCGAATGATTTAACGGGTCGCAGCCAATCATTCGGAGCACCCAGCGTCGGCGAGCACGGCCAAGTGAACCTCTAGCCGCTTCATTCATCTCGGGTTCAGGTACATCCGTTTAAAGTTGGTTTACAGTCTGAGTGGTTAGCCCCTCCCCATTTCAGATGAACTGAGCCCGTCGGCCAAAGGCCGGCGGGCTTTGGTTTGATTTCCCCATTTGCAATGCCGCAAACCGTACAAACGTAACTCCAGATCGTCAGCCGCGCGTGAAGATTAGTTCCATCAGGGTTGGGCCATGCTTCAGGACTATGAGTTTCGCATCTATCGCGAGGACGGTGCGCTGTCCCTCATCGTACACTCGCTGCACCGCAGCGATTTGGCCGCCATCACGTCAGCCTTGGATATTGCAGGCCGGCTAGCCCTTGAAGTCTGGCGAGATGCGGATCCAGCTGCATCCCTGGACGACCGGAAAATCGCCCATTCGCGATGGCTTGCCTACCGCTCTTCCTTTTCAACCTCCACCGCTCTGCCTCGATTTTGGAAACGCGAAACCAAAACAAGGGACAAGCTTAGGCAGTATGAGTTCCGCCTAATGAGTCCGGCGCTCGCACCCCTCATATTCTCTGCTTTCTTGACTTCCGATGACAGGGCTGCGGAGCACGCACACCGTTTGCTGGACCGCCATGCCATGGCGGCGGCGGAGATTTGGCGTGGGATGAAAATGGTCCGGCGGGCTTGATCACACAGAGTCTCGGAACTTCGGTGCGGCGTCCCCTCGAATAGTCCGGCCTGGAGCCTCTCCCATTCATCATTGGTTCATCGTATAGGCGCTAGCGTGGAATTCACGGTCGCGAAGGCGGTGAAACCATGTTCTCAGGCGCAATCGAATGCCTCTAGAGTTCAGAGGACCAGCCCTGTTCGATCCCACTTCGAAATCCGTTCGCTTCGCGGGATTTCCGAACTCTCAGACTTGGCAGACACGGGTGGTCATTTGCCAGATCACGAAAGGCGCTTTGCAGGGCCTGTCGCACGAAAACGCCTCCGAGCCGGATCGGCTGCTGGCCGCCTTCGAACGTCATGTTCAAACGATTCACGAACTTGCTTCGTGTGAGTTCGACACCGGTAATTGGCGTCCGACCATTACCGAGGAAATGGTCAAATAGCTCGGCAATAGTTCGCTGGTTTAAGGATGGCCGCTTCCTCTCGCTTTTCGATATCCCAAGGCGAGCACCCCGATCATCGCCAACGCAATCAAAACGGCGCCATCGAGGGACGCCTCACGGTTGAATTGCCGGATAAGCAGCGAATAGTACGCTATGCCGCCTGCAACAATCGAAACCGCGATTATCACCGCCGCCACGGTCGCAAGGCTTAGCCCTTCTTTCCTGTCGAGCGCATCCAGCAGGTCTTGGTCCGGATCCATCGCTTGGGAGCCTTGATTCGCGCTCGATGCAACGCCATGCGTCGGCTTTCGTTCCCAACAATTCGCTGCTGCCCGATTGGAAGCGAATGGAATGTCCCTTTGCGCCAAAAGCGGACCTTCGTCTGTCGCGCAAGGCTGGGATGGGCCGCGTAAATCGCCCTTCAGGGAAAGTGCGCACCCAGGTCGCGGTTGGCTTGCGGCGATCCCGCAATCACGGCGCGAGCGATGGCCGTGCCGGGCGCGCTGTAGCCGATTAGGTTCGCCGCGACCATGGCAGCCAAGGCCGCCCCGACGCCCCACAACCAAGCCGGATGGACTTTTCCGTTTCGCCTGAAATCGAACACCATGCCGATGAAGGGAAAAATCGACGGCGCGACAAAGGCAGCCACCCAGAAAGACCAGGGAATCAGCAGCGGCCCGGGCAGCAGGCGGCCAAATCCGGGGCCAGTAAGATACGCCATGGCGCAAAACATCAGCCGGCGGTGCCAGTCGGTACGCTGACGGTTGACGATCGCCGCCGTCACCAGCCCCGCGAAAACGAGAATCTCCATGGGATTGGCAAACAGGAACTCGCGAACATCGTAGAATGGAAGGCCGCCAGTCCGCCGAAGAAAATCGACCGTTAACGCAATACCCAGCAGAACCATCACAGGCACCCAGACGGCGGCCAGCCAACCCAGGCGGCGGTGCAGCGCCACCGAGCCGGTAGCCACCAACGCATTCTGGGTGACGTAAAGCACCACAAAGCCGAAAAAAACGAAGGCATGGATATGAACGAGCAGCGGTGCCGCAAAACTGGAACGGCCCAACGCCAGGCTGGTGGCGAAGCCCGCCACGATCACCACCGCCATGACGATCGCCATGGTGAGGAAGAACCTGTGCTCGCCGGTCATTTTTCCAGCAATGCGTGGCTGCGAATCCGCAACAAGTGCCATGTTTTCCCCCGCCAGCTGACGATGCTACGCCACCTTCCTGGCTCAGGCGACATTAGCGCCATTCTGGGGCGCTTAATAGCGTGAGGTGCCGTCGCGGTAACGCCCGATCATTTCGGCAGCTTTTCAGGGTGTCCGCTTTGCGCCAAGCGCGGACATTCAATCCCTACATTCATGGCCCAATGGCCCGCAATCCCCTGCTGCAGGGCATTGTTCGCTACGGAGGCAATATCCCCGCCAGCCATTCTGCCAAATTCAGGACGAACTGCTTGTTCTGTTCCGCGCCCTTGGCATTGAAGCCGCCGCGAAAGGGCGGGTTGGAGCCCTTGAAGACTTGGGCGGAGAACATCGCTGCCTCGCCGAACACGGCGATGCGTCCCTTGCCCAGCGGCATCACGGCGCCCTGCAAATAGCCCCCGACATTGGATTCCGCGACACGGCCCCGGCAGGGCAACAGGCATTCGTGGCTCATGTAACCGGCGGGCAGCACGATGATGGGCCGGGCGGCCGGCGGCGCCTGGAAGGCGGAGCCGGTGAAGGTTTGCAGAGACGTCACGGCGCTTCCCGCATCGCGTCCGTGCGTGACCACATCCTCATGCAGGCTTCCGTCGGCCAGGGTGAAAATGTCCCGCTGACCCAACGGATCGCGTTCCACCACGCCATCCACAAAGCGGAAGCCGAAAGCCATTGCCAGGTCGCGGGCACTACCGGCAAAGGGGCGATGGTCGGCGATCAACAGCAGCGAGCCGCCGTCCGTCACCCAGGCTTTGAGCGCCTCGATCTCCGCGGGCGAGAAGGCGGAGGTGGCGGGCAAGGACCAGTCTTTCACCAGCGCCGCCGGAAGCGCGTTGGAAATCACCAGTACCTTGAAGGCGGAAAGGCTTTCGCCGGTGAAAGCAGAATTGGAATCCACGACTCGAAAACCGTCATTGCGCAGCAACGACGCAAATGGCTGATAGCGGCCATTGATGGTGTGAAAATTGCTATGGCCGGAATCGATGGCGACCACTGGCCCGTCCTTTTGCGGGAAAGCCGGATGCGCGACGCTGACATCGGCATCGGGATCGTTGACTTGCTGGGCGCTTGCAAAGCTCAGGGCAAATCCAAGGATGATCATCGTCAATATGGACAAGCGCATGTGGTTCAAAGCTCCTGATGCGTCGCGCGGAAAGGCGGCAGCTACGCTTTCACACGATAATTATATCATGTGTCTCGCGAAACGGGACCAGCAAGCTCTCGGCTAGCTTGCGCTGTCCTCGGGCGGCTTGGTCTGTTCGGCTTTGCGGCGGGCAGTTTCCTCGGCGCGCCGCTCGACCTTATCCCGGGCCTTGGCGGCCTGGGCGCGCTCGCGCTGCAGGCGATCTTGCAAATAGTTCGGAGTTCTGGGAGCCATCGTTCCCTCTATTCCTCGGATGGGACTTCGCTTACGCCAGCATAGTCGGCATCGAGCGCCCAGACTTCTCCGGCCTTTTCGGCGGGGCGACAGAACAGCGCTGTGTCTGAAGCGCGCATGTCGTCGCCGCGGCAGAACCGGCGGAAGGCGCGTTCAACGTCGGTTTCTAGCTTGAGCGGAATCTCGCGCGCCTGGGCCGCGCGATTCTTGCGGATAGCGCGCATCACCGACCACCGCCGCAGCCCCTTGGGATGGGGCGCCAACGCGGCGACCAGTTCTTCCACGATGGTCGGGCGCGATGCATGCCGGTCCTGAAGCATGGGATATCCTTTGGCGGAGCATGAAAGAATAGGCGGCGGAAAGACGCTCGTCTCCAGCCGCCAGTCCCATTAGGCGATTTAGGCGATTGTCAGATTTACGGCCTTTGAACCTTTGGCGTCGGGCTGGATGTCAAAGGACACCTTCTGGCCTTCCGACAGTGAGGTCATTCCGGCGGCTTCCAACGCTGTGGCGTGGACGAACACGTCCTTGGCGCCGCCTTCCGGTGAAATGAAGCCAAAGCCCTTAGACGAGTTGAAGAATTTGACGGTACCGATGGTCATGATGATTCCTTTGCGAATGATCGTCCGGACGGATGCCAGGACCGCGAAAACTTCAAGTTGGGAAGGGTCTGGGCCAGGCGCGCACGAGGCGGGTCAGGATTGGCGCTTCTTCTGGAGCAGTCGCCTGCGAGCTATGCGCCTTAATCGAGGTTAATACAAGTCATGAGGGTATAGGCGGTACGTTGCTGCCTTGCTTGATGATCGCGGCCTCGGTTTGTCTTATTGGAACCTGGCTTAATTGAAACGACGGTCGTGCCTGAATGCCGAGGCCAGATGCGCCCGACGAACCGCACGGTAGGCAAATATTGTCTATCGGCGACTGTATCCAATACGCACGGTAGGCCTCGCAATGGGGGGACAACACTTCCGCCGCCTGTCCCCGATGTCCGCTTTGCGCCAAAAGCGGACATTCGTCTGCAGCCGATGTCCGGCTTTCGCCGGTGGGGTGCAGGGGCGGTTTTCTGCCCGGTGACCCACCTGTTAGGGCTTCATGGCCGCGTTCATATTATCGGCATCGCTCTTTTCCTCATCCGTATTACAGCAGGACTCCGCAAACCCGGCTCCGGTGGCGGCGCACCGCGCCGATCCTGTCGCTCTGCTTAATCATCCTGTAGGCGAAAATCACGGTGAGTGTTTCATAGCGATGCGCGGCGGCCAGTCGGACGGTTCGACGGCGAACATTCGCAACAGCGACACGATCCAAGCGGCCAGGATCGCAGCGCCCACTTCCCGGAGCCTGTTGGAATGATCTCGCGCCAGTCGCGCAACGGTCCAGGTGACGGTGGTCGAGGTAGCCAGCCCGCCTTACTAGACCAGCCGCCCGTCACTGGTTTGGTACGCTGTTGGTGTTGTGAGCCGCTACGACCACCCAGGTCCCGCTTCTTTTGACGACAACGCGAGTCATAACACCTTCACGCGGCTGCGGCAGCAACGAACCGTCAGCCTTTCTATCACCGCTGATTCTCCAGGTGGAGTGAACCACGGCGATCTCGGGAGTCAGGAACTTAACAGTCGTCGCAAGCGTGGTCCGTGTACTTTCCTTGAACTGCATCGCATGCGCCCGAGTCATCAGTGCCTCGAACGCTGATCTCCCCTTGAACCACGCTCCGTTGACATTCACGAAGTCAGCGTCTTCGGCAAGTACGGCGGCCATTCCTTTGGGGTCATGCCGATTCCAGTTTTCGTCCCAGAGCTGCTCGATTTTCTTGATAGCTGCCTCGTCTGCAGACTGCGCCCAGAGGTGGGGCAGAGGCGCGCCCGCGACGAGGAGGGCCAACACCATGGCGAAACGGACCTTACTCATGCTGGTTTCCTTTCGTGAACATGAATCCTGGCAATCACGCCGCCTCACGACGGTTGGCTTATCTCTCTTTCTCGACAACTCGGATGTTGAGGCCATAAATCTTGGACGGATCCATCGTCGCCGCGT
>Ga0068867_100001871_pt1 | contig 14624 bp, 7 predicted proteins | sample KBSMisM32_FD_65649 | JGI IMG/M metagenome (GOLD analysis project Ga0068867, IMG submission 65649) | Miscanthus rhizosphere microbial communities from Kellogg Biological Station, Michigan, USA - KBS Miscanthus M3-2 | ecosystem: Host-associated > Plants > Roots > Rhizosphere > Soil ...
CGCATCATCAACCTGGAAGGGGTGACCGGGGGCGACGGCAATGACATCCTGCGCGGCACCGAAAACAGCGACTCGCTGCACGGGGGACCGGGCAATGACAGCCTCTACGGCTTCGGAGGCAGCGACCTGCTCGCCGGCGAGCGCGGCATCGACCTGCTCGTGGGCGGCCTCGACGGCGACATCTGCGACGGCCAGGGCAATGAATCCGTCAGCCAGTGCGAGCTCTGAGAGACGGGCGACCCCGTCCTGAAGCGCCGCCGGGTGCTCCCCCACCCGGCGGACTTATGGGCTCGCCGAGGTCGCCGTACAGGCGTTGAAAAGGGGACACCGAAAGGCCCCGGGACGGTCGCTCTCCCGTGGCCCTGGCGCACATGCAGCAGACTGCCGCGATCCACTACGTGCCGGACGGCTACGATACGAGCGGCCAGCGGCTGCTCGGGCGGCAAGCGGCGGGCGAAGGCTTTCTGCGGGGCCTGGTCAGCCACGGCTCCTGCCCCAAGCTCTACTGCTACGCGGAGAGCAAGGCGCTGCTCGAGGACTTCGTGCGCCGGATTCAGCCCTGGACGCGACGAGAGCTGAACGTGGTCTGGATCCCGCACGGCGACAGCCGCGGGCTCCGCCTGGCCGGGACGCTGTATCGCCCCGACCTGATGTTGGAGGATCAGGCCTGGCACCGGCGCCATCGCGGTCAGCGGGACTACAGCCTGTGCGGCGTCACCCATACCATCGCGACGCGCCGTGCGCTCGACGCGATCGCACGGCTGTTGCTGGCGCCGCTGCAGCCCTGGGACGCCTTGATCTGCACCTCCCAGGCGGTGCGAGCAGCGGTCGAGCGCGTTCACGGCTCATTTGGCGAGTACCTCGGGCAGCGCTTCGCGGGCGGTAGCGCAGCTCCGCAGCTGCAGCTGCCCGTCATCCCGCTGGGCGTGGATACGGCCCAGTTCGCCCCGAGCGCCCAGAGCGCGGCCTCGCGCGCGGCCTTGCGTACGGAGCTCGCCGTGCCTTCCGAAGACATCGTGGTCCTGTACGTAGGGCGATTGATTCACTATGCCAAGGCACACCCCGTACCGATGTACCTGGCGCTGGAAAAGGCGGCGCAACAGACGTCGCGCAAGCTTCATCTGATCCAGGCGGGTTGGTTCGAGCAGGAGGGCAAGGTCGAACAGGACTACAAGGACGCGGCGCTCCGGTTCTGCCCGTCCGTGCGCTCGCTGTTTCTCGACGGCAGAAAGCCCCAGGTGCGCAGCACGGTCTGGGCGGCGGCCGACATCTTCATGTCGCTCTCGGACAACGTGCAGGAGACCTTCGGCATCACCCCCATCGAGGCGATGGCCGCGGGCCTGCCGGTCGTGGTGTCCGACTGGGATGGCTACCGAGAGTCGGTGCGCGACGGGGTCGACGGCTTTACGGTGCCCACGCTGAGCCCGCCGCCGGGCGTGACGCTCGACTGGAGCGCGGCGTTCGGCGCCGACCTGATGAACTACAGCAATTTCATCGCCAACGCGGCGATGGTCACCTCGGTCGATGTCGACCGTGCGGCGCGTGCGCTCGCAGAGCTGGCGGACAACGCCGAGCTCCGCCGGCGCATGGGCGAGTCCGGGCGGCTTCGGGCGCGGGACAGCTATGACTGGCGCGTGGTCATCCAGGCCTACGAAGAGCTGTGGGGCGAGCTCGCGTCGCGCCGAGCCAGCGCTGCCGAGTCGGCGCCGGTGGCTCCGGGCGCCGCTGCCAATCCGCTCTGCGATGACCCGTTTCGGCTCTTCGCGCACTACGCCACGGCGACGCTCACGCCCGAGACGCGCCTGAGCTCGGCCGGGCGAGCTGCGCCGGCGGCCACCCGCACGCTGCGCGAGCATCCGTTGGTGGCGCTCGGGCGCGACCAGCGCGCGCCCGCGGCGGTGATCGAAGAGCTGCTCGAGCTGTCGAGCGGGCAATCGCCGCTCTCGGTGGCAGAGCTGCTCGAGCGGTTCAGCGGTGTTCCGCCGGACGTGATGACGCGCACGCTGGTGTACCTGCTCAAGTTCGATCTGCTCTCCCGCAGCGATAGTTAGCCCTACTGAGAGAGCTCAACCGCCAAGACGCAAAGGACGCCAAGATCAAGAGCTCATTGAGTTGGAGATCTCGGCAATATTGCCTATCTAGATCTCATCCTCAGGCTTCTGGCGGCCTTGGCGCCTTGGCGGTTCAAATGCTCCGGATTGTTCCGCGCGCGCGCACCAGCGGCGCCACATCCCACGATACGCCGCCTCGAGCTCTCGCGTGACACCGCGATGGTCGAGCAGCGGCGACGCCTGCAGGCGCTGCCGCAAGCTGCGGCGCGTCAGCGCGAGCGCCTGCGGGTCACGCGCGAGCCCGAGCGCGATCTGCACGTACTCGTCGCTGGACCGGGCGACCCAGTCCTCGAGCCCGCCCACGCGCAGCACGCGGCTCGCCAGTCGCTCCGCTACCGTGCGCCCCTCGAGCGCCACCAGCGGCACACCCATCCACAGGCTGTGAAGCGCCGTGGTCTCGCCGCTGTAGGGGAATGGATCCAGGGCCACGTCCACCTGGGCAAAGGCCGCGAGGTAACCAGCGATCGGCGAGTGACCCTCGAACACGAGGCGCTCGCGCCCGACGCCCTCCTCGGCGAACCAGCGTACGAAGCGCGCCTGAATTCCGGGATCGACGAAGGTGTGGTATTTCAAGAGCAAGCGGCTGTTCGGCAGGCCGCGCAGGATGCGGCCGAAGACCGCGGCCACGTCGCGCGTGATCTTGCTCGGATTGCAGAAGCAGCCGAAGCTCACGGCGCTCCGGGTCAGACACGGCGGTGGCGCCGGCTCGGGGCTGGGCGGAGGCAGAAAACACGTGGAGCTGCGAGGCAGCCGTGCGACTCGCTCGACGAACAGGCGTTCTGCGCCCGGCGGCACGGAGTGCTCGTCGGCGATGCGATAGTCGACGCGATCGAGCCCGGTCGTGTCGAAGTAGCCCAGCCACGTCACTTGCACCGGGCTCGGCTTGCGGGCGAAGACGGGCAAGCGGTTGCCGAGCCCGTGGCCCGCCAGATCGACGAGAATGTCGATCTGGTCGCCACGGATCCGCTCCGCCAGAGCCTCGTCCGTCTCCTGCGCGCAGCCGCGATAGACCGCGGCGTGTTGGCTCAGCCGCGCCGTGACGGCGTCCGGCCGTGCCACGTCCGAGTAGCAGTAGATCTCGAATGCTCGCGAGTCGTGCTCGCGCAGCACGGGCTCGAGGAAGTAGGCGACGGGATGGTCGCCGAAGTCCGGCGATACGTAGCCAATGCGCAGCCTGCGTTCGGAATCGGTGTCGTTCGAGAGCTCGAGTCGCACCGGTCCGAGCCACTCACAGAGCGCGCGGCCAAACTCGCGGTGCCTGTGGAGCAGGGCGTCCGGGCTGAGCTGCGGATCGAAGTGCGCGTTCAGGAGCAGATTCGAGTGGACCGCCCAGCGTAGCGGGTCGATCGCCAGCGCCCGAGCGTGGGCGGCAGCGGCTCGCGCCGGCTCGCCTGCGTCGCACAGGGCCGCTGCCAGGTTGATGCACGGCTCGATCCGGTCCGGACGCAGCAGCTGCGCGCGCCGCTGCAACCCGATCGCCTCGCTCGGGCGGCCCCTGCGCTGTGCCGCGGCGCCCAGATTGACGAGCGCGACCACGTCCTCGGGGCACTGGGCGAGCAGCTGCTGCCAGCGCTCTTCCCCCACCATCAAGTGCAGCTCGCTCGCGAGCCAGGCGCCCAACGAGCGGTAGGCCTCGACGTCGCCCGGCTCGAGCTCCAGCGCCTGTAGCAGGCGCTGCTGGGCTCCTTGCTTTTGCCCGGTGTGCCAGAGCACCAGCGCGAGCTCACGGCAGCTTTCCACGCTCGGTCCGAGCGCGAGCGCCTGCTCGAAACAGAGGATGGCGGCGGGCCAGCGCTGCTGCGCGCAGAGCTGGCGCGCGAGGAGCAGCGCAGCCCGAGCGGTCGGAGGCGCGCCGAGCAGCTTTCGAACCGGCGTGAGCTCGGGCGACGGCTCTGGGCTGCTCATGGAAGGTCTCTCGTTTCCAGCATCCTGCTCCCGAGCGTTCCCGGGCCCCTAGCCTCCCAGCGGCGCAGTCGACCCGCTTCGTAACGGAGCGGCTCGTCTTCCGGCCGGCGCCGTCAGCTCGCGGCCGGCCCGCCCCCTCCTCGGGCTTACAGCTGCACTCGTACGGGTCGTAGCAACGGGCAGCTCATGAGGCCCATCCAGCTGGTGTCCGCGACACAGGTGTCGAAAACCTCGTTTTGGAGCGAGACCTATCTAGGGCGCAGCCTGCGGAGATTTCCCGACAGTCTTCGCCCGCCCCTACGAGTGGTGTGTGGCAACTCGGGCACCAGCGCCCGGGGCCTCAGCGAGATCTTCAATCAGGCCCTGGACAGCGCCGACCCCGGCACCGACCTGGTGTTCCTGCATGACGACGTCTATCTGCACGACTGGTTCCTCGGCGCGCACCTCGCAATGGCGCTCGAGCGCTTCGACATCGTGGGTGTGGCAGGCAGCGCGAACCCGGATCCAGCGCAGCCGTCGTGGGCCTTGCACTTTGATGCCGAGCTCAATCCCCTCGGCTGGCAACCAGGGCTGCGCCGCTCGGGCGCCGTGAATCACTTCGACTACGGCTGCCCCGACGTCACCGTGTACGGTCCGACCCCCCTGCGTTGCGCGTTGCTCGACGGCGTCTTCCTGGCCGGCAGGGCGTCGCTGCTCCAGCAGCGCGGTGTCCGGTTTGACAACCGCTTTCGGTTTCACTGCTACGATCTGGACTTCTGCCGCAGCGCGCTCGAAAAGCAGCTGCGCCTCGGCACCTGGCCCATCGCCGTGACTCACGACAGTGGCGGCAACTTTGCGTCGAGCACGTTCAAGGAAGGCGCGCGCCTGTATCTCGACAAATGGCGAGGGCTGGAGCTGGCGGCGCCGGAGTCGAGCCCGGCCATCGAAAGCGGTGTGAGCGCGCCGCACGCGGAGCCGCTCGATCTTCCGGACGCGCCGCCCCGGGCGTCGGTCGCTCGAGGCGCCTGAACGATCATGCGCTGGGGGGACACACTGTCGCAGGCTGCCGAGCTTGCCGAGCACGGCGATGGGGAGCGCGCCGCACGGCTCTACCGCATCGTGCTGGCAGCAGATCCGGGCCAGGCAGAGGCTCTGGCAGGCCTCGGCCTGGTACAAAAACAGAGTGGTCTGCTGTGCGAGGCGATCGCCAGCTACGAGCGCGCCCTGGCCCGCGACGCGAAGCTGCCGGGCACCTGGGTGAACCTCGCGCGCGCTCGGCGCGAGGCCGGCCGTCTCGACGCGGCCATCAGCGCATTTCGGCACGCGCTCGAGCTCGCGCCCGGGGCGACCACCTGGAGCATGCTCAGCAATGCCCTGCGCGAAGCGGGGCGCTACGAGGAAGCGCTGGCGGCGGCCCGCTCGGCCCTGGCGCTCGATCCGTGGCTCAGCGAAGCACATCTCAACGAGGGCGCCGCGCTGCACCTCTGCCAGCGCAACGCAGCGGCGATCGTCAGCTACTTCGTGGCCTGCTTCGAGAGCTCGACGCGTCAGCGAGCGCTCGGCAACCTCGGCCTCGCGTTGCGGACCGGGCGCGCACGAGCAGAGCCTGCCAGTGCGGAGGTCGAGCTCGTACGCCGCTCGCTGCAGGCTCCCGCTGACGCCCGGCCCTTGTCCTCGCTGGCCCGCTGCCTCGAGCAGCAGGGCCGCATCGCAGCAGCCATCGTGTGCCGGGAACAGGCGCTGTGCCGTCACCCCAATGCGCAGGGCTCGCTGCGGCTCGCGCAGCTGTTGTGGCAGGCGGGCTGGCACGACAAGGCCGAGGACGCGCTGCTCTCTGCGCTCGCAGCAGCGGAGACGGCCCCGTCGACCGTCCCTGGGGCACGCGTCGCCGTGTACCGGCTCTGGAGCACCTGGCTGGGCCGCCGCGAATACCGACCGAGCCCGCGCGCGCTACCGCTGCTCGAGGGCTGCCCCGATGATCCGATCGCGCTCGCGCGGCTCGGCGGCGCGCTGCAGCGGCTCGGCCGCCCGTCGGCGGCGCTGCGACTGTATCGGCGCCTCGCCTCCCTGCAGCCGGACAGCCCAGAAAGCCATGCGTACCTGGGCCACGCGCTCACCGAGCAGGGGCTGTTTCGGCCCGCGATCTGCGCTTTCGAAGCGGCGCTCGAGCTCGCTCCCACGCGCTGGGACGTCTGCTCCAGTCTGCTCTTCTGTCTGCACCTCGATCCCGAGCTCGACGCTCGCGCCTCGTTCGCGCGACACCAGGCTTTCGGCCACCGGCTCGCCGAGAGCGTGGGACGATCGAGCTCGCCGTCGGGCGCGCTCCGGGCCGAAGGAAAACTGCGCATCGGCTACGTGTCACCCGATTTTTGTGCGCACCCGGTCAGCTACTTTCTGGAACCGGTCCTGCGCCAGCACGACCCGGACCGTTTCGAGATCTATTGCTACTCGGACGTGAGGCGTCCCGACGCCAAGACCACGCAGCTGTCTCGACTCGTCCAGCACTTCGTGCCGGTGAGCGGCTGGTCTCACGAACGGCTGTGCGAGCGCATCCGCGCCGATCGAATCGATATCCTCGTGGATCTGGCGGGCCACAGCGCACAGAACCGCTTGCCGGTCTTTGCGCGGCGGCCGAGCCCGGTCCAGGTAGCCTGGCTCGGCTACTTCGACACCACGGGCCTGGCGGCGATCGACTACCGCATCGCGGACGAGCACTCGGTGCCCGCCGCCGCGCAAGCGCATTTCGTCGAACGCGTCGTGCGGCTGCCTCGCTCGGCGAACTGCTACCTCCCGCCCGGCGGCCCGCCGCCTGCGCCGCCCGCGTGTCTCGAGCGCGGGTACATCACCTTTGGCTGTTTCAACAACCCGGCCAAGATCAACCGCGAGGTCTGCCAGACGTTCGCGAACATCTTGCACGGCGTGCCGGGCAGCCGCCTGTGCTTCAAGTACCGGTCCTTCCATGACCCGGAGCTGACCCAGCGCTACCTCGATGGGTTCCGGGCGGAGGGGATCAGCGCCGAGCGGCTCGACTTCGAGGGCTCCTCGGCCACGGCCGAGTTCCTGGCGGCGTTTGCGCGCATCGATGTCGCGCTGGATCCATTTCCCTACGGAGGCGAGACCACCGCGCTGCACACGCTGTGGATGGGCGTCCCGCTGGTGACGCTGGAGGGCCCTCGACTGGTCCAGCGTCTGGGCAGCCGCGTGCTCAGAATCTGCGCTCTCGACCGCTGGGTCGCCGAATCTCGAGAGCGCTACGTGGAGATCGCCTGCGGGCTGGCTCGCGATCCAGCCGAGCTCGCGCGTCTGCGCCCGGAGCTGCGCCGCCGGCTGCAGGCCTCGCCGCTGCTCGATCACGCGGGCGTGACGCGGGAGCTGGAAGCAGCCTACCGCTGGATGTGGCGGGCGGACCGCACGGCGGCCGGCTTAAGCGACGTTCTCGGCTCGCCGTTCCCGCCCGCCTGGAGCCCGCTGTGATGTTGTCTTCCGAATTACGCTGCGAGCCGAGTCAGCGCGCGGCGTTGACGCCGCTCTCGGAGGACGAGCAGAAGGCGCGGCGTTTGCTGCGGGCGCGAGCCTCGGCGCGGGTCGGTGAGTGGTCGGCCGCCGCACGGCTCTATCTCGAGGTGCTGCGCGACGCACCCGAGGAGCTCGAAGCGCTGGAAGGGCTCGGCCTCGCAGCGCTCCAGACGGAGCGTCAGAGCGAGGCCCTGGAGTGGTTCCGGCGCGCGGAGCGCCAGGCTCCCGACAGTGCTCGGGTCCTGAGCAACCTGGGCATTGCCCAGAGCCGCAACGGGCTGCTCGGTGACGCCCGCCGTAGCTATCGGCGGGCACACGAGCTGGATCCGAGCGATGCGCGCGTGCTCATCAACCTGGCGCGCTCGGAGCACGCGGCGCAGCGTCCCGAGAGCGCGGTGGTTCTGTTCCGGCGGGCGCTCGAGCTGTCGCCGGAGGCCGCTCCCGTCTGGAGCATGCTGAGCAACGTGCTGCGTGAACAGGGCGAGCACGCCCAAGCCGTGCAGGCGGCCCGAGCAGCTCTGTCGAAGAACCCTTGGCTCGGCGACGCGCACCTGAACGAAGGCGCCGCTCTGCACCTGTCGGGGCAGCTCGAACCGGCGCTGGTCAGCTATTTCGTGGCGAGCAACATGCCCGCTTCGCGGGCTGGGGCACTGAACAACCTGCGGCTCGCGGTCGCGCAGGCGACGCCGGAGCAGCTGGCTGCCTTGCCCTCGGCGCGGCGGGTGCGCGATCTGCTGAAAGACCCAGAGGATGCAGCCGCCTTCCTCGAGCTCGCTCGCGCGCAACGCGACGGCCAGCGACCGGACACCGCCATCCCGTGTTTTGAACGTGCGCTCGCGCTCAGACCCGACGCTGCCATCGCTCGCGAGCTCGCGCTGCTGCTCTGGCGGCAGGGCCATGTGGCTGCGGCCACGCTGAGCCTCGTGCGCGCCATCGAGCTGGACGACCAGCACGTGGGCTCGTATCGGTTGCTCGGGGAGTGGCTGGCCCGGCAGGATCCGAACAAGTATCGCGACCAGCGCTGGAGGAGCGTGATCGAGCGCTGTCCCGACGACCTCCTGTCGCTGGTCAATCTCGGTGCTGCAGCGCAGCGGCGCGGCTTCGCGGTGGAGGGAGTACGCCTGCAGCGGCGCGCCATCGGGGTCGCCCCCAATTGCCTCGAGGCCCACCTCAACCTGGGCTCGGCGCTGACCGACCAGGGTCTAGCCGACGAGGCCATTGCCGTATACCACCACGCGCTCCGCATCGCGCCGCGGAGCTGGCCGCTCTATTCCAACCTGCTGTTCACGTTGCATCTCGATCCCCAGCAGAGCCGCCAGGCCATCTTCGATGAACACGTGGCTTTCGGCCGCCGCCTTGCGGAGAGCATCCCGGCGCAGCCGCCTTGCCCAGCGCGCAATCGCGATCCCTCTCGCCGCCTGCGCATCGGCTACATCTCTCCAGACTTTCGCAATCATCCCGTGGCTCATTTCATCGAGCCCGTGCTGCGCGAGCACGACCCAGAGGTCGTCTCCGTGCATTGCTACTCCGACGTCGAGTACCCGGACTCCGTCAGCGCTCGGCTCTCCCAGCTCGTGCCGCACTTCACGCCCTGCGCCGGCCTGCGCGACGCGGCCCTGATCGAGCGCATCCGAGCGGACGAGATCGACATTCTGGTGGACCTGGCGGGGCATACGGGCCGCAACCGCCTGCCGGTGTTCGCTGCCCGCCCGAGCCCCGTGCAGGTGTCGTGGCTCGGCTACTTCGACACCACCGGGGTCAGCGCCATCGACTATCGCATCGCCGACGAGCACTCGGTCAGCGCGGCCGACGAACGGTACTTCGTGGAAAAGATCGTGCGGCTGCCGCGCTCGGCCAACTGCTACTTGCCACCGACCGGCCCGGAGCCGAGCCGCGCGCCCTGTCTGTACCAGGGCCACGTGACGTTCGGCTGTTTCAACAATCCCATGAAGGTGGGACGCGACGTGCTGGCGATCTTCGCCGAGGTGCTGCGCCGCGTCCCCGACAGCCGGCTGCTGTTCAAATACAGCGCCTTCAATGACCCCCACCGGCGCTCGCGCTATCTCGCCTGGCTGACAGAGGAGGGCATCGCCGAGGAGCGCGTGCAGTTCGAAGGCCCCTCGCCGCTACCGCTCTTCCTCGCCTCCTTCGAGCGCATCGATATCGCCCTCGATCCGTTCCCGTACAGCGGCGAGACGACGGCACTGCACACGCTCTGGATGGGCGTGCCGCTGGTGGTCCTGGGCGGGCCCTCTCTCGTGCAACGCCTGGCGAGCCGGGTACTGTCGATCTGCGGGCACAGCGACTGGATTGCGGGCTCGCGAGAGGACTACGTGCGACTAGCAGTGGAGCTGGCCTCGGACGCCTCGCGCCTCGACCGCCTGCGCCGCGAAATCCGCCCCCGCCTCCAAGCCTCCCCCCTGCTGGACCACGCCGGCGTCACGCGCGAGCTGGAGGCAGCGTACCGCAACATGTGGCAACGCTGGTGCGACGGCGACGCCATTCGAGCGGAGGCCCGACCCTGATGCTGCCGCCGGAGCCGCCGCGCGGGCAGTGGGATCATCAGGCGCCGGGGTCCGAGCTGGATGTCGGCGCGGAGCTGGAGCAGCAGGCTGCTCGGGCTGCGGCCGCCAGCGAGGAACGCCGGCACGCTCGCTTGGCCTGCGCCCAGGCGCTCGCCGAGCAGGGACAGTGGGAGCCCGCTGCAGCGCTCTATCGCCTGGTGATCGCGGAAGTGACCGATGACCTCGCTGCGCTCCGAGGCCTCGGCCGGGCCGCGCTGCACGCCGATCGGCCCGTGGAAGCCGTGGCCTGGTTCAGTCGCGCTCGCCTGTCTGCACCCCATGACGCCTCGATCCTCGGTGAGCTCGGGCTCGCCCAGAAGCGCAGCGGGCGGGTGACGGACGCCATCGCGAGCTACCGGCGTGCGCTCGCGCTCGAGGCGCCCGCGGCCGCGCTGCTCGTGAATCTGGGGCGTGCAGAGCGTGAAGCCGGCAGCCTGGGCAGCGCCGTCTTGGCGTTTCGTCGGGCTCTGGCGCTACAGCCGCAGGCACCCGAGATCTGGAGCATGCTCAGCAATGCGCTGCGCGAGGCGGGGCGTCTGCCCGAGGCCCTCACCGCCGCGCGGCAAGCCTTGCAGCACGACCCGTGGTGCAAGGAAGCGTACCTGAATGAAGGCGCCGCGCTGCACGCCGCGGGCGCGCTCAGCGAGGCGGCCGTCAGTTACTTCGTGGCCGCCAGCGACCCCCGGTTGCGGCAGGGGGCGCTCTCGAACCTGCAGGCCGCCCTTGCCTCTCTGGGCCCGCGCGCGGCTGACATTCCCGCGCTCGGGCTCGTGCTGCGCGCGCTCTCCCAGCCCGAGGACCCGGCTGCGCTCCTTGCGCTGGCCCGCTGCCAGCGCGAGCCTCGCCCGCTGATCGCGCTGCAGCTCTTCGAGCAGGCGCTGGCGCTGGCACCCGACCCCAGCACGGCGCGCGACCTGGCGCGGCTGCTGTGGGAGCTCGGTCGCAGCGACCGAGCTCTCGAGCAGCTGCTGCGCGCCATCGCGACCGACCGCAAGGACGTCCAGAGCTATCGTTTGCTCGCCGAATGGTTGAGCGTGCCGAACAAGATCAGTCTGCAGAGCCCGTCGTGGCAACGCCTCTTTGCAGAATGGCCCAACGACGCGCTGGCGCTCCGGAACCTGGGCGTGGCGCTGCGGCGCCGAGGCTTTCCGATGCGAGCCACCGAGCTGCACCGGCGGGCGCTCGAGCTCGAGCCCCTGCGTCCGGCCACACTGGTCAACCTGGGCCCGGCGCTCTCCAGTCAGGGCGCGATTGCGGAGGCCATCGCCGCCTACCGGCGCGCGCTCGAGATCGATCCGCGTCACTGGGACGCCGCCTCGAACCTGCTCTTCTCGCTGCATCTCGACCCCAGCCAGACCCCCGAGGCCCTGCTCGACGAGCACCGGCAGTTCGGCGAGCGCGTCAGTGCCGGCGTGCGCCCGTACGCGCCGGCGCGCGAGCCCCTGGCCGGGCGACGGCTGCGCATTGGCTATGTTTCCCCGGATTTTCGCAACCATCCCGTCGCCCTCTTCCTCGAGCCCGTGCTGCGCGAGCACGATCGAAGCGGCTTCGAGATCTTCTGCTACTCCGACGTCGACCACCCCGACGCGGTGACGGCCCGCTTGTCGGCGCTGGCCGAACACTTCGTCGCTTGCTCGGGCTGGGACGACGCGACGCTCGGGCAGCGGATCGTCGCCGATCGCATCGACCTGCTCGTCGATCTCGCCGGTCATACGGGCCGCAACCGCCTGCCCGTCTTCGCCGCGCGTCCGAGCCCCGTACAGGTCTCCTGGCTGGGCTATTTCGATACCACGGGCCTGCCCGCCATCGACTACCGGATCGCGGACGCGGCTTCCTTACCCGAGGCGGCCGAGCGCTATTTCGTGGAGCGAGTGGTACGCCTGCCGCGCTCGGCCAATTGTTTTCTAGCGCCGGACGGTCCCGAGCCGAGCGCGCCTCCCTGCCTGGCTCGTGGCAACATCCGCTTCGGCTGCTTCAACAATCCAGCCAAGATCGGTCGCGGCGTGGTGGCGACGTTCGCGCGCGTGCTGCACGCCTGCAAGGACAGCGAGCTGCTGCTCAAATACCTGGCGTTCAACGAGCCCGGCATGCGCGCTCGCTATCAGCAGTGGTTCGAGCGAGAGGGCATCGCACCCGAGCGCATCCTGTTCGAAGGGCCGTGCTCGCTCGAGCGCTTTCAGGAGAGCTTCAGCCGCATCGACATCGCGCTCGACCCATTTCCCTACAGCGGGGAAACCACCGCCCTGCACACGCTCTGGATGGGGGTCCCCCTGGTCGCGCTCGAGGGCCCCACCCTGGTGCAACGGCTGGCGAGCCGCGTGCTGCGCATCTCGGGCCTGCACGAGTGGGTCGCTCCCGACGCGGATCGCTACGTGCAGATCGCCAGCGACCTCGCCCAGGACAGCGCGCGACTCGAGCGCTTACGCCGCGAGCTGCGCGGCCGGCTGCGCGCCTCGGCGCTCCTCGATCATCGCGGAGTGACGCGCGAGCTCGAGGCCACCTACCACGAGTTGTGTCGGCGCAGCAGCGATCGCGCCGAGCCCGCCGCGGTCCTTCCCTGAGCCCTGCAAGGAGCCGAGCGCATGCGCGTGCTGTTCATCCACCAGAACTTCCCGGGGCAATTTCGCTACCTCGCGCCTGCCCTCGCGGCGCGAGGCCACGAGGTCCACGCGCTCGCCATCACGCCGCGCCACCATCCGCCCGGCGTCAAGATCCACGTTTATCAGCCGGGCGAGCCGAGCGGGCGCAGCGCTCATCCGTGGACGCATGATTTCGATGCCAAGACCCTCCGCGCTCAGGCCTGCGCACGCAAGATGGTCGAGCTCGACGCGGCTGGGTTCGTGCCCGACGTGGTCGTGGGCCACCCCGGTTGGGGCGAGACCTGGATGGTCAAGGATGTCTGGCCCGCGGCGCGCCTGCTCGCCTTCCAGGAGTTCTTCTACGGAGCAGATTTGAACTTCGACCCGGAGTTTCCCGAGCCGAGGCAGGCGGCTCGTTTCCGCATCCGGATCAAGAACGCGGGCCTGCTGCCAGGACTCGAGTCCATGGACTGGGGGCTGTCCCCCACCGAGTGGCAGCGCCGACAATTCCCCGCCGACTATCGCAAACGCATCAGCGTGGTGTTCGATGGCATCGACACCCGGCGCGTCTGCCCCGAACGCGTCCCGCAACTGACGTTGGGCAGCCCCGCAGTGACGCTCGAGGACGGGGACGAGATCGTCACGTTCGTCAACCGCAACCTGGAACCCTATCGTGGCTACCACGTGTTCATGCGCGCGCTACCCCGGCTGTTCCAGTTACGACCGCAGGCACGCGTGGTGATCGTCGGCGGCGACGGCTGCAGCTACGGCTCGCCACCCCCGCGCGGCAACTGGCGCGACCTGTTTCTGGCAGAGGTACGCGAGCGCATCGACCTGAGCCGGGTGCACTTCGTCGGCATGCTGACCTACGGCGCGCTGGTCAACCTGTTCCGCATGGCGCGCTGCCATGTCTATCTGACGTACCCGTTCGTCCTCTCGTGGTCGATGATCGAGGCCATGAGCAGCGGCGCGCTCGTGCTCGCGTCGCGCACGGCGCCGGTCGAGGAGGTCATCGAAGATGGCAAGAACGGTCTGCTCTTCGACTTCTTCGACACCGAAGCCATCGCGGTCCGCGTGGCGGAGGTGCTAGCGCAGCCCGAGCGCTTCCGGGCGCTGCGCGAGCAGGCGCGCCGCACCGTCGTCGAGCGCTACGACCTGGAGACGCAGTGCTTGCCGCGCCAGATCGAGCTCGTTCACGCGCTCGGCCGCGGCGACCTCGGCGCTCTCGGTAGCTGAGCCGCCGAGCTCGCGGCGCCGTGCTCAGGCGCCTCGAGCGGCAACGCAGTCGAGTCCGGGACTCGACCACGCCGCCTCTCGCCGGCACGAGTGCCTCAGTACCGGTGCAGCGCTGGCTGGCTGCTCAGAACTCGCAGTCCAGCTTGCTCGCGCCGACGCCCGTGCCTTGCGCGTAGCCGATGTCGTCGCCGGCGCCGCAATCGAGCACGTTGCCTTCGGTATTGCCCGCCGCGCCGCCCTCGAGCACGTCATCGCCGGCCCCGCCGACCAGGCTGTCGTTGCCCGCTGCGCCGACGATCTCGTTCGGACCCGAGTTGCCCGCCAGCGAGTCGGCGCCCGAACCGCCGATCAGGTTCTCGATGTCGCCAAAGATCTGGTCGAGCTCACCGGAGGCTCCGTTGGTCTGCGACGAATCGCTGTTGCTGGTCGTGAGCGCAAGGGCCACCGTGACGCCCACCGTGTAGTTGGAATACGACATCGTGTCGACGCCTGCGCCGCCGTGTATGGTGTCCGCGCCGAGACCGCCGATGATGATGTTGTTCCTCGCGCTGCCGGTCAGGATGTCGCTGCCCGCGCCCCCGACGATGTTTTCGATGTCGGCGCCGACGTTGTCGCCCTCGCTGGTCTCGCCGTCATCACCGGTGCCATCGAGCGTGCAGGTGATCCCGTTGCTGCGGCCGGAGAAATCGATGGTATCGATGCCGTCGCTGCCGATGAACACGTCAGCGCCGGTG
>Ga0068867_100001883_pt1 | contig 14596 bp, 14 predicted proteins | sample KBSMisM32_FD_65649 | JGI IMG/M metagenome (GOLD analysis project Ga0068867, IMG submission 65649) | Miscanthus rhizosphere microbial communities from Kellogg Biological Station, Michigan, USA - KBS Miscanthus M3-2 | ecosystem: Host-associated > Plants > Roots > Rhizosphere > Soil ...
TAGGCAACCTTGTCGAGCCGCTTCAGCTCGTCCATCACCAGTGCGCCCACCTCGTCGGTCGCGATCTCCTTGTCGGGACGCTCCTGCAGCAGCGCCTCGGCCTTGTCGGCCACGGCCTCGATCGCCGCGATGCTCACCGGGCGCTTCTCGCACGCCTTGAGCAGCCCGGCAATCAACTTCTGGCGCTCGAAGCGTTCGCGCGTGCCGTCTTTCTTGATCACCATGTAGGCGATCTCGTCGATACGCTCGTAGCTGGTGAAGCGGCGGCCGCAGTCGAGGCACTCGCGACGGCGGCGGATGGCCTCGCCCTCCTTGCTCTCGCGGGAGTCCACGACTTTGTCGCCAAGATGGCCGCAGAATGGGCACTTCATTGGTTCGTCGCGACTCCTTCCTCAGGGGCCGACTGGGCCATTTCCTTCAGGCGCCCGATGCTCAGGCCGTCCTGCGCCATGAAGACCAGCCCCAGCAGGATCACCGGCACGAACGAGATCGCGTGCACCACGATCGCCGCGGCCACCGCGTTCGCCTCGGGCGCGCCGAAGAACCTGACCATCGCGTATCGGTAGGCCACGTGATAGCTGCCGGCTCCGGCCGGCGTCGGCACCGAGACGCCGATGACGAGCAGCGCCTGCACGAGGAACGACCCGGCAAACGGCAGCGTCATGCCGAACGCCCGGGTCACGAACCACACCTCTGCCGCGCCAAGCGTCCAGATCCCCAGCGACCACAGCACCGCGAGCACCAGTTCGCGCGGCCGGCGCGCGATGGCCAGCCCGCCGCTGAACGACCGCGCCATCCTCGCCAGGCGCCTCGCGAGGGCGTGCGGCAACACCCGGTCGGCGGTCTGCACCATGCCGCCGATCCGCTCGGGATGCGACGCAAGCACCCAGAGCAGCCCGGACAACACGACGGCCGCCGCTCCCGCCACCGAAGCCGAGACGATCAGCGACTTCAACAGCGGCGGCGAAAGCGTCGCCGTCCCCACGGCCACGGCGAGGTACACCGCCAGCAGCGCCAGCACGGCGATGAGATCGAGCACGCGCTCAATCACGATCGTCGCAAACGTCGACGTGAGGCTGAGCCCTTCCTGCCTCGACACCAGGTACGGCCGCAGCACGTCGCCGGCGCGGGCCGGCAGCAGCCCGAGCGCGGCAAAACCGATGATCGTGGCCCGGAACACCGTCCGGAAACGCGTCGGGCCGATTGGCGACAGCAGGTATCGCCACCGGACGGCGCGGGCCCAGTAGGTGGCCGCGACGACGCCGATCGCCACGCCCAGCAGGTCCACGCGTGCGCGTTGGACCTGTCGCCACACATCGGCGAGGTTGGCGTGGCGCAGAAACCACACAAGCAGACCAACAGCGAGCAACGAGACGAGCGCGGTGCGGTGCTTCACGGACGGGTCACAAAGGTCGCGCTCAGAGCCCCCACAATATATCAGGGCACCCGCGCGCGAGGGCCGGGCCCCTTGCGTACGGTTGCGACATCACGCCGCTGCCGATAAGATCCCGCCCTTTCGTCCGAGACTCGTGCCGTTCGCCGCCCCGCTCCTCGACACACGCCTCAACGGGACCGTTCCCGACCGTCACGGCAAGGTACGGGATCTTTTCGACTTGGGCGATCGCCTGCTGCTCGTCGCCACCGACCGGATCTCCGCGTTCGACTACGTGCTGGGCTCCGGGATCCCCGCCAAGGGCAAGGTGCTCACGCAGCTGTCGGCGTTCTGGTTCGCGCACACCGCGAGCATCGTGCCCAACCATGTGCTGTCGACCGACATGCGCGACCTGCCGGCGTCGTTCCAGCCCCACCGGTCGGTGCTCGACGGGCGCTCGATGATCGTCCGGAAGACGCAGCCGCTGGCCATCGAGTGCGTGGCCCGCGGGTATCTGTCGGGATCGGGGTGGAAGGAATACCAGGCCGCCGGGGCCGTCTGCGGCGTGCCACTCCCGGCCGGCCTGCGCGAATCGGACCGCCTGCCGCGGGCCATCTTCACGCCGGCCACCAAAGCCAGCACCGGGCACGACATCAACATCTCCGAGGCCGAGGCGGGAACCCTCATTGGCGAGCCGCTCGTCGCGCGCGTTCGCGACCTGACGCTCGCCCTGTACGCCGCCGGGGCCGCGCACGCCGAGTCGCGCGGCATCATCCTGGCCGATACGAAGTTCGAGTTCGGGATCACCGACGCGGGCGAGCTGATCCTCATCGACGAGGTGATGACGCCCGACTCGTCGCGCTACTGGCCCATGGACCAGTACGCGCCCGGCGGTCCGCAACCGAGCTTCGACAAGCAGTTCGTCCGCGACTACCTCGAGCGGATCCACTGGAACAAACAACCCCCGGTGCCGTCGCTGCCCGAGGACGTCGTCGAGCGCACCCGCGACAAGTACCTCGAAGCGTTCAGGCGCCTGACCGGACGGGAGCTCGACTGATGGCGATGAAGGACCAGCTCGAACACCTCGTGGCGGAGCTGCTCCTGAAGGGCGTCCGCTACGAGGACGCGCAGCGGGAGTTCGAGAAGCGGTTCATCACCCAGGCCCTGCAGAAGACGGAGGGCAACCTGGGCAAAACCGCCGACCTGCTGGGCATGCACCGCAACACCCTGAGCCGGAAAATCGCCGAATACCGCCTCCGCCGTTCCGCTTGACAGGCGTTTTTCGGGTTCACTACACTTAGCAGTCGTGGCGGGCGACTGCTAACTGCCCGGTCCGCCCCCACGCACCCGTTATCCGCACGACCACGAGACACACAAACAGCACTCGGCACCGCGCATCGCCGCGCCGGGGCCGGAGCTCGAATGAAGCAGGTAGTCATGAGTGGAGTCGATTGACATGAAAGTGAGACCGTTGCACGACCGCATCATCGTCCAGCGCATCGAAGAGGGCGAACAGAAGATCGGCGGGATCATCATCCCCGACACGGCCAAGGAAAAGCCGCAGCAGGGGAAGGTCTACGCCGTCGGCGCCGGCAAGGTGAAGGAAGACGGCACCCGCCAGCCCCTCGACGTCAAGGATGGCGACACCATCCTCTTCGGCAAGTACTCCGGCCAGGAGATCAAGATCGATGGCGAGGAGTATCTGATCATGCGCGAGGACGAGATTCTCGCCGTTCTCGATTCGAAGTAAGGGAGCGACAGGAATGGCAAAGCAGATTATCTACGGCGAGCAGTCGCGCCAGGCGATCCTCCGCGGCGTGAACGCGCTGGCCGACGCAGTGAAGGTGACTCTCGGCCCCAAGGGCCGCAACGTGGTTCTCGACAAGAAGTTCGGCTCCCCCACCATCACCAAGGACGGCGTGACGGTGGCCAAGGAGATCGACCTCAAGGACCCGCTCGAGAACATGGGCGCGCAGATGGTGCGCGAAGTGGCGAGCAAGACGTCGGACACGGCCGGTGACGGCACCACGACGGCCACCGTGCTGGCGCAGGCGATCTATCGCGAAGGCGCGAAGAACGTCGTGGCCGGCGCCAACCCGATGGAACTCAAGCGCGGCATCGAGAAGGCGGTCGAAGTCGTGGTCGCCGAAGTAAAGAAGATGGCGCGTCCGGTCTCGGGCAACATGGTGGCGCAGGTCGGCACCATCTCGGCCAACGGCGACGCGACGATCGGCAAGATCATCGCGGAAGCGATGGACAAGGTGGGTAAGGACGGCGTCATCACGGTGGAAGAGGCCAAGACGCTCGAAACCTCGCTCGACGTCGTCGAGGGCATGCAGTTCGACCGCGGCTACCTCTCGGCCTACTTCGTGACCGACCCGGAGCGCATGGAAGTGGTGCTCGAGAACCCGGTCATCCTCATCCACGAGAAGAAGGTCGCGTCGATGAAGGACCTGCTGCCCGTGCTCGAGCAGGTGGCGCGCCTCGGCCGTCCGCTGCTGATCATCGCGGAAGACGTCGAAGGTGAAGCGCTGGCCACGCTGGTGGTCAACAAGCTGCGGGGCACGCTGCAGGCCGCGGCCGTGAAAGCGCCCGGCTTCGGCGATCGCCGCAAGGCGATGCTCGAAGACATCGCGATCCTCACCGGCGGCCGTGCGATCACGGAAGACCTGGGCATCAAGCTCGAGAACATCAAGCTCGAAGACCTCGGCAAGGCCAAGAAGATCACGATTGACAAGGACAACACCACGATCGTCGAGGGTGGCGGCGCCACCTCCGCGATCGAGGGCCGCGTCAAGCAGATCCGGGCGCAGGTCGAAGAGACCACGTCGGACTACGACCGCGAGAAGCTGCAGGAGCGCCTCGCGAAGCTCGTGGGCGGCGTCGCCGTCATCAAGGTCGGTGCAGCCACCGAGACCGAGATGAAGGAGAAGAAGGCGCGCGTCGAGGACGCCATGCACGCCACCAAGGCGGCGGTCGAAGAGGGCATCGTGGCCGGCGGCGGCGTCGCGCTCGTGCGCGGCGGCAAGGCGCTCGAGAACCTCAAGCTCGAAGGCGACCAGCAGGTTGGCGCCAACCTGATCAAGCGCGCCATCGAGGAGCCGATGCGGCACATCGCGACCAACGCGGGCGCCGAGGGCTCGATCGTCGTGGCCAAGGTCAAGGAGATGAAGCAGGACGAAGGCTTCAACGCCGCGACCGAGACCTACGAGGACCTCGTGAAGGCGGGTGTCATCGACCCGGCGAAGGTGGTCCGCAACGCGCTGCAGAACGCGTCGTCGATCGCCTCGCTCCTGCTCACCACCGAAGCCCTCGTCTCCGAGATTCCCGAGGAGAAGAAGGAACCGGCGGGCGGCGGCCACTCGCACGGCGGCGGCATGGGCGGGATGTACTGACGCCTGAAGGCTCTAGCCTCTAGGCTCTGGGCTTTAGCCGGCTAGAGCCTAGAGCCCAAAGCCAAAAGCCGGCACCGGCTAGAAACACGAAGGGCCGCTCCTCGAATGGGGCGGCCCTTTTTGTGTTTCTAGCGCAGTGTAAATGCGAGTTCGATGGTGATGAGGACCGGCACGGGTTCGCCGAGGCGCGTGCCGGGGCGGAAGCGCCACTGCTTGGCCGCCTTGATGGCTTCCTGATCGAGGCCGAACGTGCTGTCGAGCGAGCGCACGACCTGGACGCGGCCGACGGTGCCGTCGGGCATCACGACGCACTCGAGCCAGACGGTGCCCTGCACCTTCGCGCGCATCGCGTCGGCGGTGTAGGCCGGCTTCACCTCGCGCACGAGCTGCGGAATGGTGACGCCGTTGCCGGGACGGTACTCGCCGCCACCGACGCCGCCGCCTCTGCCTGGCCCGAGACCCGAGCCTTCCCCTGGGCCGATGCCCGTGCCCTTGCCGCTGCCGCCGCCGTCGTTTTCGCCCTTGCCCTGCGATTCAACCGCGGCCTGGGTGGATTCGAGCACGCCGGGCGCCACGACAGGTGCGGGCGTCTCGGCCGGGATCTTCGTTTCGAGTGGCGGGTCCGGCTCTTTCTTGACCTCCGGCTTCGGCGCCTCGACCACGGGCTTCTCAGCCTTGATCTCCGCCTTCTTGGGTGGATCCGGGCTCTTGTTGCCGCCACCGCCGCCCCCGCCGCCAGGGCCCGGCTGCGCGATCCAGATGATGTCGGGCAGCCGATCCGGCAGGACGCTCTGGTAGACCTTCTCCGGCAGCATCCGCGCGATCAGGAAGATGAGCAGGGCCGCCGCCAGATGGCTGCCGATCGACAGCCCCAGCGCGTTCCCCATCCGCTTCTCCTGCATTTCGAAGGTGAAGTGGAATTCGGCGGGGCCGACGCCCTCCGGGCGCACGTGGAGGTGCTTCGACTCGAAAGTCGGATTCGGGGTCCCGGGCTGGTTCGGGGTGGCCATACCGCTTAATGGACGAGGGCTCTGCATGAATTGTCCCCGACCGGGACCAATGCCGCAAGCTTAGACGCCACAAAAGTTTGTTTGGCTCCAGCCATCAGCGGGCCTCGTATCCGTCCCGGGCGCGCACTCGCCACGCCCCAGTTTCCTGCCCCCGCACTCGCAGGCGGATCGGATGCCAGCGGCCGGGCTCGACCGCGCCCGCCGGAGCATATCCGAGCAGGTACTGATGCCGCAGCTCGCGGCCAATGCTGCCCAGCGCGTCGTCCAGTCCGGCGGCGTCCCGCAGCGCGAATGCCCTTCCCCCGGTCAGCCGGGCCAGGTCCGACAACACCGCGACCTGGGCACGACCCAGGACGATGGGGTACACCAGGGCCGAGCCGCGCCTGGCGCGCTGCAGCATCGCCTCCGCGCTCACCTGGCTGTAGCGGTCGGTGCCGTCCGAAAAGACCACGAGCGCCTGACGTCCCCCCTCGGGGGCGAGCCGATCGAGTGTCTTGACGACCGAGTCCCGCAGTGCCGTGGTGCTCCACGCGTCGAGCCCGGCGACCGCCTGGACCTGTGCCTCTCGGGGCGCATCGAGCGGCGCCACCACGTCGGCCTCGGCGCTGATGGCCACGACCATCGACCGATCATCGGGGCGCAGCTGACGGAGGAAGCTCTGGGCGGCGCGGCGGGCCAGACGCAGCGGTTCGCCGGCCATGCTGAGACTCCGGTCCACGCCGAGCGCGACGGTCAATGGGAAAGCGCCTTCGGCGAAAGTCGTAATCGTTTGCGAACGGCCGTCGTCATCGAGCTGAAAATCGCCGGCCCGCAGTCCGGTGACCGGTTCTCCGGACGCGTCCGTAACGGTGGCGTAGACTTCCACCGCCTGCACGTTGCTCGAAAAACGCGCACGAGATTCGTCCTGGGCCGCCAGCGCAGCGGCCAGAAACAGGACCCCGAACGTCGCCGGAAGGAGCCGGTCGCGCACCATTTCGCGGGAAGGCTACAAAAAGCGTTCCGTTAAGGCTCCGTTAAGGTGTTTCAGGAGCCAGGGTGGTACAATCCCCGTGTTCCGGTGCCGCGGACCTCGGGAGCGTTCGCCCGAGTACGGCCGCGCATCGCACGGGTGTCGTATGAACTTTGGCATGACCGAGCTTTTGATCATCCTCGTGATCGCCGTCGTCATTTTCGGCGCGAACCGGCTGCCTGAGCTGGGGCGAGGTCTGGGCAAAGGCATCCGCAACTTCAAGGACGCCACACGCGACGCCGCCGAAGAGGGACACAAGCCGACTAGCGAGAAGAGCTAGTTACCGCTTCTTTTTCGCACGCTCTCGCCTTCCCGGGCGCGAGCGCTTCTGAATCTTCCCCTTGACCCGGCTGCGCACCTGACGCGGCCGGCCGGCTTCCCGCACCGTTTCCAGAATATCCACGAGCCCCAGATCGATCTGCCGGCGCTCGAGATCCACGCGCACCACCTGCACCGCCACCTTGTCGCCGAGGCGATAGGTCTTCTTCGTGTTTTCGCCGTAGAGCACGTGCTGCTGCTCCACGAACCGGTAGTAGTCGTCGGCCATGCTGGAGATGTGCACGAGACCCTCGACATAGTGTTCGACGAGCTCGATGAACAGGCCGAAGGGAGCTACGCCGGTGACGAACCCGTCGTATTCGTCGCCCACCTTGTCGGCCATGAACCGCACCTTCTTCCACTGCAGCAGCTCGCGCTCGGCGTCGTCGGCCCGCCGCTCCATGTCGGAGGTGTGTTTCGCGGTCTCGGGCAACTCCTCTTCGAGTTCCTCGAGCCGCGCCGCCGCAATCGGGCCGCGCCGCGACTGGCGGAGCATGCGGTGCACGATCAGGTCTGGATAGCGGCGGATCGGCGACGTGAAGTGGGTGTAGTGCTCGGCCGCCAGGCCGAAGTGGCCCAGGCTCACCGAGTCGTAGCGCGCCTTCTGCATGGTGCGCAGCATGAGCGCGGCAATCGGCCGCTCCTCGGGCGTGCCCTTCATGCGGTCGATGAGCCGCTGGAAGTGCATCGGCTTGAGCGCCTTGCCGCTGCTGGCCAGGCTGTAGCCGAGCGGCGCGATGAACGCCTCGAACTCCCCCACCTTCTGCGGGTCGGGCGGCTCGTGCACGCGGTGCAGCGACGGCACGCCGTGCTCGACCAGGTGCGCCGCCACGGTCTCGTTGGCCAGCAGCATGAACTCTTCGATGATGCGGTGGGCGACGTTGCGCTCGCTCGCCACGATGTCGTCGATCTGACCGTCCTCGCCGAGCACGACCTCCGCTTCCGGAAGGTCGAAGTCGATGGCGCCGCGTCGCCGGCGGCGGCCGTTCAGGACCCCGAACAGCTCGTGCATCAGCTCGAAGAACGGCACCAGCGGCGCGTAGCGCGCGCGCGCCACGTCGGCGGCGCCGTCCTCGCCGGTGAGGATGGCGTTCACGTCGGTGTAGGTCATCCGCTCGTCGCTGTTGATGACGCCGTCGTGCATCTCGTAGCGCACCACCTGACCGCGGCGGTCCACTTCCATCAGGCAGGTCTGCACCAGCCGATCGACCCGCGGGTTGAGGCTGCACAGCCCGGTGGCGAGCTCGTGCGGGAACATGTGCACCGCGCGCTCGGTGAAGTACACCGACGTGCCGCGCGTGTAGGCCTCTTCGTCGAGCGCGCTCCCCTCGTGAACGTAGTGCGACACGTCGGCAATGTGCACGCCGAGCCAGTAATGGCCGTTCGGCAGCCGTTCGAGCGTAATGGCGTCGTCGAAGTCGCGCGCGTGCTCGCCGTCGATCGTGACGGTCGTGACGCCGCGGAAATCCGTCCGCCCCTTGATGTCCTGCTCGCGCACGGCGCCGCCGATCGCCTGCGCCTCGGCCACCGCCTCGGGCGGATGCGCGTCGGGGATGCCGTACTTGCGGATGATGATCTGCGTGTCGACGCCGGGCTCGTCGATGCGTCCCAGCACTTCGCTCACCGCGCCCGCTGGACCGCGCGTGGCCGTCGGCCAGCGCGTCACCGTCACGACGACCATGTCGCCGGGCTCGGCCGACGACGACTCCCCGCTCGGAATCTGGACGTCCGCGACCAGGCGCCGATCGAACGGCACCACGTAGCCGAGCCCTGATCCGTCCACGTCGAAGCGCCCGACGATCCGCTCGTGGGCGCGCTGCAGGATCTTGACGAGGCGCCCCTCGAACCCTTTTTCGGTCTGCTTCTCCACCCGCACGACCACGGTGTCGCCGTGCATCGCTTCGGCCAGCGCGAAGGCCGGGATGTAGATGTCGGGGTGCGGATCGGCGTCGCCCTTCCGGTCCGGCGCCACGAAGCCGAAGCCGGACGGATTGACCTGGAGCCGTCCGACCATCAGGTCCATCTTGTCGGGCAGCCCGAGGCGGTTGCCGCGCACCTGCACGAGGGCGCCGTCGGCCAGCAGCGATTTCAGATGTCTGGTGAAGGTGGCGCGCTGCTCGCGCGGCACTTTGAGGATGCGCGCGAGGTCGCGCGCCGTGGCGGGATAGTGCGCCCGCTCGCGCATCTTCTGGAGGATGTCGTCGCGCGTCATCGCGCAGCCACCCTAGCCGACGAGAACGATCTGAATGTCTCCGACGTTGGTCCGGGTCGGCCCGGTTCTGATGAGATCGCCAAGGCGATCGAAAAACGCATACGTATTGTTGTCTCTCAAATAGCTGTCGGGATCATCGATCCCGGCGGCGCGGGCGCGCGCAAACGTGGTCGAGTCGCCGATCGCGCCGGCCGCGTCGGTAGGACCGTCGATGCCGTCGGTTCCGACGCTGGCCACGACGGCAGCCTCGCCCAGCGGCTGGAGCGCGCGTGCTGCCGCAAAAGTGAATTCCTGGTTGCGTCCGCCCTTGCCCTTGCCGCTGACGGTGACGGTGGTCTCACCGGCGGCAATCACGCACGCCGGGCGTGCGAGACCGGCGGCGGCACGCGCGGCCCGCGTAACGTGCGCCCTGGCGGCGTCGCGGGCTTCGCCGGTGACCGGCTCGTCCACGACGGACACCGCGTATCCGCGCGCTGCGGCAGCCTGCCGCGCACCGTCCACGGCGCCGCGCTGCGGACCGATGACGGCGGCGGTGGCGCGCGCGAGGCGCGCATCTCCGGCCACCGGCGTCTCGGGCAGTTCGCCCGCGGCGCCGGCGCGCAGCCGCCGCACCACCGGCGCCGGGAACGCGGCATCGCCGCCGCGGCGTGCCAGCACCGCCAGGGCGTCGGCATAACTGCTCGGATCAGCCACCGTCGGGCCCGACGCGATCACGCTGAGGTCGTCGCCGACCACGTCCGACACTGCGAGCGTCAGCGTGCGCCCGGCGCACGCCGCGGCGAGCAGGCCTCCCTTGATGCCCGAGAGATGCTTGCGGACTGTATTCAGCTCGTGGATGTCGGCGCCCGCCTCGAGCAGCCGCCGTACCGTCTGCTGCTTCTCCTCGAGCGTCACGCCGGCGGCCGGCAGCGACATCAGCGCCGAGCCGCCGCCTGACAACAGCACCAGCAGCAGTTCGTCCACGCGTACGCGCCCCGCCAGTTCGATGGCACGCCGCGCGCCTTCGACGCTGCCGGCGGTAGGCAGCGGGTGTCCGCCCGTGTGCCACTCGGTGCCAGCCGGCGGCGCTGGCGACCCCGCCGGGCCGATGCCGAGCATCGTCCGGGCCGTCACGCCGTAGCTGACGCACGCGTCGAGCATCACCGACGCGGCCTTGCCGGCGGCGATCACGTGGACGGCCGCGGCGTCGTTGAGCGCGCGCGCGACCGACGGCTCGACGGCCGCCCGGCGCACGAGCGCGCCGGCGTCTACGGCATCGAGCGCAGCGCGCACGATCTCGTGCAGGTCGGATCTCAGTTGTGGGAGGGAACGGGTCAGATCAGTTGACTTGGCGTGGGTCGGTCCAGGCGGACAACCCGGTGACGACGTCGAACTGCCGCAGCAGACGGCTCACCACCTGGTCGGCGTCTTCGTTCGCGCACAGACGATCGAGCTGCGCCATCACCTTGGTGAGCGCCTCTTCGACGTCCGTGACCGCGCTCTCCGAGTAGTACTCACGCTGCTGATCGAGGCAGCGCTGGCACTTGATGAACTCTTCGCGGTAGAAGCTGGAACGGGAATAACAGGCCGGTTCCCAGAGCGGGACCGAATCGGTCAGAAAGCGGGAAACCCGTTGCCGTTGGACTTTCATGCGGCCGATTGAATCCAGTCTAGCGAGGCCCGCCAACCGATGTCAACGCGGTATTACCCGGGTATCTAAACCGCATGTCGAGAGGCCGCAAAGCCGCCTGCCCCGCCCACCAGCATGCCCCCGGCAATAAGCAGCGCGCAAAACCGCGCAGGCAGGAACTGGGGATCCACGCCCTCGAGCGCCGCGGTCAGCTGGGGCCCCCAGGACCCGCTGGCGATGGTGAACCCGCCCCACAACAGCAGCACCGCCGCAATGGCGCCAAAGCCGCCCTGCAGGACCCCCTCGGCCACGAAGGGGCCGCGGATGAACGCCAGCGACGCGCCGACGAGCTGCATGATTTCCAGTTCCTCGCGCCGCGCGTGCAATCCGAGCCGGACCACGGCGGCCACCGTCACCGCGGCCGCCACCGCCATGAGGAGCGCCAGCATGCCGCCGGCGCGGCGGAGCGCGTTGAGCCCGGCGCCCACCTTGGCGAGCCAGGCGCGGTCGTAGCGCACGTCGGCCACGCCGGGCAGCGTCGCCACCTTCTTCAACAGCGCGTCGGCCCGGCCGTCGGTTTCAGCCGCCGCCTGCATGCGCACCTCGATCGAGGCGGGGAACGGGTTGTCGCCGATGCCGGCCGCGGTCGAGGCCAGCTCCGCGAACTCGGTCCGGAACCGGACGAGCGCCTGTTCCTTCGAGACGTACTCGCGGCCGGCGGCCGCGCCGCTCTGATCGACGAGCGCCTCGATGACGCCGCGCTGCTCCGAGGTGGCGTCGTCCCGCAGGTACACCGAGAACTCCGCGCTGGTCGTCCACCGCGCCAGCAGCCGCTCGACATTCCAGGTCACGAGCAGCAGCCCGCCCAGCACGCTCATGGCGAGCGCGATGGCCACGACGGCAAACAGCGTCGAGCCGCCGCCGCGGCGCAGGCTCGCCCACCCCTGGCGGAACGCGTAGTCGATCGCTCTCACGGCGTCAGGCCCTCATGCCTTCGGCGACTTCGACGATGCGGCCCTGATCGAGCGTGATGCTGCGCCGTCCCACCAGCCGGATCAGCTCGCGGTCGTGCGTGGCGATGAGCACCGTGGTGCCACCCGCGTTGATCTCCCGGAACAGGTTCATGATCTCGAGCGACAAGTCCGGATCGAGGTTGCCGGTCGGCTCGTCGGCCAGGAGCAGCGCCGGGTCGTTCATCAACGCGCGCGCAATCGAAATGCGCTGCTGCTCGCCGCCCGAGAGCTCCTGCGGATAGGCGTTCATCCGGTGCTGCAGCCCCACCCACTTCAGGACCTGGAACGCGCGCCGCCGCTGCTGCGCCGGCGCCACGCCGATGACCTCGGACACGAACGAGATGTTCTCGAGCACCGTGCGGCGCTGAATGAGCTTGAAGTCCTGGAACACGAAGCCGATGCCGCGGCGGTATTCCTGGATTTCGCTGCGCGACAGATTGGCCAGGTTGTGGCCGTTGACGACGATCTCGCCCTCGTTCGGGCGCTCCTTCATCAGCAGCAGGCGCAGGAAGGTGGACTTGCCCGCGCCGCTCGGCCCGGTGAGGAACACGAACTCGCCCTTGCCCACCGTGATCGTCAGATCGCGCAGGGCATACAGGCCTCGCCCATAAAGCTTGGACAGGCGATGCGTGGTGATCACGTACGACGAGTATACAGCCGTAAAGCGAGCATTTAGCGGTCTTCAGAAGCTCTCGGCCGTCGTGCGGGCCACCTTTAGATGGCCCTGCACACGTTATTGCGTGTCGGGCCGCCTGAAGCCGGCCCCTACGACTGTGCGTCGAGCTCGCGCTTGAGCAGCGCGTTGGCCAGTTTGGGATTGGCCTTGCCGCCGCTCCCCTTCATCACCTGGCCGACGAGGAACCCAAAGGTCTTCTGGCTGCCGGCGCGGTACTGGGCCACGGTGTCGACGTTGGCCGCCATCACCGTCCGCACGATCTCCAGCACCGCGGACTCGTCGGAATTCTGAGCCAGCCCCTCGGCCGCCACGATCTCGTCGGCTGAACGGCCCGAGTCGTACATCTTCGGGAAGACGTCCTTGGCGATCGCGTTGCTGATCGCGCCCTTGTCCACCAGGGTGATCAGGCCGGCGAGGGCCGCCGGCTGCAGCGGCACGTCGGCCACCGCCGTGCCGCGCTCGTTGAGCGTGCGCAGCAGCTCGCCCATCACCCAGTTGCTGGCGGCTTTCGGATTGCCGGCGGCGCCGGCCACCTGTTCGAAGTAGTCCGCCAGGCCCGACTGCGTGAGGACGCCGGCGTCGTAGTCGGGGATGCCGTAGCTGGTGACGAAACGCAGCCGCCGCGCCTCCGGGAGCTCGGGCATCAGGGCGCGAAGGCGCTCCACGCGTTCAGCGGCCACGACCAGCGGCGGCAGATCCGGCTCGGGGAAGTAGCGGTAGTCGTGCGCTTCTTCCTTGCTGCGCATCGAGTGCGTGCGGCCGGTGGTCGAGTCGAACAGCCGCGTCTCCTGCACGACGCGGCCTCCCTTCGACACCAGGTCGATCTGCCGATCGATCTCGTATTCGATCGCCTTGTGGAGATAGCGGAACGAGTTGACGTTCTTCACCTCCGCCTTGGTGCCGAGCTGTTCCTGCCCCGCCGGGCGCACCGAGACGTTGGCGTCGCAGCGCAGGCTCCCCTCTTCCATGTTGCCGTCGTTGACGCCGATGGAGACCAGGATCTCGCGCAGGCGGGTAAAGAACTCCGACGCCTCCGCAGCCGAGCGCATGTCGGGCTCCGACACGATCTCGATGAGCGGCACGCCGCTGCGGTTGTAGTCGACGTAGGTCTTGGTCTCGGAGTCGCGGAAGCCTTCGTGCAGCGACTTCCCCGCGTCCTCTTCCATGTGGATGCGGGTGAGACGGATGAAGCGCGACTGCCCGCCGGCCGTGATCTCGAGCCCGCCGCCCAAGGCCAGTGGCCGCTCGTACTGCGAGATCTGATAGCCCTTGGGGAGATCCGGATAGAAGTAGTTCTTGCGCGCGAAGATCGACTCGTGCTGCACGTCGCAGCCGAGCGCCAGCGCGGCCATCACCGCGTAGTCCACCGCCTGTCGATTGAGAACCGGCAGCGCGCCCGGCTGTCCGAGACAGACCGGGCACACTTCGGAGTTGGGCGGTGCGCCGAACGCGGTGCTGCAGCCGCAGAAGATCTTGGTCGCCGTCCGGAGCTGCGCGTGAATTTCGAGGCCGATGACGGCTTCGTAGCTCACACTCGCGGGCCGGCCGCCTTCACCTTCGGGTCGACGTCACCCTCGAAGGTCTTGAAGTTGTCGGCGAACATCTGCGCCAGCTTCTTCGCCTGCTCGTCGTACTTCGCCGCGTCGGACCACGTGCTGCGCGCGTCGAGCACGCCGTCGGGTACGCCCGGCACCGCCGTCGGCACGTCGAGGTTGAACACCGAGTGGTTCTTGTAGCTCGCGTTGTCGAGCTGACCCGTGAGCGCCGCCGTGATCATCGCGCGCGTGTGCGCGATCTTCATGCGGCTGCCGACGCCGTACGGACCGCCGGTCCAGCCGGTATTCACCAGCCACACCTTGGCCTTGTGCTTGGCGATCTTCTCGCCGAGCATCTTGGCGTAGACGTTTGGATTGAGCGGCAGGAACGGCGCGCCGAAGCAGGTGCTGAACGTCGCTTTCGGCTCCGTCACGCCCTTCTCGGTG
>Ga0068867_100001906_pt1 | contig 14512 bp, 12 predicted proteins | sample KBSMisM32_FD_65649 | JGI IMG/M metagenome (GOLD analysis project Ga0068867, IMG submission 65649) | Miscanthus rhizosphere microbial communities from Kellogg Biological Station, Michigan, USA - KBS Miscanthus M3-2 | ecosystem: Host-associated > Plants > Roots > Rhizosphere > Soil ...
TACCTGGTGCCGACGCGCATGACCCAGCTCTGGGTCGACGCGAAAGCCGACAGCTACCCGCCGAAGATCGGCGCGAAAGCGCGCGCCGCGTATGCCGCCCATACCGACATGATGAAGAATGCCCTGAAGATCGGCGTGCTCATCGCGTTCGGCACCGACGCCGGTGTCTACCCGCATGGCATGAACGCGAAGGAGTTCGGCGATTACGCCGAAGTCGGCATGACACCGGCGGCTGCGCTGATGACGAGCAGCATGGGCTCGGCCACGCTGCTCGGTATCCAGGCGGATGCCGGCACGCTCGAGGCCGGCAAATACGCCGATATCGTCGCAGTGCCGGGCAACGTGTTGCAGGACATTCGCGCAACCGAGCGGCCTCTCATGGTCATGAAGCACGGCGAAAACGTGGCGCTGCATTGACCTCGCCCCGGAGTTCGCGCCGGCTCCGTGCCAGCACGAACTCCTGGTAGTACGATCCGCAGATGAATACCGTTCCCGCCCCTGAACCCGTTGCGATTCCGTCGCTGCACGACGCCGAGTCGAAGCGGCTCGGCGCACTGATGCTCGAGCGGGCGCGCGCGATGGCCGCGAACCCGGGCATCGACGATTTCGCGACGACCGGCTGGTTGCCGGACGCGTTTTTCGCCGACATGGCAGCGTTGTACGCCATCTACGATACGTACATCGAGCACAACATCGGCGCCAGTTCGCTGAAGATCATGTGCAAGTTCGGCTGCTCCCGCTGCTGCCACCAGGTCGTGCACGGCTGCTACGCGTTCGAGATCATCGATCTGTACCGGCAGCTTCGGCCGCGCGCCGACTACGGACAGATCCACGACAGCTTCGTGCGCAGCGCCGACGAATTCCAGGAAATGTTCCAGCGCTACGCGGAGAAGGCGCAAGGCCGGCTGGACGTCGCGCTCGTCAACACGCTACAGCACTCATCGGCGATCGCCAAGCCGTGCACGTTGCTCGTCGACAACAAGTGCAGCGTCTATGCGCATCGCCCGGTGTCGTGCCGCATGTATCACAGCCTGACGAATCCGGTTTTCTGCACGACCGTCGTCGGGCGCACGTTTCACCTCTTGCCGCCCGAGGACGTTGCCGCGGTCCTCGGCGATTTGAACGACCGCCTCGCCTTTCCCTATTCCGAATTTCTCGCCCATGGCCTCGTCGCGTTCGCGACGCGCCGCCAGTTCCGGCCCTGGGGCGCGCCGATGCCGAAAACCTGACAACCGCGCATCGGCGCGCAAAACTGCAGGCGATTACCGGGTCAACGCATGATCCTGCATCTGGTCGATCTTGCGGCGCACCGCGCGATTGCCCTGCCCTGAGCGCTGGAACGAGAGCGAGGGCGCCGATTTCGTCTTGCGGTCGAGCACGCGCGCCAAGGTCGACAGAACCGTCGCCTTGTCGTCGTCGAAATCGCCGTGATGTTTCGCTGTCGACGCGCCCATCGTGCCGCTAGTTTCGGTATTCGGCGCAACGACCCAGTCGGCCGATCCGCTCGACCCGAACAGGCGCTTGAGCGTGCTGTCGGCATTGATGAATTTCTGCATCCCGAGAATCGGCTCACCGTCCGGACGCAGCAGCGGGATGCGCACGGTATCTTCGAACGCGTTCGACACCAGATACAACAGCGACTTGTGATAAATGGCCGCACAGTCATCGTCATTCTCGGTCTTGTCGTCGAGCGTGTAGACGGCGAAGCGCGCGATCGACTTGAGCGCAGGCAGCCACATCTGCTTGAACAACGTGGTCGTGATCGCCGGCGCCCACAGCGTGGCCGACGCTACGCCGAGTCCAAGACCCGTCTGGCCATCCATCGGACCGCCCTTGATCGCGCCGCTCGTTGTCAGGTATTGCACGAGCGGCGCGTGGAAGATCGAGCCGGCGCTGTGGCCGACGACGTGGAACTCGTAACTGGAATCCTGCGCGGCGAGGGTTGCCAGCCCGTTCAGCACGAGCCGCGCGCCTCCTTGCGCCGAGGTCGTCGCCGCCATCGCGTTGGATTTCATCTCGCTCCACATCGCCTGTCCGCCAAGTACGCGCGCCAGTGGTTCGAGCGCGTCGTCGAGGCGGTCGAGCATGAAGTCCTTGGCCGAATCGAGGAAGCCTTCCGGACGCCGGTGGTCGGCGGCGCCAGTCAGAAGGTTCTTGATCGTGCTCCACGCGTCGCTGTGCCACACGAACGCGATCGGATAGCACTCGGCCTCGAGCATCGGCTGGCGATAATCCGAGATGCGCTGCAGCGCCGACTCTTCGTTGACGAGTCCGCCATGCGCATACAGCAGGATCCGCTTCTTCTTCCAGTCCTTCGTGATGCGCGGAACATCGTTGCGGATGATTTCCTGGACGAGTTCGACGGTCGTGCCGATGTTGCCGTGCGGGTCGAGCAATCCGTCGTTGCCGAGACTGATCACATGCGGGCGCAGGTCGGAATAGGAGTACGACCTGGAACGTACCGTCCCGGCAAAAACGCGTTTCGTGGTCGACGAACGCGTCGCCAGTTCGAGCGGCACTGCGAGCCGGGCGACCCAGGCGTCGGTGCCGTTCTTCAGCCAGTCGTCGTAACTCACATGGCCGAAACCGTTGAAGCCCCAATCCCTGCCCCACGAGTTCTGCAGCCAGAAGCCCTTGTCGTCGTAGGCGACCAGCGCAAACGCGTGACCGCCGGAATTGTCGTCGACCAGCGCGATGCGACCATTGCTGCCAACGTCGTCCCAGCCCGGATGAGTGTTGCCGCTCGCGTACAGCACGCCGACTTCGCTGATCGCCGCATGCATCGCGACGAGATCGCGGTGGTTGACGCGATAGTAGGCGCCGAGCGGATGCTGCGCGGCGTCGTTGACCCGCGTCTCCGACAGCGCCCCGTCACGGATCGTCGGCCACAGCGCAAGCTGGCACACGCCATGCTTCTGCCAGCCTTTCATCGCACCGCGGCAACTGGACCCCTCGTAGTTTTCGCCGGCCCATTCGTCGTAGCGCCGGGCAAGGTCGTACAACATGTACGGGCTGATTTCATGGTGATCCGGCACGCGCCTGCGCACGCGCAACAGGTAGTGGACGACCGTCGCCAGGCCAAATCCCGTGCAGGCGCCCTGCTTGCCTTGGTCGAGGATGGGAACTTTCGCCTTGCGGTATTCGGCAAGGTCGCGCCGCGTCGGCACCTCGACCAGTGTCGGCGTGTACATCAGATCGCGGAAATCAAGCGTATCGGGACGCGCGTCGAGAGTGCGCGTGACTTTCCTCGTCGCTGCCTTGTTCATGGTTGCTCCTCCATTGGCCATTCCCGGGCCGTGCGCGCGGGAATCAGTAAGGAATCGCGCGCAGTGCGGCAGTTTCGGCCGGAATCGGAGTGCGTCGCGGTTGAGCGAGTCAAACCGGCGCGTGCGCGCGGCGCGGCGCGGTCAGGAACCACGCGCCGGCATTGGGTCAGCATTGAATTGTCTGCGCGGGAAGTCGAGCGCTGCGATATCGTTGCGCGCACTGCTTGCGCGCGATGCGACGGTAGGACCCCGCGGCTCGCCGCTTGCCGCCATCCTGTCAGCATGGCCATCAAAGCCCTCCGGCCTGACGCGCCTACATTCCCCCGCCCAAAATACTACTCGTGATTTTTTCCAGAGTCACGTCGGCTTTCGGCGAGCGCAGCGCCCGGCGAAAGCTTTTAAAGCTTTGGACTTCCATGTGCTCGCTGCGCGACGTGGGGCAATGCGCGGACCCGGCCGATGCGACGTATCGTCCGGCGAGCAATCAAGACCGGGCAACGAGACCGTCGTTGATTGCTTCGCGGCGTTTGATCGACGGCACCAGCATCGGCACCTGGCGGCGATAGCCTTCGTATTCAGGATGCGCCGCGACGAGGTTGCGCTCCTCGAACCATATCGCGATGAGGATGTACATGCTGGTCGCAACGGCGAACACCAGGTGGGCAACCGTCATCGTCGGTGTGGCCCAGAATATGAGCAGCCAGCCGAGATAGATCGGGTGACGCACGTAGCGATACAGCGCCGTCACCTTGAAGGGCAAAGGCCGATAGGGACTGCGGAGCAACTGCAACCAGACCTGACGCAGGCCAAACAAGTCGAAATGATTGATCAGGAATGACGCGAAGAGAAGGACTACCCAGCCGAACGCGAAAACACCGTAAAGCATCATTCGGGCAACCGGTGCTTCGAAATTCCAGACGACGACGCCCATCGGCTGCCAGAATGCGAACAGCACCACCAGCGCGGCGCTGGAAAACAGCATGTAGGTGCTGCGCTCGGCAGGCTCCGGGACGATCCGCGTCCACCAGCGCTTGAATGTCGGCCGGGCCATTACGCTATGCTGCACCGAGAACAACGCCAGCAGCGCGACGTTGATCGCCAGCGCCGTCATGAACGGCCCTTCCGGCGCCGAATCGATCGACTTGGGCACGCCAAAGTTGATGAGGAATGCCGCGGTATAGAGCAGCGTGGCAACGGACAGCACGTAGCAGATCACGCCGTAGGCGAAAATCACGAAGCGTTTCATGGCCGAACCTCTACTGGTGAATGACAGCTTCGCGACAACGCCCCTGCCGACCAACGCGCCGCGATTTGAAGGGGCGGGGCTGCCGCTACCTGGTCGTGCGGCTTGTCTGGCCGTCCGCTTTGTGACAAAAAGAGTACGCAGGAACAAGCGCCAAGTCCCGGGCAAACCCCGGGATTTCTCCGGGACGTGCTTTCGGCGAACAATCCGTAGTGGACAATCAAATCACCTTCGATCGTTTTCGATTCGAGCCGCTGACGAAGCGACTCTGGACCGGTGAGCGCGAAATCAAGCTCACGCCGAAGGCTGCGGCGGTTCTCGCGATGCTTGTCGCGCGCGCCGGCGAACCGGTAACCAAACATGACCTGTTCGCCGCGGTGTGGAGCCACCGCGTCGTTAGCGACGACGCGTTGACGACGTGCATCCAGGAATTGCGCAAGGCGCTCGGCGATGATGCGAGAAAACCGCGCTACATCCAGACGCGACATCGGTCAGGCTATCAGTTCATCGCCGCCCTTTCGTCGTCCCGCGATTTCGCCGCGCCAGCGCGCGATCCTGATGCGACGAATGCCAGGCATTCCGATCCCGATACGCTCGAGCAGCGCATCGCGTTCGTCCGTTCCAAAGGCAAGGCAAATATCGCCTACGCGTTGTCGGGCGCAGGGCCGCCGCTCGTGCGCGCGGGCACCTGGCTGACCCACGCACAGCACGACTGGGAAAGTCCGCTCTGGTCGCACTGGCTCCGCTTCATGTCGTCGCGCCACACGCTGGTGCGCTACGATCCGCGCGGATGCGGCCTATCGCAGGCCGACGTCGAGGACATTTCATTCGACGGATGGGTCGAGGATCTCGAAACGGTCGTCGACCGGCTCGGACTGGAGTCGTTCCCGTTGTTCGGGATGTCGCAGGGCGCGGCCGTGGCCGCGGAGTATGCAATCCGGCATCCGCAGCGAGTCACGCAGCTGATCCTGTACGCGCCGATGGTCACGGGGTGGCGCGGCCGCACTAGCGTCAACGCGCAGCAGTGGCAGTCGATGGAGCAATTGGTGCTGTCCGGGTGGGGCGAGGCCAACATGGCGTTTCCAACGATGTTCGCGCATCTGTTCCTGCCGGACTCACCGCCGGAACTTCGGCAGTGGTATGCCGAACTGCAGCGCAAGACCGCGAGCAAGGAAATCGCCAGCCGCTTCATGAAAGTGCTGGCGGAACTGCATATGTTCTCGCGCCTGAAACAGGTTGCCGTGCCGACACTCGTGATCCAGATCGCCAACGATCAGGTAATCAATCAACGGACCGTAGCCGGCATCGCCGGCGAAATTCCCGGTAGCGAGTTCGTGAGTATCGAGGGCAGGAATCATATCCTGCTCGAGGACGAGCCCGGTTGGGAGCAATTCAAGAGTGTCTTTGCTCGCCACGTGCCACACGACTAGCGGATAAGGCACACTGAGCGCCCGCACCGTTGTACAGACCAAGCCGCTTCGAGAAGCAAACGCGCATGCCGACTGCCACCCTTTTCAACTACTCGTTTTCGCTGACCCAGCCCAACCCCGACGCGCACGTCCCGCCGACGATCCGCAAGCTCGTCATCGTCGGCGGCGGTTCGGCCGGCTGGATGGCGGCGATGATGCTGGCCGACGCGCTGCTGCCGAAAGGCATCGAGATCGAAGTGCTGGAGTCGCCGGTCGTCGGCATCATCGGAGTCGGTGAAGGTTCGACGCCGTGGCTGCGCGGATTCTTCGACAAGCTCGGCATCGAGGAAGCCGAGTGGATGCCGGCGTGCCACGCGACCTACAAGTGCGGCATCACCTTCGACAAGTGGTCGACCAAGCCGGGCTTCGAGAGCTACTTCCACCCGTTCGCCTCGATGCTCGACAACCTGACGATGACGCAGTTCGTGCACAACGTGAATGCGCGTGTGCAAGGCGCGGACGTGCACGCGCACCCGAATCGCTTCTTCATTGCCTCGAAACTCGCCGAACAGGACATGGCGCCGAAACCGGATCCGAACTTTCCGTTCGACGTGTGGTACGGCTATCATTTCGACGCGGTACTGCTCGGCCAGTTCCTGCAGAAGAAGGCGCTCGCGCGCGGCGTCAAGTACCGCAGCTGCCACGTCAGGGAAGTCAAGCTCGGCGAGAACGGCGATATCGCCGCGGTCGTCATCGACGGCGGCGAAGCGGTCCCGGCTGATTTTTTCGTCGACTGCACGGGCTTCGCCAGCCTGCTGACGCAGCAGACCTTGAAAACGCCGTTCGTGAGTTTCTCGAACAACCTGTTCAACGATGCCGCGGTCGCGATGCCGACGCCGATCGGCGACGACATTCCATCGCAGACAGTCTCGACCGCCATGAGGCACGGCTGGTCCTGGAAAATTCCGCTGACCGAACGCTTCGGCAACGGCTACGTCTACAGTTCATCGTTCTGCTCGGCCGATGAAGCCGAGCACGAACTGCGCGAACATCTTGGCCTGCTCGATTCCGATACGCCGGCCCGTCACCTGAAAATGAAAATCGGTCGCGTCACGAAGCACTGGAATCGCAACTGCCTCGCGGTCGGGTTGTCGCAGGGGTTCATCGAACCGCTCGAGGCGACGGCACTGCTGTTCATCCAGCACACGGTGTCGACGTTCGTCGAATTTCTCGAAGCAGGCGACGTGAGCGAACCCGCGAAGGACAAATACAACCAGCGCGTAAACGAGCATTTCGAAGGCACGCGCGACTACATCGTCACGCACTTCAAGACGAACAACCGAACCGACACCGATTACTGGCGCGCAAACGCCTCGAACGGAAACCTGTCCGAGCCATTGCAGGAACTGTTCCGCACATGGTTGTCGGGCAGGAGCATCGTCGCCGACGTCACCCAGCAGAAACTCGGCAAAGGCTATCCGGTGTTCTCCTGGTACTGCATCCTGAGCGGCATGGGCATCTTCCCCGATAGCGACCAGATGCGCGCGCCGACGCCCAAAGAGGCTCGCTACAAGATGACCGAGATCGACAACCTGCTCGCGCGCAGCGCCTTGAATTTCCGCAAGCAGAAAGACGTGCTGGCGCAGATCCCGCCGAAGCGGCGCGAGGATGCGTTGCAGATCTATTTCTGGTAGCAGAAAATCAACAACAGGCCGAGGAGAAGTCATGGCAGGGATGCGCGCGGTGTTGCTGTTCGCGATATGGGTCGGCGCAGGGGTGTTCTCGACGGACATCCGCGCAAATGGCTCGGTGCACGGATCAGTCTTTGCCCAAGGGACATCCCAAGGCCTGGAGGGCGCGACCATCAATCTCGCCAGCGGATGTGTGCTCGGCGGAGGCTATTGCACCTACTCGGTCAATGCGACCAGCGCCACGGACGGCAGTTTTTCCTTCTTCGAGGTTCCGGCCGGGGCCTACGCGATATCCGCGTACTACTACCCAATCGCAACCGGAAACTATCTGTCCATGTCGCAGGCGCTGAATGTCGGCGATGGCCCGGCCACGACTGTCACGCTTTACATGAAGCCCGGTGCGACCGTTTCGGGCAAAGTGACCCGCTCCAGCGACAACGCCCCCGTAGAAAATATCGGCATCACCCTGCAGGTCATGTCACCGATCCTCGACAACGTTGCCGAGGCCACCACCGACGCAGCGGGCAACTATCGGTTCTCGCAAATCAAGGCGGGCGACTTTCGGCTGTTCATCGCGCCGACGGCTGGAGCGCCCTACCAGACGCAGTACTACGCAGGCCACCCGCTGACGCCGCCCTCACAGGGACCACAAGCCGCCGACGTTATCACTCTGCAGAACGGCCAGAATCTTGAAAACGTCGACGTCAGCCTTGCCGCCGGAGGCGTCATTCGAGGCACGCTCACCGACCGCTACACGAATCTGCCCATCGCCAATTCGGCAGCCATCACGTTCTATCTCTACGACCCGGCTGACGCCAACGGCTACCCCTGGGAAACCCTCGAAACCCCTACCGACGGCCTGGGACACTACGAACTCACGGGACTAACCGATTCGCCGGTAATACTCGGCGCGTTCTCCTACGTGCCATATTATGAGTTGTCGATATACAAATGTTCACCGGACCCGTGCGCGGATCGCACGGTTTCGCCTGTATTGCACGCGCCGACAGGCACGATCATCGAGAACGTCAACTTCACGTTGTTTCCCGGGTCGGTCATCAAAGGAGCTGTTACCAGCGTGGCCGATGGAACGTCGATTCCGGGAGCGACGATCCACGCCATCTCCCAATTGTTCGGAGGATCGATCGTCGGCTCGACAACCACGGACAGCAACGGGCGTTATACGCTCGTAGGCATGGAGCCGAACCTCCACGTGGAAGTCCTGAATGCGGTATCGGGCACACAGGCTTTTGTAAGCCAGGATTATTCCGCACACGATTGCATGTACGGCGTCTGCGCGCCGCTCTCGTCGGACTTCGTTGCAGCGCCCCTGTACAAGGTCACGACCGGAATCAATTTTGCGCTGGTTCCGGGCAGGGCGATAAAAGGCCAGATTCGCAGCCTCGGCGACGGCCAGGGCATCCAGGGTTACGTCACCCTCTTTTCCGCCAACGGCGTGAAGGGCGCAACCGTGACGTCTGACGCGGCAGGCTTCTACGCCACCTCCGGCCTCCAGGCGGGCAACTATTACCTCGAGGCCTATATCGTCAACGACGAAGGAGGCGATTGCAGGGCGTATCCGAACACTCCCTGTGCCAGTGTCACGAGCATCACGACCCAAAGTTCGCCGGTTGCGGTTGGCACGCTTCACGACCGGCTGGGAGTGAATTTTTTCCTGGTCAGCGACCGCCTCTTCAAGGATGGGTTCGAATTCTGAGCCCTTGGACTTCCAGTCAGCTGCAGTCGGATTCCGCGACTCCGGGAGTGAGAGACGCAGCTGGCGGATTCGTTGCGCAAATCCGGATGGAGTGCGTGGCACAACCCACGCCGAATTGCACCACGCACCGCTAGCACGACAATCGCGTCAGTGACGCACTAGAACCTTGCCGCCCTTCGGCACAGGCAGGGGTGTCGGCTTCGGCGCACCCGGCTTGCCGCCACCGTGGCCGGGGCGATGGCCGCCACCCTGACCACCGTCATGCCGGCCGCCGTCATGGCGACCGCCATCTCCGATACGCCTCGGGAAGCCTGAGCCGTAATACGGGTACACCGGGTACCAGAGTTGGTTGTCACTGGAGTTGTAGTTCCCGTGATCGCTTTCCCACACGGCTGGTTCGCGATACGAAGCCTGTTCGGCCTCATACGCGGCGTTTCGCGCGTCGGCTGCTGCCTGTTGCGCCAGGCGCGCACTGATCTCGGCCGCCTGCGCTGCTTCGGCATCGACCTGTGCCGAGCGCACGACCGGCTCGGGCTCGTAACTGGAAACGTGTTGCGACTGGGAGTTCGCCGGGCAGGCGATGTTGGTGTACGTCACGTCGCCATTCGCCGCGACACATTTATAGATTTCGCCGGCGTTGATACTCTGACTGGAGGCCAGGATCAGAAGGACCAGGATCGTCTTGCCGCGCATGGTCGGATGTCTCACTTCAAGTCTGCCCTGATGGCAGACGCCCAAAAATCACTCTAGCGCGATTTACCGGTCGTGTCTTGGTCCGGTCCGGTCAGATTTGCAACAAAAACCCCGCGAATTGATTTTCGGGTCGCAAACCAATCGCGCTTGCGCTGACGACTCGCGGCAGAAACCGCTACCTGTTGCCGTCAGTGGCAATCGGCACGTCCAGACTCACCTTGACGCGCTCCAGCGCCACGTGCGTGATGAAACTGCGCACGTTGGCGTCGGCCATGAGCGCTTCACGCGTGAACGCGTCGTAGGTTTCCATGTCGGGTGTCAGCACGAGCAGTATGACGTCGGCCTGGCCGGTGACGACATAGCACTGCTGCACCTCGGGACGGCGCTGCATGGCGCGGCGAAAGCGATCGAGGTCTTCGCCGCCTTCGCGGTCGAGATCCACCGCGACAATGCATGTAATCGTCATGCCGAGCGCCTTCGGTGAAAGTACCGCGCACTCACGCTCGATCACACCCTCCTCGCGCAGGCGCTTCAGGCGTCGTTGCACCGCGGCTGGCGACAAGCCGACGGCATCGCCTATGGTCTTTGCCGGCAGCTGCGTGTCGCGCTGGTAGCGTTCGAGGATGGCCCGGTCAAAACGGTCGAGAGGCATGGGGTTGCCTGATGGAAAGCCTGGACAAAGTATACCGGAGCTCGCGGTGCGCTCGTGTCGTCGAACGGCCGTGCAAAAGCTCTCCTCACCGAAGATTGCAAATCGGAGCATCGAAAAGGCCACGGACGGGAATCGCGCAAATCCGCTGGAGCCGCGCGGCATGGCCGCAGCGATGCGCCTGAAAACGCGGCGAGACAGCGTTGCGCGCCAGTAACATTGCTCCATCCGAAGCGATGTCCAGGCCGGCACCACTCATGACGATGCTCGATACCGACATTTCACTTGCCCGGCCGATTCTGGTCGACGGCGACCCCCGCTTGCTTGTTCGGGCAGCGCCCGTAGACGCGATCGATTCCGGCGTCCGTTCCGTTCTGGATGCCCTCGGCGCGACCCTGGCCTGGCACCGGAATCGTTACGGGTTTGGCCGCGGTATCGCCGCCCCGCAGATCGGCGTCGCGCGCCGGATGATCGTGATCGATCTCGGCGCCGGGCCGATCGCGCTGATCAATCCGCAGATCAACTGGCGCAGCGAAGACAGCTTCGTTCTCTGGGACGACTGCTTCAGCCTGCCCGACCGTCTCGTGCGTGTGCGGCGCGACTGTTCGATCTCTCTGACCTATCGCGACGAACAGTTTCGCGAGCGCACATGGCGGCGCCTTCCGCCGGACCTGTCGGAACTGCTGCAGCACGAGATCGATCATCTCGACGGCATGCTGATGACGCAGCGGGCGACCGGACCGGACCCGATACGCCCGGCAACGGAACGCTCGTCACTGATCGACACAGCGCGGGCCGGCCATCGGTTGTCGCTGCAGCACATCGCGGAGGCGGCACGCAGCATCGACCCGGTGTTTCGCAACACGCCACTGTTCGAGTCCGAGCCGCTGTCCGCCCTCGCCGGCTGCCAACTCTCGTTGAAAGTCGAAACGTTGAATCCGCTGCGCTCGTTCAAGGGGCGCGGCGCCAGCTACCTCATGAGCCGGCGTCTGACGCGCGCCGAGCGCGGACCGATCGTGTGCGCGAGCGCGGGCAATTTCGGCCAGGCGATGGCCCTTCTCTGCCGCCGTGACGGCGTCGCGCTGACCGTGTTCGCGGCCAAAACCGTCAATACGCTCAAGCTCGAGCGCATGCGCGCGCTCGGCGCGAACGTGCACCTGCTCGGCGCCGATTTCGATGCCGCCAAGGAAGGCGCGCGCGAGTTTGCCGCCGCTACCGGCGCAACGATGGTCGAGGATGGTTTCGATCCGGCCATTGCCGAAGGCGCCGGTTCGATCGGCGTGGAATTGCTCTCTCGCGGCGATGCCTGGGACGCGATCGTCGTTCCGCTCGGCGACGGTGCGCTGACTGGTGGCATCGCTCGCTGGATCAAGGCTGCGTCGCCGTCGACCCAGGTCATCGGAGTCGTCGCGCGCGGCGCCAGCGCATTCGCACGGTCCTGGCGCAACGGCCAAGGCGGCGAGATCGTCGTGGACGCGGAAATGTCGACGATCGCCGACGGTATTGCCGTGCGCGCGCCGATCGCCCAGGCGGTTGCAGACCTGCATGGCATTGTCGACGACATCGTGGAGGTCGACGACGCAACAATGATCCGGGCCATGCAGGCCGCGCATCGTCATGCCGGAGTCGTTCTCGAGCCGGCCGGCGCTGCCGGCATCGCCGCGGTTCTGGCCGATCCGCAACGCTTCGCCGGCAGCCGCGTCGCCACCGTGCTGACTGGCGGCAACGTCACGCCGCAACAGATGCAGAAGTGGCTTTCGTCTGTCGAGTAGTCCCGCTTCAGCAAGCCAACTCTTTTGAGGAGACTCTCATGATCGATCATGTGGAATTGTTCGTCGCCGATCCGGGCCAATCCGTCGCCTTCTTCGGCGCAGCACTGTCGCCGCTCGGCTACGGCTTGTACGTCGAGGGGGAAACGAATGGATTCGGGGCCGACGCCGGGCATCTGGACTTCTGGCTGCGCAAGGGCGGCCCATCGCAGCCCTTGCCGCATGTCGCTTTCAACTGCGCCAGCCGAGCTGCCGTCGAAGCCAGCCACGCCGCGGCACTGGCCGCAGGCGGCCGCGACAACGGCGCGCCGAAACTCCTGCCCCATATCCACCCGAACTACTACGCAGCTTTCGTGCGCGATCCCGACGGCCACAACATCGAGTTCGTCTGTCACCAGAGGGTCGGTTGAAGCGAGGTCAGATTCATTTCCATTTTTCCAACCTTCGGAAATGAACCTGACCCAGCGCGGCCGCTACCGAAGGCCGCGAATCGCGCTATGCGGATCAGGAGCCGTATTTAAACGACAACTGGACGCGCGCGCGGTAGGCGACCACCTTGCCGCCCTCGATCTTCATGTCGAGCTTGCTGATTTCGGCGACGCGAAGATCGCGCAACGACTTCGCCGCGGCGTCGACCGCGTTCTTCGCGGCAGCCTCCCATGAAACAGTGCTCGTGCCGATGATTTCGGTGACGCGGTAGACGCCGGATTCTGAACTTTTCTTGGCCATTCTTCGCTCTCCCGTTGAGAGGCTGCGGGAACCATCCCTGCAGCCCCGGAAATCCCCCAGATTCCTGCCCGCTGGAAATCGACATCGAGGTTGCTGCGCGCTTCGCCAGCGTGACGCGGACTGCGACTCTAGTCCCATGGTCCGGGCGGCTGCAAGTTTGCCAGTCGCCAAGCGACTGACAAGGTGCTCGCGACTTTGGGCGAATGGAGCCCCACCGCCTGAAACACCTTTGTTGCCACTTGCGGGTAAATGTTGGTAAAGAAGGCCATGACAATGGCCTGATGTGTCGCCTGACAGTCGAGTGATCGACTGTTTGTTCGTATGCTTGCCCGAGAACCTGCTGCAGCCGCGTCGCCGCCGCGGTGCCGGCGTCGCTCGCGGACGCGCTGCCGGCATCGTTTTCATCGAGGAAGACCCATGCGCCTTGCAATGATCGTCGCCGTCGCACTCTCGATCGCACCACTCAGCGCGCCTGCCGAAACTGACGCGCCACAGCCCGCAGCGAAATCGGCCCTGCTGCAATCGATCGCCGGCGACGTGAAGGCGGACGAGTTGCGCGCCACGATCGCCAAGCTCGTCGGCTTTGGGACGCGGCACACGCTGTCCGACACGAAATCGAACACGCGCGGCATCGGAGCCGCGCGGCGTTGGGTGAAAGGCCGCTTCGAGGAATTCAGCCGGCAATGCAAGGGCTGTCTGCAGATCCAGATGCCGGAGCAGACCGTGACCGGCGAACGCATACCGCAGGCGTCCTCGATCGTGGATGTGTTGGCGATTCAGCGCGGCACGGACGATCCTGATCGGATCATCGTGATTTCCGGCCACATCGATTCGAGAGTGCGCGATGTCATGGATGCAAAGAGCGACGCGCCGGGCGCCGACGATGACGGCTCCGGCACCGCCGCCGTGATCGAGGCAGCGCGCGTGTTGTCGAAGCACAAATTCCGGGCGACCCTGGTCTACGCCGTGCTCTCTGGCGAGGAGCAAGGCCTGTACGGCGGCAAGCTGCTGGCCCAATTCGCGCGCGATCATCGCTGGTTCGTCGAAGCGGCGCTGAACAACGACATCGTTGGCAACACTGTGGGAACCAACGGCGTCAAGGACGCCACGCACGTGCGCGTATTCTCCGAAGGCACTCGCTCGACCGAAACACCCGAACAGGCAACGCGCCGGCGCTACAACGGTGGCGAGGTCGACAGCCCGTCACGCAATCTCGCGCGCTTCGTCAGCGGGCTCGCCGACGCGTACCTGACCGGCTTCAGCGTGCGCATGGTTTACCGCACCGATCGCTTCAACCGCGGCGGCGACCAGGTCCCGATGCTCGCGGCCGGGTATCCCGCTGTTCG
>Ga0068867_100001919_pt1 | contig 14477 bp, 15 predicted proteins | sample KBSMisM32_FD_65649 | JGI IMG/M metagenome (GOLD analysis project Ga0068867, IMG submission 65649) | Miscanthus rhizosphere microbial communities from Kellogg Biological Station, Michigan, USA - KBS Miscanthus M3-2 | ecosystem: Host-associated > Plants > Roots > Rhizosphere > Soil ...
TGTAGACGGCGGTGCCGATCGACAGCACGGCGAGCAGCGCCGTCGCGAAGAAGATCCGGTTGGTCAGCGAGGAGATGACGTTCACTGGACCTTGAAGTCGGCGTCGACCTCGCCGCCGTTGTCTCCGATGGTCACGATCCTGGCGGGCAGATCCCCGCGCACCGTCTCGTTCCACACGGTCACCGTGTAGGTGCCGGGGGGCACGTTGTCCAGCCTGTAGCGCCCGTCCTCGTCGGTGACCGCGAAGTAGCGGTGTGCGAACACCAGGATGAACGCGCTCATGTTCGGATGAATGTCGCAGAACACGCGCACGATGCCCGGGTTCTGGAAGCGGATCGACTTGGTGCGCCCCGCCGCGTAGCGGCCGAGGTCGAAGCTGTTGAACTTCGAGAGGGAGAACACGCTGTGGTAGGTGCGATCGTCGTTGGGAAAATCCACCCACGTCCCGGCGGTGATCGCCAGCAGGTGCGGCACGAACTGCTCGTTGCGCTGATCCATCCGCGCGCGCGGCTGCTCGCGCGTCTCGAACGCCGACTGCGGCGCCGATTCGAGGTAGACCACGCTGCGGCGGCGATCGGTGCCCTCGCGGCTCGCCGCCATGCCCAGTCCGCTGGTGTCGGGCCGAGCGTTCGCGGTTCGCTCCGCGCGCACATCGACGCGGCCGCGAATCGATCCGTTCGCCGCGGACTCGGAGCGCAGCGCCAGCGGCCCTCCGAGGAAGGCCATGACGATGATGACCCAGGGGAGACGGCGCATCAGAACCAGAAGGCGAGCTGGGCGGATGAATAGAACTTCTTCGTGGCGATGAACTGCACCGGACCCTCGCGCCAGTTGTACTGGAGCACGCCGCGGCCGGTCAGCCGCCGCGTCAGCTTGACGCCGCCGCCCAGCTCGACGCGATTGACCGGCGCGTCCCACGGCGTCCAGGTGCCGGGCGCGGACGCCGGCTGGCTCTTGCCGAGGATGCGGGTGAAGGTCAGGCGGTCGGCGCGTCCGGCGACGTAATAGCGCGGCGAGAGCCGGTAGGTGCCCTCGACGAACCCACCCGTCGCGTGCAGCGGCCGGTCGATCGGCGGGTTGTTGATCTTCGGCAGGTTCCAGCGGCTGTCGATCAATTCACCGCGGACGATCCAGTAGCCGCGCGAGTACTCCGCGTCGAGGCCGAGCCCCCGCTGCGTGTAATGGTTGTCCTGGTTGAGCAGCGCATTGTAGGTGTCGGTGATCTGACGCGTCAGGAACTCCCCCTGCGAGGCGGACGCGGCGAGGACCAGCCCCACCACCGGCGTGAAGGACACGCGCCCCGACCACTGGCGCCCGTCGTTGTCGTCGTCGACGCGCGGGTTGGCGAGCGTGCCGGACGTGATCGCCACCGCACCCTGCACGAGTCGGCCGCCGAAGTGCCCCTGCACGCCGGTGTCCCACTGGTAGGCGGTCATCAGCGGGACGCCGGGCTTCTGCGTCTTGTCGCCGACGGGATAGATGGGAGGTCCCACCTGCCAGCCGAGGCCGCGGTAGAAGAGCAGGCCGTCGGCGGAGGCGGGGATGGCGTCGGGCCGCAGCGAGGTCAGGTACTGATACACGAGCGGAACGCCGATCAGCGGATTGTCCGAGGTGCCGTAGCGGCGGACGTAGGCGCCGAAGACCGACGGGATCCGCCCCGCCTGGAAGTCGAGCGGGAGCTTCTTCCACGGCCGGACCCGCGCATACATCGCGTAGGGTGTGACGCGATCGAGATTCTCCGAGCGCAGCTCCACGAGGAACGCGAACTGGCTGGCCGGCTGCCACATCCCCGAGAACGACACGCGGAACATGCGCAGCGCGTTGTGCGCGTAGTCGGTGTAGTTGAAGTAGGCGGGTTTCTCCGGATTGACCGTGCCCGCCGGGGCCGCCTCGTCGCGCGCGCCGAAGGTCGCGGTGACCTCCCCGCCGACCGTGACGCCGCCGCCGAGCGAGACTTGTGCGAACGCCGCGGCCGGAGTGGCCGCGAGCAGCAGCAGGAGCGCGAACGAGCGTCGGCAGGTGCGCATGGGGGTGATATATAGTATTTCCGTGGCCTACATCATCTGCGAACCGTGCATCGGGACCAAGGACACGGCCTGCGTGGACGTCTGCCCGGTGGACTGCATCCATCCGCGCAAGGACGAACCTGCATTCGCCACCGTCGAGCAGCTCTATATTCACCCGGACGAGTGCATCGACTGCGGCGCCTGCGTGCCGGCATGTCCCGTCGAAGCCATCTTCGCGCTCGACGAGACCCCCGACAAGTGGAAGGCCTTCATCCCGAAAAACGCAGAGTTCTTTCAGAAGTAGGGTAACGGGTTTTCAAGGCTCGGGGGGAACCGAATGCGGCTCTACGCGATTATCGCGGCGCTCGGTTCCGTCCTGGCTGCGCCGTTCCTGATCGCGGCCCAGGCGCCGGCCGCACCCGCGGGCGAAATTCCCGCAGAAGTCGAACTCCAGCTCGGGGATCTGCTCGCGGCGGAAGCCCGTTTCCGCGACGCCGCGGACGCCTATCAGCGGGCCGCGGCCGCGGCCGATGCGGCCGTGCGGCGCCGGGCCCGGGCCGGCCTGGCCCTGTCGCTGCTGCGCGTCGGCGACTTCGACGGCGCCCGGAACCAGGCGGAAGCCCTGGTCAAGGAGCCCTCGCCCCAGGCCGCGCTCTACTCGCTTTACGGCGACACGCTGTGGGCGGTGGGCCTGTTCGACGAAGCCGAGCAGGCCTACGACTCGGCGCTGGGGCTCGACGGCGGCGACGCGCGGGCGCACAACGGCCGCGCCCGGTCGCTGCTGGCGCACAGCCGCGCCGACGAGGCGATGGCCGAGGCGGGCGAGGCCGTGAAGCTGGCGCCGCGCGATCCGGAGTTCCACCACACCGCCGGCGTCATCCACGAGCGGCAGCACCGCTACGACGAGGCCGCGGCCGCCTTCGCCAATTACCTCAACCTGCTGCCGGATCGCGATCGCAGCGAGAAGGCGCTGTGGACGCGCGCCGAGATCCGCTTCCTGGACTCGTTCAAGGGGCGGACCCCCGTCGAGGTCGTCGGAGGAGAGCGCGCCTGGACCGTGCCCATCCGCATCGCCGGCGACAAGGTGCTGGTCACCGTCAAGGTGAACGGCGGCGGCGCCTCCGAGTTCGTCCTCGACACCGGCGCCGAACAGACGGTGGTGTCGCGCGACATCGCCCGCCGGCGCGGCATCGTCCCCATCACCTACATGCAGTCGGCCGGCGTCGGCGACGTCGGCATGCGCGGGCTGCAGGTCGGCCGCATCGACTCGCTGGAAGTCGGCGCGCTGAAGGTGCGCAACGTGCCGTGCCTGATCAAGAACCCGCCGCTCGGCGAGCTGCCGTCGCGCGAGCCCGAGAGCTTCTCGCCCCTCGCGCTCGGCCTCTCGATGCGGGTCGACTACGCACGCCGCGAGCTGGTGATGGCGCGCGCGCTGCCGGAGACGCGCTACGGCACCGAGCTGCCGCTGTTCCTCTATCGGCTGGCCACCGTCCGCGGCATCGTCAACGGCCGCCCGGCCACGTTCGTCGTCGACACCGGCGGGGAGCTGATCTCGATCAGCGCCGCGACCGCGGGGCAGGTCACGGTGCCGGGGACGTTCCGCCGCATTCCGCTCAAGGTCTACGGCACGTCGGGATGGGACAAGGACGCGTTCCTGCTGCCCAACGTGGACCTCGAGTTCCAGTCGATCCGCTTCTCGAAGATCCCGGTGGTGGTGCTGAACCTGAACGCGCCGAGCGCGCTCCTCGGCTTTCAGCTCGGCGGCATCGTCGGCCACAAGTTCCTGAGCCGCTACCGCGTCTCGATCGATCTCGTCCGAAGCGTCGTCGGGCTCGATAGCGACTAGCGGCGCGCTTCGAGCGTCCTGCGCGCCTCGAGGCGGGCCGCCCGGCGCTTGTCGGCGTCGGCGGCTTTCTGCTTTTCTTCCGGCGTCTCCAGGATCAACCCGGGAATCGTCAGGCGGCAGCCGTCGCGATCGATGGCGACGAAGGTGAGATAGGCGACGCTGGTCATGCGCCGCAGGCCGGTGAGGGTCTCTTCCGAGAACACCTCGACTTCCACTTCGAGCGACGTCGTCCACGCCGCGGTGACCGACGACTTGAGGATGATCAGATCGCCGACCTTGATCGGATGGAGGAACTGCAGGCCGTCGACCGCCGCGGTGACCAGGAGGCTGCGCGTGTGGCGGTGGCAGGCGATGGCGCCGGCGATGTCGATGAGGTGCATCACCGTGCCGCCGAGGATGAACCCGAGCGGGTTGGCGTCGTTCGGCAGCACCACCTGGACCATCTCGGTCGCGGACTCGGTCGCCCGCTTGGCCGCCGCTTCTAATTGTGGCATTTCGCGTCGATGAAGGACTTCACCGTGAGCCGCAGCTCCGGCGGCAGTTCTTCGTCACGCAGCGACCGCAGCATGGAGACCGTGGACTCGTAGCTGCGAAGCTGCGCCACGCAGCGCGGGCACCTGGCGAGGTGGGCTTCCAGCTCCGACCGGAGATCCGGCCGGAGCTGTTTTTCAAGATAATCAGCAAGAAGCTTGACGACCGAGCCGCAGCCACAACCCATGCGGGGCAAGCTCCTTCGTATCCTTCGCCTTCCTTCGTATCCTTCGTTAGAAGTCGTAGCCGATCCAGACCGAGAACTTCGGCTTGCGCAGCCAGTGGCTGCCGCTGCTGTCGCCGTCGAGGCTGGCGCGGTAGGAGTAGACGTAGTCTTCCCAGGCCGGGTTGAACAGCGTGCGCCACGACCAGTCGAAGTGGATCGGGAAGCCGAGCGCGAAGGTCTCGAGCCCGATGCCGTAGGAGGCGCGGCCGTCCTGCAGGCGGAAGCCGTTCACCTGGTACGGCGTGCCCGGCACCGGCGTGATCGCGCCGGTGAAGGGGTTCTGCGTGTAGCCCAGGATCGGCGTCACCGTCACAGGATCCTTGGTCCACACCGTCAGCGGGTACTGCTGCAGCTGGGACGCCCCGATGTTGGCAAAGGCCACCGCGCGCAGGCCGCCGACCACGCCAAGCGGCGTCAGCGCCGCCTCGATCAGCGGGAAGCGCAGCTCGGCGTCGGCGAAGAACGCCTTGTTGCCGAGGAACTCGAGGTACTCGTAGCCGCGCAGCTCGGAGTTGCCGCCCGAATACAGATAGGACGGGAATTGTCCCCAGCTCTTCAGGCCGCGGAAGCGGAAGGCCAGGACGCCGTTGGTCGCGAGCCGGATGTACTTGCGTGCGTCGAGGTCCACCGTCTGCCGTGACAGGAAGTTGGCGAACTGCGGCGCGAACTCGTAGCCGAGGCGCACCGTGTCGCCCGACAGCGGCCCGTACTCGCGGAACACCGTCGTCTCGCGCACGTAGGCGGCGCCGAGCGGCAGGAAGTTGCCGTTGGCGAACAGCGGCTGGCCGTAGGTCGCGATCTGGTAATCCTCCGCGACCTGCTGCAGCGCCGGGTCGTCGTAGCGCTGCTCGAAATTGATCATCCCGCCGGTCAGCTCCATGCGCGCGTAGCGGTTCAGCGGGTAGATGCCGAACGCGGTGCCGCCGCGGCTGGTCTGCGTCGCCAGCGAATCGTCATGGCTGAGGAAGCCGTACTGCGCGGCGTAGAACGTGCCGGCGTTGTTGGCGTAGTAGAACTGCGTCTGCGAGAAGCCCTGCAGCGCGTACTGCAGCCGCCGCGAGAGGTTCGTGTAGGAGAACGACAGGGTGCGGTACTGCGACACCGACTCGGCGTAGATGTTGAACTGCTGGTCGCCGAGGACGTCGGTGAAGGTGACGGCGGTGCCGCCGAAGATGTCGCCGCCGCTGGTGACGCCGACGTTGACCGGCGGCCGCCCCTCGAGGAACAGCTTCTCGAACCGGCCCTTGGCGCGCTGGTTGGCCTTCACGAGCGTGTGGCTGATCGGCGGCACGAAGTCGACGATCGGGCCGGGCGAGCCGAAGTCGGCGCTGGCCACGGTGTGCAGCGGCTCCTTCTGCGCGCCGACCGTGTGGATGCCGTACTCACCCTTGTAGTAGGTGATGAACCCGACCCGCTGCGCCTTGTCCTCGTCCTTGAAGACCACGGGGGACACGTTGCCGCCGAGCGCGTCGGTGTACTGCTTCAGCTCGTTCGACTTCAGGTTCAGCGTCCAGATGTTGTAGATGTTCCCGTTCTTGGACACCTCGGGGTTGATCGGCTGGTTCGGATCGACCGCGGTCGAGGGGAACACGATGGTATCGGCGTCGACGAACTGCGCCGCGCCGTCGTCATGCGTGCCGAAGGTGAGCTGCGTCTTCTTCTCCGGGTGCGCGAGATCGACCCGGAACAGCTTGTCGTTGCCGCTCACCCGCGCGATGTAGATGATCGACTTGCCGTCGGGCGTCCACGTCGGCCCGTAGTCGCCGAACTGATCGTTGGTGATGTCCTTGATCTCGCCGCTCTCGAGATCGATCGTGAAGATGTCGGCGACGGCGTTGCGGAGCCCGGCAAAGGCCACCGTCTTGCCGTCGGGGCTGATGTCGGGCGACTCCGGCATGTCGACGGTCTTGATGATGAAGCGCTTCTCGATCTTGCGCGTCAGCACGTTCTGGAGCACCAGCTCCTTGCCCTTTTCCTTGCGGGCGAAGTAGGCGAGGCGGTCGCCGGCGGGCGACCACGACATCCACGGCACCGCGTTGCCGCGGAAGCCGCCCGGCGTGGCGATGTACTCGAAGCCGAACCCGGTGTTGAAGCCCGCGGTCAGGTTGCGGATGACCTTGCTGTCCTTGGTCGACATCAGGACGATGTCGAGCTCCTGGTCCTTGCGGTTGCCGGCGGCGACCGCCATCAGGTCGCCGGACGGCGACGGCTCGATCGACACCACGGAGACGTAGTTGGTCTTGCCGCGCTTCGGCGCGAGGTCGCGGCCGTAGTCCTGCGGCCGCTCCTTGTCGCGGAACGGCTTGAAGCGATCCTTCAAGTACTTGTCGAACTGCTCGTCGAACTCGTCGGGCTTGAGCTTGAAGGCTTCCTCGTAGGCGCTGTCGCCGCCGCCGATGACGCTCTTGCGCAGCGCGAACAGGAACTGGCGCAGCCCTTCCTTGCCCCATTTCGACTCGATGAACTCGAACGCGGCGTGCCCGAGGTTGTAGGGGAGGCGGCCGTCGGCGAACTGCACGCCCTGGAAGTCGCTCATCGGCGGGATGATGTCGGCGATCGCCGCGTCGCGCACCGACATCAGGTCGAACGGGTTCCAGTAGCCGGTCATGAAGTCCGACAGCCCCTCGTCCACCCACAGCGGCAGGCCGCGGCGGAGCAGCGTGCGCGGGATGATGTCGAACTCGAAGATGTGGGTCAGCTCGTGCGTGATGAGCCGGTAGAGGGCATCGGACGGCTCGTCGATGGGCAGCACCATGCGGTCGCGGTAGGGCTCGGCGAAGGCGAGGACGCCTTCGGGCAACTCACCCGGGTCGATGTTCTGCTGCTGGAATTCGCTGGCGGTCTTGTAGAGGACGAGGGGCACCTTGAAGGCGAGGTCGTGCTTGAGGTCGGCGCTGACCTGCTGGTAGGCGCTTTCCGCGTAGCTCGTCACCCGCTCGAGGTGCTGCTCGATCTCCGGGTAGTAGTAGATCTCGAAATGATCCGTGGTGTAGGTGTGCCAGTTGAAGTGGTCGTACTTGATGCGGTTCTTGTTGTAGTACGGCACGAAGGGCGTCTGCGCGCTGGCGGCAATCGTGCCCGAGACAAAAACAGCCAGGAAAACGGCGATCCCGAACGGCGCTCGTAAACTGCGCCAGGTGCGCGTACGCATGTGTCCACCTCGAATGGTGCCGATGTTACTGTGAGTAAGACGTTTGCCGCAACGCCGACGTCCCGGGCGCGGGGCCCCAGGAGCGGCCCGCAGCAAGCCACGTGCCTTCGGACGAGGTCGAAAGGCCGGGGGAACGGCGAAATCGCCCCGAAAAGCTGTCCCCGCCGGGCAACGCCCGGTGTCCTCCGCGCGATACAATGAAGGAATAAACCGGCACCCCGCCGGTGTTCTCCCCAATGGCATTCCGCCGTCCACCCGCCGGCCGTGACGAGAACGGGTTCGCCGACGCGGCGCTGTCGCACATCGACAGCCTGTACGGCACCGCGCTCCGCCTGACGCGGCGGGCGGCGGACGCTGAGGATCTCGTCCAGGACACGTACCTGAAGGCGTTCCGCTCGTCGCACCAGTTCGAGCCGGGGACCAACCTGAAGGCGTGGCTGTTCACGATCCTCCACAACACGTTTCGCAACATGCGCCGCCACGACGGGCGCAACCCCGTCGACGTGGACAGCGAGGCGGTCGAACGGGCGTCGGACGACGGGCCCGAGGTGCAGTCGCCGGAGCAGATCCTCTCGCGGGCGACCCTCGACGTGGACCTGCAGGCGGCGCTCGACGCGCTGCCCGAGGCGTTCCGCCAGGCGGTGTGGCTGCGCGACGTGGAAGAGTTGTCGTACGCCGAGATGGCGAAGGTGCTCGACGTGCCGATGGGTACGGTGATGTCGCGCATCTCGCGCGGCCGGCGGGCGTTGTCGGAGGGCTTGCAGGCGCGCCGCGCCGGCCACGGAGTGGGACTGGTTCGGAAACATGGCTGACGACATCACCAACTGCCGCGACCTCGAGGCGCACCTGGCTCCTTACGTCGACGGCGAAGCGCCGCCGGCCACGCGGCGCGCCATCGACGCGCACCTGGATGCGTGCCCGCCGTGCCGCGATCATGCCGAGACCGAGGCGGCGGCCCGCGATCTCGTCCGCAGCCATCGCGACAGCCTGTCGGCGCGCGCCCCCGAGTCGCTTCGCGCCCGCTGCCGCGAGATGGCCCAATCGCCAATCTCAATCGACACTCCGCAATCGACCATTCGTCAATCGCCAATCTCCAATCGCCAATCCGCCCTCCGTCGCTGGGCGCCGCTGTCGCTGGCGGCGACGCTGGTGCTCGCCGTCGCCGGCGTGTTCCTCTTCGGGCTCAACGACCGCGTCGAGGCGCTGGCCGCGAGCCTCGCGGTCGATCACGTCAAGTGCTTCAAGGTGAGCGACGGCGACCGCCATGCCGACGCCGCCGGCGCCGAGCGCCGCTGGCAGACCGATCAGGGCTGGCCGATCGTCGTGCCCGAGACCTCGCCCGCCGAGCAGCTGACGCTCGTCGACGTGCGCCGCTGCTTCACGACCGACGGGCGCTCGGCGCACATGATGTACAGGTGGCGCGGCGCGCCGCTCTCGCTCTACGTCCTGCCCGAGAGCATCGGGCGCGACCGTGTCGTCGACAAGATGGGGCACGAGGCGGTCATCTGGTGCGCCAACAGCCGCACCTACGCGTTCGTCACCGGCGAAGGGCACGCCGGCGATCTCGCGCCCATCGTCGAGTACATGAAGGCACACGCAAAATGAGGCCACGGATTGACACGGATTTCACGGACGTGAACTCATGAAGCCACGCTGGATCATCGCGGCCGCCGCGGCGCTCGCGCTCGGACTGCTCACGCTGCCGCTGCTGCGCGGCGGCGGGCAGGAACAGATCAAGCCCACGTCCCCGGCGGCGCGCGCCGAGGGGGCCTCGTGCGACGCCGAGGGGCGGGCGAAGCTCGACTTCGTCCTGAAGAACGAGCACAACGTGCCGGTGAAGCTCGCCGACTACAAGGGGAAGGTCGTCCTGGTGAACTTCTGGGCGACGTGGTGCGGCCCCTGCAAGGAAGAGATTCCCGACTTCGTCAAGATCTACGACCAGTACAAGGACAAGGGCTTCGTGATCCTCGGCGTCTCGGTGGACGACAGCCCCGAGCAGCTGCAGGCGTTCATGAAGGAGTACGGGATGAACTATCCCGTGCTGCAGATGACGCCGGAGTTCGAGGACGCGTTCGGTCCGTTCTACGGCTACCCGACGTCGTTCGTCGTCGCGCGCGACGGCACGATCTGCCTCAAGCACCTCGGCCCGCTCACACACGCGCAGGCCGAGCAGGAGATCAAGTCGCTCCTGTAGTACAATCGCGCCAGATGCTCAAAGGGTTCACGCACGCGCGGCTGGCCTGCGGTTGCCGTCTCTCGTTCCGCGAGGGCGTCGAAGGCAGTCCCGTCACCGTCGTCGTCGACGTCAAGGCGCCGGCGTGCACGCTGACCATCCACGTCGCCGGCCTTCCGCTCTACGACTACCGCGAAGCGCTCCGTCCGCCGACGCGCATCGGCCCGCCCGTCGAAGAAGAATTCGAAGAAGAGAACTAGCGGCCAACCAAGAAGGCCGCGCCTCCGTCTTATCACAGAGCCGGCGACGCCTCCGGGCATGCCTCCGCAGTTCGTCCGGGCTGCGGTTCTCCTCCTGACCGTTCGAGGCGCGTCGGCTCGTTGCCCCTATCCAATCCGGAAGGTCGCCACCAGCGGCAGGTGGTCCGAGGCGATCAGCGCCTTGCGCGTCCGCGGCATCTCCACGTTCCGCACTTCCACGGCCCCCTCGTAATAGATGTGATCGAGGTGCACCACCGGGAACAGGCCCGGATAGGTGCGGCGCCGCTTCAGGTGCTGGGAAATGTCCACGCTCTCGAAGAGCGACGAGAGCGTCTTGGTGGCCAGCCCCTTCATCCACTCGTTGAAGTCGCCGAGGATGATTTTGGGCCCGGTCACCCGGCGGTCGTGGACGAACGATGCCAGCCGTTTCGCCTGGTATCGGCGTTCGAGAACGGCAGTTCCGAGGTGGACGTTGTAGATGTGAAGGATCTCCCCGTCGACGTTGAGGTCGGCGCGCTGGCAGTTCCGCGGCTCGCAGGTCCGCCACGACAGGTCGTAATGGCTGTGGTGGGCGATCGGGTAGCGGCTCAGCACGACGTTGCCGAACTGGTGCTGCCGCAGCGTGCGGACGCAGTTCATCACCCAGCCCATGCCGAGCGCCGCGCCGATCTCCTCGGCCTGCCCCGCGCCGACCGGCCCCGCCCCGATCACTTCCTGCAGCGCGATGACGTCGGCGTCGATGTCGCGGAGCACGTCGATGATCCGCTCCGGCGCGACGCGCCGATCCATGCCGCGGCAGCGGTGGATGTTGTAGGTGGCGATGCGGACCTCAGTCACTGTTGCCGCTCCAGGATCCAGACGAAAGGCCCCACGATCTTCTCCCACAGCGGCCGGCGCTGCCAGCGCTCGAGCGTGACCTCGACGCTGTCGGCGAGATCGCGCTCGTAGTCCTGCAGCAGGCGTGCCGCCACCGCCGGGTCGCGCATCGCGATGTTCACTTCATCATTGTGCTCGAACGAGCGGTTGTCGATGTTGGTGGTGCCGAGCACCGTCCACAGGTCGTCGACGATCAGCACCTTGGCGTGGATCATCGCCGGCTGGTACTCGAAGATGCGAATCCCCGCCTTCAGCAGCTTGCCCCACATGCGGCGGCTGGCCAGGCGGACCCAGTGTTGATCGGTGTGGCGGCCGGGGAGGATGACGCTGACCTTCACCCCGCGCTCGGCCATCGCCACGAACGCCTTGCGGAAGGCGCGGTCGGGCAGGAAGTACGGCGTGGCGATCCGCACGGTCTGATCCGCCCCTTCCGTGAGCAGCTGAAAGGTGACGCGCGACGCCGTGGCGCGATCGGAGGGGGAGCTCTTGACCACGAACGCGGTCGTGTCGCCGCACGGCTTCAAATCGGGAAAGTAGTCGCGGCCGGTGAGGATCTCGCCGCAGCACTCCAGCCAGTTCTCGGCGGTGACCCCCTGGACCGCGGCGACGACCGGCCCCTCGATCCGCGCCATCGTGTCGCGCCAGGGGCGGCGGCGTCCGTCCCCGGGAAACGCCCACCAGTCGGCGACGCCGGCGCCGCCGGCAAACGCGATCGATCCGTCGATCACCAGCAGCTCGCGGTGCGTGCGGTTGTTGATGCGGTGCAGCGAGTACCAGCGGATCGCCTGGTAGGACATGATGCGCACGCCGGCCGCGCGCAGGCGCGCCACCGGCCGCCCCCACATCGAGAAGCTGCCGATCGCGTCGACCACCACCGTGACGTTGATGCCGTTGCGGGCGCGCTCGCTCAGCGCGTCGGTGAACTGGTCCGCGATCCGCCCGTCCTGGAAGATGTAGCACTCCATGTTGATGGAGCGCTTCGCCGCTTTGATCGCGTCGAGCATCGCCGGATAGAACTCCGGCCCGTCGGTGAGCAGCGTCACGCGGTTGCCGTGGTGGAGCGCCGCCTGGCAGGTCGACTGGATCGTGTAGAGGAAGTCCTTGTCGTGGACCGACGTCCGCCGCGACAGGTGGTAGTTGATGCCCGGGGTGAAGAGGAAGACGAGAACCAGCCAGACGAGGAAGACCCCGCCGGCGACCGTTAGCCACAGCATCAGCGGATCGCGTGAGCTCTCAGGGGAGGCTGGACGATCTGCAACGGCACGTCGACGCTGGACTGATCGGTGGCGAGGCGGAAGGGCGTCGCGACGCTGGCCCACGCCTCGAGACGGTCGCGGCGGCCGAGGTCGCCTTCGTCCACGACGGGCGAGGCGACCGCGACGTACTCTCCCGCGGGAAGGCCGGTGACGCTGAAGCGCCCCGTGGTATCGGTGTAGGCGACGCGCATGCGCCGGTTGGTGCGCATCCAGAAGAGCGGCACGCGCGCGAAGACCAGCACGCCGGCGTCGGCGACGGCGCCGCGGCGCGCGTTGGTGACGGTGCCGGTCACCTCGCTGGCCGCGTCGGTGATCGTGACGCGCACGTCGCGCATCGACTGACTCTCGGTGGCGTCGATCGGCGTATCGGTGATGTCCGCCCCCTGGTAGATCATGCTCTTCACGACCCACGGCGGACGCAGGCCCTCGACGACGATTTGATGCGTCCCCTTCATGATGCCGCGCAGCGCGAAGGACCCGTCGGGCTGCACCAGGCCGGTGAGCGAGTCGCCGAAGCCGTTGCCGTCCAGAAACGGCGCCCGCACGCGCAGCGTGGTGAAGTCCGGCGTCTTCGATCCGCGGCGGCGCTCGATGGCGAGCGAGCCTTCGAGCACCGCTCCGGGGCGAAGCGTCACCTTGAGGCCCTCGATGTCCTCGCCGGCGACCTCCACGGAATACGATCCGAAGAGGGCCGGGCCGGTGCCTTCGGTCTGTCCCCGCGCGCGGATCTGGTAACGCCCCGGCGCCACGCCGGCAAAGGTGAAACGGCCGTCCGCGCGAATCGACGGCTGCTCCGGCGGAGCGACCGGCACGCCCTCGCTGTCGGTCGGGCTCATCGTGATCACGCCGCTCATCAGACGCTTCCCGTCGGCGGCGACGAGCAGGCCGCCGACGTTGGCGGGGGGCACCAGCTTCAAACGAAACTCGATCCGCGGCGAGTCGGTCGGGGCGGCGATGACGATCGGACGCGCCTGGTCCGCCAGCGCCACGCCGGGATAGTAGGTGGGGGAGTAGTGCTGCACGCCCTTCGGCGTACTCACGTTGCGGAACGCGGGATCCGCCGCGCTGACGAAGTAGCGCCCGGGCGCCAGGCCGAACAGCCGGAAGTCGCCGCGATCGTCGGTCTGCACGGTCGCGACTGAAAAGAGCGTGTCGCCGCCCCCCTGGAAGCGCGTCACCAGCGCGTCCACGTCCGCTCCCGCGAACGGGCTGCCGTCCTCGTCGAGGATCCGTCCGACGATCGACGCGCCCGCGACGAGCGTGAAATCGACCGACGCCAGCTGCTGGCCGCTGCCGAGCCCGATCGGCGTGCCGGTCAGCGAGCGCGCCTGGCCCCAGGTCTGCGGCGCGTAGCCGGTGCGCGTCACCGACACGATGTAGGACCCCGCCGGCAGATCGGCCAGCGCGTACTTGCCGTCCGCCCCGCTCAGGGTGACGCGCGGCTCGGGAAGGACGTCGGCCGTGGCCATGACCCGCGCCCGCGCGATCGGCGCGTCGTCGGGGCCGCTGCGCACGGTACCGCGGATCTGCGACGTGGACGGCGCCGGCTGCGCCGGCGGCTGCTGCCGGGCCTGCAGGGACGGCGTGGCGATCAGGATCGCCGCGATGAGGCCGCGCCCGAGGCGCGTACGGCTCATGGGGGATATCATAACGTGCGGCGTGTCGGTGCTAGGGTGCTAAGGGTGCCACGGTGCTAAAGGTGCCAGGTGCTAAAGGTGCCAAGGTGCTAAGGGTGCTGAGGGTGCTAACGGTGCTACAGGTGCGGGGATCCGTCGTCGGGTTGATCGTGGCGTCGTGCTTCGTCGCGGCGTGTCATCAGGAGCTGCCGGCGATCCGGCAGCGGGGCGCGTGGATCGTGGTCGAGAACCAGACGAAGCAGCCGTGGCGTGACGTGTCGGTCACGGTGAACAGCTATTATCGCGGCGTGTCGCCGACGCTGTCGGCGGGCGGACGCCTCGAGGCGCCGCTGGCCAATTTTGTCACCGGCCTCGGGCAGCGCTTCAACACCGCGCGCGAGCACATCGCGCGCGTCGAAGTGCGCGCGACAGATGGCGCCGGCAACCCGGTCGCGCTCGACTGGGACGAGAAAACGGGACCGCCGCTCGTGAATGAAGCCAGGTAGGCGGGTCTTCACACCCGCCGTCGAGGAGCG
>Ga0068867_100001924_pt1 | contig 14465 bp, 11 predicted proteins | sample KBSMisM32_FD_65649 | JGI IMG/M metagenome (GOLD analysis project Ga0068867, IMG submission 65649) | Miscanthus rhizosphere microbial communities from Kellogg Biological Station, Michigan, USA - KBS Miscanthus M3-2 | ecosystem: Host-associated > Plants > Roots > Rhizosphere > Soil ...
ATCTTCGTCTCCGCCGCGGGCGATGACGTCCGGCCCGGTTCGACCGGCAGAGCGGTCCCCGGTTACGAGGCGACGGTACTCGATCCCGACGACAAGCCGATGGGCGAAGGCATCGGCCGCCTCGCAATCAAGGGCCCGACCGGTTGCCGCTACCTCGATGACGAGCGGCAGAAGAACTATGTCGTCAACGGCTGGAACGTCACCGGCGACACCTATCGCAAGGACGCGGACGGCTATTATTGGTACCTGGCGCGCAGTGACGACATGATCGTCAGCTCGGGCTACAACATCGGCGCTCCGGAAGTGGAGAATGCGCTGCTCGCTCACCCCGCGGTCGCCGAATGCGCAGTGATCGGCGTGCCTTGCCCCGAGCGCGGGCAGAAGGTGAAGGCGTTCATCGTCCTCGCCGATTTCGCCGAGCCTAGCGATGAACTCGCCGGCAAGCTCCAGGCCTTCGTCAAGGAGCAGATCGCGCCCTACAAATATCCGCGGGAACTCGAGTTCGTGGACGCGCTGCCCAAAACAGCGACGGGCAAGCTCCGGCGCAGCGAGCTGCGGCAACGCTAGAGAAAACGGGCGCCCGATCGCTCAGGCGCCCGCTCCGGGGACAGGTAGAGACTGTCCTTATTGAGCTTTGTTGCTCGCCGCGTTGGCGTCAGCGGCGTTCGACGCATTGCCGTCGGCGGCATTGGTCGCGTTCGCATCGGCCGCATTGGCGTCAGCCGCCGGCGCGTTCAGGTCGACAGCGTTGACGTCGGCATTGACGTCCGCGTTCTCGACCGCCGCATTGGCGTCCGCCGCATTGTTCGCCGCGTTGCTGTTGCACGCAGCCAGGGTCGCGAGCGACGCCGCGACTGCCAGAATCCTAATCGATTTCATTCTTCTTCCTTTCCTCCGAAACCCAATTTCTGCCCCCAACGCTCTTTCGGCGCTTCGAACGATAGGCCCCGGCATCGCTGCCGGGGCCACGTACTTAGGGAGTGTACGTGCTCGATCCCGTCGCTGGCGCGCCTTAGAATTTTCTTCCAGAATCGCGTCCGGTGGACACAACCAAGCCAGAGCCATTTTCCACTCGGGCGCAAGAGGAGCAAGAGGGTCATCGAAGAAAGCGAGCTTCTTGCGAGCAAGCTTGGCCGGTCTGCAAGTTTCTTCTAATCAAGAGCGATGAAACAGCTCGATCGTGTCGATCGCCGGATTCTCGCCATCCTGCAGGAGGATGCTTCGCTCGCCGTTGCTGAGGTCGCTTCGCGGGTCGGCCTGTCGCAGACTCCATGCTGGCGCCGTATCCAGCGCCTGCGTGCGGACGGCGTCATCGAAGCGACCGTGGCACTGGTGAAACCGGAAGCGGTGGGCTGCGGGCTGACCGTGTTCATCCAGGTCGAGGCGTGGGACCATTCGCCCGAATGGCTCGAGCGCTTCACGTCGGCCGTCGTCGATCGCCCCGAGGTGCTGGACGTTCATAGAATGGCGGGCGACGTCGACTATTTGCTGCGTGTCGCCGTGCCCGACATGACTGCGTTCGATACCTTCTATCGCGAGTTAATCGCCGCAGTGCCGCTCAAAAATGTCTCATCACACTTCGCCATGGAACGCGTGAAGAGCACGACGGCTTATCCGATCGCCAAGGACTGACTCCGCTTTTCAACCCAAAGGTCGCGGCGGGACCTGGGCATTCAATCGCTGAACGCTCCTGCTGTTCGCGCGTTGTAAGACGCGCGTGTGGGCCAGGAGAGTGACACATGGTCGTTCCATTGCTGATCTGCTTCGCCGCCGCCGCGGCTCAGCCGGCCCCTCCGGCGACACCGGCGAGCGCGCCCGTCGCTTCGCAGGCCAAGATGATCTTCGAGAAAGACTGGGTGCTGATGAACTGGGCGCTCAAGTTCTACGACGCCGACCGCGACATCATGCTCGAACCCAATGAAGCCCAATCCGCCGCAGCGGCATTCCGCGACATGGCAGACGCCAATCACGACGGCCGGGTGACGACGGACGAGTATAGCTCAGCGCGCGCGTTCATTCTCGCCCGCTACTAATCCTCATTTGAGATCACGGCCGCGCTGACAGGCGGCTTGGCATGGCCCACAAAAGCGAAGAGCGCCGGATGGGGCCGACGCTCTTCTGGGAAGGTAATGGTAGTGGGGATGGACTAGCAGCGCGCCGTTTCGAGTCGAAGATATCGAAAGTTAGTGTTGTGCGTTGCTATCGGTTATCCATTGCGCGTGGGGCGGGGATTTAAACTATATTCGGGGCGGGTCATCGCGCTTGGCCGGCTGCTCCTCGCCATGCTGTTCATGGCCGCGATCGGCATCGACATCAGCCAGCCGGCGCTGGCCCCCGTCGAGACTTATACCCTGTTGTTCGGATACCAAGCCTTCGCTGCGGTGATTGCCGCACTGACGTGGAACAATTGGTGGCTGGATGCGAAGCTGGCCGGGCCGGCGCACGCGGTGGACGTCATCATGTTCACGGTCTTGGTCTACCTGACCGAGGGCTACACCAGCCCGTTCTTCATTTTCTCGGTGTTCGTGCTCCTGTCCGCGGCCATCCGCTGGGGCTGGCGAGAGACGACGCTGACGGCGATCCTCGTCGCCATCCTGTACCTGTTCGCCGGGCTGGTCGCTGCGCGAACCTCCATGGACTTCCACTTCTACCGTTTCATCGTTCGCGCCGGACAATTGGTGATCATGTCGCTGATCCTCATCTGGTTCGGCATCCACCAGTGGCGGGCGCGGATGCCATCCAGTGCGGAGGAGCTTTACGCCGAGCCCCGGCTCGACAAGTCGCCGCTCGAGACGGGCTTGAGCGCTTCGATGCTGGCCCTCGGCGCTTCCTCGGGAGCGATCCTATGGACCGAGGCCGGGAGCAATCCCGTCGGACTCACGGCCCGAGACGGACATATCACCACCATCCCGATCGATGACGGCCAGATTGGCTCCGCACCATTTCTCTATGACATCGGGCGTCATCGCGCCCTTAGCCGCGACCCCGACCGCAACCTCGTGACGCACGAGCCTGCCGAGTTGATCGGCGGCGACCTCGCCCAGGCATTCGACCTCAGCGAGGGACTCGCAGTGCCCGTTCGGACCGGCACCGGTGAAGGGCAATTGTTCCTGCAGGGCGTCCACCTGTCGACCGACCACCTTGATATCGGCGAGCAACTGGCAGTGGATCTCGCCGGCCATATCCAGCGCCATGAGCTGCTGCAGGCGGCGGCTGAAAGCGCCGCCGCCCAGTCGCGCATCGCCCTCGCCCGCGACCTTCATGACAGTGTTGTCCAGTTTCTCGCCGGTGCCGCTTTTCGCCTCGAGGCCATGCGCCGATCCGAGGGCGCCGGGCGAAAAATCGAGCCCGAGCTGAACGAACTGAAGAAGCTGATGCTTCAGGAGCAAGGGGAGCTTCGAGCTTTCATCACCGCCCTTCGGACCGGCGGACGTGTGGCGTTCGCCGACCTGTCGCGTGATCTCAGTACACTAGCCGATCGGCTGTCCCGGCAGTGGGCGATCGACTGCGACTTCGCCGTTGAAGAGGCCGAGGTGATGATGTCGACCGATGTGCACCTCGACGCTCATCAACTGGTCCGCGAAGCCGTCGCCAACGCGGTGCGTCATGCCGGGGCCAAGTCGGTCCGCGTCGGGCTGAGCGGGACGCGCGAGGCCGTTCGCCTCGAGATGGTCAATGACGGCAGCGCCTACCCCAAACGGGGCGATCAGATCGACCTGCCCAAGTCCCTGCGCGAGCGGGTGGAACTTGCAGGCGGCGTGATTGACCTCTCCCGTGGCATGGGTGTCACCAAGCTTTCCATTTCGCTTCCAGTCGAGGGCCGCCGCGCATGATCCGTATCCTGCTAGCCGACGATCACCCAATGATCCGAACCGCCATTGAGGTCCTGCTTCGCGATACGCAGTTCGAGCTGGCTGCAACGGCGATGAATGGCGCCGAAGCGCTGAGCGAGGTAACCCGGCTCAAGCCTGACATCCTGCTGGTCGACCTTGAGATGCCCGAGCTCGGTGGAATGGACGTGATCCGCAAGCTCAAGGCGGACCGGATGACCTCAAAGCTGGTCATCCTCACCGCGGCGATCGATGACAGCTCGCTTATGGAAGCGCGATCGCTCCGCGTGAACGGGATGGTGCTGAAGAATTCCGACCCGGCCTATCTGCTGGACTGCCTCGAGGCGGTGGCGATAGGGCGGACATGGATGGACCCGGAACTGCAGGCACGGGTCGATCAACTGGCCGAAAGCTTCAGCGGTGAAGGCGTAGCGCTCGCTCCTCGCGAACGCCAACTGATCCGGTACGTGCGGCGAGGGCTCCGCAATCGCGAGATCGCGAAGGAGCTGGGGGTCACTGAAGGCACAGTGAAAGTCTACCTGCACGCAATCTTCGAAAAGCTCGGGATCAAGAACCGGACAGAGCTTGCGATCCGCGCCGACGAGTTCCTCGCCGAAAGCTTCCACAAAAGCTGAGTCGATAAACGGGGCTTATCGCCCGCGCCCGCGCTTTCGTTATCCAGCCGCTCTGCATCGGCGTAGGGCAGCGCGCCAAGGTTGGAGCAACGGCAAGGATCTGAATTGATGAGCAAGTCTTCCGGTTGGGCGCCCGAAATCGGCGTTCTTGGAACGGGGAGAATGGGGTCGCGCTTGGCGGCGATGTTCGCGAGAGCCGGACGCCGAGTGGTGCTCGGTTCACGCGACAGGGAGCGCGCAGCCGAAGTCGTCGCTGGGGTCGGCCTGCCGAACCTGCGTGGCGGAAGTTATTCGGAAGCGCTTGAAGCGCCGGCAGTGTTACCCGCGGTGTTCATCCGCGACGGGCTATTCGATCTTCTCGATCGCCAGTGCAAGAAGCTGTCAGGCAAGCTGCTGATCGACATCAGCAACCCTTTCAACGCTGATTACAGCGACTTCGTGACTCCGTGGGACACCAGCGGCGCGGAGGAAATCCAGCACCGGTTCTGCCAGACCCGCGTTGTCGGCGCGTTCAAGAACGTGTTCTGGGAAGTGTTCGACCATCCGCAATTCGGCGAGGAACTGAGTGACGTCCTGATCACGGGCGACGATCAGCGCGCAAAGGCCGAGTTCCTGGCACTGACCCAGGGCACGCCGTTTCGCTATTTGGACGCAGGGCCGCTGATCAACAGCCGGACGGTCGAGCGGCTGACCTTCATCACCAGCAGCCTGGGCCAGCAGCTGGATTCCTATCCGCGGATGAACTGGCGGCTGCTCACGCAGGAGCAACGCGCCGCCGCCTAGGAAACGGCGAGCCGATAACCGACGGCCGGTTCGTTGAGGATCAGCCGGGGGTGCGCCGGGTCGGGCTCGAGCTTCTGGCGAAGCGCACGGATCGCGACGCGGAGGTATTCCGTTTGCGATTCCTGCGCGGGGCCCCATCCAACACGAAGCAAGTGCCCGTGGGTTAGCACGCGCCCGGGATGCTTCGCGAGCTCGGCCAGGACGGCATATTCCTTTGGCGTCAGGTGAACCTCGTGGCCTTCACGCGTCACCGCACGGCGGAACAGGTCGATCGATACGCCGCCCGCCTCGATCGGCTGCTGTTCGGCAACTGGATCGAAGTCGAGCAAATTGGCAACGTACCGCTGCAGCTTGCCCGCTTCCGATTCGACCGTGGATACGAATTCCTTGTCGCTTGACCCGTTGCGGCGTTGCTCGCGCGCAGCCCCGACGAGCGCGTCGAGGCGCGGGTTGAGGTCGGTGCCGATCGACGACAGCAGGACTGAACGCAGCCGGTCCCGCTCGTGAAGTCCGGCAAGCGTCCGTGCCTCCCGTTCGAGCCGCGCGCGCTCGAGCGCGAGTGCGACCTGGTCGAGCAGGCTGGTGATCAACTCCTCGCGGTCCTCATCGACCGGCCGTGCGCCATCGTCGCGGGCGAGCCCTGCCGCTGCAATCACGGTCTGGGTCGACTTCACGGGATAGAAGACCCATTCTGCCGGCTGGAGGTGCCGCGTTCCGCGGCCGGCCGGCTCACCGCTTTCGAGAGTGAACACTGCCGCTGCTATGTCGCTTGGCGTCGGCCGGCTGTTTTCCGGCCTGGCGGCAATGATGCGGGGCTCTGGCAAGCCTGCGACGAGCATGGCGTTGCAGTCGAACAAATGGCCCAACTCGGCTGCGGCCGTGTCGGCAATGTCCCGTTCCGCCCCGCACGACAGTAACTGCCTCGCGAATCCGGCGATCGTTGCGTTTCGCGCGGCGTGCGCTGCCGCTACCCGCGCCTGGGCGCGGATTGCGGCCGCAAGCTGACTGGTTACGAGCGCAACAATCAGCAGGACTGCGACGGTCACTACGTCCGTGACGCGGTCCATCCGCAACGTGTGCACCGGCACCGTGAAGAAGAAATTGTAAGCGAGGGCCGCAGCGATGCCGGCGACCAGGGCGGGGCCGAAGCCCCACAAGGCCGCCGCCGCCAGCACCGCCGGCAGGTACACCATGTCTACGGGCGCAGTGCCCCAGCGCGGCGCAATCCACATGCCGACGAGCGTGCACACCGCTACCATTGCGACGGCGCCGACATAATGTTCGATCGCGTCCAGCAACGAGCGCCCGGGGCCTTCGGCCGTAAGAGTCGAGTCTGCCATGGTCGTTAGATCAGCGTTGAGCAGCCCGCCGTCCATAGGCGCGTCCGGCATTCCTCATAAGTTCCCTACGGAGGAAACAGCCTTTCCACATAGAATCTTTACGCGGTGCGACCGCACATTTGCGGGCATGGCAACGATCACAGCTGACAATGTACTGCCCGCGGGCGGCGCTACGACTCATCACGGGAAGCAGAAACTCCCTCTGCTGATGCTGGGCGCCATCGGCGTCGTTTATGGCGATATCGGTACGTCGCCGCTCTACGCGCTCCAGGCGACGCTCGACCCGCGGTACCATCTCGGTATCAACGTCACCGATCTGTACGGGATCGTCAGCCTGATCTTCTGGTCGTTCGTGTTCGTCATCACGGTGAAATACGTCTTCATCGTCATGCGCTGCGACAATGACGGCGAGGGCGGCAGCCTGGCACTGTACGCGCTTATCCAACGACGGCTTGGCGCTCTGTCGCCACAGCGCTGGCTCCTGATCGGCGCATTGTTCGCGACCGCCCTGTTCTACGCCGACGCGATGCTGACGCCAGCGATCTCGGTCATCTCCGCGGTCGAGGGCCTCGGCGTCGTCAGTAGCGAGTTCCAGCCGTACATCGTGTGGATCGCGCTCACGATCCTGATCAGCCTGTTCGCTATCCAGCGCCATGGGACGGAGCGCGTCGGCAAGCTGTTCGGTCCGATCATGCTGATCTACTTCGCAGCGATCTCGGCAATGGGCGTCTACCATATCGCCGGTCATCCGCAGGTGCTGCAGGCGCTCAATCCGGCTTACATTTGTGCCTTCTTCGTGGCCCACCCGCTCTATTCGTTCCTGTCATTGGGTGCCGTCATCTACGCGGTGACGGGGACCGAGGCGTTGTACGCTGACATGGGCCACTTCGGTCGCAAGCCGATCACCTACGCCTGGCTCTACCTCGTCTTCCCCGCCCTCATGCTCAACTACATGGGGCAGGCGGCGATGCTGATGGAGCATCCGCAGTTCGTCGACAATCCGTTCTTCCGAATGGTGCCGCCCTGGCTCACCATTCCGCTGCTCGTGATCGCGACGCTGGCGACCATTATCGCCAGCCAGGCGGTTATCTCCGGCGCCTATTCGGTCACCCATCAGGCAATCCAGCTCGGCTTCATCCCCCGGATGCGGACCGCGCACACCTCGTCGCGCGAGAAGGGGCAGATCTATATTTCGGCAGTGAACTGGGCGCTGGCGGCAATGGTCGCCCTGCTCGTGGTCACTTTCCAGCATTCCTCGAAGATGCTTCCTGCCTATGGCCTCGCGGTCGTCGGCACGATGCTGATCACGACGCTGATGCAGTATGTGGTGATCTTCAAAATCTGGAAGCGTCCGCTGTGGCAGGCGGGTGTCGGTTTTGCGGTTTTCGTCACGGTGGACGCGGTCTTCCTGGCATCCGGTCTTGCCAAGCTGTTCGAAGGCGCGTGGTTCCCGATCCTGGTCGGCATCGTCATCTTCACGGTTCTGACAACCTGGGCAAAGGGTCGCGCCATGATGCGCGCACGGCTGGCGGATAACGCGATTCCGCTGCCGATCTTCATCAAGTCGGCCGCAGCATCCGTGCACCGCGTGAAGGGAACGTCGGTCTTCCTGTCTACCTCGGCCGATGCAGTGCCGGCCGCGCTTCTCCATAATCTCAAGCACAACCAGGTGCTTCACGAGCGGGTCATCATCCTCAACGTGAAAGTCGAGGACGTGCCCTATGTCGCGGACGAGCGGCGGGTCGAATTCCACGACGCCGGGCAGGGATTCTACCGCGTCATCCTCCACTACGGATTCATGGAGGACGTCGATGTCCCGAAGGACCTTGCCTTCATCAAGACCTGCGGCGAGCCGTTCAACATGATGAGCACCAGCTTCTTCCTCGGACGCCAGAAGCTGATCGCATCGAAGAAGGTGCCGGGCATGGCGCTGTGGCGCGAGCGGATGTTTGCGTGGATGCTGAAGAGCAGCGAAAGCGCGATGGAATTCTTCAAGCTTCCGACTAACCGAGTGGTCGAGCTCGGCAGCCAGTTGCACCTGTGATGCTCGCAATACTGCTTGCTGCAGCCGCTTCGGCGACTGACCCGACGATCTGCGCCGACCGGCCTTCGAAAGCCAACGGCGTGTGCACCGTTCCCGTCGGACATTGGCAAATCGAGGCCTCGGCGCTCGACTGGACGCATTCGAGCGACACCGACGCGACGAGCATTGGACAGACCTTTGCGAAGCTGGGGCTAAGCAGCAGCTCGGACATCGAAGTTGGCTTCACGCCCTACGTCATCATCAAGCAGCCGGGATCGGATGCATCGGGCGTCGGTGATGCCGTCGTTCGCTATAAGCAGCGGCTGTCCGGCGTCGGGGCGCCAGTTCAGGTTGCTCTGATTCCCTTCGTGAAGCTGCCCACGGCGGCCCATTCGATTGGCAATGGAAAGGTTGAAGGGGGCCTCGCCGTTCCGCTCAGCACAGCGGTCTCAAAGTCAATAACGCTGACGTTGGGTCCTGAGGTCGACATGCTCGCCGATGGGGATGGCCATGGCTATCACGCAGCGATCACCAACCTTATCAACCTGGGATGGAGCGCTGCCCCCAAGCTGAGCTTGTCCGCCGAGCTGTGGAACAACACGAACTTCGATCCGGGCGGAACTCAGCATCTGTGGTCAGCCGATGCGTCCGCTGCCTATCTGGCAAGCAACCGCCTGCAGCTGGATGCGGGCGCGAATTTCGGATTGAACCGCGCGACGGCCGACATCGAGCTCTACGGCGGCGTGTCCGTCCTGTTTTAGCCAGCCATTTTCTTGGCGCCGAGGCCGACGACCATCTGGTTCGCACGCTCATATGAGAGCGGCTTGCCGAAGAGATAGCCCTGGATGGTGTCGCAGCCGAGGTCGCGCATGCGCTCGAAATCCTCGGCGGTCTCGACGCCTTCCGCGGTTACCGACATGCGGAAGCTCTTCGCCAGCTGAACTATCGACTGGATGATTGCGACGTTCTCGGGCCGCGAACCCGCCTCGCGAACGAAGCTGCCGTCGATCTTCAGCTTGTGGAAGACGGCCTTGTTCAAATAGCCGATCGACGAATAGCCGGTGCCGAAGTCGTCGAGGGCGATGCCGACGCCGAGCGCACGGAGGCGCTTCAGCGTGTCCAGCGTCGAGCCATTGTCGCCAAGGAACACGCCCTCCGTAACCTCAAGCTCCAGCCGGTTGCCGGGAAGCTTGTGACGCGCGAGCGCTTCGCTGACGACGTTGGGCAGGTTCGGCTGAACGATCTGCTTCGGACTGATGTTCAGCGCGACCGTAATCGGCTCGGGCCAGGTAGCGGCGGCGCGGGTCGCCTCGTGAATGACCCATTCGCCGATCGCGGGCATCAGGCCTGTTTCTTCCGCCACCGGGATGAAGATGTTGGGCGGGACAAAACCGCGTTGCGGGTGGTTCCAGCGGATCAGCGCTTCGAAGCCGACCAGCTTCTGGGTCTTGGCGTTGACGAGGGGCTGGAAGTTCAGGTGGAATTGCTTCGACGCGATCGCCGAGCGCAGGTCCGCTTCCATGCGCACGCGGTCTTCCTGCTCAGACTGAAGCTCAGAGGAGAAGTAGCGGGCACAGCCGCGGCCGGCGTCCTTGGCCTGGTACAGCGCGAGGTCGGCCTTGAGGATCAAATCGTCCACCGTAGCGCCGTCGATCGGGCCGAACGCGCAACCGATCGAGACGCCGATTCGGATCTCGATCTGGTCGATCATGTAGGGCTCTTTGATTGCTTTGATGATGCGGTCGGCCAGGTTCTCGACCGTCTTCCGGCTCTGCGCATCAGTCACGACAATGGCGAACTCGTCGCCGCCCATGCGGCCGACGTGACCCGAGTCGCCGACTTCATCGACGAGCCGCTTGGCTACGGCACGAAGTACGGCGTCACCCTTCGGGTGGCCAAAGGTATCGTTGACCGGTTTGAACCCGTCGAGGTCGAGGAACATGATCGCGCACGGCACTCCGCCGCCCGTCGAGCCGCGAAGTGCTTCGCCCAGGAGCTGCCGCACGCGGCCGCGGTTGGGCAGGCCCGAAAGCACGTCGACGTTGGCCAAATGCGTCAGGCGCTCCTGCGTCTGGCGGATTTCGGTGATGTCCGAGCCGACGCCGCGGAAGCCTTCGAACCGTCCGGCGGTATCGACAATCGGATCCCCGGCGATCGAAATCCAGCGTGAGCCTCGCGCCGTCGGAAGCTCCATCTCAAGCGAGTTGAACTGCTGCTTTTCGAGCAGGACCTTGCCAAGCTCGGCATGCCCGCCGAGAAGTGCCGGGAGCGAATGACCGAGTAACTGGCCGGCAGGCTTGCCGAGCAGGGCGCTCATGCGGCTGCTGATATAGGTCACGCGATTGTCGGCATCGACCGACCACAGCCAGCCCACACCACGCTGCTCATATTCCTGCAGCAGCAGGCTGGCGCTTTCGCTCTGGCTCCCGACATCGGCGTTGGTCTTGAGCTGGTGGAAGGCCCAGCGCGCCACGGTCAGCACGCCGATGATCGAAACGCCCATCGTGAACAGGATCGAAAGCTGATGCTGGAAGGGCACGGTATGCCGCCCAAGAAGGAGTGAGCCGCCGACACCCGCCGTGAACGCCACCATCCAGGCTGTCGCGCATGGCGGGATCACAACGAGGCCGAGCGCGCCGATCCCCAGGCCCGCCATGACGGAGGCGGTAATGACTTGAGTTCCCGGATCCAGCGTCGGGAAGAAGTAGACGGGGAGGCTGAGCCACAGCGCGCCGCGACCGGCCACCTCCGTAACTAGGGTCCACATGGGGACGCGGCGTCCCGAGCGGCCCACGCAGGTGATGGACTGATGGCGGGCAAGCTGCATCGCGCCGAGGTTCACGCCGGCGACGGTCAAAACCCACGGCCAAACCCACTCGCTGGGAACGGCGCCCCAAAGGTTTGCGGCGAGGATTACTGCGGCAATGATGTTGGCGGCGGCGAAGAACGGAGCGAGCTGAGCCCGCGAAATTAGTTGGACATCGCGAAGCGGCGAACTTTCCGCCTCAGACTCACGCGCCGCGAGGCCGGCCGACTCCCCTCCCGGAAGTCGGGCCGAAATCAAACGCTTATACCTGTCTGGAGCTTCGTACATCCGCCCGCCTGTCCACGTCCTAGAAACGCAGTAGACAAAGAGCGTTTAAGGCCGGTTAAGGCCGCCGATTACCTAGGTTAGGCCAAACAGCGAATTTACAGCGACAATTTGTCGAGCCCGCGAGTCACGAGCGGGTGATACAGCGGCCGCGCTTTGGGGTAGATTCTCTTGGCGATGGGTAGACCCCATTGCTTGTCACTGGCGAGCGCCTTGAAGAGTGGGCTCACGAACTTTCCGCGACCTTGCGACGTCAGGAATTGCTCGAGCGACGGGCTGGCCGGGTCGTACCGGTTGGAGAGCGCTAGCGAGAGCCACGCAAACCGGATTTCCGAATTCCCTGTGCCGTTGAGCCCGTACGCAGCCTGAAGCGCGTCGAGACGGCCTTTCGGCAGCTTGCGCGGCAGGCGGTTCAGGAAGCGCAGCCGCTCGTCGGTCGTCCAACTTGCCCAAGCTTGGGGAGCGGCCGAGCCGGAAGCGAAGGCCGTGGATGCCTTGTCCTGCTCAGCGAAGGTGTCGAGCGGCGGGCGCACCATGTTTGGCGGAATGCCCGGCTTGTAGACCCAGCGGTCAAGCATGAGCTTGTCGTCGAGCGATTTGTCGCCCTTCACGAGGTTCTGCCTGATGTCGGCCAGGAACATCGCGGAAGTCACCGGCTGGAAGCGATGGCGGTCGAACCAGCCCTTCAGCCAAGCGTCGAACTTGTCGCGTCCGACGATCGCTTCGACCGTGCGAAGGAATGCCGCGCCCTTTTCGTAGGCGATGTCGGTCAGGCCTTCGTCCGACGCCCGGCCGCTCAGGTTGAGATGGAGTGCGGTATCGGGGCTGCCCGGCCCGCCGGCGTCCTTGACGGCCTTGTTCATCGCGTCGATGCCCAGCGCGATCTGCTCGTCCGCAGTCTTCTTCCCGTACAGCTCTTCGACGATCCGCCGCTCGGCGTAGGTCGTCATGCCTTCGTTCAGCCAGAAGTCGTCCCACGTGGCGTTGGTGGCGAGATTACCCGACCAGCTGTGCGCCAGTTCATGCGCGATGAGGCTGACGAGGCTCTTGTCGCCCGCGATGAACGTCGGCGTCGCGAACGTCATCGTTGGATTTTCCATGCCGCCGTAGGGAAATGACGGCGGCAGGACGAGCACGTCGTACCGGCCCCAGGCGTAGGGCCCGTAGAGCTTCTCGGCTGCGGCGACCATTTTCTCCGTGTCCGAGAGTTCTCGCGCAGCCGCGTCGATCGTCGCTGGCTCGGCCCAGAGGCCGGTGCGGGGCCCGAGAGAGCGGAAGGTGAGATCGCCGACTGAAATCGCGATCATATAGGGGGCGACGCTGTGCGGCATCTTGAAGGTGAACACGCTTTCGCCGCCCTGGGTAATCGGCTCGGCGGATTTCGGCGCGCTCATCACCGCCGTCATGCCCGCCGGGACATGGATCGTCGCTTCCCAGCTTTGGCGGATGCCTGGCGAATCCTGCGTCGGAATCCAGCTGCGATTCTCGATCGACTCCCCCTGGCTGAAGAGGAACGGCAGCTTCTTGCCGGCCGTCTGTTGAGGCGTGAGCCACTGTAAAGCACCGGCTTCGGGCGCGCTCCTGTAGCGGATCACCAGCCGCTGGGTGTCGGGGCGAAGCGAAATCTCAAGCGGTGCGCCAAGGTTTGGATCCTTCGCGCCGACGGTGAATTGCAGTGCCTTGCCCGAACCGTCCGCAATGCTGTCAATTTCCAGCCCATTGTCGTCGAGGACGATCTGCCGGGCGTCGGGCTTGCGCTGGATATCGAGCGTTGCGGTGCCGCCGATCCGCTTGGTGTCGAAATCGACGTCGAGATCTAGCGCGACATGAGTCACTCGCGCCTCAACGGGGTTGGCGAAACTGTGCGTATCCTTGGCGTCGGGCGTCGTCAGGATCGGTGCGACCGCCGCTTGCGCGGTGCTCTCCGCGCGATTTTCGGTAGCGCCATGGCAACCGGCGACAAGCAGGGCGGCGAGGAGCGGCGCGAGGAGCTTCATTTCGGTCCTTAGTCGAGCGGGATTCAGATGGCGAACGCCCGTCGCCCTTTCCGGTGCCGCAATCAAGCCGAGGCTTGCCCTTGGGCTTCAGGGGCCGCTGGCCTATATCGGGCTTGATGGCGACCGAAAGCGCGACCCTCGACCGACGAGCCGAGACGACACGACGCGCGTCCGATCCGCCGAAGATACAGTCCCCCGCCGACCCGATTGTCCGCGGAATGGGGCTTAATCAGCCCTTCTTCGAGGACAAGAACCGCGCTTTCTGGCTGCTGCAGTCGATCGGCTGGAGCGGGTACTTTTTCCTCAGGACGATCAACGGCCTCGCGACCAACCAGGCGTGGGTCTATCTCGTTCATGCGCTGCTGCTGACGGCCACCGGCTATTCGCTGACGCTGCTGATGGCGTCGCTCTACCGTCGCCTCATTACGCTCCAGCCGATCTGGACGCTGATACTGTCCTTTGCCGCAGTGGTACTCGCCTCGAGCGCCTTTTCGGTCATTGAGACGTGGAGCGTTTCCACCTTCATCAACCCGGACTTCAAGCCGGTCGGATTCAAGTATTTCAGCGCTATCCTGCTCGATTTTGCGCTGCTCGCAGCCTGGACCGCGCTTTATTACGGCATCAATTATTTCCTTCTGCTCGAAGCCGAGATCCGGAAGCGCGAGCGGGTGGAGAGCCAGGCGTCGAGCGCGCAACTGGCGATGCTCCGCTACCAGCTGAACCCGCACTTCCTGTTCAACACGCTGAACTCGATTTCGACGCTGGT
>Ga0068867_100001928_pt1 | contig 14453 bp, 13 predicted proteins | sample KBSMisM32_FD_65649 | JGI IMG/M metagenome (GOLD analysis project Ga0068867, IMG submission 65649) | Miscanthus rhizosphere microbial communities from Kellogg Biological Station, Michigan, USA - KBS Miscanthus M3-2 | ecosystem: Host-associated > Plants > Roots > Rhizosphere > Soil ...
GACGGATGCCCCCGATGGCTCGCTCCTGTTCTCACTCGTCCTGCGGCCTCGGATCGAACCCGCCCGCGCGGGCCTGCTGTCCCTGCTCGCCGGAGCGTGCATGACCACGGCGATCCGAGACACGACCGGGCGACAGGTCGTCTGCAAATGGCCGAACGATCTCCTGTTGCACGAGGACAAGGTCGGCGGGGTGCTGCTCGAGTCGGCCGTCGCCGACGACGCGCTCGGATACGTCGTCGTCGGGGTCGGTGTGAACCTCACGGCGCCGCCCGGGGTCGAGGGCGCCAGCGGGATCGGGGAGCGCGTCGGTCAGCGATCGTTGCTCACGGCATTCCTCGTTCGGTTCGCCTCGACGTACACCACCGAGGACGCCTCGCTTCCCGAGCGTGTCCGCAACGCCTGGATGCCCGTCTCGGCGACGATCGGGCAGCTGGTGGAAGCGACGACGCTCGACGGCCGAGCCGTCACCGGGCGCGCGGTCGACCTCGACGGCTTCGGCTCGCTGCGCTTGTCGACCGATACGGGCGAGGTTCGCGTCGGCTTCGGTGACGTGGCGCACCTGCGCCCGGGCTGAGCGCTTGCCCCTGCAACCGGACGCGCGGTAGCGTCCGGCCATGGCCTTCCCGAAACGACTCCTGATCGAAGGGGAAACCCTCGTCCTGGATCTGCGACCACATCCGATCGCGCTGGCGTTGCCGACGCTCTACACGCTCGTGCTGACGGTGGCGGTGGTCTGGCTCAACGCTTGGCTCGGCGGCCCGTGGTGGGTGTGGCCCGCGGTGTGGGTCGTCGCGATGCTCATCTACCCGGTGCCGAAGTTCGTCGCGTGGCTGACGTCGATCTTCGCCGTGACCTCCGATCGGGTGATCCACCGCCAGGGGTGGATCGCGAAGCGGTCGATGGAGATCCCGCTCGAGGCGATCAACGACGTCCGCTTCGAGCAGGGGATCTTCGATCGCGTGGTCGGGGCCGGCACCCTCTTGATCTCTTCGGCGTCGGAGTTCGGTACGAACACGTTCAACGACATCCGGCATCCCGAGGACGTGCAGAAGACGATCTACCACCAGGGCGAGATCAACAAGAAGCGGATGTACCAGGGCGATGCCGCGCCGATGAGCTCGCCGCCCGCGACCTCCTCCGCGCCCAGCGCCACCACCGAGCTGGAGCGTCTTGCCAGGCTCCGCGCAGACGGGGTCCTGACCGAAGCGGAATTCCAGGCGCAGAAGGCCAGGATCCTTGGCCAGCGGTAACGGCGGCGCCTCCGGCCCGTCGGTAGCATCGGGCTCGTGATCGTCGACCACATCTACTACTGGACGCGCGATATGGACCGGGCATTGGCGTTCTACACCGAGGTCGTCGGGCTGTCGCTCGTTCGGCGAGACGGCGACGAGTGGGCGGAGCTCGACGGCGGGCCGATCCGTATCGCCCTGCACGGGGCCGAGGTCGATCATCCGGCCAGCGGCACCGTCGTGCTCCGGGTGGAGGACCTCGACGCGACGCGGTGGAGCCTCGAGCAGCGCGGCGCGGCGTTCGACACCTATGTCGGCGAGGTCGAGGGGTACGCGCGGTTCGCGACGTTCCGCGATCCGGACGGTAACCCCGTGCAGATCATCGAGTACACCGGTGGCGGCTGAGCGCTGCCCGCGCTGCGGCCGGCCGCTCCCGGCGGGCGCGAACTTCTGCCCGAACTGCGGGGCGCCGGTGTCCGTTCCCGAGGCCTCGGAGCGCCGGATCGTCACCGTCGTGTTCGTGGACATGGCCGGATCGACGGAGCTGGCCTCCCAGGTCGACGCCGAGCGCTTCCGCGAGATCTTGGCCGCCTTCCACGGGATGGTCTCCGAGGAGGCCGCGTGGCTCGGCGGCGTCGCCGAGGGGTTCATCGGCGATGCGGTCCTCGTCGTCTTCGGGATCCCCGCGGCCCGGGAGGACGACGCGATCCGCGCGATCCGCACCGCGATCGACATCCGCGATCGCGCGGAGCGGCTGGGGGAGGAGCTCGGCCTGTCGAACCCGATCCGGGTCCGGATCGGCGTGCGGACCGGGCAGGTCGCGGTCGGTACCGCGCAGGACCGCAACATCGTCATCGGAGCGGAGGTGAACCTCGGCGCCCGGCTGCAGCAGGCCGCGGCGCCGGGCGAGATCCTGGTCGGCGACACCACGATGCAGCTCGCGCGCGACGGCGTCGCGTTCGGCGAACCGCGGACGATCGAGGCGAAAGGCTTCGAGGGCGCGGTCACCGCGTGGCCGGTCGAGGGGGTGCTCGCGCGGCCCGTCGACCGCCGGCACATCGGCTTCGTCGACCGCCGCCGGGAGGTCGCATTGCTCGACGACCTGTTCGATCGTGCCGCCGCGCGGGAGCGCGCACACCTCGTCACGCTCCTCGGCGAGCCGGGCATCGGCAAGTCGCGGGTGGTCGACGAATTCCTCGCGGGCCTGCCGGAGGAGACGAAGGTGCTGACCGGCCGGTCGAGCCCGTTCGAGGAAGAGGTCGAGTTCTGGCCGGTCGCCCAGATGGTGCACCGCCAGCTCGGCGTGGATCCGGATGGCCCAAGCCCCGGTCTCGAGGAGCGGCTCCGCGAAGCGGTCGCCGAGTGGGTCGATGCCGACGAGGTGGAGGGGGCGGCACGCCGTCTGGGACTCGCCGTCGGGCTGCGCGGCGACGGCGACGACGACACCCGCTACCAGCTGGCCGAGGTTCGGCAGGGGGTGCTCGCGATGCTGCTCGGCCTCGCGCGGTCGGGCCCGGTCGTCTTGGTGTTCGAGGACCTGCACCAGGCGGACCCGTTGCTGCTCGACCTGATCGAGCAGCTCGTACGGGAAGCCCGGATGGCGCCGCTGTTGGTCGTGTGTGTCGCGCGGTGGGATTTCCTCGAGGATCGACCGAGCTGGGCGGGCGGTCTGCCCGACGCGGTCACGCTGTGGGTCGAGCAGCTCACGCCCGACCACGCGGCACGCCTGGCGATGGAGGCCGGCGGGTTGGAGCGCGCCGACGCCGAGCGGATCGCGGCCCACGCGGGAGGCAACCCGCTGTTCATCATCGAGATCACCGGCATGCTCCATCGGGAGGATCGGGCGGTCCCGCCCGCCGGCCTCGCAGCGCCGGGTCTGCTGTTGCCGACGACGGTGCAAGCTGTCGTGGCCGCCCGGATCGACCAGCTGTCACCCCCGGCCCGCGAGCTCGTGCGTCGCGCCTCGGTCTTCCCCCGGGGGCGCTTCGACACCGACGAGCTGTCCCTGATCTCAGAGCCGCGGCCCGAGCTCCTCGACGAGGCAGAAGAGGAGGAGCTGCTCCTGCCCGATGAGGAGCACGACGGTGTGTGGCGGTTCCGCAGCGACGTGATCCGCGACGTGGCCTATGACTCGTTGGCGAAACGGGAGCGGCGTCGGCTGCACCTGCGCGTCGCCGACAAGCTGTCCGAGCCGGAGCTCGCCGATCGGTACCCGCGAACGATCGCGTTCCACCTGGAACAGGCGGCGCGCGCGTCGCTCGACCTCGATCCGAACGATCGGGCGCTCACGGATCGCGCGGTCGACGCGCTGACGCGCGCGGGCGATGCGGCGCGGCGCCGGATCGAGTCTCGCGCCGCCGTCGACCTGTACGAGCGGGCGCTCTCGCTCGCGGGGCAGGAGAGCACCTGGGGCGTGCGCGAGGCGTGGATCGTCGGGATGCTCGGTGAGGCCCGCTACTGGCTCGGCGACTTCGACGAGGCCGAGGCGCGCTTCCGCAAGGCGATGACGGTGGGCGCGGGGGATGACCGCGTCGTGTCGCACGCGGCGCGGTTCCTCGCGGACATCACCCTGACGATCCGCGGCGACGACGCGCTCGCGGCGGGACTGTTCGAACGGTCGCTCGCCGCCGCGCGGCGCCTCGGTGATCCGCGTGTGCTCGCGCGAACCCTGTTGATGGCGGGGTGGGTGCCGTTCTGGCGGAACGACCTCGACGACGCCGAGGTGCTGTTCCGCGAGGCGCTCGAGGTGGCGCGGTCGGGCGAGGGGACGGACGCGTGGGCCGAGGTCCGAGCATTGGTCGGCCTCGCCGGCGTGACATCGCCTCGTGGGAACGAGGCCGACGTGCTCCGCATCGGGAACGAGGCGCTGTCGATCGCCGAGGCTTCGGGACAGCAGTTCTCCGCCGCGATCGCACATCAGCTGGTGAGCGCGTCGTCACATCGGATGCTGCTGCTCGACGAGGCGTTGGAGCACGCCGACACCGCGGTGCGCGTGCTGCGGGAGCTCGGAGCGCGGTGGGAGCTCGCGAGCACGCTCGGCGACCGAGGCTCGACCCATCGCGTCGCCGGTCGCTTGGACGCCGCCGAGATCGACCTGCGCGAGGCGTTCGTCCTGTGCCGCGATCTGAACGAGCGAGCCCTGATCAGCTGGACGGCCTCGGAGCTGGCGCGAACGCTCGCGCTGCGGGGCGACGTCGGTGGCGCTCGCGACGTGCTCGCCGATCCGCTGGCGCGCACCGCGGAAGGCGAGCCCGGCGGCTCTCTCGCGCTGCTGTACGCCGAGGCCGTCACGGACCTGGCCGAGGGGGACCGCCCGTCCGCCCGGAGCCGCTCCCTCGCGGTGCTCGAGGCAGCGTCCAGGTCTCCCCAGCTCTCCAACGCCTACGCCGCCGCTGTGTGGTGGGCCGGCTCGTTGTTCGGCCCTGAGGCCGCCGGCGGCGCGCAGATGATCGAGGACGCCCGAGAGACCTTGGAGCGCAACGGGTGGCGGCTCGCATTGCGCGAGCCTGAACTCGTTCCCGTGCCCTAGCTCGGCCGGGCGGTGGTTGCATCCGAGCATCCCTCGTACGAGGCTTTGTCCCCCTCAGCGTGTGGACGTCGGCGCCGATGTCTGTACGGTGAGGCCCTACCGGATGTCGAGATCGGACCGAACCTTCCCCGTCGGCCCGCGCCTGCTGGCCCTTGCCGTGTCGATCGCGGCGATCTCTCTGTCGGTGCCCATGGCCGGCGCGCAGACGGGCCCCTCCACCGGCGACGTCCAGAACGCCCATCAGGCATACCTCGATGCGGTCGCGCAGATCCAGCAGTACCAAGCGCAGATCGCCGTCGTGCAGGCACGGCTGGCCAAAGCGGTCGAGCTACTGGATCAAGCGCAGTCCGAGCTCGCGGACATCCAGCGGCAGATCACCGAGACGCAAGCCCAGATCGACGACGCGCAGAAGCGGTACGACCGGATCCGCGCGCGGCTGAGCGAGCGCACCGCGCAAGCATTCATGTCGGGTGGGAACTCGAACCTCGAGATCCTGCTGGGCGCGACCTCTATCGGGAACCTGTCGGACCGCCTGGAGTTCATCGGCGCCATCGCCGGTGCCGATGCCGACCTGGCACAGCAGACCGCGAACCTTCGGGCGTCGCTCGAGTTCGACGAGCAAACGCTCGAGCAGCTGAAGGTCGAAGCGCAACAGAAGGTCGACACGCAACAGCAGGTGCGAGATCAGGTCCTGACCGATCTGCAATACGTGAACACGCTCAGGAACCAGGCCGCCACCTACGCGCAGGAGAAGCTCAGCCGGTTCCACAACATCCAGAAGAAGCACCGCGACTACGTCGAGAAACTTGCGCAGCAGACGACCTCATCGCCGCCGCATCCGGACGTCAGCCTTCCGCCGGGCTTCAAGAATCCGTTGCAGGTGTGTCCGGTCGACGATCCGCGCGCGTTCGGCGACGGCTTCGGTGCGCCTCGATACACCGGTCAGTTCCATCTGCATGCAGGCGTCGACATCATGTCGAACTACGGGACCCCGATCCGCGCCCCGTTCGACGGCGTCGCCGAACGCTCCTACAACACCCTCGGCGGGAACTCGGAGTACGTGCGGGCGCCGGACGGAAGCTACGTCTACAACGCGCACCTGCAGAGCTACTCCGCCCACTCGAGCGGCCCGGTGAAGGCTGGTGACGTGATCGGCTACGTCGGCGACACCGGCGATGCCACGGGCTCACCGCACGACCATTTCGAGTGGCACCCCTCCGTGATCCCGGCCAACTGGCCCGCAAGCTCCTATGGCTACACGGTCATCGGCCCGACGAGCGCGGTCAACCCGTACCCGATCCTGGTCGACATCTGCGGGTGACCGCGGTCTATCCGGTGATCGCGGACTGCCACGTGCACTGGTAAGCCTGACCGTCCACCGTCGTCGCGACAGCGTCGAACGTCCAGGTGCCCGCCGCGAGCTCTGAGCTGGCCGCGAAGTGGCCCCTCGTGAATCGCTGGGTGCTCAACTGGGTCGGTCGTCCACCTTGAGGACTGCCCACGATCACGAGCTGCGCGAGCCGCAGCTCGTTGCCGCCCGCACCGAACGCGGTGACGTGCACCTGTGTGGGGGTCGAATCGGAAGAGGTGCCCTGCAAGCGCACCCCGTCGTCGAACGATGCGACGGCCACCGTCTCGTTCCCCGGCGCCTGGGTGGTCGTGATCACCCCGGCCGATCGGGTGATCAGGGTGAGCGGGATCTGCACCACCGTCGCCCCGGTGCGCACCTGTGCGGTCGCGAGGAACGTCCCGGCGATCGAAGGATCAAGCGCTTGCGCGATCCATCCGTTCCCGTCCGCACGGAACGGGACGGTCGCCCCCGGCACGTTGGGTCGCGTCACCGATTGCAGCTGCAGGTGGACGTCGTCGGCCGGGTAGGGCTCGGTCGTCCCGTACCGCGTGAAGCTCGCTCGGTAGCGGTTCGGTCCGGGTTGGGCGGGCGTAACGGTCACGGTCGCGCCGACCGTGGTCGCGAGGTCGCTGCCGGTCATCGTGATCGTGTCGGTGGGGGCTTGTGCCGCGGTGACCGCGCTGACGGGAGGTGAGAGACTCGTGAGCGTTGCCGTCAGCGCAAGGATGCCGACGGCGGCGACGAGCTCCGCGCTCGCGATCCGCAGGAGCGGGTGCCGGTCGCGTGCGAGCCGTGGGAGCGACCGGTATCGGTTCACCGCGCCGAGCACGATGACCCCGATCACGACGACGATCTTGATGGCGAGCGTGCGACCGTAGGTCGACTGCCAGATCCGCACCACGTCGTCGAGTCCACCGAGCTCTGCCACACCGCGCAGCGCACCGCTCGCGACGACGACGGCGATCGCGACGAGCGCCACGGTTGAGTACCGCCGTGCGAGCACGAGCGGCGGGTCGTCGCGACGCTCCCGTACCAGCAGGACGAGCAAGACGAGGCCGCCCGCCCAGCAGGCGCCCGCCATCATGTGCACCCACTGCTCGATCTGCGCGAGCACGGGCAGGGGGGCCGCGGCGGCGTGCCCCCCGTGGGCTCGCAGCGCGAGGGCGATCGCCGCCGCGGCCCCGGCCGCCCACGGCAACCACCGCTGCGACGACCGAGCCGCGACGACCGCGAGGATCGCGGCGACCAACGTCACCGTCGCGAGCGCGATCGGCACGCGGGCGGCTTCCGAGCCGAGGTAGCGGCTCATCGACGCCCCCGTCGCGCGTTGCTGCGCCCAGACGAACCCGAGCACCCCGATCGAGGCCGCGCCAGCGGCCCACACGCCGACCCGGGTCCGCGCTCGCGGCGCCCCCTGGAACAGCCCCATCCCGACCACCGCGATCGCGACGAGGAGCATCAGCCCTGCGTACAGCAGGGACTTGGAGATCGCGCTGAGGGGCGTTGGTCCCGACGTGCTCGGCGGCGGCGCGGCCGCAGAGGGGCCTTGGGTGGGCGTCACCCCCACGCCGAACGTGAACGAGTCGCTCGTCGCGTGACCGTCCTCGACCGAGGTGGTGGTCCACGCGACCGTGTACACCCCATTGGGCAGGTCACCGGCGATCGGGAACACCAACGTTCGATCGCCCTGCGCGACGGCTGATCCGACGACGTCCAGCTTCGCGCCCGTCTGGTCGTAGAGGAGGATCCCCGAGACACCTGGATCGGGCTGCTCTGAGAAGGTGATCTGTATCTGCGTCGGCGCCGTCTCGAGCGTCGCGCCACCGGCGGGGTCGGACGACACGAGGTTCGCGTGTGCGCTGGCCGGTGCAGCGCTCGCGAGCAGCGCGACGCCGATCAACACGACCACGCACGCGAGGCGTGTGATCGCCTTCACGCCGCCACCTTGTCGATCGTGACCTGTGCCGTGACCGGCGGGTTGAACGGGAGGTGGTCGGCCGCGACGAACTCCGCCGTGATCGTGTGCTGGCCCAGCGCGACGTTCCGGAGATCCAGGACCTGCAACGCGCCTCCCATCATCGACACCAGGGACCCGTCGAGGCTGAGGTGCACGTGGCCGGTGTCAGGTGTCACGACGGTTGTGGTGAGCGGCGTCAGGGTGCCTCCTTCCAGATCGAGACGGACGGTGAGCTCGTCGGCGGACGTCGCGAGCCCGTGGTGGGGAGCGGCGAAGCGAAGCGTCGCTGTCGAGGCGGGGCGCGGACCCGTCGTCGCGTTCACCGCGGTCGGCCCCACCAGCATGCGTGGCAGGAAGGTTGCGCACACCACCAAGGTCAGCGCGCCGCCGATCGTCGCCCACGCTCCCCATCGCGGGAGGCGCGGGAACCCCGTGCCACGCAACCGGGACCAGCCGATCCACCCCGTCCAGATGCCCGCGAACAGCATCACGAGACTGAGGCTCTCGTCGGCCCCGGAAGCGTGGGCCAGTACGGGGGTCACGCGCTCGAGGACCTCCTCGACCGAACGACCGCAACGATCGCCACGATGACCGCCATCAGGGCGATCACGCCGGCGATGATCGCCATCGTCCGAGCGGTGTCGGCAGCGTCGCTCGCCGAGGCGATCGCAGCGTCTGCTCGCGCCGTCTCCGCATCGATCCGGGTGGAGAGATCGGTCGTCGACGGCGCGTTCTCGGCGGGGAACATCGCGGGTGCGGTGTCCTCGACCTCACTGAAGGCCTTCGGCCCGGACGTCATCGAGTAATCGACGTTCACTCCGTCGACCGTCCCCTTGACGTCGACCGTGTACTTGCCCGGCTGCGTCGGGATGAACGCGGCTCGGTAGTCTCCCGGCGTTCCCCATTCGCCGACCTCGAACTGCGGCTCGAGGTTGAGCTCGGTGCTCTGCCCACCGAACTCCACCTTGACCGCGAGGTCTCCCGGCTTCAGGTCGGTGACCGCCTTCCCGGCATGGCTGATCTCCAATTGCACGGCGTTGGGCTGGTTGATGTAGGCGGGCTCCGTCGCGAAGCCGGTGAGGATCGCGACGTCGCCCTTCGGCGAGACGTACTCGCCGTGGGCGAGCGCTGGCCCGGCGGACAGCCCCAGGACCGAGCCGACCACCGCGACCACGATGAAGGTGCGACGCATCAGAACTCCTTTCCGTCTCTTCCGTGAGGCGGCTGCGAGCGCAGCCGCGGGTTACGCCGGAACGGGAACGGAGGGTGGTGCGCGGCCAGGAGGGGACCCCGTGACCGCCCGGATGGCCGGCGCGACGTCGCGCGGCGCCGCGAGGGCCAATTCTGGTTGCGACCGGTCGAGCGGGCGCGCGGCCAAGCTCGCGATGCGGTCGGCGGCGCGAAGGAGGAACCGGGCGAGGAGCGCGATCGTCGCCGCGACGAACGCCTGGACGGGCAGGCCGACCGCCAGGATCGGCAGTAGGCGGCTGCTCCCCGCGCCCGAGGCGACGCGCTCGAGGATCTCCATCGACGTGAATGCTGCCATCTGGAAAGCCAGCAGACGCCACAGGATGCTCCAGGTCGCTGCCTCCTCCGACCGAAGGAGCCGACCGAGGAAGAGCACACAGAGGGCAACGATCGCCGCAACCACGCCCACCGCGTTGGCGCCGGAGAGGTAGCCATGGCCCGAGCGCGCGAGCTCGAGGGTACGGGCGTGGGCGTCGGGCAGCAGGAGCCGGTAGGCGACCGTATGGCCCAGGAGCACGCCGCCCAGCGCGAGGCCGAGCACGACCGACGGACGGATGGACCGGCGTGCGGACATCTCCACTATCGTACGCACCTTCCTGACACGGGAGAGGGAGCGAAGGTCTTGGGATCGAACGACGTTCGCCATGTCGGGGTCGTGGGCTGCGGCCTGATGGGCGCGGGGATCGTCGAGGTCTGCGCTCGCGCCGGCCTTCGGGTCACGTTCGTCGAAGGGAGCATCGAGCTCGTCGCCAGGGGTCGTGAACGGATCGAGCGCTCCCTCACGGGAGCGGTCGAGCGGGGCAAGCTCGATGGCCAGGACGCCGACGAGGCCCTCGAACGGATCGAGGGCTCGGCCGATCTCTCGGCCCTCGCGGTCACCGACCTGGTCATCGAGGCCGCCACGGAGGACCCCGCCGCGAAGGCGGCCATCTTCGAGCGGCTCGGTGAGATCACCCGCGCCGAGGTCGTCCTCGCGTCCAACACCTCGTCGATCCCGATCGGCACGCTCGGCGGCGCATCCGGTCGGTCGGGACAAGTCATCGGCATGCACTTCTTCAATCCGGTGCCCGTGATGAACCTGATCGAGCTGACGCCGTCGGCGGGGACGAGCGAGGAAACGCTGTCGTTCGCACGCTCGTTCGGCACCGATGTGCTCGGCAAGACGTGCGTCCAGTCATCCGACGAGGCCGGGTTCATCGTGAATCGCCTCCTGATCCCGTACCTGTTCGATGCGATCCGTCTCTACGAGCGCGGGTTCGCGACCCGAGAGGACATCGACACCGCGATCCAGCTCGGCCTCGCGCACCCGATGGGACCGCTGCGCTTGTCCGACCTGATCGGGCTGGACACCGTGCTCAACATCGGGGACGTGCTGCACGGGGCATTCGGCGAGGAGCGGTACGAGCCGCCGGCGAGGCTGCGAGCGCTCGTCGCCGAGGGCAAGCTCGGCCGCAAGAGCGGCGAGGGCTTCTACAGCTATTGAGCCGGGCGGACGCGACCGCTCGAACGGTCGCGCAGGCCCAGGATGTAGCCGCACATCTTCGCCGCGTCGGTGAACGCGAGCAGCGCGGGAACGAGCGCGGTCGCAAGGGCCCGGTCGCGGTCGGTCGCGACCCGAGCCCGCGCACGGATGACGGGGTCGCGCACGTACGCGGCCGCTCCGCCCAGCGCCAGCAGCTTCGGCCACGCGCGGCGTGAGGCGAGCGCGGCGATCAGCCCGCTGTACACGGCGAACCGCAGCGCGTGGCGCTCGGGGTACATCCCACCGTGACCGTCGCCGCGGGCGTATCGCACGTACTGGCGCCAGATGTCGGCGAGCGAGGACCTCGGGTGCCAATGCGCGACGGCGTTGGGGGCCATCCGCATATCGAACGCGCGCTCCCTCCACCGATGGTTCACCCACATGTCCTCGCCGATGGCGAGCCACTCCGGGTACCCGCCGACCGCGTCGATGGTCTCCCGTCGGAACGCAACGCTCCGCGCACTCGGCATGAACGTGGCGGCATCGACCTGGTCGGCCGTGAGCGGGAATCCGAGGGAGGAGACACAGGCGTCGAGCAACGAGTCGATGACGGGCTCGGTCCACCCCATCGCGACGTCGGCGCCCGACTCGAGGGGCTCGAGCAGGGCGGCGAGCCACTCGGGGCGATAGGCACAATCCGCGTCGGCGACGGCGATCGCCTCGTGTGAGGCCGCGGCGATCGCGAGGTTGCGACCGCGCGCGATGTTGGCGCCCGGCGTCTCGATCATTGTGATGCCTTCTGCGGCTCGGAGCCGCTCCGCGGTGCCGTCGGTGGATCCGCCGTCCACGACGATGACCTCGTCGGGAACCCTCGTCTGCGCGGCCACCGACGCGAGGAACGCGCCGATGTGCTCGTCGGCGTTCAGCACGGTGGCGATCAATGACACTTTCATGCGCGGGTTCGCTCCATCGCGTCGCGGTAGGCGTCGAGGGTAGCGCGGGCGGTGGCTTCCCAGGAGAACCGCGCCGCACGAGCGGTGCCCTTGGCTACCAGTTCGTCACGGAGCGAGCGATCCGTGAGCGCGCGCGCGAGACCTTCCGCGATGGCGGCCACGTCCTCGGGATCGACCAGCAGCGCGGCGTCGCCGGCGGTTTCCGCGACGGCAGGCGTGATGGAAGCCAGCACGGGAACACCTCGTGCCATCGCCTCGACGACCGGCAAGCCGAAGCCCTCGTAGAGGGATGGATAGGCGACCAGATCGGCGGCCCGGAGCAGGGCGTCCATCTGATCCTCCGTGATCAGACCGGTCCGGATGATGCGGCCCGGGCCACTCCGCGCGAGCTCCGCATCGACGTCGTCCGTCCCCCACCCGTCCGGCCCGCTCAGTACGAGCGCGTGTGGCACGTCTGCCGCAACCTGACGGTAGGCGCGGATCAGTCGTACCTGATTCTTCCGCGGCTCCAAGGTGCCTGGACACAGGATGAACGGGGGATCGATGCCGAACGCAGCCAGCGTTTCCGCTAGGTCGACGTTGGTCATCCGGAGCGACGCTGCGAGCGGCGTGACGGACACGCGCGCCGGGTCGACCCCATAGCGCCGCTCCACGTCGTTCGCCGTCGAACGTGACGGCGTCACGACGACGTGAGCCCGTCGTGCCGCAGCGCGGACCCCGACGCGGTACAGCCATCGCCACCATGTGGGGAAGGCCGCCGGGAACACGTCGAACGCGAGATCGTGCACAGTGACGATGAGGGCCTGGCCGGGAACCACGGGTGGGATCGCGGCGTGGTTCGTCGCGTGGACGATGTCGCGATCGGTCAACGCTGTTGGAAGGTTCGGTCGTCCGATCAGGCCCCAACTCGGGTACAGCGTTCGGATGGAGCCCGGCACGACGACGTCTGCGTCGCGTTGGTCGTTCTCAGATCCGACCTGGAACGTCGTCAACGTCGGTGGGTCAGGTAAGGCCGCCAACGCGGGCGGCAGCTCGCGAACGTACGTGCCGATGCCACCGGGTGCGGAGAACCAGAGCTGATCCGTATGGAACGCGACCCTCATGCGCCCCATGCTTCCACGCACTCGCATCCGTTCGGTCCGACCGTCGCCGCGTGACGGGTGCCCAGCGGCAGGTCGAGCCGATCCCCGGTCGCCAGCTCGAGGTCTCCCTCGTCGGTGTGGAACACGATCGATCCTTCCAGGCAGAACAGCACCTTGGGTTGCGCATGTTCGTGCCACCCGTACGCGTCGCCGGGGCCGTTGCCCCAAGAACGCGGCGCCGAGCACCCTTCCGCGACGAACGTCTCCAGCGCATCCCCGCGCGTGGCGCTCCCCGGCGTCACGCGCGCGGTCCCCACAGGTCTAGCGCACGTCGCCGCGGCCCTGCACGGGTGGCACGCCCTTGCGAGCGAACTCCACCCACTGGCCGTGCCACGGCTCGCGAGCGAACCGCCGAACCTGGAGCGCCCCGTAGCCCGTCGCTTCGATGCGCCCCTGTAACACCCAGGGGGCCGGCTTGGGGTTCTCCGCGACGAAGTAGCGCTCGAGCGCCATCAGGACCGCACGCTCCTCCTCGGGCGTGAGATCGCTTGGGATGTCGACCTTGCGACCGTCGTCCGTCTCGAACACCGAGCCTCCTTTACAGCGGGATGTTCCCGTGCTTCCGCGCGGGGATCGCCTCGCGTTTGGTGGAAAGCATCCGCAGCGCCTTGATCAACCGAGGCCGGGTTTCGGCGGGCTCGATCACGTCGTCGATGAACCCCCGCTCGGCGGCGGCGTACGGCGTGGAGAACTTCTCGCGGTACTCGGTGATGAGCTCGGCCTTCCGCGCGGTCGGATCGCCGGCCTGCTCGATCTCCTTCTTGAACACGATGTTGACGGCGCCCTCCGCCCCCATCACCGCGATCTCCGCGGTCGGCCACGCGAACGACACGTCGGCGCGCAGGTGCTTGGAGTTCATGACGAGGTAGGCACCGCCGTAGGCCTTGCGCGTGATCACGGTCATGCGCGGCACGGTCGACTCGGCGAAGGCGTACAGCAGCTTCGCGCCGTGGCGGATGATGCCGTTGTACTCCTGGGTCGTTCCGGGCAGGAAGCCCGGCACGTCCACGAACGTCAGGATCGGGATGTTGAAGGCGTCGCAGAAGCGCACGAAGCGGCTCGCCTTCTCGCTCGCGTCGATGTCGAGCGTGCCGGAGAGCACCTTCGGCTGGTTGGCGATCACGCCGACGCTGCGACCGTCTAGCCGCGCGAACCCCGTCACGATGTTCGCCGCCCACAGCGGGAACACCTCGAGGAACTCGCCCTCGTCGACGACGTAGCGGATCACCTCGTGCATGTCGTACGCCTCTTTCGCACGGTCAGGCACGAGGTGGGTCAGCGCGTCGGTGACCCGTTCGGGGTCGTCCGTCGTCGCGTATGCCGGCGGGTCCTCGAGGTTGTTCGACGGCAGGAACGACAGCAGGTAGCGCACCCGCATCAGCACGTCCTCGTCGTCCTCGCCGATGAACGAGGCCACACCGGACTGCGTCGCGTGCGTCAGGGCGCCGCCGAGGGCCTCCATCGTCACGTCCTCACCGGTGACGGTCTTGATGACCTCCGGTCCTGTGATGAACATGTGCGAGGTCTCTTTCACCATGAAGGTGAAGTCGGTGATCGCCGGCGAGTACACGGCGCCGCCCGC
>Ga0068867_100001932_pt1 | contig 14439 bp, 11 predicted proteins | sample KBSMisM32_FD_65649 | JGI IMG/M metagenome (GOLD analysis project Ga0068867, IMG submission 65649) | Miscanthus rhizosphere microbial communities from Kellogg Biological Station, Michigan, USA - KBS Miscanthus M3-2 | ecosystem: Host-associated > Plants > Roots > Rhizosphere > Soil ...
CAACGCCGACGCCGCGCTGCCCTGGCTCGCGGCACAGCAGCGGACCGACGCGAAGAACGGCGCCGACGAGAGGTCGACATCGACCGTCGACGGCGCGGCCGAGAGCGCCGACGCGGCGCGGCCCCACGGCCGCACGCACGGCCTGCGCGGCACCGACCTGAAGGCCGATGCCGATCTGAACAGCAAGCCCGCACACGGGCGGGACGCCGACGCGGCCGCGAACGGCAGCGTCGACTTCGCCGGCGTGCTGGCCGAGCAGCGCATCGCCGAACCGGCGCAACGCCCGGCTGCGCTGGCCGCATCGAGCGACGTGGCGGCCGCAGCGCAGTCGGCGCCACCGCCCGCGGCGCTGCGCGACGCGGGCGCGGCACCGACGGCGGTCGCGCTGCCGACGCCGGTGGATGCACCCGAATTCGCGCAGGCGCTCGGGCTGCAGCTCAGCGTGCTGGCACGCGATGGCATCTCGCAGGCCGAATTGCACCTGAACCCGGCCGAGATGGGCCCGGTCTCGGTGCAGATCGTGATGGACGGCAGCCAGGCGCGCATCGACTTCGGCGCCGACGTCGCGGCGACGCGCCAGGCGATCGAGGCTGGCCTGCCCGAGCTCGCCAGTGCGCTGCGTGACGCCGGCTTCACGTTGGCCGGCGGCGGCGTCTCGCAGCATGCCGGCAGCCGCGGCGACGGCAGCGGTGGCCGACCCGGCGAGGCACCCGGCGAGGGCAGCCGCCGCGCGCTGCGCGCCCAGGGCAGCGACACGGTCACGCGCGTCGCAGCCGCGGCCCGCCGCATCGTCAACGCCGGCGGCGTCGACCTGTACGCCTGACGCACGATTGGCGCGGCCGCGGCCGGCCTCGCCTTCCGAAGCGCCTTCCGAAGCACCCGGTTGGCGGCCAAACCCCCTGCTTATCGCCGCTTAAGTTGCGGCCGTCGTTTCGATAATTTCCCTCATGCCGGCACGCGCCGCGAGCCGATCGCGCCGCCCCGCCGGCGCCAGGAAATGAAGGAGTGACGATGTCTGCTGCTGCCCCGACCGTCGACACCGGCGCCTCCGCGCCGGTGAAGAAGGGCAAGAAGAAACTGATCATCATCGCGGCGGTGGCGGTGCTGCTGTTGCTGGTGCTCGGCGGCGCGGGCGCGTTCTTTCTGAAGAAGAAGGCGGCGCACGACGCCGATGCCGAAGACGGCGCCGCGGCCACCGAACACCACGCGGCCAAGCCCGATCTGAAGCACCCGCCGACCTTCCTGCCGCTCGACCCGTTCGTCGTGAACCTCGCCGACAAGGACGCCGACCGCTATGCGCAGATCGGCATCACCCTCGAGGTCGAGGACGCCAAGTTCGCCGAGCAGATGAAGGCCTTCATGCCGGCGATCCGCAACGGCATCCTGATGATCCTGGCGCACAAGTCGTCGCGCGAGCTGCTCGAGCGCAGCGGCAAGGAGCAGCTCTCGATCGAGATCCTGCGGGAAGCGTCGCGCACGATGGGCATCGCGGTCGACGAGATCGCGCCGGTGGCCGAGAAGACCGCCGACGCCGACAAGGACCCGGCCGACGAAGACGACGACCCGAAGGCCAAACCGAAGGCCAAGGCCAAGGCCAAGGCGAAGGCCGCGAAGGAGCCGGCCGAGCCGAACCCGATCCGCCATGTGCACTTCTCGAATTTCATCATCCAGTAGATGACCGCCGCCCGCACGGAACACCAAGCATGAACCAGCAGATCCTTTCGCAAGACGAAGTCGATGCGCTGCTGCAGGGCATCACCGGCGAGAGCCAGAAGCTCGAGCAGGAGCATGTCGACGACGGCGCGGTGCGCAACTACGACATCTCGAGCCAGGAGCGGATCGTTCGCGGGCGCATGCCCACGATGGAGATCATCAACGAGCGCTTCGCACGCAATATCCGCATCGGGCTGTTCAACTTCATCCGCAAGAGCCCCGAGATCTCGATCGGCAGCATCAAGGTGCAGAAATACAGCGCCTTCCTGCGCGAGATCGTGGTGCCGACCAACTTCAACATCGTCAGCGTGCGGCCGCTGCGCGGCTCGGGGCTGATCGTCTGCGACCCGACCCTGGTGTTCGCGGTGATCGATTCGCTGTTCGGCGGCGCCGGCAAGTACCACACCCGCATCGAGGGGCGCGACTTCTCGCCGACCGAGCACCGCATCATCACGCGCATCGTGGACGTGATCACCACCGAGTACAAGAAGGCGTGGCAGGGCATCTACCCGCTCGAGCTCGAATATCAGCGCTCGGAGATGCAGCCGCAGTTCGCCAACATCGCGACGCCGAGCGAGATCGTGGTCGCGACCAGCTTCACGCTGGAGATCGGCGACACCAGCGGCACGATCCACTTCTGCATCCCGTATGCGACGCTCGAGCCGATCCGCGACGTGCTGTATTCGACGATCCAGGGCGACGCCGCCGAGCCCGACAAGCGCTGGGTCAACCTGATGAAGCAGCAGATCCAGTCGGCGCAGGTCGAGCTCGTCGCCGAGCTCGCGCAGGCCCCGGCCACGGTCGAGCAGCTGCTGTCGTTCAAGGCCGGCGACTTCATCGAGCTCGACCTGCACCCGTCGATCCAGGCCAAGGTCGTCGGCGTGCCGGTGTTCGATTGCCACTACGGCATCTCCAACGGCAAGTACGCGCTCAAGGTCGATCAACTGTTGACCAACCCGACGCCGGGTTGGCTGGGGGAATCACATGTCAGCTGACAACACATCGCCGTCGTCCGAGCAGGACGACATGGCCGCCGAGTGGGCCGCCGCGCTCGCCGAGTCCAAGCCCGAGACCGCCTCCGAGGTGCACGGCCGCGCCGACCAGGTCTCGCCCGCCGCGTTCCAGAACTTCGCGCCGACGACCGGCAGCACGGCCGGCAACGACATCAACATGATCCTGGACATCCCGGTGCAACTCACCGTGGAGCTGGGGCGCACGCGCATCCCGATCAAGCACATCCTGCAGCTCGCGCAGGGCTCGGTGGTCGAGCTCGAGGCGCTGGCCGGCGAACCGATGGACGTGCTCGTCAACGGCTACCTGATCGCGCAGGGCGAGGTCGTGGTCGTGAACGACAAGTTCGGCATCCGGCTGACCGACATCGTGACGCCGAGCGAGCGCATGCGCCGCCTCAGCCGCACCTGACCCGCACCTGAACCCCTCACGACGCAGGCCGACGACCCGATGCTTTCTTCCGGCATGACCTCGCTGCTGTGGTTCGTCGCGATCATCGCGATGATCCCGGTGGCACTGTGGCTGCTCAAGCGCACGCCGATGGGCGGCGCCGGCGGAGGCGGCGTGATGCGCAGCGTCGCGGCGCTGCCCTTGTCGGCGAGCCAGCGCATCGTCACGGTCGAGGTCGGCCAGGGCGACGAGCGCCGCTGGCTGGTGCTCGGCGTGACCGCAACCCAGATCACGACGCTGCACACGATGCTGCCGGCGGCCGAGGCGCAGACGGCCGCCGCGCCGGCCGCGCCGGCTGCAGCGGGCTTCGCGCAGCTGCTGAACCGGCTGCGCAAGGACCCGGGAGCCACGCCATGACGCGCATCGCCCGCTGGGCAGCGCTGACGCTGGTCGCGCTGCCGGCCGCGGCCTTCGCGCAGCAGGCCGGCGGCAACGCGAGCCTGCCGCTGGTGATCGGCCAAGGCGCCGGCGGCACCAGCTACTCGGTGCCGATCCAGACCCTGCTGTTCTTCACCGCGCTGTCGTTCCTGCCCGCGGTGCTGCTGCTGATGACCGGCTTCACGCGCATCGTGATCGTGCTGAGCCTGCTGCGCCAGGCCTTGGGCACGCAGGCCGCGCCGCCGAACCAGGTCGTCGTCGGGCTGAGCCTGTTCCTGACCTTCTTCGTGATGGGGCCGACGATCGACAAGGTCTACGCCGAGGCCTACCAGCCCTACTCAGAAAACAAGATCGCGTTCGACGAGGCGCTCAAGCGCGGCGAGGTGCCGATGCGCGCCTTCATGCTGAAGCAGACGCGCCAGGCCGACGTGATGCTGTTCGCGCGGCTCGCGAAGATCGACCCCGCGGTGAAGACCGCCGACGTGCCGTTCAAGGTGCTGGTGCCGGCCTTCGTGACGAGCGAGCTGAAGAGCGCGTTCCAGATCGGCTTCCTGATCTTCATCCCGTTCCTGATCATCGACATGATCGTCGCCAGCGTGCTGATGAGCCTGGGCATGATGATGCTCAGCCCGGTGCTGATCGCGCTGCCGTTCAAGCTGATGCTGTTCGTGCTCGCCGACGGCTGGAACCTGCTGCTGGGCTCGCTCGCGGCCAGCTTCTCGACCTGACCAGACACGAAACCGATGGATGCCCAACAAGTCTTCACGATCGGCCAGCAAGGCCTGTACATGCTGCTGCTGGTGTCGGCACCGCTGCTGCTCGCGGTGCTGCTGATCGGCCTGGTCGTCAGCATCTTCCAGGCCGCGACGCAGATCCACGAGGCGACCCTGTCGTTCGTGCCCAAGGTCATCGGCGCGGTCGCGGTGCTCGCGATCGCCGGCCCGTGGATGCTGACGACGCTGGTCGAGTACCTGCAGCGCACCTTGCAGGCGATCCCGACGGCGGTCGGCTGAAGCAAGACAGCCACGCGGTCGCGCGATGCTGACCTTCACCGACACCCAGGTGCTGGCGTGGATCACGCCGCTGCTGTGGCCGTTCCTGCGCGTGCTCGCACTGTTCAGCGCGATGCCGGTGTTCGCGCAGCGCGGCGTGCCGGCGCGGGTGCGGGTCGCGCTCGCGTTCCTGATCGCGTTCTGTGCGCAGGCGAGCCTGCCGCCGATGCCGGTGCTCGCGCTCGATTCGGCGCCGGCGCTGCTCGCGGTCGTGCAGCAGCTGCTGATCGGCCTGTCGCTCGGCTTCGCGGTGCGCATCGTCTTCAGCGCGGTCGAGTTCGCCGGCGAACTGATCGGGCTGCAAATGGGCCTGAACTTCGCCGGCTTCTTCAACCCGATGACCGGCGGCGAGGCCACAGCGACCAGCCGCTTCTTCGGCATCTCGGTGAGCTGGCTGTTCATCGTCACCGGCGGCCACCTGCTGGTGATCGCCGCGGTGGTGCAGAGCTTCCAGGCCTTCCCGGTCGGCCCCGAGCCGTTCGCGTTCCTGCGCGCGGTGCAGCCGCAGGTCTGGGGCGCCGAGGTGTTCAGGCTTGGCCTGTGGATCGCGCTGCCGATGATCGCGATGCTGCTGTTCGTGAACCTGGTGCTCGGCATCATCTCGCGTGTCGCGCAGCAGATGAACATCTTCGCGATCGGCTTCCCGATCACCGTATCGGTCGGGCTGATCGGCATGTTGCTGACCCTGCCGATGATGCAGATGCCGTTCACGATGGCGCTCGAGCGGATGCTCGCGAACTTCCAGTGATCGGGCGCTGACCGGCCGTTGCGCCGGCCGTGGCGCGCGGCACTGCTTGCGGCTCGCTTCTGTCGTTCGTTGTTGCTGCTCTTGCGGTCCCTCCGGGAGCCCGCCGGTCGCGCCCGGCCGGCGGTCACTTTCATTTGCTGGCTCAAATAAAAGTAACCAAAGCAAAGAGCCCAAATACGATTTGGCTTGCGCACGTGGCAGCAACATTCTGCCAGCGCCCACGCTTAAGACGGCTTCCAGCGGTTCTGTGTTGTTCGGTATTTGGAGCGATCCAAAGGCGCTCAGGTGATCCGATGTCGCCGCCCGTCAACAACCGCTTCTTTCTATGCAGCCGTCTAGACCTGATCGTGTTCAGGCCTTTTGCTTTGGTTACTTTCATTTGGGCCAGCAAATGAAAGTGACCGCCGGCCGGGCGCCCCGGCGGGCTCCCTCATGGACCGCAAGAGCAGCAACAAAGAACTCAAACGGCCCGCGAGCGAAAGCCGATCGCGTCAGAGCAACGCCGGCCGCGTCGACCGTGCGAAGTGCGCATCCTCGGGATGGAACACCCAGCGCTCGACGACCGCGAGCAGCTGCGTCGCGAGCACCGGCTTGGTCAGGAAGTCGTTCATGCCCGCCGCCAGGCAGGCGGTGCGGTCCTCGGCGAATGCGTTCGCGGTCAGCGCCACGATCGGCACGTGCTCGCCGTAGGCGCCTACCGCGCCCGCGCGGATCAGGCGCGTGACCGCCAGGCCGTCCATGTCGGGCATCTGCCAGTCCATCAGCACGACATCGAAGGCATGCGCACGCAGCAGCGCCAGCGCCTGCCCGCCGTCGTCGGCCGCCAGGACGCGGTAGCCGGCCGTGCGCAGCATCGTGCCGACGATCAGCTGGTTGGTCGGATCGTCCTCGACGACCAGCACCAGCCCGTTCGGCGCGTCGACGTCCAGCATCGCCGGTCGGGTGCTCCCGCCCGCCCCCGCGCCGGCGCCCAGGCGGCTCACCAGCGCGCCGCGCAGCACCGGCTTGATCAGCCCGCGCGGCAGGCCGAAGCGCTCGCGCAGGCGGCTGGCGGTGGGCGCGTCGGAACGGTTCATCTCGACCAGCCGCGCCGCGCGTATCCACATGTCGGCGCCGGCCACGATCGCATCGCAGCCGGCGGCGTCGGTGGCGACCAGCAGCCATGGCAAGCCGTCCTCGGGCGCGCCGTCGAACGCGTCGCCGCGTGCGCCGTCGGTGGCGTGGGCGGGCTGCCGTGTCGCGCGCCAGGCGTCGAGTTCGGCACGCGAGTGGATGCGCACGCCGCGGCAGCCGCAGCGCGTCAGCAGCGCGCCGAGTGCGGCGGCGCTGGCCGCGTGCGGTTCGTAATACAGCACCTCGTGGCCGAGTGCCGGCGCCGCCGCGATCTCGCTCGCCGGCGCGGCCAGCGCGACCTCGAAGCTGAACTCGGCGCCTTCGCCCGGCGCGCTGTTCAGCGTGATGTCGCCGCCCATCGCACGCACCAGCCGGCGCGAGATCGCCAGGCCCAGGCCGGTGCCGCCGAAGCGGCGCGTCGTCGCCTCGTCGGCCTGACGGAACGGCTCGAAGACCTCTTCGTGCTTGGCCGGGTCGATGCCGATGCCGGTGTCGCGGATCGCGATCCGCACCCGCCCCGGCGCGCGCCCGACCGAGGCCCGCAGCACGACGCTGCCGCGGGTGGTGAACTTGACCGCGTTGCCGAGCATGTTCAGCACGACCTGGCGCAGCCGGATCGCATCGCCGTTGACCCAGACCGGCAGCTCCGGATCGATGATGCCGCACAAGGTCAGGCGCTTCGCGCGCGCCGCGACCGAGGCGGTCGCGAGCGCGGCCTCGAGGCAGTCGGCGAGGTTGAAGTCGTCGCACGACACCGGCAGCTCGCCGGCCTCGATGCGCGACACGTCGAGCACGTTCTCGATCAGGCCGAGCAGGTTGACGCCGCTGTTGCGCACGATCTCGACCAGGTGCGCCTGGTCGAGTTCGGCGTCCGACTGCTGCAGCAGCTGGGCCGCGCCGATCACCGCGTTCAGCGGCGTGCGCAGCTCGTGGCTCATGTTGGCGAGGAAGGTCGTCTTCGCGCGCGATGCGCTCTCGGCGCGCTCCTTCTCGCGCCGCAGGTCGCGGGTGCGCTCGGCGACGCGCGCTTCCAGCGTCAGCATCGAGGCCTCGAGCGACTGGTCGCGCGCCTGCAGCTCGTCGAGCATGCGGTTGAACGCCGCCACCGCGTGCCCGACCTCGTCGCCGCCGCTGCCGGCGAGGCGGCGCGAATAGTCCTTGCCGTTGGCGATCGCGGTCGACGCGTCGGCCAGCGCCGCGACCGGGTCGGTGATGCGCCGCGCGATGCGGCGTGCCACCGTCAGCGAGAGCGCCAGGCCCAGTCCGGTGCCGAGCAGAATCGCCCCCATCTGCAGCGCCAGGCTGCGGTAGACGCTGTCCAGGCTCTGGCGCAGCACGATCCGGCCGACGCTCTGATCGCCCGGCCCGATCGTCCGATCGACCACCAGGTCGTCGCCGAGGAAGCGCTCGTGTGCGGCGTCCGAGGGCGTGCGCTTCGGCCCGAGGTACTGCGCGACCTGCCGGTTGCGCTTGTCGTAGACCGTCGCCGCGCGCACGTCGGGGCGCGCGCGCAGCATCGCCAGCGTGTCGGCGGTGGCCTTGGCATCGTCGAACGCGAGCGGCGCCTCGAGCGCATACGCGAGCGTGCCGGCGAGCGCGACCGCCTCGGCACGCACCCGGTCGGGCTCGAACCAGGCGCCCACCGCCAGCACCGTGGCGACACCCAGGACCGCGGTGCTGCCGGCGCACAGCGCGAGCAACAGGGCCAGGCGCAGGCGCAGCGGGAGATGACTGCCGAGGAGTCGCTTCATCACGGCTACTGCTTCACTTGGCGCGCCAGCTTCAGCACGCCCGGGTTGACGCCGAGCCCGGCCTCGCGCACCGCGATCAGGTTGACATCGAAGCGCAGCGCGTTGTCGACATGCACGATCTCGACCATGCCGCCGTCGCTGACGAAGCCGTCGCGCGTGCCGACCGTGAAGCTCGGCTCCGCCGCGAGGTGGCGCAGCAGCCGCTCCAGCGGCACGTTGCTGCTGTCGTCGACGAACACGACCTGGCAGGTCTTCGTCGCGCCACCGGGATTGACGACGGTATGCAGCGGATGCGCGCCGATCAGGCTGTCGTTGTGCTGCTGGAATGCGCGCTGCACCGTCGGGCTGCCGGCGAAGACGCACAGGTTCAGCGGTGCGGTCTCGCTGTCGAACGCGGCCGCCGGCCACTGCACGAACCTGGCCATCGTCGCGACCAGCTTGGCCTTCGCCGCCGCGTCGCCACCCAGCGCCTGCGCGCGTGCCGCAGCGACGCACGCCGCGAACGCGCACAGCAGCAGCGCGCCGCGCGCGCGCCGCCAGTGTCGGCCGGGCCGGCGTGCCACGATCAGAAGGCCCAGCCGAGCTGCAGCCGGAACTCGCGCCCGTCCTGGCGGATCGCGTCCTGCAGGAGTTCGGGGCCGACCGGGTCGAGGTGGTGCTCGTCGCCAAGGTTGTAGACGCCGAACGCCACCGACCAGGGTCGGCCCGGCGGCGCGTAGCCGAGCTGCGCGTTCGCGCGCAGGTAGCCCGCGAGCCGCGCGTTCGAACGGGTCAGCCGGCTGCTGACGTACTGGCCGTTCAGGCCGATCGTCGCGCCGGCGACCGGGCCCGGCGCCGTCAACGCGAACTTGACCAGGTTCTGCGGCGCGGCGCTGAGGGTCGCGCCGGTCTCGGCGTCGAAGGCGCGCTGATGCGACCAGCCGACGCGCAGCTGGCTGCCGCCGCTCCAGAACCAGGTGCCGGTCAGGTTGACGCCGTTCGAGCGCAGCTCGCCCCGGTTGCGGAAGACATTCTGGCCATCGGTGTCGGCCATCAGCTCGACCAGGTCGTGGATGCGAAACGCATAGGCCGACGCCTCGAGCGTCAGCGCGTCCGAGGGTCGCCAGATCGCCAGCAGCTCGCGCGAATCGAGCGACTCGACCTTCAGCGCCGGGTTGGCCTTCAGCGTGTCGTCGACATAGAAGCGCTCGTAGGCGTTGGGCTCGCGGAAGGCACGGCCCTGCGTCAGCTTGATGGTCCAGCGCGGGTCGGGGGTCCAGATCGCGGCGAGCCGCGGCGAGGTGGTGACATGGCCATCGATGCGCCAGTCGGCGCGCGCGCCGGCGTTCAGCAGCAGCGCCGGCCACACCTGCCATTCATCGCCGGCAAACACCGCGTGGCGGCTCGAGCTGAGATTGAAATCGGTCAGCGCCTCGGGCTGCGGCGAGACGCGCTCGACCCGGATCGACTGGCGCAGATTGCGCTGGAACTCGACCCCGCTCATCAGCCGATGGCCGGCCCAGCCGAGCCAGGCATAGCGCAGCTCGCCCGAGACGACGTTGGCCTCGTCGACCTCGAAGCCCTCGGTCGGGCTCGCGGCCGGGCCGAAGGTCGAATGCGAGCGGAACTGGTAGCGCTCGGCACCGAGGCGCGCCTGGAACTCCTGGCGCGCATCGATGCGCCGGCTGAAATCGGCGTTCACGAAGGCGTAGCGGTCGGTCCACGGATTCGGCGTGTTGAACAGCGCGCCGTACGACGCGGTCGGCACGTCCTTCACGCGCTCCGACGCGCCGCCGGTGAGCGTGAACTCGGTCCAGCGCGCCTTCATGAACACCTTGCTGGCGCGTTCGTCGTCGCGCTGGCGGGCCACGCCGAAGTTGGTTGCCGGCGCGTCGTACTCGGCAAAGTAGCGATCGCCGCCGGGGCGCCGCTCGGCGGCGGCGCCGAGCAGCACGCGAGCGCCGGCCAGCTCGCCGCCCCAGGTCGTGGCGAGCTTGCGGTTCATCGCGCTGCCGAGCTCGACCACCGTGCGCAGGCCCGGCAGCTGCGATGGCGTGCGCGTGATGACGTTGACGACGCCAAGCACCGCGCTCGAGCCGTACAGCGCCGAGCCCGGGCCGGGCACGTACTCGACGCGGTCGATCAGGCCGACGTCGAGCGGGAATTCGCGGCCCAGCGGCGCGCTCTCGTACAGCGCATCGTTGATGCGCGCCCCATCGATCAGCACCAGCAGGCGCGAGCTGAAGTCGCCCGGGCGCGCGATCCCGCGCACGCCGGCGTACACGTAGGTGCGATCGTCCTGCATGTGGATGCCCGGCATGCTCTCGAGCACCTCGGCCAGTGTGCGGTAGCCCTGGGCGCGGATCTCGCCGCCGGTGCGCACCACCACCGCGGCCGGGGCGGCCTCGAGGTCCTGCGCGTACTTGGACGCCCCGGCCGAACGCCCCTCGCCGTACACCGGCTGCGCCAGCACGCCCTCGAGCTCGCCGAGGGTCGCGGGCAGCGGCGCCGCATGTTGCGCGGGAGGCCCGGCCAGTGCGCCGGTCGTCACGAGAGACCCGAGGCCGGCGATGAGCAGACAAAGGTGCCGAAGATGCGAACCAACCAACGGACGGGACGGACGGGCGGCGACTGCAGAGTGCGACATAGGCCGAGATCGGGATCGGAAAAGGAATCGGGAAAGGGATCGGAAAACGGGTTGCTGCTGCGCCCGATTGTCTTGAACGATGCGCCCGTCGATGCCGCGAAAACCGGTGCATCTGCCGGCCACTCGCCGCTTTAAGGCGGGCGCGATAGGCGCGTCGCCGCGGCACGCCGACAGCCCGCGCCGATTGCGCTCAAGTGTCGATCGGCGCGGCCGAAGTCCAGCCATCGCGACGATGTTGCGGTGCACCATTGCGGCGCGCCGCAACCGGCACCGGCCGTCCCGGCGCACCTCTTCAGAGCAGCACATGACGAGTTCCGGCAGCGCTTCCCCACCACCCCGCGGCGTCTTCACGCGCGTCAGCTCTCCGCTCGTGCGGCGGTTGTCCAACCTGAGCGTCGGCAAGAAACTGCTGCTGATCTACCTGCTCGACCTGAGCACGGTGTTCTTCATCAGCGGCATCCTGATCCACGAGAAGTACATCGCGATCGACTTCGCGCGCAAGGAGCTCGCCGGCACCGCCTACATCGACGCGCTGCGCCCGACGCTGGTCGCGCTCGGCCGCACGACGCCGGCCCCCGACGTCGGCGCCACGGTGCTGGCGCACCTGGCCGAGACCGAGGCACGCCATGGCGAGGCGATGGGCAGCGCCGAGCTGAACCAGGCCTTCGCGCGGGCGCTGCGCGCGCTGCGCAGCGCCGAGGCCGCGGCGACGCCGACGGCGGCAATCGTGTACCGGCACGCCGCGCTCGACGACGGCAAGGAGCTGGTCACGCGCGTGGGCAACCAGTCGAACCTGATCCTCGATCCGGATCTCGACAGCTACTACACGATGTCGCTGATCCTGTTGCGCTACCCGACCCTGCTGAACGTCGTCACGCAGATCACGCCGCGCCTGCACGACGTGGTCGATGGCGCGGTGATCGATCCGGCCGAGAACGCGCGCCTGTTCGTGCTCGAGGGCGAGCTCGGCTCGGCCGGCAAGGCGATCGTCTCCGACTACTCCGAGGCAGTGGCCGCGGCCGCCGACCCGCTGCTCCAGCAACGGCTGGCGCCGGCGCAGGGCGCGCTCGCAGCCGCGATCGACCGCTACCGCGCGGTAGTGCGCCAGGTCGCGACGGGTCAGTCGATGGAGCGCCACCAGATCGATGCGGCCGAAGCGGCGGTGCTCGATGCGCTCGATGTCTCATGGGGCACCGGCACGCAGCAGCTGACCCGGTTGCTCGACGTGCGGGTGCACGACTTCTTCGTGCGCATGTGGACGCACCTGGGCACCGCGGCGCTGCTGCTGATGGTGATCCTGGTCGCGGTGTTCTATGTCGCGCGCCGCATCTCGCGGCCCTTGCGCGGCCTGTCGCAGGTCGTCGACACGGTGCGCCGCACCGGCGACCACAGCCTGCGCTCGGCCTGGGACAGCGGCGACGAGATCGGCCGGCTGGTGCTGGGCTTCAACGACATGCTCGCGCAGCTCGACCAGCAGCGTCAGGTGCAGCAGGAAATGGCGGCGAGCGCGCGCGCCGCCGAGGCACAGCAGCGCCTGCTCGAGCTGATGCCGGTGCCGCTGATGGTCACCTCGGTGCCCGATCACCGTGTGCTGCATGCGAACCCCCAGGCACGCCAGTGGCTCGGCGACGCCGTCACCGACCCGTGGGCCACCGGCATCTCCGGCGACCTGCGGCGGCGCTTCTTCCAGCAGCTGGCCGACTGCGGCGTCGTGCACGAGTTCGAGGTGCCGTGGCAGCAGGGCGAGCACCCGGCCTGGGCGGTGCTCTCGGCACGGCGGCTCGATTACCAGGGCCAGGATGCGGTCGTCACCGCGTTCACGCCGATCAACAGCCTGAAGGCGCTGGAACTGCGCCTCGAGCTCTGGGCCAAGGTGTTCGAGGCCTCGTCCGAAGGCATCGTGCTGCTCGACGCGCACGGCCGCGTGCTGTCGGCGAATCGCGCGATCTGCAAGGCCGGCGGGCTCGACCCGTCGGAGCTGGTCGACTGCGCCCTCGACTTCGTTCGCATCGGCAGCGTGCCGGCGCCGCAGGCGCGCGAAATCTGGGAGACCGCCGAAAGCCGCGGCTGGTGGCGCGGCGAGGTCGCGGTGCAGCGGCGCGAGGGCGGCGACTACCCGGCCTGGGCGGTGCTGACCGCGGTGCGCGACGCCGCCGGCGCGGTCGCGCACTACATCTTCAGCTGCCTGGACATCACCGACCGCAAGGCCTCGGAGGAGCGCGTCAAGTACCTCGCGCACCATGACGTGCTGACCGGCCTGCCGAACCGCACCGTCGCCGAGCAGCGGTTGCGCAGCGCGATGCAGCAGTCCGAGCACAGCGGCCAGCCGGTCGCGGTGCTGTTCATCGACCTGGACCGCTTCAAGACCATCAACGATTCACTCGGGCATCAGATCGGCGACGCACTGCTCAAGCTGGTCGCGCAGCGCCTGCGCGACTGCATCCGCGGCGCCGACACCGTGAGCCGCTTCGGCGGCGACGAGTTCGTCGTGCTGCTCAACGGCGTCACCGGCAGCGGCGAGGCGCTGCAAATCGCGCAGCGCCTGCTCGGCGCGCTGCGCACGCCGTACACGATCGACGCGATGGAGCTGAGCGTGTCGTGCAGCGTGGGCATTGCGATGTTCCCCGACGACGCGCAGGACATGGAGGAGCTGATGCGCCATGCCGATGCCGCGATGTACGAAGCGAAGGCGAGCGGGCGCGACAGCGTCTACTTCTTCACCCGCGACCTGAACGACCGGGCGCAGCAGCGCCTGCAGATCGAACTGATGCTGCGCAACGCGATCGGCCGCAACGAGCTGCGGCTGGTGTTCCAGCCTCAGGTCGGCACCGCCGACGGCTCGCTCGCCGCGGTCGAGGCGCTGCTGCGCTGGCACTCGCCGGAGCTCGGCGACGTGGCCCCCGCGGTGTTCATCCCGCTGGCCGAGGAGTCGCGGCTGATCGTGCCGATCGGCGAATGGGTCATCGACGAAGCCTGCCGCCAGCTCGCGCACTGGCGCGCGCGCGGCATCGACATCGGCGCGATGTCGGTCAACCTGTCGGCGGTGCAGCTCCTCGACGCCGGGCTGCTGACCGCGCTGCGTGCCTCGCTGGCGCGGCACGACGTGCCGGCCGCGCTGCTCGAGCTCGAGCTGACCGAATCGACGCTGATGGAAAGCACCGACGAGCGGATGCGCCAGCTGCACGCGCTGAAGGCGCTGGGCGTGCAGCTCTCGATCGACGACTTCGGCACCGGCTACTCGAGCCTGAGCTACCTGAGCCGCCTGCCGATGGGCAAGCTCAAGATCGACCGATCGCTGATCAAGGACATGCTGACCGAACCGAAGGACCGCGCGATCACCGAGGCCGTGATCGCGCTCGCGCACCGGCTCGAGATGACGGTGGTCGCCGAAGGCGTCGAGACCGCGGCGATCCATGCCGCGCTGACCGAGGCCCGCTGCGACACGATCCAGGGCTACTTCACCGGCCGACCGATGTCGCCCGAGGGGCTGGAACGCTGGATCGGCGCCAGTGCGCACGGCACCGTGACGGCGCGCTGACGACATGGATCACCCGGCGCCGGAGTACCGACACCACCCGCCAGGCGGGTGCCCAGGCC
>Ga0068867_100001940_pt1 | contig 14407 bp, 8 predicted proteins | sample KBSMisM32_FD_65649 | JGI IMG/M metagenome (GOLD analysis project Ga0068867, IMG submission 65649) | Miscanthus rhizosphere microbial communities from Kellogg Biological Station, Michigan, USA - KBS Miscanthus M3-2 | ecosystem: Host-associated > Plants > Roots > Rhizosphere > Soil ...
CTGCTCGACGGTCACGGCCCCGGACAACGCGACGTCGGCCCAGGGCTGCGCCAGCGCCGCGGCGACGGCCAGCGTCTCGACGTGCGTCTCCAGTTCTTTCGCGCGCGCGCGCAGCGGACTCAACGCTGGACCGCCATACCGATCGGTGAGCCGCCCGTTCGCGAGCACTTCCTTGACGATCACGCCGTAGCCCGCCGCGCTGGCGTCCGCCAGCGCCGGACCGGCGGACGGCTCGAACAGATTCCACGTGGCCTGCACGGTCTGAAAGAGCGGTACGCCGTCGAGCTGGATCTCGATCGCCCGCCGGATCGTGTCGGCCTGACGCGGTCCGGTGACGGTCAGGCCGATGCGCAGACCCGAGTGGCGCAGGCGCGCAAGCTCGGTTAGCACGCCGCGATCGTCGAGCACGCCGCTCTCGATCGTCGCCGAGTGAATCTGGTAAAGCGACAGACGAGGCCCGAGGATCACGCGGCTCTCCATCGCCTGCTGCCGGAGCGTTTCGAGCGTGAGCTGCTTCACTTCGTGGACGCGCGCGTGACGCTGCCAGGACCCCGTGTAGACGTACCCCCATTTCGAGCCCACCGTCAGCCCGCCGGCGGGCAGGCGACGGTCGTCGCACCACGCGCTCAGGAACTGCTCGGCCAAACCGTACGACCGCGCGGTGTCGACATAGCGCACGCCCGCGGCGCGCGCTGCGTCGAGCAGGGCGTAACAGCGGCATCGCATGGCGCGGATCGACCGATCCGCGCCGAGATCGGCATCGCGCCCCCACGCCATGTAGGCCGGCCGGCCCAGGCTCGCCAGCCCGAGCCCGATGCGGCTCACGCGCAGGCCGGACGTCCCCAGCTTCGTGAGGGACGTGATCGGCACGACGGTGGTGACCGGTTGCATGAGGGGGACGGGATTCACGCACCGCTCCGGTCCAGGCCGACCAGCACCCAGCTTCGGTCGGTCCGGCGGAAATAGGCTCGCACCCCGCCCCAGGTGTCGTGGGGAGGGGAGACTGGGCTGACGCGGACGCAGACGAACGCGCCGACGGCGTTCGGCAGCGGCTGTGGCGTCGCGACCGCTGTGCGCGAATCGGCCGCCGCGCTGTCGCCGAAGCCGGCCATCGAGTTCGTGTTGTTGTCGAACCGCGCCCAGGTCACGCGATAGCCGCCGGTCGGCTCGGGCGCCACGCCGGCCTTCACGGCGGCGTTGACGAACGAGAGGCGGCCATCGGGAGAAAGCGAGAACTCGACGAGCGGGCTGACGGCGTTCAGATACGCGGCGCCGATCCGGTCGCGCCGTTGGATCAGGACGTCCGCCAGGTGCTGGGTGGCCTCGGGGCTGCTGTAGTCTCCCGCGGCCGCGATCGCGCGGATCATCGGATCGGAAAAGGCCATCACGCGCCGCGCGGCCCAGAACAGATCGTCCGGCTGGGCATGCCGGAACGCAGCCGTCGGGACCCGCGGCTTCCAGCCGGCGGGATCGAACTGGGCCCCTTCGAAGCGTCCGATCGCGGGCTGATCCTCGTAGTGGACCGTCTGCCACGGGCGCATGAAGAAGCCGAGCGACGCCATCCGCTTCCACACCAGGTCGCCTTCGTACAGGTGCTCCCACCCCTCGTCGAACTCGCGCGGCGCGTTGGCGCCGGTGCCGAAGGTCGAGCCGACGTCTTGCAGGTAGTGCCGCACGCGGGTCTGCCCGTCCTCGGTGATCACCATGTCGAGGGTGTTGCCGGCTTTCATGTCCACCAGGTTCGTCCAGGCCCCGAACACCTTCAAGGCGCGCAGTTCCCGGCGGTGCTCGTGGGGAACCACGTCGTTCGGATCGTCGGGCCGCGTGCCGTAGTAGCGGAAGCCGCCGACAGCGCGGCCGGGCAGCTTGCGCGCGGCCACGGCGCGGTACGAGCCGTCGGCGGAGGGCTCGGCGCGGCGCCAGACGTCGTCCAGATCCTCGGATCGCATCCGCCGGACCGTGCCGGACATCGGCTTCACGGTCGCGGTGTCGCCAATCACGACCTGGTGCGGGTGGACGTGCGTGAGCACCGACTCGGTCTGCCAGTAGCCCAGCGTCCAGAAAATCTTGTTGGCGACGAGAATGGCCGCGGTCGCGGCCTCGGGGTAGCCACGCGCGTCGAACGAGACGAACCAGACGTTGCGATTGTTGTCTTGAATCGTGAAGCCGGGGGCGGCGCCGATCTCTTTGGCGGCGACGATGATCCACGGTCCTTCCGCCGGAACGACGCCGGTGTGCGGCCCCCGTGCCGCCTCGTCGATCGACACCGGGTGCTGGAGGATGCGGTTCGTGAACCAGTTCGAGTCGGGCACTTCGTCGATGGTGTTGACGTTGCGCGCCCGCACGCCGCTCTCCGGCGAGCCAGGGCTGCCGAACAGATTGGTGGCCAGATCGATGAACAGGTCGATGGTCCAGGATTGAACGCCGGACGCGTCCTGCGTCTCCGGCTCGCGGCCGAGGGGATCGTCGCTGCGGAAGGTGGCGGTCGTCGCCGACGGTTCGGCGATCACGAGCGCGCCACAGAGCAGAACCGCGCCCGGGGCGAGGCGCGTCAGACACGCGTGGCGATTCACGCCCTGAATTCGAGCAAGCCGCGTACCGTCGCCCTGCGCGGCGAAGATCGAGCACCGCGACGGCGGTGGCCCTGCGCGGGCAACCGCCGACGGTCGCCGCGTCACCGGATGCCGTGGTCGGTCGGGCCGTTACCGCCGTGGTTCCGGGATCATCGACGCGTACGAAGCGGCTGAGATCTTGCTGTCGAGCCCGTCATGCCGCTCAAACACAAAGACATCGAACAGCTCTTCAAGGTGAGGCCCAATCGTGCCATCCGGCTGAAGGACGTCGATACCGCATGGGCCCCTCGTGAGCAGTTCAAGGTGCTGCAAAAGGACGAGCTCAAGGCGCGCGCGCGCGAGTATCTGAAGGAGAACCTGGAAGCGCTTACCGCGGCGCAGGGGGTGCTATGGGCGAACGACCGCCACTCCGTGCTGGTCGTGCTGCAGGCGATGGACGGCGCCGGCAAGGACGGCGTCATCCGGCACGTGATGGGAGGCGTCAATCCGCAGGGCTGCCAGGTGTTCTCCTTCAAGAAGCCGTCGGACGAGGAGCTGGATCACAATTTTCTCTGGCGCTTCATGAAGGCGCTGCCCGAACGCGGCCGCATCGGCATCTTCAATCGCTCGTACTACGAAGACGTCCTCGTCGTGCGCGTGCACCCAGAGCTCCTCGAGCACCAGAAGTTGCCGGCGGACTTGTTGGGCAAGAACATCTGGAAGGAGCGCTTCGACGACATCAACGCGTTCGAACGTCACCTCGTACGCAACGGCACCATCGTGCTCAAGTTCTTCCTGCACATGTCCAAGAAGGAGCAGCGCCGGCGCTTCATCGCGCGCCTCGACAACCCGGAAAAGCACTGGAAGTTCTCCAATGCCGACATCGACGAGCGCCAGCACTGGGACGCGTACATCGCCGCGTTCGAGGACGCGATCAATCAGACGAGCACGAAGTGGGCGCCGTGGTGGGTGATTCCGGCGGACCTGAAGTACGTCACGCGCGCCCTCATCTCGACCGTGATCACGCACTCGATCGAGGAGTTGGGACTGAAAATGCCGGTCGTGCCACCCGCGCGGCAACAGGAACTGGTCGAGGCTCGCCAGCGTCTCGATTCCGAGAAGTCGAAGAAGTAGCGGCCGGATTCCCCGCGAGCGGTACGACGACGCGAATGGTCGTACCGTGGGGGCGCGCAGGCTCCACCGTCAGCGTCCCGTTCACCAGTTCCACCCGCTCCCGCATCGTCAGCAGCCCGATCCCCGATGCCTGCGTGGTCAGCGGGTCGAACCCCTTGCCGTTGTCGGTGATTCGTAACGTCAGATGCGACCGGGTCGCCGTCAGCCGGACGGCGATGGCCGTGGCGCCGCTGTGCTTGACCGCGTTCCGCAGCGCCTCCTGCGCGACGCGGAACAGGCTCACACCACAGTCCTCTGGCAGCTCTCGCGGGACCCGCCGCGTCACGAAGTCGATCCGGACGCCGTTCTCCCCGCCCATCTCGCGGCAGAGGCTCTCGAGCGTCCTCGCCACGCCGAGCAGCCGGATCTTCCCCGGATGAAGCTGGCGCGAGAGATTGGTCAGGCTGCGGGCGAGCGCGTGCAGACTGTCGCGGGCGCTCTCGAGCTCGCGCTCACGCTGGCGATCGCTCGTCGGTTTGAGCGTGTCGAGTTGCGTGGCCAGGAGGGCGACCTGCTGGCCGAGATCGTCGTGCAGCTCCCGGGCGATGCGGGAGCGCTCCGTTTCCTGTGCGGCGATGAGTTTGCGCGCCAGCTCCGCGAGCGTCGCCTGCATGTGCCGCCGGCTCGTGACGTCGTGGCAGACGCCGATGCACCCGTCCACGGACCCGTCGTGCGCAAACCGGGGGGCGAGCGTCAGCGCCCACCAGCGGTAGAGGCCGTCGACGCCTTTCAAACGCAGTTCGCAATCGGTCGCCGCACGGCTGGTGACCGCGGTCGCCTGCGCGGTGGTGGCCTGCTCGTTCACGTCGGCATCGAACCCGTCGGTCCATCCGACAGATCCGCGCGCGTTGCCGAGGCGGTTGCCCACCGCATCCCACCACTGCTGGTTGGCGTGGAGCACCTGCCCGAGTGGATCGGTCATGACGAGTGGAATCGGGGCCTCGTCGGCGAGCCGCTCGAAGGTCGTTTGACCGATTCCGTCCGCGACACCGCTCCCCGCGTCTTGACGGAGGGTATAGGCGATCAGCGCCCCTCTACGGGGATGGAGGAGTGGCGTCACGGTGATCACTGCCGTCGTGGACGCCGCGCCCCGATACGTGGTTTGAAAGCGGTCCAAGCGGCCGGTGCTCACCGCCGTGATTCCCTCGAGCAGTTCCGCGGCCTTCGGCACGTGGTTGTCCGCCGCGCGACGGAGGAGGTCGATGTAGTCGGTCGCGGGCCCGGGCACGTCTGACGCGTCCGGCACTCCATTGGCCGCCGCTTCGCTCCATCTGGCGTTGACCCTGATGATTCTGCCGTCGCGATCGACGACCGCAACCGGATCCGGGAGCGACGAGAAGATGGCTTCGCTGGTGGCGTCGAGCGACATCGCGGGGAGCGACACCCTCAGCGTGCCGGCCAGCAACGCCGCCGCCACCTGCAGTGGAACGACATCAGCCGCCGTGCACGGCGGGATCGTTGACGACCAGCCCACCACGAGCACGTAGGTGATCGCCTCGCCCCCGACGGTGGCCGCGGCGGCAAAAGAGCGCACGTCGCGCGGCACCAGCGCCTCGAGGCCGGTCACGTCGCCGGCCATGCACAGGACTGTTCCAGCGTGACGCAGCCGCTGAATGCCGGCGCCGCCCAAGTCGAGATCGATCGTCGCGTTGAGGTCCGGTTCCGTGACACGTCCTGACCGGAGAACACGCCAGATGACTTTTCCTTCGCACACCCACACGACCGCGTCGGTCGCGTTCAACCGTCGCCTCATGCGATCGAGCAGCGCCGCGCCGTCCGGTTGTCCCGGGAACGTGGTCAACAACTCGTTGGCCAGCGATGCCACCGCGGACGCGACGTCGCAGTGCGCCGGCAGCGCCTTGATCATGCGATGTTTGCGTGGGCTCCAGTGCTGATCGAGACGGTGTGAAGCCGCCGAGCCAAGTCTGACCGCGTGTGAAATCGTCGATGCCTCCGCCGCCGGCCGCTTGTCTCGATCCATGGCGCGCCCCCCCGCCGGATTCGGTTGATTACGTCGGTGGCCCAAATTCGCGCCAGCGACCCTTGGAACCTAGGAAATGTCCCCAGTTCCTTTCATTAGGCGCTCTGCCCAAGTCGCCGTCAATCAGTGCGCCCCGAAGGTCTGCCTCAGTGCGCACCTGAGTGAGGATCAGGTGGGGATGTCTATGGTCGAGTCAGGACCGCTCGGTCCAACTCGTCGCGTACTTGAGCAGCTCGAACCCGTCCTTCAGATTCAATTTTGTCTTGATGTTCGAACGATGGGTCTCGACGGTCTTCACGCTCACGCCCATCTGTTCCGCGATGAGCGACGTGCTGACACCTCGTCCGATCAGCTCGAAGACCTCGAGCTCGCGATCGGTGAGCAACGACGGGCCGCTTTCCTGCGCCTGGGTGCCTGGTCCGATCCGCTCGAGGAGGTGCTGTGACATGCGTTCGCTCAGATAGATGCGACCCGACAGCACCTGATGCACCGCACTGACGAGGCTCACGATGGCCTCCTGCTTCATGATGTATCCACGAGCGCCCGCCTTCAACGCGCGTTCGGCGAAGAGCGCTTCGTCGTGCATGGAGAGCACCAGCACCTGGAGCGCAGGTGCGGCGTCGCGCAGAGCCTTGATGAGCTGCAAGCCGCCGCCGTCCTTGAGCGACAGGTCGACGATCGCGAGGTCGATCTCCGACTCCTTGACCGACTGCAGGGCTGTGGCGGCCGAATCGGTTTCCCCGCAGACCAGCAAGTCGGTGTCGGCACTGACCATCTGGCGGACGCCGAGACGCACGATCGGATGGTCGTCAACGATGAGCAGACGTGCCGGCGTTCGATGGGGCGTGGTCACGATCTGCTGTCGACTCGTATGCAGGGGCCTACTTTCTTGGCAAGCGCTGACGAATCTAATACCACAATCGGTGGACTAATTCGCCTGGTGATCGGTCGACGGGCGAAGCGTGCACGTGACCGTCGTGCCGCCGGTCGCGGCGGGTTCGATCACCAGCGTCGCACCGACCGAGACCGCCCGGTACATCATGATCCGCAGCCCCAGGCCGTCGCTCTTCCGTCCGGTGATGCCGACGCCGTCATCCCTGACCTGCAGCCGCAGCACGCCGCGCTCGCTCTGCATGGCGATGACGATCGAGCGCCCGCTCGCGTGCTTTACCGCGTTGGTCACGGCTTCCTGGGCGATTCGGTAGAACTCCGTCGCGATCCGGGCGTCACCGATCGCTGTGGCGTCGTCCCCCTCCACCGCGACGGGAATCCCGTGAAACGTCGTCGTGGTCGAGGCCAGCTCGCGCAGAGCCGGCATGAAATTGTCGTCATCGATTTCCAGTGGAAACAGCCCGCGAGCGAGCTGACGCACCTGCGTGATCGCCTGCTGGGCGAGCTGTCCGATCTGGGTGGCCCGCTCGACCGTCGCCGCGGGTGCGTGCCGCGCGAGCCCGGTCGCCAGCATGCCGAGCCCGGTCAGCGTCTGCCCGAGCGAGTCGTGCAACGTATGCAGCAGCCCTTGCTGCTCCCGCCAGACCAGTTCGGCCAGATCCGCGGTGGACCGCTCGCGTTCCAGAACCTTGCCGATCTGCACGCCGATGTCGTTCATCAGGTCCATCAGCAGCGTCTGTGGTGCATGCTGCTCGGTCGAGACCAGCTCCAGGACGGCAATCACGCGTGAACCCGAACGGATCGGCAGCGCCACCACGGTCTGCAGCCCTGCCTGTTCCGCCGCCTCTCGACGAAGCGCGAGCTGGAGAAGCACCTCCTCCTTCGAATCGACCCACCGCGTGCGCCCGTCGTCGTAGACCAGGCCGAGCGGCCCCTCGCCGCGGGGGAATCGACACTGTTGGGTCACCCGGTGAAAGGCCAGCATCCGCTCGTCGCGCAGGTGGCCGATTGAGGGCACGAGCGTATCCGGGTCCGTCCGATCGGGCAGATACACGTAGCCCGCTTGCCATCCTTCGATTTCGCACAGGCTCTCGACCGTCAGCCGCAGCCCCTCGCGCCAGCTGGCGGCGTCGTGAATGGCGCGCGTGACCTGGTGCATGAGCCCGAGCCACCGCGTACGGGTGGCCACGCTCTCCTCCAACCTGTCGGCCGCGAGAGCCAGTGCGGCGTCGGTCTGCCGGCGGCGGATCGCATCGCCCGCCGGACGTGCGAGCAGGTCGAGGCATCGCCGTTCGCCATCGTCGAACCGGTGTGGCGATCGGTAGTGCGTGGCCAGGATGCCCAGAAACCCGCCCGTGCGATCGAGCAGCGGGGTCGACTGCATCGCGCGGACGCCGGCGAGCACGAACGGTTCCCGCGCGGCCGCCCCGTCGAACAACCCGCTGTCGAACAGGTCTTCCACCGCAATCCGGCGGCGGGTGGTCACCGCGGCGCGACTGACTCGCTCGACGTCGATGTCGAGGCGCGCGCAACTGTCGAGGAATGGCGTGGGGAAGCCGACCTGCGCTGCAATCCTGAGTACGCTGGCGGCGTCGCATCGCAGGAGATATCCCATTTCGGCGCCGGTGATCTCCAGCGCCGCGAGGAGGATTTCGTCGAGCGCCTCGCGAAGATCGCCAGGTCCCCCGAGGCGGGCGCCGGCGAGTTGGAGACGCGTCATGTGACGCAGTTCGACGCACAGCCGGTCGTGCGCTGCTTGCAGCGCGCGCTCGCGGCTCGCGAGTTCGTTCACGTCTGGGCTTGCCAGGAGGGTCGCGAGATCGTCGTTGACCACCATCTGCACCCCGCGGACTGAATACCGCGGATTATCACCCCGTGCCACACTCCATCGTTAGCGAGTGGGACGTGACCTTACGGCATCCCGAAGGTTCTGTGAATCGGACTCAGCCGATGATCTCAACCGCGTGTTACGTCAAGACCAAGCTCAACCATCTTCGCCTCGAGCGCGGCAGGCGACAGGCCGAGCCGCGCGGCCGAACGGTTCTTGCCAAGCGGCCATCCGCCGCACGCCGCGATCACGGCGGTGATGTGCTCCTTCTCGACGGCGGCGAGCGTCCGGCGGCTGCGGGGTGAGCGATCCGATCCGCTTGGCCCCGCAAGCGGAATGTGCAGGCGGCGTCCAGTCGGCGCGATCATGGCGCGTTCCACTACGTTGCGCAGCTCGCGCGCGTTTCCCGGCCACGCGTGGGCCTGGAGCGCCTCCATCGACTCCTGATCGATGGCATCGACAGGCTTGCCGTACTCGAGGGAGAACTCGTCGACGAATCTCCAGACCAGGAGCGGAATGTCTTCACGCCGCTCGCGGAGCGGCGGGATGTGAATCGGAAAGACGTTCAACCGGTAGTACAGGTCGTCGCGAAACAATCCCTCCGCGATGCAGCGCTTCAAGTCCTTGCGCGTGGCCGCGATGATGCGCACCGGCACCCGGCCGGCTCCGCCCTTCTTGAAGGGCCGCTTCTGGTGCAGGACGCGAGTCAGGTTGGCCTGGGCTTCGAGCGGCAGGTCCGCAATCTCGTCGAGGAACACGGTGGAGCCGTCGGCGAGCGGCATGCGGATGTCATGCTTCGCCTCGCCATTGAGGTGCGCGACCGTCTCGCCGACCCCCGGTTCGACCGTCCACCACGACGCCGACAGCTGCGCGCAGTTGACCCGCACCAGCGCCGGCTCCGAGCGGGCGCTCAGCTCGTGAATCTGACCGGCGAGCGTCGTTTTGCCCGTGCCCGTCTCGCCGACGAGGAGCACCGTCGTATCGGTTCCTGCCACCTGCCGGATCTGTTCGAGGACGCGGCGAAACGCGGGACTGTGTCCGACGATCGAGGTGGTCCCCAGGCGGGCATTCAGCTCGTGGCGGAGGTACGAGTTCTCGTGGCGCAGCCGGTCGCGAAGCTCCGCGATCTCGTTCAACGCGGCGTGCCGGTGCTTGTCCGCGGCCTTGCGCGCCAGCGCGTTGGCGAATATCAGGGCGACCACCCGAAAGCGATTGATCTCGGCCGCGCTCCACACCCGCGGCTCGCGAACCGTCGCGAAGGTCAGCGCTCCCCACACCTCTCCGGCGATCATCAGCGGCACGATCGCGCTCGACCTGGTGCTCAGTTGCCGGAAGCTGTCGCGGTCTGTCGCGTCGGGGACCTCGTCGAGCGTGGTGAACCGCACGAGCTCCCCATCGCGGATGCGCGCCAGGAGCCAGGGAAATCGCTCTCGTGCCGAGATCCGCGGCGCGGGTGGCGCCCATCCGGGACGCGTCCACTGGTGCGTGTGCACGAAGTCGCCCGTCTCCCGCTCGATCTGAAAGAGCGCCGAGCGATCGAGCCGCAGCACCCGGATCAGGCGGCTCAGCGCGTCCTCGATGCGCCGGTCGACATCGGCGGCGCGGAGGTTGCCGAACTCGGCACCGAGTTCGCCCACCAGCTGCTCGAACTCGAACCGCTCGTCGACGGCGTGCGGTTCCAACTGCGGGGCGCGCCGCCCCGTGACGTCGATGACCGACGCCAGCACGAACGAGGTTCCGCGAAGCGACAACTCGGTGAAGGCCAGGTCGACCGACACTTCGGAGCCGTCCTTGCGCCGCGCGAACCACTGGCGCGTCGCGCCGTGGGGCAGAGTTGATGAGTCGGCGTCGATCGCCTGAAGAAAGTGGGCTGCGCCGCGCCCCGCGTCGGGAACGAGCAGGTCCACCGAGTGGCCAATCAACTCCGAGCTGCTGTACCCGAACAGCCGCTCGCATTCGCGATTGACGCGCGCGATGATGCCGTCCCGACCCACCAGCAGGACGCCGACCGGCAGCGCCTCGAGCGCCTCGCTCGAGAAGTCGCGGCCGTCGTCGGCGAGTCTGGGACCTTCAGTTGCCGTCCTGCCGGCGGCTGCCGCCCCTGACGTCTGGTCTGGAACAATCCTGCGCACAGTGCCTCCAACGGGAGGCTGGACCGCGCGGCGGCGGAGCCTCGGGAGAGCCGATGGCGTCCGCCGCGCGCCGAACCTAGAACCGGAACCCGAACGTGATTGGAAAGTACGATGCGTTGGTGTCCTGCTCGACACCCTGGAGGTTGGTGAACTTGCCGCCCCAGATGTAGTGGAAGCGCGACTCGACGTAGAAGGATGTCGAGGTGCTGAGCTTGAACGTGATGCCGCCGCCGAAGTCCATGCCGGGATCCCACGCGCTGCGGTCGCCGATGACCTGGTCGATCGACACGACGGTCGGGTAGCAGACGTACCAGTACGGATCGCAATACGTCGTGTAGCCGACGTCCGGCGTCGTCAGGCTGACCGATCGGTAGTAGAACCCGCCGCCCACGAGGCCGTAGGCGCCGACCTTGGTGTTGCCTGGCGTCTTGACCACGCCGTTGAAGTCGATGAAGTGCATCGCGTGGTGCGACTCGATCAGGGCTCCGCCGACGGTGCCCCCGATCACCGGGGTGGCGTAGAGCGGAATCGTGCGGTCCTTGCCGGACAGGCCGTTGTAGCCGTATTCGACCTGCATGCCGAACGGCACCTTCTCCGGGGCGAAGAGCACGCCGATGTTGAAGTGGCCACCGGTCTCGAAATGGTCTTTGAGGCCGTCGTTGTTCGGGATGGTCACACCGCCCCCGACGTTCACGAGGACTGGGCGAACTCCCTGGGCCCAGGCTGGTACGACGGCTACGAGGGTCGCGAGGAACGCTCCCAACATCACCTTCTTCATGTCCTTCATGTCCGTGCTCCTTTCGCGCGGCTCCATCGCCCCTACGCGGGCCGCCTTCACGCGAGTAAGGCCAGCCTACAGGCCTGGAATCGCCTGCCTCTATGCACTTCCGGCGTCGGGAGGTGTGACCGCTTCGGCATAGGCAGCGCCACGAAGATGAAGGGATGCTGCCCGAAGAAGGGGAGGCGACGACGATGCGGACACAGCTGTCGAGCGGCCGTGGTGCGCTGGTGCTTCTTTCCGTGGGTGCCCTGTTGATCGCACCGGGCGGCGCGCTGGCGGACTGGCTGCAGTTACCTGCGCAACAATCGACGGCGGCCACTCAGAACGACGACTGGCCTCGACGCTATACCGCGCCCGACGGAGCGCAGCTCGTCGTTTACGAACCGCAGGTGGCCGACTGGGTGGACCAGAAAGTGCTGACGCTGCACGCGGCGGTGGGCTACACGGCGGCCGGCCAGACCATGCCACGACTCGGTACCATCCTCGCCGAGGCCGACACGCGTGTGTCGGTCACCGAGCGGCTGGTGGACTTCTCGAGCTTCAGAATCCTCTCGGCGAATTTCGTCGGCGCGTCGAAGGAAGAGGCGGCGGCCATCGTCGCTGACCTGAAGGCGAGCATCCCGCATCGCGAGCGCGTCCTGGCCCTCGACCGCGTGCTCGCCTCGTTCGATGCCAGCCGCATCAGGGCCAAGAACACCGACGGCGTCAAGGCCGATCCGCCAGCCGTCTTCTACAGCACCAGCCCGGCGCTGATCGTCAACATCGACGGCGAGCCGGTCTGGAGCCCGATCCAGATGAACGACCTGCGGTACGCCGTCAACACCAACTGGGACCTGTTCGAGCACCAGCCGACGAAGACCTATTACCTGCGGCACGAGACCGCGTGGCTGAAGTCGACCAGCGTGGCAGGACCGTGGACCGCGGCCGGCACGCTGCCGCCGAGCTTCACCAAGCTGCCGGCCGACGACAACTTCAAGGAGGTGCGGGCCGCCGTGCCGGGCCGCGCCGCGACGATGGTGCCGAAGGTGTTCGTCAGCACGACGCCAGCCGAGCTCATCCTGTTGCAGGGACCCCCGCGCTACGAGGCGGTGGGCGGCACCAGTCTGCTGTGGGTGCGGAACACCGAGTCCGACGTCTTCCGCCTTGGCGAGGCGGGGCCGGTGTTCTTTCTGGTCGCCGGCCGCTGGTTTTCAGCTCCCGGGTTCAACGGGCCATGGACCTTTGCCACCCCGTCGCTGCCCGCCGACTTCGCCAGGATTCCGCTGGAGCACGAACGATCGCGCGTGCTGGCCTCGGTGCCGGGGACGGTGCAGGCGGCCGAGGCGGTGCTGCTCGCGCAAGTGCCTCAGACGGCCCGCGTGAGCAAGACGATGGTGCCGGCGCCGGACGTGGCGTATGCCGGGACGCCCGCGTTCGAGACCATCTCGCCGACCACCGTGGCGCGCGCCACCAACACCGACAAGGACATCTTCAAGATCGGCGACCTCTACTACATGTGCTTCCAGGGCGTGTGGTTCATGGCCAGGGCGGCCACCGGGCCATGGGAAGTCACCGGCTCGGTGCCGTCGCAGATCTACGAGATTCCGATCAGCTCTCCGTCGCATCACGTGACGTACGTGACGGTCGAGGATGACGACGACGACTGGGTGGTGTTCGCGACGGCGGCGGCCTACACCGGGGTCATGGTCGCGTGGGGCTGCGCGGTGTGGGGCTCCGGCTACTACTATCCGCCCTACATCGGGTACGGCGGCTTCTATCCCGCATATTTTCCGTACTACCCGACCTACGGTTACGGCGCCCGCTACAACCCGTGGACCGGCGCGTACGGACGCGGCGCCGCGGTCTACGGGCCGTATGGCGGTGCCGGCGTGAGCGCGCGGTACAACCCTCGAACCGGCACCTACTCGCGCGGCGCCGCGGCCTACGGTCCCTACGGAGCGCGCGCGGCGGGCAGCGCCTACAACCCGCGCACCGGCGCCGTCGGCGCCACGCGTCAGGGCTCGAATGTCTACGGCAACTGGGGTGCCACCGGAGTGGCGCGCGGCGATCAGTGGGCGTCGACCGCCCGTGTCCACAGCAACGTGACCGGCGCCACCACCCGCGCCACGCGGACGAGCGAAGGCGGGGGAGCGGTCACCCGGCGCGGGCCGCAGGGAAGCGGGTTCGTCGGCGAGACAGGGAGCGGCGACGTCTACGCGGGACGTGACGGCAACGTGTACCGCAAGCAGGGCGACTCGTGGCAGCAGTTCGACAACGGCGGATGGACCGGCGCGCAGAGGGAGTCGGCCGGGCAGCTCGACCGTGACTATGCCGCCCGCCAGGACGCGTCGCAACGGAGCCGCGACGCCGCCAACGCAAGGAGCGGCTCGAGCGGCGGCTCGACGGGCAGCTATCGTCCGAGCGGAGGCGGCGCTTCGCGCGCGGGCGGCGCCACGCGCGGTGGCGGCGGGCGCCGTCGGTGACCTGCGTGCGCGCGTTCGAACGGTTCGCGATGCACTAAGATTCAGCCGCCGGCATAGCTATGGCCTCGCGTATTGCGATTGTCGACGACCACGCCCTGATCGCCGAGGCTTGTCGAAAACTGCTCGAGCCCTCGGGAGACGTCGTCGGTACGTTCACCGATCCCCGCGCCTTCCTCGCGGAGGCGGTCGCGCTCAAGCCCGACATCGTGATCATGGACATCTCGATGCCGCTGCTGAACGGGCTCGACGCCGCGCGAGAGCTCAAGCGGATGCTCCCGAACGTCCGCATCATCATCCTGACGATGAACGAAGATCCCGAGGTGGCCGCCGAGGCGTTCCGCATCGGCGCCTCGGGGTATCTGCTCAAACGTTCGTCGGGCTCGGAGCTGGCGCTCGCGGTGCGTGAAGTGATGACACAGCGCTACTATCTGACGCCGCTGCTGACGAGGGATCTGGTCGGGTCGCTGGTGCACGACCACGCACGCAAGCAGCTGCACCAGCTCACGCCGCGGCAGCGCGAAGTGCTGCAGCTGCTGGCCGAGGGGCGTTCGATGAAAGAGGCGGCGGCGATCCTGCACCTGTCGGCGCGCACCGTGGCCTTCCACAA
>Ga0068867_100001943_pt1 | contig 14394 bp, 11 predicted proteins | sample KBSMisM32_FD_65649 | JGI IMG/M metagenome (GOLD analysis project Ga0068867, IMG submission 65649) | Miscanthus rhizosphere microbial communities from Kellogg Biological Station, Michigan, USA - KBS Miscanthus M3-2 | ecosystem: Host-associated > Plants > Roots > Rhizosphere > Soil ...
CCCCGATTGGACGATCAGCGACCGCTCGATCGCCGCCGAAGTCCGCTACATGAACGACGAGCTGGCCGGCATGAAGAAGCGGCCGGTTCCGGTCGCGGACTAGGGCGCCTCGGTCCGCATCCAATCTTGCGACTTGCACAATAACCGCCCGACCGCACAGCCGCGCACGCGAATCCGGTCGGCACTCACCTGGACCAATTCCGCCTTGGATCGGCGATTGAGGTCGGGGACGAAGAGCGTCCCTCGCCACTTGCTCCCGCTCACCGGCCTGAACCCGTGCATGATCTCGGTACCGACAAGGCTGGCGGTCCCACCGCGCGCTGCGTCGGCCTTCGCCTTGTCGGATGCAGATGCGACAGTTCCGCACCACTTTTGCTGCTCGCACGGCGCGATCAGCACAACCACGCTATGCGCCTTGTTGGTCCAGTAGCCGGCCAGGCCTGCCGCAGGGACCTCGGTGAGAATCGTCAGAGCTGCGAGCATTGTCAGCTCGCTCGGTCTCCCCAAGGATCGCTGTCCGAATCCAGATCAACCGGTTCGCCTTCCTGGCCGACTACGAACTGCTCGCGATGGCCGGGCCCCTGGCTGAAATCGAGCATCGACACATGCTCGCAGCGGGCGCGCATGAACGCGGCCTCGCCGGCGTCGGGCATGGTGAAGCCGGCAAGGTTGGAATGCCGCTCCATCAGGAGCTTCCAGGCCGCCTGCCGTTCATTGGGGTCGGTGATCTCGCTGGCATGCGCGCCGGCGTAGACGGCCTTGAGCTCGCTCATGTTGTCGGGCTCTGGAGCGACGGCAATCGAAATGCGATTGTCTTTCGCGATATTTGCGAACTTCTGGCCGGAGCGGAAGATCATGAAGACCAGCTCGAACCCGCGGTTGGCATAGCCGACGATGGTGGTCTGCGGCCAGCCATCGGGGCGGACGGTCGAGATCGCCATTAGCCCGTACGAGTTGAGGATTTTGACGGCGGGATGCTCCACTCGGCCCTCCTGCAGATTTTCGCTCGTCCGAGCGCCATGATGCTGCAGTAGTTATAACGGTCCTGAAGAGCAGTCGCTACGTATGTTGACGGGGCCCGGACGGGTCCAGGCCCGGGCCCCGCCGCCCCCGTTACTCGCCGTTCTTGCTGCGTACGGCGGTGTAGACGTCACCACCGCCAGAACGGCCCGACCCGAACATCAGGACGGTTCCGTCCCAGGAGAGTGATGCGCGGGTGTCGTTGACCGGGCTGTTGATCCCCGGGCCAAGGTTCTCGGCTGGTCCCCACGGCTGGTCGACGGAGGACCGGTGGGCCGTCAGGATATCCTGTCCGCCCAGCGTGCCGTAACGGTTGGAGTCGAAGACAATCTCCAGCCCGTCATGACGCACGTTCGGCCGTGCATCCTGCACCGTCGGATCGGACGTATTGACGCCGCCGTCGGCCAGTTGCGCGGGGCCGAAATCGACGCTGTAGTAGATCCGCTGGCGTCCCTCGCGCGTGCTCGAGAAGTACAGGACCTCATGGCCGCCGGCTTCGAACCAGGACGGGCTCCATTCCTGCGCCCCGCTGTTGATCTGGCCGTCGCCCGACGGCAGCCGCTGCGGCGTCTGGAAGCCGCCGTTAGGCAAGTGCTTGGAGACGTAGATATCGGTGTTGCCGCCGTTGGCCTGCTGGCCGCGCACGAAGAACAGGCGGTTGCCGCGCACTGGGTCCGGGCAGAATTCATCCGCCGCCGTGTTGATCGTCCGCCCGGCATTGACGGGCGTCCCCCAGCCGCTGCCGGTCCAGGGCGCGATCCAGATATCGAGCCCGCCGTGCCCACCGTCGCGATTAGAGGCGATGTACAGGCTGTTGTCATAAGGGTTGAGGATCGGGCAGCCATCGCTCTTGGCGTCGAGGTTCAAGTCCGCGCTCGATCCGCTCAGCGACTCCGCGTTAACCGCATTGCCCCAACCGCCGTACTGAGCGGCGCCTGCGGTTCCGGCAGCTGCTGCAAGGAACAGCGCGGCGCCCAAAGCGCGGCGCTTCAGTGGCGGCCGCCACCAGACTTCTGCTCCACCGATTTTCATGACTTGCCTCCCGTTGTCGGGGCGGTCGCGCCGCCTCGTGCGCAAGAGGCGACAACAGCCATGGCTTCGGCTAGGTTGGCTTGCCGATATTTAGGTGATGGGTTGCCGATGAACCGTGAGTTTGCGTCGGAATCGGGGTCACGCGTTAAATTGGGTCAGGTTGCCGAGTTCAACCTCGGCGCGATGCGTGTCCGCCCTGCCCGGCGGCAAATCCAGGTCGGTAGCGACACCCGGACTCTCGAGCCGCGCATCATGCAGGTGCTGGTCGCGCTCGCCGAAGCACGGCCCGACGTCGTTCCGCGCGATAAGCTCGTCGATGCCGTTTGGGGCGGAGTCACCGTCGGCGATGACGCCATCAACCGCTGCATCGTCTCGCTCCGCCGCCTGGCGCGAGAGTTCGAGCCGGAGCCCTTCGCGATCGAAACGGTGCCGCGCGTGGGCTATTCTCTGAAGGAACTGGGGGCGCCTGATGCGCCCGCGGTTCAGGCGCCATCGACTAAACCTTTCGCGGGCCGACGCTTGGTCTTCACGGTCGCACTGCTCGCAATAGCCCTCGCGGCTATCGGTGTATTGGTATTGCGCCCCTGGCAGTCCGATGGCCTGACAATCGCCGTCGTCCCCGCGACTCCCAGTCCGACGTCAGCCGAGTTGGCGCGCGACCTCACTGCGAAGCTCGGGATGTTGCCGAGCGTCGCCGAAGGACGGGCGAGCATGCTCGATCGATCGAGCAGTGAGAAAGCGGATTTTACATTTGAGGCGGACACGTCCGTTGACCGAACGCGGACAAGCGCCAATCTCGTTTTGCGCAACGACCGGCACGAAGTCGTCTGGTCGAAGGACTTTTATTCAGCCGGCGCAAACCTCGGCGACCTCAAGCAACAGGCCGCTTATACGACTGCCAAGGTGCTCGAATGCGCGATTGAGACGCGCGGCTCCGGCGGCTCTCAGCTGTCTCCTCAGTTAGTCAAATTGTACCTGAACGGCTGCGCCGGCTACGCGGATATGAACGAAAATTCGCTTCGAAATCTCGTCACGGTCTTCACTCGCGTGGCGGACGGCGCGCCAGCATTTCGCGCAGTATGGCCGAGACTCTTGATGTCCGCGCAAAGCGCGTCCGTTCTCGACACCAACCCCGACTATCGCGAGCTGCGGCGCTTGGTCGATCGCGCGAAGAAGATCGATCCGAGCTTGCCCGAAATTGCGCTCTCAGAGGCAGCCATGTTGCCGCCGGACGCAGTCGCAGCGCGCATGGCGCTGGTCATGGATGCGGTGCAGAAGCATCCCGATAACATCAACGCCCTCAATGTGGCGGTCGATGACCTCGTCGGTGTCGGCAGGCTGACCGACGCAGTATCCACCGCCACCCGGCGTGTCGCTCTCGATCCGATTTCGCCTTCGGCGCGGGAACAACTCGTCATAACGCTCGCTACGGCCGGCCAGATGACGGAGGCAGATCGGCAGCTGCGCAATGCCGAGGCACTGTGGCCGGGCGCCATCAGCCTGCGTGCGGCACGGTATCTCTTATACCTTCGTTTCGGCGATCCGAAGGAAGCAATCCGCGCCCGCGAAGGCGGAGGCTGGGTGCCCGGCACCGCGCCCTACCAGGTTTCGTTCCTGGCCGCCCGGACAAACCCCACGCCAGCAAATGTCGAAAGGGCGCTCGCCGACGCCCGCGCATTCTACGCTAAGGAGCCGGGAACGCTTTTCAACTTGATGCAGACGCTCGGCGCGTTCGGACGGAACGAGGAGCTGTTCTCGATGCTGCTGGATGAGAAACGACCGATCGACGTCGCATCCGTCTTAAGTGTCGTCTTTCGCCCCGGGCTTCACGGTTTCCGCCGGGACCCTCGTTTCATGCGCGTCGCGCAGCGCGTCGGCCTGCTCAATTATTGGCAAAAGACCGGCCAGTGGCCAGACCTCTGTTACGAGACTGATCTTCCCTACAATTGCAAAGCCGAGGCGGCGAAGCTCGCTCATAGCTGAGAGCGCACTTACCAGAGAACATCGGTGTTCGGATCGAATGTGCCGAAGATGTCGATCTGCATGTCATAGCCGCCACCGTCCACGTCCAGGTAAAGGTGCGTGACCGTGCCGTCCGAAACAACGATCGCCTGTCCCGCGGCAAAGCCGCTGGGGAACTGTACGAACGTGAAAGACTGGTTTCCGGCCACCGTCGTATCGGCGTCGATTACTGACAGGTCGACCTTGTCGATGCCGGTTTCGAAGTCTTCGATCTGGTCCGCGGAGTGGACAGCCGATTCCGATATCGCGTTGAAGATGAAGGTGTCGGCGCCAGTGCCACCGTACATGTAGTCGCGGCCGTCGCCTCCGGTGATCTTGTCGTCACCGGCATCCCCGGCAAGGTAGTCGCTGAGACCCCAGCCGTAGAGCAGATCATTGCCGTCGTTGCCGTACAGCGTATTGCTGCCGCCTTCACCGTACAGGGTGTCGTTGCCGCCCCAGCCGACGAGGGTGTCGTCGCCGTCGTCACCATGGATTTCGTCATTGCCGGCGGCACCGGCGAGGTGGTTGTCGAGGAGGTTGCCATAGAGCTTCGCGCCGGTGGCGAGCGTGATTTCACCCCACTCGATGTCGTCCTGAAGCGAGTAGGACGCAAATGATTCGAAGATCGTGTCGGTACCTTCGCCATCGGCTTCGTCGACCACGTCGGAGAGGCTGTCGATGACATAAATGTCGTCGCCGTCGCCGCCATGCATCTTGTCGTCGCCGGCACCCCCATCGATGTAATCATTGCCTTTTCCGCCAGTCAGCGTGTCGGCCCCGTCGTCGCCATAAAGCCCGGTGTCGGTGCTGCCCGCGTAGAGATCGTCGTTGCCGTTGCCGCCGTGCAGGCGCGTCACATGGATATCGCCGCTGACATACGTGCCGGCGTACAACGTGTCGTTGCCGTCGAGGCCGAATAGCTCATTGTTGACGCCCTTGTCGGTAAGGACGTTGTCGAGCGCGTTGCCGGTCAGGCTCCCGGAGCTGCCGTTGAAGGTGCCGTTCTCGACGTAGGTGGGAAGAACGTAGTCCGTGTAATCGGCGACGTTGAGGATGACTGCATCCGTGCCCTCGCCAGCGTTCTCCAGCACGACGTCACTGACATTGTCGACGTAGAATAGGTCGTTGCCGGTACCGCCTTCCATGCTGTCGCCGCCTGCGCCACCATTCAGGCTGTCATTGCCCTCCTCGCCATGCATTGTGTCGTTGCCGGTGCCACCGATGAGCGTGTCGTTTTCGGTCCCTCCCCACAGGATGTCATTGCCGGCTCCGCCGTTCAGCGTATCGTTACCGGCGAGGCCACGAAGGACGCTGTTGCCGCTGTTGCCGATGAGGGAATTATCGAGCGCGTTGCCGTCGAGCAGAAGATCGGCGGTTCCCGACTGGATACCGTTTTCAACTTCACCGCCAAGTCCAAGTCCATAGGTCACGCTGACCCGGACCGTGTCGATGCCCTCGCCGGCATATTCCATGACGAAATCGCTCGGATCGTCGAGGTAATAGACGTCGTTGCCGGTGCCGCCGAACATCTGATCGCCGCCCGCGCGGCCGTTGATCGTGTCGTCACCGGCATCGCCCTGGATGGTGTCGATACCATCCCCGCCGTCCAAATAATCGTTCCCGTTGCCGCCCCACAAGGTATCGTTACCGCCCTTGCCGAACAGGCGATCGTTGCCATCACCGCCCGAGATGAGCTCTACGTTTGCGTGGCCGTTGATGGTGTTGTTCAGCGCGTTGCCGGACAGGCTCGCCGAGCCCGTCGTGCTGCCGTGAAAGCCCTGCACGGATATATTCTCGATATTGTCGGGCAGATTGTAGCTCGCGCCCCGGGCAACCTGGACGCTGTCGGTGCCTTCGCCAGCATTTTCAATGAAGGCCGCCGGGCTGGTCGCGTCCGCGCGGTAGATGTCGTTGCCGGCCCCGCCGTAGATGGCGACGCCGCTACGAAATTGCACGAAATAGTCTTTACCCAACCCGCCGTGGATGGTCCCGTTGACCGCGTGGTAATAGCCGAAAAAGTCATCGTTACCGTCGCCGCCGTCGAGGCTCAGGCCCAGTGTGTCGGCATAAACATTGAAGCGATCATCGCCGATCCCGCCGGCGGCTGAAATGTTAGGTCCTCCGCGGATGTTGATCGTGTCGTTGTCGGCGCCTCCGTCCACGGTCGCGGGCGACCAGATATCGAACTTGTCCGCGCCGGCGCCGCCGGAAACGATCGCGATGCCTGACTTGATTTGAACGAGGTCGTTGCCGTCGCCCATGTCGGCGGTGGTTGAATCGCCACCTTGCACGGTGAGTTTGTCGTCACCGCCGAGGAATTCGAGATCGTAGGTTCCAGCGGCGCTGACGACATAGGTGTCGTTCCCGCTCGTGAACGTCGTCGGCATGGCCGCGCTCCCCCTGTTACGCCGACTCGCGGCATCGGCAGGTTAGCGTCAAATCGGCTTAAGGCCCAATAGGTTAACCTAAGTTAGCGTGGGTCTTAATGGATGGTTGCGGCGGCAGGCTCGTCGCGGAGGTGGAGCTTGGCCCGGCGCGAGGCGATCGCGAACAGGCACAGCACCGCATAACAGGCCGCCGGGATGATCAGCGCGGCGTGGTAGCTGGTGACCTCCGAGAACTTGCCGACGATCAGCGGAACGATCGCCCCGCCGACGATGGCGGTACACAGCAGTCCGGAAGTCGCCTCGGCGCTTGCCGACGACCGCTCCAGCGTGATCGTGAAGATCACCGGGAACATGATCGAGTTGAACAGGCCGATGCATAGCGCGACGAAGCCGGCACTGACACCACCGACGCCCGCGACATACAGGCACATCGCACAGGCGATTGCGGTGAAGGTGGCGAGCAGTGCTGAGGCGTTCACCCGCGCCAGCAGCGCCGAGCCGATCGCGCGGCCGACCATGGCGCCACCCCAATAGAATGCCACTGCCTTGCCGGCCTCCTCGACCGAGACCCCGTGGACGCCGTCGCTGCCCATCGTCGCGCCGAGCAGCGGCACGCCGAACGGCGCGTCGGACAGCCCCCAGATTGCATTGTCGTTGAGGAAGGCGGTCATCTGCGTTCCGATGGCGACTTCGGCGCCGACGTAGAGGAAAATCGCGAGGCCGCCGAACAAAGCCCATTTGGAGCTAAAGGCGTCAGCCACGAGCGAGCCGAAGCTCTGCTGTGAGGATGCGTTTTCCCGCGGGAGCGCCGCGGTGACAGTCTTGCGCGACAGGAACATGAACAAGGTCAGTAGCGCGATCAGGCCGCACAGCCAGAGATAGGCCGTGTCGATTCCGGCCAGCGCGTGAGCCCTCACTTCCGTCGTGATGACCGTGCCTTCTTTCACCTCGACGCCCTTCAGAAACAGGTGCGCGCCGAGGATCGGTGCGATGAAGGTGCCAAGGGAATTGAAGGTCTGGCTGAAGGTCAGGCGGAAGTGGCTGTAATCGGGATTGCCGAGCGCGGCGACCAGCGGATTGGCCGCGACCTGCAGGATGGTGATCCCGCTCGCCAGCACGAACAGGCCGACAAGCACCAGCGGAAACACGGCGAGGTTGGCAGCGAGCAGGATGAGCGCGCAGCCGACGATCATCGTGATCAATGCCATGACAATCGACGGCATCGCTCGGGTCTTTGAAAGCAGCGCGGCCGCCGGAAAAGAGATCAGGCCGTAAGCAAGGAAGAAGGCGAAGGCGATGAACTGCGCCTCAAACCGGCTCAGGGTGAAGATGCCTTTGACCGCGGCGACCAACGGGTCGTTCAGCGCAGTGATGAATCCCCAGGCGAAGAACAGGCAGGTGACGATGACGAAGGCGCCGGTTGCTCCGGCGGACTGCCGCTGCTGCTGCTGCATGTTGGGGAATTCCTCTCCTGAACCTGGAACGCAGAGTGGCAGTGCAATTTCCATCGCACAAGGCGTGGACTTCGCGCTAACCAAGCCGTGTGATCATGCGTCCTTTCCTCGCCATTTGCGCAGTCTTGCTCGCAAGCTCTGCGGGCGCGCAAACAGTGGCAGTCGATGGCGGCCTCGTACGCGGTAAGGAGTGGAACGGCAGCACGCTGTTCCGCGGCATCCCGTTCGCCGCTCCGCCGCTCGGCAAACTGCGCTGGAAGCCGCCGCAACCGGTGAGGGCGTGGGCTGGCGAACGCGCCAGCCTCGACCAGCCTGCCTCCTGCCTGCAGAACGATTACGGCTGGAATCACGGTGACTTCCTGATCGGCAATGAGGATTGCCTGACGCTCGATGTCCGCACGCCGTCGACGACGGGCAGGCTTCCAGTGCTGGTGTGGATCCACGGCGGCAGTAACCGGGCCGGCGGGCCCAATGACATCGTCCTGTCCGATGTCGGCAAGCAGGTAGTGATCCTTGGCGTTCGCTATCGGCTTGGCATTTTTGGCTTCCTCTCGCACCGCCAACTGACGCCGGAGCGGGGCGCTTCGGGCAATTACGGACTGATGGACCAGCTGGCGGCGCTAAAATGGGTGCGCCGGAACATCGCCAGGTTCGGAGGCGATCCCGCGAACGTCACGATCGCCGGTGAGTCAGCGGGATCGCAGGATGTCAGTCTGCTGATGCTCGCGCCGGCTGCGCGGGGGCTATTCCAACGGGCGATCATGGAAAGCGGCACACCGGGATTCGGCCTGCCGTTCCGCAGCCTAAAAGATGCCGAGAAGATCGGCGACCAGGCCGGTCAAGATATAGCGACCTTACGGCGAGCGCGCGCGGCAGACCTGCTCAAGCTGGACCTGAAGCTTCACGACGATGCGCTCGAAGCAGACGACTACATGTGGCTTCGGGCGACGGTGGATCGCTCGTTCCTGCCTCGCTCGCCGGAACGACTGCTGGCCGAGGCGCCCGCGAGACCGGTCGTCATCGGCAGCAATCGCGTCGAATTGAACATCCCCGGCGATCATCCTCATCGCGACGCGTTCGTCGCCAAGGCCTTCGGGAGCAACGTTGCTGCCGCTCGCGCTTACTACCGCCTCGACCAGCCGGAGCCCGCAGCGGATCCGCGGCTCGGCACGCGCGACGAGCAGATAGCCACCGACGTTACGTTCCGCTGTCCGGCATCTCGCTTTGCCTCGGCAATGGCGGCAAAGGGCGCGCCGGTGTGGATGTATGAGTTCGACGCAGCGCCCGGCGGCGGTAGGACAGCGCACGCCGTCGAGGTTCAATATGCGTTCGGCGATGCCAGGTTCGGCGGGCTGCAGCTCAAGCCTTACTGGGTGAACTTCATCCGCACAGGCGATCCGAACGGCGCCGGCTTGCCGACGTGGACCCGGTTCGTCGGCGCTAAGCAGAGGCACGTGCTGTTCAGCGATGCGGGTGTCACTCCCCAAGGCGCGGTGAGGCCGGAGCCCTGCGCGATGATGGATCGCCTGTGATGCTGAAGCTCGACCGTCATTATGTCGAAAAACCATGGGGCCGGGACAAGCTTCCGGCCGCGTTCAACGCGCCGCTTGGAAAGCGCATCGGCGAAGTCTGGTTCAGCGGTGGAGGCGACCTGCCGCTGCTTGCCAAGTACATTTTCACCAGCGAGCGGCTGTCGATCCAGGTTCACCCCAACGACCAGCAGGCACGGGCGCGCGGACTGGCGCAGGGCAAGAGTGAGTGCTGGTACATCCTCGATGCCGATCCGGGCGCCGTCCTCGGCCTCGGCCTCAAGCGCGAGGCTTCGCGCGATGAATTGCGCTCGGCGGCGCTGGACGGAAGCATTGAGCAGTTGATGGATTGGCGACCGGTCCGCGCCGGCGATTTCGTGTTCGTCCCTTCGGGAACGGTTCACGCGATCGGCGCGGGGATCTCGCTGCTCGAGTTCCAGCAAAATTCCGACGTGACGTACCGGCTCTACGATTACGGCCGCCCGCGGGAGCTGCATCTGGAAGATGGGGTCGACGTGTCAGAGCCGGCGCCTTTCGACGGCAGTATTGAGCGAGCGACTGAAGGCACCCTGGTCGATGGCCCGCACTTCACACTGGTACTCGCCAACAAGGATTCGCTTCAGGATCGCCAGCGCTGGGTCATGCCGCTGGACGGAGTGGGCGTCGGAGACTGCTTTCTGTTCGATGCGGGTGAGGAAGCGGAACTCGGAACCGGCAGAATGCTGATCGGCGCTAGGCCGTCATAGCGAGCGCAATGGCACCAAGCGGTCCCGCGTCGTTGCCGAGCTCCGGCGCCCGAACGTAAGGGGCCCGCGGCAGCGGCATATAGCCGCTGAGCGATTCCAGCAGCGCCTGCTCTACCTTCCCGAGCAAATGGGGCTGCCGGTCCATCACGCCGCCGCCGATCGCAATCGCTCCGGGCGCCGCCGCGCAGACGATCGTGTGGCACACCTGCGCGATGGCCCACGCGACGGAGTCCCAGACCGGATCGTCCGGCCCGACATCGGCGACCTCGCGAGGCGCCACCCGCCCCGTGATCGCGGGTCCGGACGCCAGTCCCTCGGCGCAGGCGCCATGGAATGTGCAGGCACCGGCCCATTCGTCGCCGGCGCGCTGCGCTACCCGGATGTGGCCAAGCTCCGAATGCAGGAAGCCGCGCGTCGGCTGGCCGTTTACGACCAGCCCGACGCCGACACCCGTGCCCACCGTGATGTAGGCAAAGTCGAGCATGCCTCGTCCAGCGCCCCAGCGCATTTCGGCCAGCGCAGCGCCGTTGACGTCGGTTTCGAACGCGACCGGAACGCCAAGCGCTGCCTGCAGGCGGGGAGCGACATCCGTACCGCTCCAGCCGGGCTTCGTAGTGGTGACGATGTGGCCCCACGTCGGCGAGTCAGGGTGCAGGTCGACCGGTCCGAAGCTGGCGATGCCAAGCGCCGCGATGTCATGCTCCGACCGCCAGCGCGACAGGATCCCCTCAATCCCGCCGACCGTTTCGTCAGGCGTCGTCGTCGCGACGCTCTCACGCTCGATGATGGCGTCCGGCCCGCTCGCCAGGATCGCGATGCATTTGGTCCCGCCGAGTTCGACGCCAGCGTACATCAGAGCCCTTCCGCAATCTTTTTGAGGGTCATCCGCATCCGCGTGAGCAGGGCCGGCGTCGGCTCGCCGAGGATGCCGCGGGCATGCTCCGGCAGGTGCTCGGCGGGGTCGCCGTTTGCGCCGAAGACATAATGGTCGAACACCATGCGCCACACCTCGCGCTGTTCGGGCGGAAGCACCTTCAGCGCGTAGAAGGCGTACATCAGGGCGTCGTACGGGCCGCCAGTGCCTGCGCGCGCGTCGCTCCACCAGTAATTGATGAACAGGTTCACGGGCTCGAGGGAATCGACGCCGTGCCACCAATGATAGGGAATGTAGATCGCGTCGCCCGGAGCGAGTTCCGCCGTCTGCGCGACCTTCATCGCTTCGGAAAAGCGCGGGTAGCGTTCCAGGTCGGGATTGTTTTGGTCGACCATGCTGACGGGGGTGCCCGCAGGGGTCAGCTCGAACGGCCCCGGGTAAAGGTTGGGAAGTTGCTCTGGCGGGAACAAGGTGAAGCGGCGGCGGCCGGCGACGACCACGCCGATGTTTTCCTGCAGGTCGTAGTGCGTTGCGACCTGGATGCGGTTGCCGATCCAGGCGCGCGGCTGGACGTTGGGTAACAGGTCGATCCGGTTCTCCGCTTCGAAACCGGGGAGCAGCTTCGACACGAACTCCGACTGCACCGCCATCGCGAAGGGCTCAGGCTCGTCGCGATCTCTGAGCAGGCGGTCGAGGAAGGGCTCGAGGTCAGTGATCCCGCGCTGGAAGTTCAGTGCGCTGACGTCGTCATTGTAGAAGAAGCGGCCCATGATCTCCGGCTGGCCGAGGATCGCCGCCGGCCGCATCGCCGGCCGGAAGCGCTTGAGGTAGTCTATGAATTCGGCGTCGCCTTGCTTCGCGGCCGCGACTGCCGGCCAATCGCAAGCGAAGCCGCGAAGAACTGCCGGCTGGCAACCCTCGCGGATCTCCTCAAATTGCGCGGCATCGATCGGGCCATATTCACGAATCGGGGCAGGCTCCGGCACGGCAGTCATGCGAGAATGGTTAGTGTCAGGCAGCGACGGAGGAAATGCCGAGGCGTTGCTTGGCGCCGGCCAGCATATCCTTGAAGCGAGCATCGTCGCGGATGACGTCGAGGTCTGGATCGACCTCCAGATGGCGGATGTGCATCGGGCTGTTAACTTTCTCGAAGAACAGCTGAAGCGTGCTAATCGCCGTTTCCGGATCGCCCAACTCACAAGCAAGGGAGCAGGCCAGGTTATAGCGCATGGAAAGGTTGTCGGGATCGAGCAACAGCGCTCGCCCGATCCAGTCGCGAGCGCGTTCTTCGTCGCCAAACATCGTCAGCGCCGATGCGCCGACTGCCAGGGCGGGGCCATTCGTCGGATCTTGCGCGATCGCTCGCTCAGCCCGTTCCAGCGCAAGCTTGGCCGCGCGATTTCGAGCGTCCTTGTCGCCGGTCGAATTGTAGCAGGTGATCAGCATCGACGGATTGTGCCAGTCGCTTTCCATCAGCGAACCGGCCTTTTCGAAATGCGGAATGGCTTCGTCGAACTTCCCGTGCCGGAACAGCATTCGCGCCGCCTCGCGGTTCACTTCCCAGGATTCGGGGTTCAGCTTCAGGGCTGCCCTGATCTGGTCCACCGCCTCTTCGCTTCGTCCTTCCTCTTCCAGGTAGCGCGCCTTGATGCACAAGGCTTCGGGCTGGTTGGGATTGATTGCGAGCGCCCGCTCGGCGCTGGCCAGCGCATCTTCGTCTTTGCCGTGCCAGAATCGGAGCTCCAGTTGCGCCAGGCCCATGAGTGCCCACGCGTCAGCATAGTCGGGATCCAGGACCGTAGCCTGGCGGCATAGCCGCGCGATGGCCTCGTCGCGGCGGACATGACCGAAATTGCCGCTGGTCCATTGTCCGCGGGCCATCAGGTACAGGTTGTAAGCTTCGACGCTCGACGTCCCCCGTGTTTCGATCGCGGCCTTTTCCTTGGGCAGGAGCTTCAGCCGGAGCGCATCCACGATCGCCTTCGAAATTTCGTCCTGGATTTCGAAGATGTCGTTCAGCTCGCGGTCGAAGCGGTCGGCCCAGACGTGGTCGCCCTTGGCGCCGTCGATCAGCTGGGCGGTGATGCGTACCCGGCTTCCGGCCTTGCGGACGCTGCCTTCGAGAACGTGGCTGACGCCGAGCTTCTTGGCGACTTCACCGACATCGACCGTCTGTCCCTTGAACATGAAGGCCGTATTCCGCGCCACAACCGAGAGCGCCGAGACCTTCGACAGATCGGTGATGATGTCCTCGCTGATCCCGTCGCTGAAATATTCCTGCTCGGCCTCACCGCTCATGTTGGCGAAGGGCAGGACGCAGATGGATGGCTTGGCGGCTTCTTCTTTCTTGGGCGGAACGGCCGCGGCTTCAGGCTTCGCTTCGGTTGGCACAGCCATCTTGATCACCGCGCGCAGCAGTTCCTCCAGCTGGCGCGGCTGGTCGCTGGTCCGAAGATCGGAAAGATCGATCGCCTGATATTGCCGGAAACCGAGCGGCGGGCGGACTTCGTCGATGACGGCGGGCACGAGACGGTTGGAATCGCGGCCCTCCGCGGCCTCATCCTGCACCCAGGCGGATTCGAGCGAGGCATTGGACCACAGGACGATAACCGCTTCGGCGTCGCGCAGCGCTTTGTCGATTTCCGAGGTGAAGCGCGATCCGCCGTGGAGCTCGCGGTCCCACCAGACGTCATGGCCAGCTCGGCCGACCAAGCCCGCGAGCTTCCTTGCGCAATCCACGTCCGCACGCGCGTAGCTGAGGAAAATTCGAGCCACTGACCCTCCCGCCGGAGCGCGACTTGTGGGGCTAAGCGTTAATTCGTGCAAGGCCTCGATGTTAACGGCGCTTATCGGTGCTCGGACCGGAACAGGCCGGAAACCAGTATCTTAAGAGTGTCATTTGTCCGTGGCTCGACTCATCATTTAAAATCGGTTTACAATGGCGAGCAGGCCGCGGGCCTATATTAACAGGGGCAAAAGACATGAAAGCATATCTGCTCGCCGCCGTCGGAGCGGCTGCGCTTGCCGCCACGCCGGCGGCCGCGCGTGACCATTCGGGCTATTTCGGCATCGAAGTCGGACCGATGTGGGCTCAGGACTCGCACGTTCGCTTCCCGGAGGTCACCGATGGAAGTGCGGACTTCGATATCGACCACAAGCTAGGGGTCGATGGCGACCTCATTGCCGGCTACGATTTCGGCATCGTCCGTGCTGAAGTCGAAGGCGCTTACAAGTGGGCAAAGCACGACGATTATACCTTCACCCTCAACGACGCCTCATTCCATGCGGACGGCCATTCACGCGCTTATTCGCTCATGGGCAATGTCCTGATCGATCTGGGTGACAACG